>ENA-OYHA01000318-OYHA01000318.1-human-gut-metagenome-genome-assembly--contig:-NODE-318-length-15343-cov-5.979069_pt1 | contig 15343 bp, 8 predicted proteins | sample MGYA00243759_ERZ652991 | MGnify/ENA primary metagenome ERZ652991 (study PRJEB26926, sample SAMN06165321) | human gut metagenome | biome: ENVO:00009003; feature: ENVO:2100002; material: ENVO:00002003... | reverse complement strand
AGATAGGAGTCCGTCTCGTGGGCTCGGAGATGTGTATAAGAGACAGTACATATACGATAATAAGTTTCAAAATAACTTCCAAAACAGAAATATATGCAAAAGCGCCCATTTTTTCGTGAGCTATAATCACTGCATTATAAGGTACACTCATAATCATTACAACCGCTGTCAAAACAGCAAATTGAAAAACCCAAAATGCGGCATCCATCCGTTCTATTGGAATAATCATTTTATGATAAAAGAACCAAAGACCTATTGTTTCTGCTAAAAGAATTATAACCAACGAAATAATGCCATGTATTATAACACTCATACTAAACACTTTTGATAATTCTTTTTCTTCTCCTCTACCTAAAGCAAAAGTTATAAAACGTTGGGTGCTTCCCGTCATTGCACTGTTTATAAAACTAAACATAGTTACTGCCCCACCCACAACATTATAAATACCATAATCCTCCACACCGAGCGTAACCAAAATCACACGGCTGGTATAAAGATTTACAGCCATCATAAAAAGCATACGAAAATAAAGTAATAGAGTATTTTTAGCTATTCTTTTATTATTTTGCTGAGATAAAGCAGACATTTTCAATTATAAAAAAGCACATTAAAATATTATGTCTATAATAGACAAGTCCCGTAATATGTATCCTAATTCTATTAATATATTCAAATCACTTGAAAGATATATATCTTCCACCTGCAACATTACTAAGCTTACAGCCCACACATTAGTAACGTGTCACCCCACATGTTACTAACCTTCCGGCATACACGTTACTAACCCTTAAAAGATCCTGTTCTTTTCCGAAAAGAACAAGGTCTTTAAAAAAAAGAACAGGACGTTTTCATTGAAAGAACAAGAGCTTTTAAAAATTTGACCTGTTGTTTTTTCCATAACGGTATCTACATGCCGAAACGCCTTACTTTTCCTTCAGATCTTTCAGCCACTCCGCAAACACCCTGCCTGTCGGCATTCCGGCTGAAGGATATGCATTGTGAAATGTTTCAGCCGGAAAATATCCTTCAGGAAAAACGATTCCCTAAGAATCGGAGGAAGATCAGTTCGGCTGAAACATTCCACCCCCAGCTGAAGGATTCCTGAACCCAATCCTTCAGCCGGAATGCCCACGGGTAGGGCGTTTGCGAGCAGGCTGAAGCTTTTGAAGGATTTTTCAGGGTATTCCCTATAGAGCATGATCAATAACCATATTCCACTGAAAAAAGTAAGATATTTTCGTGAGCAAAGTAATATATGTCCGCAGACAAAGTAACACCACTTACTTGGCTCACGAAGTCCACATACTTTTCTTTACAACAAAACAGACCTCACAGCCATCTCATGCCAATGACGATAATCCCCCATCGGCAAAACATGCTCCGACCACACTTTCCGGTAAATTCCATCGTGCAAAATGATGTACTCACCCAAACAGCCCTCCGCCTCATCGGCAGGAACAGAAACCATCACCACATATTCCACACAATCCGGGACACGAAACAAAGTCAGCTCACTTTTAGAAAACAAACCGCTCAACCTACAGGCGGAACGCTCGAAAGCCACCCAATACGCGTCAATGTCATACAGATGAATGAATTTATCATTATTCTTTTCCCTGGCTAAAATTTCCTTATACCGATTCTGAATCAGCTGCTGGAGCCGGATGCCTGACGGCATGGATGTGGTTCTACACATTATTATACATAAGATTTATATTATCAGATCATTTACTTCCCCATTAATCAAGGAATAAGAATGTTTAACGTAGCAAATGAAGTCATCTCTTCTTCGGCTCTTCTATCACTTCTATCAAGTCCGGCGAAAGCGTCGCCATGGCCATGGCTATCACCCCTTGCAGACTGATAACCACACGACGGTCTCTCGCACCTTTCACCTTTACAAACACCCCCTCGTAGCCCTCGAAGTCACCACCCGTAATACGGACTTTCGTACCTTTACGCAGGTTCACCTCATCGGGACTGAAGAAGATAAGATGCTCGTCATACGTTCCAGCCACAGCGATAAACTGCCTCATCTGATCATCGGGCACAATGATTTTCTGCCCGTTGCGGATATCAATCATATATTGAAAATACGGAAGTTTGAACTTCACCTTCTGAAGTTCGGACTGGACGGAATGAACAAATATCAGATCACTGATAACGGGAACCAGCTCACGCCTCTTGCGCCCGTTCCTTATACGAACTTCGTAACGCATGGGAATGAAATTGTTGATTCCTTCTTTATCCAACAAAGCCTTGATCTGCATCCCCCGGCGATAAGTGGCACGCATGGCAAACCATTGCATTTTTTCACTTGAAAGCATAGTTATGGAGCTTTGAAGTACAGATATATATCTGCAATTCAATCAATTACGAGAAGTTTCGTAAAATACAAGAGGAATCGGCCTCTTGTGATTAAGCTGACCAAAGAAAAGCTATTTCAACAAATGGAGGATGGGAATCCGCACGATGTAGATGCAGCCTGTCGGGTCAACCGATGACCTTCCGCAGATTCCCGAACCGGACGGTTCTTATGTGTTAAATCAGAATTGTAATACCTATATATAAAAAAAGCGCGGGAATCTGTACCTGTTACTCGTCCCGCCCTACAAGGCCTTCGCATTGCCCAATCCAGTCTGAACGAGCAACGCAGAAGCCCACGCCGATATGTATAATGACACTTGAATGCACCTTTGACCGACAAAGGCGCACCAAGGATATAAACATACCCCGCAGACACCTACTGTTGCTTTGTTTTGGCTGGATTTTAGAATTTGCGAAGTTCTGTAGAGCCAAGAACAAAACGTCAAGTAAACGTCTTTTCTATATATGTATATTTCCCACCTCCCTAACTTCCTTGCGGAAGTACCGGCGTGGAAAACGTGGCAAAGATAGCAATTTAATAAATAGGACGAAAATATATTCCGCTATTTTTAGTGATGTTTCTTTAAATGCCAACTGATGTCGGAACTGAAAAACGGAAAGCTGGTGCAATAACAATATGGCATTATTTATCTTCTGGTCATTTTATTCTTCAATCCATTCTACAATTTCTTGTGAAAGCGGACTAGTAGTAGAGCCGATTGAGGCAACCCATCTACCATTTTCATCAATCAGAAACTTATGAAAGTTCCACCCTATCTTAGCATCCGAAACCCCGTTTTCACTTTTATGCGTAAGCCATTGATAGAGGGGAGCTATATCTTTTCCCTTTACAGATATTTTAGCCATCATAGGAAAAGTCACTCCATAATTCAACGTACAAAACTCCTTGATTTCTTCATTCGTTCCGGGTTCCTGATGCAGGAAATTATTGGCAGGAAATCCGATAACGACAAAATCATCTTTTCCATATTTCTCATACAACTCCTCCAACTTGGCGTACTGGGGAGTGAAACCGCATTTAGATGCCACATTGACTACCAATACTTTCTTACCCTTGAATGTGGAAAGTGGCAAGTCCTTCCCGTCAATAGTCTTGACCGTAAAGTCATAAAAACTTTTTTGCTGTGCACCAGCTACCGATGTGATCATGGTTACAATTATGCTTAATATAAATGTTTTCATTTGAAATGCTATTTTATAATAGAACAATTCATGAAATTGAAAAGTTTTCTCTGAAAGAAAAGATTGACGAGAGAAAATCATTATCTTTGTTCTTCTGAAAAAGAACAGAAGATATTTATGAGCAAACAAGGAACCATCATTGTGGTAGATGATAACAAAGGAGTGCTGTCGGCAGTAAAGCTATTGCTGAAAAATCATTTCGAACATATCGTCACACTGCCCTCACCCATCACACTGCCCGCTGCGTTACGTGAAGGAAATGCGCAAGTGGTGCTGCTGGATATGAATTTCAGCAGCGGACTGAATACCGGGAATGAAGGTCTGTACTGGTTACATGAGATAAAGAAAATACACCCCTCCCTGCCCGTAGTACTTTTCACAGCCTATGCTGACATAGACCTGGCAGTGCGCGGCATCAAGGAAGGAGCAACAGACTTCATCGTCAAGCCTTGGGACAATGCCCGGCTGATAGAAACCTTGCTGTCTGCCTGCCGCAATTCCTCCAAGAACAAGAAGAGAGCGGAAATCCCTAAAACCGTATCTTCTATGTATTGGGGAGAAAGCAATGCCATGAAGCAACTGCGGACGCTGATAGAGAAAGTGGCGCAAACGGATGCCAATATTCTGATTACAGGAGAGAACGGCACAGGAAAAGAAATGCTGGCACGGGAAATACACGCTTTGTCTGCCCGATACCGGCGGGATATGATAACAGTGGACATGGGTGCCATCACCGAATCCCTGTTCGAAAGCGAACTGTTCGGTCATAAAAAAGGCTCGTTTACCGATGCCCATACCGACCGTGCTGGTAAATTTGAAGCCGCCCATGAAGGGACTTTGTTTCTGGACGAAATAGGCAACCTGCCCTATCACCTGCAATCCAAACTACTCACCGCCATTCAGAGCCGGAGCGTGGTGCGAGTAGGAAGCAACGAACCGATACCTGTCAACATACGTTTGATTTGCGCCACCAATTGTAATTTGGAAGAGATGGTGGCCAAAGGCAAATTCCGCGAAGATTTGCTTTACCGCATCAATACCATCCACATCGAGATTCCCCCTCTGCGGGAACGCAAAGAAGATATTATCCCTTTGGCCGAACGCTTTATAGACCGGTTCTGCAAACAATATGACAAAGGAAATATCCTTCTTTCTACCGGTGCGCAAGAAAAGTTACGGACATATCCGTGGTATGGAAACATACGCGAACTGGAACATGCCGTAGAGAAAGCGGTCATTATCAATGAAGATGGTATATTGAGTGAGGAACATTTTCATTTTCCCCGAAAAATAGCGGCTCCTGCGACAGAAACAAGTGTCTCTACACTGGAAGAGATGGAATTGCAAATGATTCAGAAAGCGATAGAGAAATGCAACGGAAACCTCTCGGCTGTAGCGGCACAGTTGGGAATTACCCGGCAGACGCTTTATAATAAGATGAAAAAATTCGGATTATGACCTATTATCTCATCTCATTCTTCACGATGGTTCAGGATGACAAAACAAATAACAATAATCTATTTTTAAACAGGAACTAAAGGAACATTCAAACGAAATAATAAATAATTAAGCTGTGAAACAATTCTTCTTCCGCCTATTTACCGTACTGGTTCTAGCCATTGCCTGCACCTTACTAATCCAGCAGCGCAACTGGTTGTGGCTATGCGTAATCGTACCTTCATTCCTCGTTTCCATAGGCTGGTTTTACCGCCTGTACACTTTTAATACCCGGAAGATAGCCTTTCTGCTCGACGCCATCGAAAACGACGACCCCGCTGTTCGTTTTTACGAACATGCCTCCCCTGGCGATTCTTCCATGGTCAATGTCATGCTGAACCGTATCGCACGTATTTTGTACAATGTAAAACAGGAAACGGCACAACGCGAGAAGTATTATGAGCTCATCATGGACTTTGTAGAAACCGGCATAGTGGTACTGAACAGCAAAGGCTCCGTTTATCAAAAGAACAAAGAGGCCATGAATCTGTTGGGGCTGGATGTTCTGACTCATGTCAAACAACTCTCCCGCATCTCGGACGAACTGATGACTGCTTTGGAAAAAGCAGTTCCGGGTGACAAGCTGCAAATTCAGTTCAATACGGAACGGGGAACGGTGCATCTTGCCTTACGGGTGTCCGGCATCCGTATCAAAGACGAGGAACTCCGCATTATTGCCTTGAGTGATATCAATCGGGAATTGGATGAACGGGAAATAGATTCATGGATACGCCTTACCCGCGTGCTGACACACGAAATTATGAACTCCCTGACCCCGGTGACTTCCCTCAGCGAAACGCTGCTGGCTCTTCCCGGAGCAGAAAATGAAGAAATGAAACAAGGGCTGGAAACGATTCACTCTACAGGTAAAGGATTGATAAATTTTGTCATGTCTTATCGCAAACTGACACGACTGCCATCACCTGAGCCATCGCTGTTCTATGTCCGTCCTTTCCTGGAACGGATGATCCGACTGGCACAGCACCAGCATCCATGCCCCAACATCACCCTTTCCATCCTCGAAGCCCGGGAAGACCTGATAGTCTTTGCCGACGAGAACCTGATAGCCCAAGTGGTTACGAATCTGCTGAAAAATGCGATTCAAGCCATAGGTAATGCTCCCGACGGAAAGATCACCTTGAAAGCTTATTGTGATCCGCAAGAAAGTATCCGTATAGAGATAGCCAACAACGGTCCCGCCATTCCTCCCGATGCAGCCGGACAAATTTTTGTACCTTTCTTCACGACCAAAGAGGAAGGAAGCGGCATCGGACTGAGCCTGAGCAAACAAATCATGAGACTGAGCGGTGGCACACTGACCCTGCTGCCTTACAAGGAAAAGGGACAGGCCACTGTTTTTGTGCTGGTTTTTAATTAAAAATAAAAATGTACTAATGTGTCAGCCAATTACCATCCGGTACACAGCGCAGCCATTAGCAAATTAGCAAATTATTTAAAATGAAACATTCTCCTGAATTATTAGTTTATAAAGCCTCTGCCGGTTCGGGAAAAACATTCACACTGGCCGTGGAATATATAAAACTGCTGATACAGAACCCACGGGCATACCGTAATATACTGGCTGTGACTTTTACCAACAAGGCCACTACCGAAATGAAAGAGCGGATTCTGAGTCAGCTATACGGAATATGGATAAAGGATAAGGATTCTGATCCCTATTTACAGAAAATCACAGAAGAACTGGAAATGCCCCAAGAAGACATAAGGACAGCCGCCGGTACGGCACTGCACTACATGATACACGATTACAGCCGCTTCCGGGTGGAAACCATTGACTCATTCTTCCAGTCGGTGATGCGCAATTTGGCACGGGAGCTGGAATTGGGTGCCAATCTGAATATCGAACTGAACAATATGGAAGTTCTGAGTGATGCCGTGGACTCCATGATAGAAAAGCTGGACCGACAATCTCCCGTACTCTATTGGCTGTTGGAATACATAGAAGAAAGAATAGCCGATGACAAGAGGTGGAATGTTTCCGGTGAGATAAAGAATTTCGGACGAAATATCTTCGATGAAGGATATATAGAAAAAGGAAACGGACTACGGGAAAAATTACGGGACAAAGACTGTATCAAGAATTACCGCGAAACGCTGCAAGCCATTTTGGAAGAGGTGCAGGAACAAATGAAAGGATTTGCCGACCAATTCTTCGGAATATTGGATACAAACGGGGTGAAAGTAGAAGATTTGAAAAACGGCTCCCGAGGTATAGCCAGCTATTTTAATAAATTACAATCGGGTAAACTGGATGACAGTGTCCGCAATGTAACAGTGGAAAAATGTCTGGACTGCCCCGACGAATGGGTGAAAAAAACCTCCCCCATACGCAACGCTATCCTAGGTCTGGCAGAAAAAGAACTGATTCCTCTGCTGAATGAATCGGAAAAATACAGAAGCCGGAACAATATGCTGGCCAATTCCTGCCAACTCTCCCTGCGCCACGTAAACAATATCCGTCTGCTGGCCAATATAGACGAAGAGGTACGCGAATTGAACCATGAAAACAACCGCTTCCTGCTGTCGGATACCAACGCGTTGCTTCATAACCTGGTAAAAGAAGGAGATTCCTCGTTTGTATTCGAAAAGATAGGAACAACCATACGCAACGTAATGATCGATGAATTTCAGGACACTTCGCGTATGCAATGGGACAATTTCCGTCTGTTGCTGCTCGAAGGTTTGTCTCAGGGAGCAGACAGCTTGATTGTAGGAGACGTGAAACAATCCATCTACCGCTGGAGAAACGGTGACTGGGGCATACTGAACGGATTGAAAACAAACATCGAAGCCTTTCCCGTCAAAGTAAAGACACTGACCACCAATCGCCGGAGCGCCGCAAACATCATTCACTTCAACAACGAAGTGTTTACAGCCGCCTGCGAGGTGTTGAACAACATTTACAAGGAAGAACAAAAAAAGGAATGCAAGGAACTGAAGGAAGCCTACAACGACGTGTGTCAGGAAACATACAAAGATCCCGGAAAAGGGTATGTCAAAGTGGAATTTCTATCGGATACGGAAGACATGACCTATATGGAAAACACCCTGCACCACCTAGGAGAAGAAGTGGAGCTGCTTGTGGCGCAGGGCGTGCAACTGAAAGATATTGCCATCCTGGTGCGCAAGAACAGAAGCATTCCTTTAATAGCCGATTACTTCGACAAGAACACCTCTTACAAAATCGTATCCGATGAGGCATTCCGACTGGATGCCTCACTGGCGGTATGTATGATAATGGATGGCCTGCGCTACTTGTCACAACCCGAAAACCGGATTGCCAAGGCACAACTGGCTGCTGCCTATCAGAATGAAGTATTACATAAAGGAATAGACCTCAACACTCTATTGCTGAACGAAATAGATGATTATCTGCCATTCGATTTCATAAAAGAAGCGGAGCAGCTTCGCCTCATGCCACTGTATGAGCTGATGGAAAAACTTTTCAATCTGTTCCAGATGTCCTGCATCGAACAACAGGATGCCTATCTGTGCGCCTTCTTTGATGCCGTGACGGAATATCTGCAAAGCAATTCTTCCGAATTATCCGCTTTTATCACCTACTGGGAAGAAAAACTAGGCAGCAAGACCATCCCTTCCGGCGAGGTGGAAGGAATTCGCATTCTCTCCATCCACAAGTCCAAAGGATTGGAATACCATACCGTACTGCTACCCTTCTGCGACTGGAAAATGGAGAATGAGACTTACAATCATCTGGTATGGTGTGCTCCCCGGCAAGCTCCGTTTAGCGATCTTGACATTGTTCCCATCAACTATTCCACAGCCATGCAGCAATCCATTTATCGGGAAGAGTTCCTGAATGAACGCTTGCAATTATGGGTGGATAATCTGAACCTGCTTTATGTGGCATTTACCCGTGCCAAAAAGAACTTGATTATATATGGAAAGGCGGAACAGAAAGGAACGGTATCCGAATTGTTGGGAAGTGCCTTATCCGACATGACCGGAAAGAGCTATGCCACCGGAGAAGAAATATACGAACTGGGAACGCTCTATCTCTCATCTCACGAAGAGGAAAAACAAGTATCCGGCAACAAGCTGCTGACTGTAGCCCGACGTTTGCCTATCCATCTGGAAACGCTGGAAACCAACATCGAATTCAAACAGTCCAACCGTTCTGCCGAATTTATCCGGGGAGAAGAGGAGACGGAAGACAAATACATCCGGCAAGGACAGTTGTTGCATAATCTGTTCTCCGTAATCCGTACCACGGACGATGTGCCTCCCGCCATAGAACGCCTGCGTTTCGAAGGAATCATAGAGTCGGCACAACAGGAGGAACAAATACGAAAACTCACCGAATGGGCTTTGAAGCATCCGCTGGTCAAAGAATGGTATTCGGGCCGCTGGGAACTATACAATGAGTGTGCCATTATTTATCGGGAAAAAGGAGTGCTGCAAACCCGCCGTCCGGACCGCGTGATGATGAAAGACGGAGAGGTGATTGTGGTGGACTTTAAATTCGGTAAAAAGCGGAAAGCTTACAACAAGCAGGTGAAAGAATATATGGATTTATTATCGGATATGGGATATGAGCATATCCGTGGCTATTTATGGTATGTATTTAACAACGAACTGGAGGAAATAGAATAATGGAAAGCTTTTTGAAACTGGTAGCAGCCGATTTATATAAACATACGGAAGGAAACCTGGCACATACAGCCGTGGTTTTTCCTAACAAACGTGCCGGACTTTTCTTTAATGAGTATCTCGCCCAAGAGTCGGATTCACCTATTTGGTCGCCCGCATACGTCAGCATCAGCGAATTGTTCCGTAGCCTTTCTCCGTGGGAAGTGGGTGATCCGGTAAAACTGGTATGCGAACTTTATAAAATATTCCGACGGGAAACTCAAAGTACGGAAACACTGGATGATTTCTATTTTTGGGGAGAAATGCTGATCAGTGATTTTGACGATGCCGACAAAAATAAAGTGGATACCGACAAACTGTTTTCCAATTTACAGGATCTGCGCAACATAATGGACGACTACACCTTCATTGACGATGAGCAGGAAGAAGCTATCCGGCAGTTCTTCCAGAACTTCTCCATCGAACGGAGAACAGCGCTGAAAGAACGGTTTATCTCTTTATGGGACGTATTGGGAAACATCTACAAAGGGTTCCGTGAATCCTTAGCTTCTCAAAACATTGCCTACGAAGGAATGATGTACCGCCACGTCATAGAGCATCTGGATGTGGACAAACTTCCATACGAGAAATATGTTTTTGTAGGATTTAATGTACTGAACAAAGTAGAACATACGTTGTTCACCCAATTGAAAGATGTCGGGAAAGCTGTTTTTTATTGGGATTACGACGAATTTTATATGAAGGAAAACAGACAAGCCGTCACCCATGAAGCCGGAGAGTTTATCCGCCGGAACTTACGCGACTTTCCTTCTCCTTTGTCCGGTGAGTTATTCAAAAATCTCTCGAAACCTAAAGAGGTACACTACATCGCATCTTCTACTGAAAATGCACAAGCCCGTTACCTGCCTCAATGGATACGAAACAATCTGACTACACCGGAAAAGGAAACCGCAGTCGTATTGTGTAACGAAGCATTGCTTCAGCCGGTCCTCCATTCATTGCCGGCAGAAGTAAAACATGTCAATATCACCATGGGATTTCCGTTATCGCAAACTCCTGTATATAGTTTCCTCATCGCCTTACTGGAGTTGCATACCCACGGATTTAATTTCAAAAGCGGCCGCTACACGTTTCAATCGGTTGTTACACTGTTAAAACACCCCTATACCCGGCAACTCACCGGTCAAGCCGAATTGTTGGAAAAAGAACTGACCCGGAACAACCGTTTCTATCCGTTACCCGGCGAATTGGGTAAAGATGAATTCCTTACCCGGCTTTTCACTCCGCTTTCCGGAAACCTGAATCTGTGCATACGCCTGTCCGAAACTTTGCAGCAAGTGGCAGGCATTTACCAGGCAAACACTTCCGGTACCGAAGACACAGATGCATTCAACCAACTTTACCGGGAGTCGCTTTTCAAAGCCTATACCACCATCAACCGGTTCCGCACACTGATAGAAGAAGATGAATTAACCGTACAGAGCGAAACATTCCGGCGATTGCTGGTCAAGGTCTTGTCAGCGACCAATATTCCATTCCATGGCGAACCGGCCATTGGTATGCAGGTCATGGGGGTATTGGAAACACGTAACCTGGATTTCCGCCACTTGGTATTACTATCGGTCAACGAAGGGCAGCTTCCCAAATCGGGAGGAGACTCTTCCTTTATTCCTTACAACCTGCGCAAAGCTTTCGGAATGACTACTATAGAGCATAAGATTGCCGTATATGCATACTATTTCTATCGTCTGCTGCAACGGGCAGAAAGGATTACCTTGATGTACAATACCAGTTCGGACGGACTGAACCGCGGCGAATGGAGCCGTTTCATGCTGCAATTCCTGATTGAATGGCCTCACCCCATCACACGTCAGTTTCTGGAGGCCGGACAGTCCCCCCAAGGCACCTCGCCTATCACTGTAGAAAAGACCCCGGATGTCATGCGCCGGATGCAAAGCCTGTTTGATGTCCGTGCCAATCCCAAAGCAAAATTTTCTCCATCAGCCTTGAATTATTACCTGGATTGTCCTTTAAAATTTTATTATAGGTATGTAGCCGGCCTCTCCGCCCCCGATAAAGTGAGTGCGGAAATAGATTCTGCCACATTCGGAAGTATTTTCCATTATGCAGCCGAACATATTTATAAAGACCTGACCACTCATGGCAAAGTCATTAATAAGGAAGCATTGGAAACGTTGCTACGCAATGAAGTGAAGCTGCAAGATTATGTGGATACAGCATTCAAGAAATTATTCTTTAATGTTCCGCAAAACGAGAAACCGGAATATAACGGCGTACAACTTATCAACTCTGCCGTTATTGCAAGATATTTAAAACAACTTTTACAAAATGATTTACGTTACGCTCCCTTCACTTTTATTGCATCGGAAATGGAAGTGGATGAACCCATCGACATACAAACACCCAAAGGAGTCATAAAATCACGTATCGGGGGAATTATTGACCGTATGGACAGCAAGGATGGCACACTCCGTATTGTGGACTACAAGACAGGCGGTGATGCAGACACCCCACCCCATGTGGAATCTCTGTTTATTCCGGACAAGAAACGTTCCAACTATGTATTCCAGACGTTCCTGTATGCCGCCATCATGTGCCGCAAGCAACCAACGATGAAGATAGCTCCGGCCCTTCTCTATATTCATCGGGCCGCTACAGAAACCTATTCTCCCGTTATACAAATGGGCGAGCCACGAAAGCCTAAAGAGGCTGTGGAAGATTTCAGTAAATATGAAAAAGAATACCGTGAACGACTTCAAGGATTATTAGAAGAGATATTTAATCCGGAAAAATCATTTACCCAAACAGAAATCATAGAAAAATGTACCTATTGTGATTTCAAGGCACTATGTAAAAGATAGACTATAGTGGTTAGTGGTTAATACCTGCGGCATGACAGCGCAGTCCACTAATCACTAACCACTGATCTGCCACACTATTCCAACGCTCTCTGTCTGCAAAAGCATCCACAGAATTTATCTTCCACATTCTCTATCGGTGCTTTGAAAATACCATAGACGGAAGACCCCGAGCCACTCATGGCGGCATACACTGCCCCCAAATCATACAATTCATCTTTTATAGCAGCAATCTCAGGGAACTTTTTGAAGACACTATCTTCAAAATCATTCTTCATACTGTTTTTCCATGTTTCCATAGGTTGCTTTACAATTTCTTTCAAAGAAACAGCCGGACGCACAGGCTTTATTTCGGCAAACGCATCCCGGGTGGACACAAAGATATCAGGTTTAATCAAAATTATATGGTATCCCTTTAATGACAATTCCACAGGCTCGAACAGATTCCCTATTCCGGTAGCGAAAACAGGTTTGTTCCGAATGAAAAAAGAACAGTCTGCCCCTAGTTTTACCGCATATTCCTCCATCCGTTCCGTACTGAGTCCCAATGAAAATTTATCATTCAGAAGCTTTATCATACAAGCGGCATCTGATGATCCGCCACCTAGTCCGGCACCCGCCGGTATATGCTTGTACATGTGTATATCTACCGGCAACAGTCCGGGATAGTCTTTTTTTAATAACTTATAGGCTTTTACTACCAGATTATCTTCGGGTTCACCCTCCAAAGGAGATCCGCTTATGTGTAAAGTGTATTCTTTGTCATTGTTTTCCCGCCGCGTCACTTCCAGAGCGTCTTGCAGGTTTATCGGATAAAATATGGTTTCCAGATTGTGGTATCCATCCGGGCGCTTTTCTACAATATTAAGTCCCAAATTAATCTTTGCATTAGGAAATGTAATCATATTCTGTTCTTTAAATAGTTATTTTTAGTGTGTTTCGTTAGATTGTTGCCCGTTCTACAAAGATGCACGCCATCTTTTATCCGGACAGAGCGCCAAATATAGAACAAACTTTTCATTTTACCATATAAAAAAACCATTTACTGTCCAGATTGTTCATTTCTCCGTAGATTCAGGTTCATATTTCTTTTATTATTTTTGGGAATGGACGAGTGTCCAACTCAGCAAAAAGTTCTATCTTTGCCCTACTTTAAACAGACGACAATGGCAGAAACGAGAAAAATGACACGTACTCCCAAAACTTCGAAAGCAAAGCCTGTTGACGAATACGGACATTTACAGCCCCAGGCACCTGAGCTGGAGGAAGCTGTATTGGGAGCCTTAATGATAGAAAAAGATGCTTACTCATTAGTAAGTGAGATTCTTCGTCCCGAATCTTTTTATGAACGCCGTCACCAACTTATTTATTCGGCTATTACCTCTTTGGCTTTACGCCAGCAACCAGTCGATATCTTGACTGTGGCCGAACAATTACGCAGCACCGGTGAACTGGAAGATGCAGGCGGTCCTTTTTACATAACACAGCTAAGCGGCAAGGTAGCCTCTTCCGCACACATAGAATATCACGCACGTATCATCGCGCAGAAGTTTCTTGCACGCGAACTGATTACCTTTACCAGCAACATCCAGACAAAGGCTTTCGACGAAACCCAAGACGTGGACGACCTGATGCAGGAAGCGGAAGGAAAACTGTTCGAAATCTCGCAGCAGAACATGAAGAAGGATTATACGCAAATCAACCCTGTCATCCAGGAAGCGTATGAGATGCTTCAAAAAGCGGCGGCACGAACGGACGGGCTGAGTGGTCTGGAAAGCGGTTTCCATGCATTGGACAAAATGACCTCGGGCTGGCAAAATTCCGACCTGGTGATTATTGCCGCCCGCCCCGCTATGGGTAAAACGGCTTTTGTGCTTTCCATGGCAAAGAACATGGCGGTAAATGCGAAAATCCCTGTGGCTTTGTTCTCTCTTGAAATGTCCAACGTACAGTTAGTCAACCGTATGATTGTCAACGTGTGCGAAATTCCGGGTGAGAAAATCAAGAGCGGCCAGTTGGCTCCGTATGAATGGGGACAATTGGATTATAAAATAAAAGAATTATACGATGCTCCGATGTATGTGGATGACACACCATCCTTGTCCGTCTTTGAATTACGCACCAAAGCACGACGGCTTGTACGCGAGCATGGAGTAAAAATCATTATCATTGACTACCTTCAGTTAATGAATGCCAGTGGAATGTCATTCGGTAGCCGTCAGGAAGAGGTCAGTACCATTTCACGTTCACTGAAGGGGTTAGCCAAAGAACTGAACATCCCCATCATCGCACTGAGCCAGCTGAACCGTGGTGTGGAAAGTCGTGAGGGTATTGACGGAAAACGTCCCCAGCTCAGTGACCTCCGTGAATCCGGAGCTATTGAGCAGGATGCCGATATGGTATGCTTTATCCACCGCCCGGAATACTATAAAATCTACTCGGATGAAAAAGGGAACGACTTGCACGGTATGGCAGAAATCATTATCGCCAAGCACCGTAACGGTGCCGTAGGTGATGTACTGCTGCGTTTCCGTGGCGAATTCGCCCGCTTCCAGAATCCGGACGATGATGTCATCGTGCCTATGCCGGGTGAGGCACCGGGTATTATCCGTTCCAAAATGAACGGTGGCGGCAACAGTGTACCTCCCCCATCTCCTGATGCCGCACCTGCCGACAATAATCCGTTCGGAGCCCCTATTCCCGAAGGACCTTTACCCTGTCTCTTATACACATCTCCGAGCCCACGAGACGGACTCCTATCTCGT
>ENA-OYHA01000304-OYHA01000304.1-human-gut-metagenome-genome-assembly--contig:-NODE-304-length-15802-cov-4.348892_pt1 | contig 15802 bp, 8 predicted proteins | sample MGYA00243759_ERZ652991 | MGnify/ENA primary metagenome ERZ652991 (study PRJEB26926, sample SAMN06165321) | human gut metagenome | biome: ENVO:00009003; feature: ENVO:2100002; material: ENVO:00002003... | reverse complement strand
GGAGTCCGTCTCGTGGGCTCGGAGATGTGTATAAGAGACAGGATAAAATAGATTGTTCAACCATTTAAGATATAGGATTATGAATAAAGTAACAAAAGAACAATACGAGTTTGCATTAGCAAGAGTGGAGGAGCTTCTACCATTGGTTGATGATAATACCCCAGCAAACGATAAGAATGTAGTAGAACTCACTGTTATGTCTGATATAGTGATTGCTTACGAAAAGGAACATTATCCAATAGAAAAGCCTACTGTTGCTGAACTAATTGAGTTATCCCTTGAAGAACAAGGTATGACACAGAGACAGCTTACCGGTGAAATTGGAGTAAGTCCTTCACGCGTCAACGACTATCTTTCCGAGCGTTCAGAGCCAACTTTGAAAATAGCAAAATTACTTTGCCGGGTACTGAATATTCCTCCAACTGCAATGTTAGGATTTTAGGGAAGTACACAGCCTTTAAAACTACTTAGTAGAATAACTCGACTACTACTAAGTAGCCGGTCAGGGAGCCTTCGTAAATACCTAAGAACCCAAATACTGCAATATTCCATATTCTATAATTTACGGCTTTAATAAATTTATTGGGGCAACATAAACCCCATCCTCTCTTTGATAGGCACCACCAACAGCAGTAAGAACCATCAGAAAATCAGGGGCTTTTTCATCACTCTTTTCTGCAATTTTATTGCGAAGTACCTTTAAAGACCTTGCTCCATCTTCCACGAGTTCATCACCACCAAGTTTAATTTCTACGGCACCCCAAAGTTATAAAAATCCTATCATTTTCAATCGTACATTCCCATAATTTTCAATATATATAGTAGAATCTACTGGCATTTTCAATAGGCTTATCATTCATATAAGACAAAAAAGCATCTCCTACTTTCCACTTCATTGGACGTTTTCATACCTCTTTTTAATATCCATGAATTCTGTCACTGTCTCCCAGTACTGCTTTTTGTCCTCAGGACGCGGATGCCAATCCGGATCAGGGCTATTACGAACAGCCTCTTCCCAATTTCCATCATTCACAAATTTATAATCAATAGTGCAGGAAGATAATTCCTTTATAGGTTTAAGAAATATATATCCATCAAATAAATCTGCTAAAGTAAAGTCTGTATACCCCATTGAGTAGTAACTATGATCACGTAATTCTCCTATAAGCGACCTCTTCAAATCAAAACCAACAGGTTTATTGTTGTGTTTGCTCATTAACACTTCCAATTTTCCTGCTGCTGGAGAAACCAATGCAGGCTGATGATTTGGATAATTAAAGAAAGGTTGATGTAAAGCCACAGAAACTACTTTCATATCATATTTTGAATAGAGTAAATTTCCTAAGAAGCGCTTTTCATAGCGCACAAAATCAGGAGAAGTATAATCATAATAAGGAAAACAATAGGATGTAAATGCATGAATTGTCCCTGTCAAAACCAATATTTTCTCATGGCAAGACAGCACTTCACGTTCTAAAAGTGCACATCTGAAATCTTCCGTATTCCCCAAAGGAAAAACTTTTTTCATATTTTCCGGTGTTCTCACCTTTTCAAACGCTTCCCAATTATACCGATAACTGATATTCAAAATACGGAACCTCCTCGCTTGTTCCGGTAACGAACGATTCCATTCCCATGCAGCCTTATAAATATTCATATACTCAACGATAGCCCATCGGGTATTATAATTAAACATCAACTGACGAGCCAATTGTTCATCATACTTTGGTGCATTTATCAACGAGTCTAATTGTCGTTGATCTTCGTATGCCCCGAACTCCATACCCACCATATAAATACCATTCTCATACAATTTAGGTATCATGTTTCGAACAAAGTCCAAATTCTCTTTCACCCCATGATCCTCAGCCAACAAAACAATGTCTGCTTCCTTAAATTTAGATATCAAATAATCATCAGGTGAAAGGTTCTTATCGTGATTATCACAAATAGCATTCTTCCTTTCACTTCCCAAAAGAAATATCAACGGATTATCCAAACGCTTATTCCAATCTTCCTCCGTATGTCCAGCTCCCGGAAAAACCTTAGATATCCACATGGGGGTCTTCCAACCTTTCCTCGCCATCAGACTATCCAGTTTATCTTGATAAGGAGGATAATAAGCATCTAAAGTGGCATCTCCCCTATCCATATAAATCATACGGCTGTTAGCCTTTGGGAGATTCTTATCCAGATAATTCCGAAAAGCTTCCGACCATTGGTCCGCTTTTTCTTTAGAGAGTTCATTACTTAATATCATAGGGACATGAGTTGACATACAAGCAGCTCCTCCAAACACTTCCGGATATTCACAAAGTGCATATAGTGAAATTAAGCCGCCCATACTGGAACCCATCACAAAGGTATGCTCAACACTTTTATTCGTGGAATACTTTTTATCAATAAAAGGCTTAACTTCTTCCACCAAAAAACGAAGATAGTTATCCGCATTAAAACCCACATCACCCGGAACTATACTATCCGGTAAGTTCTTCAATGCTTTTTGAGGAAAGTAGTCTGCATATCTCGTTTCCGGGATGTTTGCCACTCCTACAACAATACAGGGTTTGATCTTCTTTTCATTCAGGAGTTTTCCTACAACTTCATCAATCCCCCATTCTTGCTTATTCCAAGTGGTATTCGCATCAAACAGCATTTGACCATCATGCATATAAAGAACATCATACTTCTCTTTTGAAGAATAATCAGAAGGTAACCAAACAAAGACATCACGCGGGGTGACAATTGAAGAGTTAAAGCCAGGATACTCTACAAGTTGTCCTAAAGAAACGGTTTGCTGCGCAATACCATAATGACATAGCAGCAGAGCAAATGCTATAAAAAGGAACCTCATTTTCATTGTATTACATATTTAGCTATTACCGATGTACAACTTACTACAAATACGATTTAGAATATTTAAAAAGGCTGCCTGTAGAATAATTCCTCCAGACAGCCTTTATTTTTATAAAAATCAACCTATCTTATTTCTTTGTCATTGTACAGTACATTACATCAGAATCCGTACGTTCCAAATACAATTCAATATCATAAGTACCTGCACTAACGGACAAGTTATCTCCTCCGAAAGAAAGATCATCAGCCTTTCCACCGACATTAATATCCCACCCATCATTAGCACGGAATTTCATAGTTCCGTCAGTCAACGTAAGAGTAGCCGTCCAGCACTTCTTATCTGAATTCCAAGTCATATCCTGATCAGAATTCCAACCGTCAGCAGTAGCATCACCAATAATACCCCAAGTAGTAGCCGTAGCTGTAAGTTCACCATTCATTACATCAGCAACAATGTAATAGAAACCAGCTGCCGGCATATTTATGTTACTACCATCGTTACTTGCTGCAAGTCCACCATTGTAAGTAGAGAAATCATTACTGTTATATTCACCATTATCCCAGTTACGTTGCTTCGTAAACTTGAAATCACCATTCAAATTACTGAAACCCTTATAAACTCCATCAAAATCACTTGTACGGAGAGCCTGAGCTACTGCAGGATTCCAACCTTGATGATTACCCGGAATATAAATGAATTCTTCTGTCGGGAATGCCGTACTCAACACTTTCACTGCAAATGGATGCTTGTTCACATCGACAACCACTTTATATTCACCAGTTTCCCCTTCAAATTTAAAGTTATCACCTCCATCTCTAAATATACCGTCTGCATCAATTGCATATCCCCAATTGTCATTAGCACGAGGCTTATATTCACCATCTTTCGTCAATGTAGTAACAACAGAATATGTATTAGCCACGGCATCATATACCAATGGGGTTTCCTTATCCCAGCCACCTACTGTAGCCGAACCAATCAGCCCCATAGACTCTATTTTCACAATCTGAAGGGTATTAAACTTCATGCTTGCACTGATACGATACGTTCCGGCAGAAAGAGATATAGCTGTATTACCGCCTATAGTGCCGTTTATAACCTTGTTACCTTTATCGTCGGTAGTAGCTTCAGCGTCGTCACTTCCAACCTGAGCTTCAGAGTCCGGATCAAGTAATTTAAAGTTCGCATCAGAGTCAAGAGTTACAAAACACTCAAACAAACCTTTGGTTAATGTACTTTGTGGAATCTTCTTATCCGTACCGGTAAGTTGCATGTAAGCCGGATAAGTTGCCTTGTAAGTAGTAACCTTCACTGTTAACGGTGCAGAAGGTACACCATCAGGATATGTCTCCGAATATGCTGTTACAACAAACTGCACATCAGCAGGCACAGCTTCGGGAGCACCGGTAGCTACAACGAGTTCATTCCATTCGTCAACGGTCTTCGTACAAGTAGTTCCTGTCAAATCTTTAGCCACTTCAACAGCCTCTCCACCATTATAAGATACAGCAACAGCATAAGTGATGGCCTCATTATAACCCAGTCGGGCAGCTTCCCAAGTCAACAATTGCACTTCACCGGCAGGATCAGTCACATCAAGCACCAATTCTGCAACAGTAGGAGTAACAACTGCCGATACAGCATTACCATAAGCATACACTTTCATCATTTGCGTAGCCGACTCATATTTACCATTATCATCCGAAGCCACAACATAGAAAGAAAGATCGTATGAAGTATTTTCCGGAAGACCGGAAATGCCTTTCAGCAAAGTACGAAAATCTGTCTTTGCCAGCGTAAGGCTCAAATCTTTCGTAGCAGTACCTACCTGCACAGCAGTGGTAGTGCCATATTGCGTATAAAGTGCATAAGAAACTTCACCCTGCATGAAACGGGCAGCAGACCACGCCCATGTAATAGACTCTGACATTGTATTTTCTGTCATCAGAATCATTCCATTGTTCACAAGTTCAGGTGCCGCAGGCTCTTTTGAAAATGTATCTTCCCAATCCTCCTGGCATCCGGTGGCAGCTATCATAACGATAGCTACCACGAACATATATTTTAAATATTTTATCATAATCATTTCATTTTAAAGATTATAACTGATTACTGCTTAATTAGTTCTACAACAAAAGGAGTACGATTGGCATGAAGCTTGATAATATAAGTACCCGCATTATCAACCTTAATATTATCCCCACCATTGGTTACCAATTCAAGACCACCAGGTATAGCGATACTTGAATTACCACTTGAACCATATTTATTGTCATAGGTTGAGTTAAGACGAATCAAGAATTCACCTCCTGCTTCAAAAGTTAAAGGTTCAGAAAGCCATACATTTTGAATAGGATCATAAGTCAAAAGACTTGGAGCATCAGCATTCCAACCATTACATGTGCCCACAACATCAACGGCTGAAACAGGAGTAGCATCAATTGACATTGCAGTTCTGTTTACTGAAATCTTCCAGAATCCGGCAGGCAACTGTAAATCACCACCGGCAATACCAGTAAAGTGACTATCTACTTTGAAAGCATCGTAACCCCAGTTACCTCCGCTCCAGCTACGCTCGGAAATAATTTTGAAAGCTGAATGTCCAGATGTACCATCTTCAAAGAAATCATAGAGACCTTCATAAACATTAGTACCTGCACTCGTTTCCCAAATTTCAACAGCTTCACCTTCTTTCCAACCATTGAAGAAACCTACTACATACAGATTCTTCAGCGGAGCTGCGTAAGTAGTCACCTTAAAGGAGTTTGAGACATTGGATTTAATCGCTTCATACTCATCTGTTCCTGCAAATCGAGCTGTAACATAAGCCTGAACCTCTGCTGTTTCGTTAGGATTAACACCAAGACCATTAATTACAACTCCATTGATATCGCCTTTAGCAATAGCCAGAGAAGTAGAAGAAGAAGTACCCACCAAGGCAGATTTATCGCCCTTAGTTAAATAAACAGTATAAAGCACTTGCACGGGTAAACCAAAATCAGCGGCTTTCCAGGAAAACACAACTGTTTCATCCTTAGAGTTATCAGCATTCACAATAATATCACTGCACTGCCCAATAACAGGAGCAACATATTTATCAGAGCTATTTATTTGCGGCGTATCAATATCTGTTTCGCAGGCGGCGAACAGCACGACAGCCATCAATAGCATTATATTTTTAATTAGTTTCATAAATCTCTTTTTTGGGTGTTAATTATTAGATTGATAACCTGTATTCTGCACTAAGTTTGAGTTTTCACTCAAATCAGATTGAAGCAGAGGATAAACAGTACGATAACTTGGCAAAGCAACCTTACCATCGGGTATACCACCTTTATATGGCCAAGGATATGACATTGCTGTAAAGTAACCATAACGGATCAAGTCTGTACGACGGTGACCTTCCCACATCAACTCACAAGCACGTTCCTTCAAGATAAAATCCAAATTGATGGATGACGGAGTCGTCACACCTGCACGGTCACGTAATTCCTTAATATAGCCCATTGCCTTAGAATCTGTTGTAGTTCCACCGTCCAAACGAGCTTGCGCTTCCGCATAAATCAGATACATTTCTGCCAAACGGAACATTGGGAAGTCAGCTGATGAGAATATTGTATAATTATCAGTAGAATAAAGAGTACCATCTGAAGCCCTACTATTGAACTTCCAACATCTCCAACCCGAATTAACATTTGCCTTATCATAAGCTTCCACACCACCTATATTATAGAAGAAAGCACGGCGATCACTTTTTTCACGATTATAACCGAACCCACTTTTTGCCTCCCAGTCCACTCCAACGAGGTCAAAGTTCGCTACATATTCATTAGGAACATGATAGCCATTCCACTGGTCACGACTAATTTTAGTACCTGCCGGATAACCTAATGCAGCAGCTATACCATTATTGGCATCCTCACCCAAAGAAGCATTGATAAGAGCGGTTGTTCCACCATAACTCTGAGTTTTATCACGATCATAAGCTATCGCAAAGATAAATTCATTACGGGCATTCAGATTCTCCGTATTATCTTGCATAAAGAGTTCTTCATAATTCGGACACAACTTGTAACCCATAGCAATTACAGCTTCAGCGGCAGTTTTAGCATCAGCCCAGCGAGCCGTTCCTGTATACACTTCCGCATTCAGATACATACGAGCCAAAACGGCTTGAGCTGCACCTTTGTCTGCACGGGGATAGGCAGCACTACCTTTATTCGGAAGAGCTTCGCCACCTTCACCTGAAATGATAGCTTTCAACTCCGATTCAATCCAATTGAACAATCCTTCACGACCAATCTGCGTAGGCAAAGCGCCACCGATGTTTTCGGGTAAAGCAAAAGGAGGATTTCCAAAGAGATCAAGCAAAATGTAATATCCTAACGATCTAAGGAAACGAGCCTCAGCACGAAGCTCCTTAATACCTTCCATATCTATTTTCTTATCACTCTGCAACAAAAATTCATTTGAACGAGTAACAATCATCATACAACGTGTATAAACAGCAATCAAGGCATCATTAGGTGCAGTTGTCCAAGAGTTATTCTGCAAGTCGGCTACATAAGCATCTCCCCAGACACACTTCAATGAACCTACTGACATTTCGTTCAATACCATATACTGACGTACCAATTCACTGGCACCGGCATCACCCACATTGATATCTGCCGAACCCGGATCACTCTGACTCACCAAAGAGAAAGATCCATAAATGTAAGCCAAACCTTTTTCAAAGTCACCTAAAGTGACATAGACCTGTTCAGCTGTCTTATCCGTTTCATTCAATGGCATTGTATCCAGGTCTCCGATACAAGAGTTCAATGTCAAAGCTGACATTGCAATTGCCAAACTATAAATATATTTTTTCATAATTTATCCGTTCTATCATTAGAAATTAATACTCAGACGTACCGTATAGAGACGTGGACGAGGAACAATATTATTATCTACGCCATCTGTCGCTGTAAGTTCAGGATCCAATCCACTATATTTAGTGATAGTAAATACATTCTGTACAGAAGCACCTACACGGATATTACCTTTCCAATGAGCAAATTTATCAAAAGTATATCCCACATTGATGTCATCCATACGGAAGAATGAAGCATTCTCCAAAAACATATCAGAATATTTTTGCTCTGTTGAGATAGCTCTTGTCCAGCCGGTCTTCAATACATTAGTAGATAAGTTATTGATATATCCCTTTGTATAGTCATCAGAGAAAGCGGAAGAATTATTCATCGCTACCCGATTCAAGGCATAACCGCCAAATGAACCATGAGCGTTGAAGCCAAAGTCCCACTTCTTGTAAGTAAACTGAGAACTAAGACCGAAGAAGAACTTAGGTGTAATGCTCTTACCTGTTACGTAACGGTCAGCTTCTGTAATGCTTCCATCACCATCGCGGTCAACCAATACATTCTGAATAGCCTTGCCATTTTCATCATAAGCCTGCTGGTAGAGATAATAAGTGTAAGGAGCATATCCCACACGGTGAAGTGAAGTATAACCACCGGTACCACCCATATTTGCACCAGTTTGTACCCCCAGATAAGTGGAATCATCATTGGTCAACTTCGTAATTTCCGTCTTCTGATAAGTACCGTTCACGTTGATAGTCCAGCGCATATCTTGCTTTTCGATAGGAATGAAGTTAAGGTTGAATTCAACACCCATATTCTTCATATTACCTACGTTAGAAATCACAGTGTTTGAGAAGTTATTACCCATAGGGGTTGTAATATTGTTCAGCAAATCAGAAGTCTTACGATAATACGCATCTACATTACCATTAATACGTCCACCAAAAATACCGAAGTCCAAACCAACGTTGAAAGTTTCAGTAGTTTCCCACTTGATGTTGCGATTGTAAGCATTAGGAGCCAAGGTAGTGATGTAACCATCTCCCCAAGGAATCATTGTAGTAGGAGATGAAGACTCTGTATATTTGGCTTGATAAGGATAGAAGTTGTCGCCTATATCCTGCTGACCAGTTTGTCCCCAACCGAGACGAAGTTTCATACTTGAGAAAAATGAATTGTCCTTTAAGAAATTCTCTTCAGCCATATTCCAAGCAAAAGCTGCTGACGGAAACAATCCCCAACGGTTGTCCTTAGCGAAGCGAGAAGAAGCATCATCACGCAAAGAGAAAGTGAACAAGTACTTAGAATCAATAGAGTAATTTACACGCCCAAAGAAAGACACCAAATAGTACTCCTTGCGATTTGTCGGAGTGTGGTTATAAACTTCTGAACGATTATCGTTATAATAAATAATCTTATTGAATTTTTCATAGTAATGTTGCCATGAATAACCACCCATTACATCAAGATGATGAATTCCGAATTCCTTGTTATAGTTAGCATAAAACTCTAACAAAGTATTCGAGTTTTGATTACTGTAATCTTCATAAGTGTCAGGAGAAGCTTTTTTAGCCATAAATGAACCCAGTTCATTATACTTGTCACCTGTGGTACGAGAGAAATCATAACCCAAGTTCAAATTAAAGCGAAGATCTTCGAATCCATGAATTTTATAATCCAATTGTAAATTACCCATTGAACGCCAAGTATTATTCACATTATAAACATCTTCTAACAGTGACAATGGATTGATACCTGAATTTGTATTAGCAGCACCATCAGCATACACCCAGTTCCAGTAACCGTTACATTGGGTTCTGTCAATACTACCATCAGCATTAGTAAAATAAACGGGCACAGTCGGATTGAAAGAAATAGCAGAACCAATAGCACCGTTATCAGGATAATTAGCACGATTATAGATACCTTTTGCATTCACATTTACCGACAGATGATCCTGGAAGAATTTGGGAGACAAACTAATAGAAGCATTAGCACGTTGATTGTCACCGACTTTTAATGTACCTTCGTTATAGTTATAGCCTAAGCTGGCTCTGAAAGGAAGACCACCTTTATTTCCATACACACTAATGTTTTGATCTGTAGAAAAGGCCGTACGATAAATCTGGTCTTGCCAATCTGTATTGGCATTTCCCATCATACTCTTAACAAGTGTCAGTTGTTCGCCTGTATACACCCTTTCCACTGTTTCACGATACTGATCAGCATTCATTACATCCAGCGTGGAGGTATTCTGCTTGATACTGTAGCTTGAGTTGTAACTCACCTGAACTTTGTCGCCCTTACCTTTTTTAGTTGTAATCATTATGACACCATTGGAAGCGCGCGAACCATAGATAGCAGTTGCCGATGCATCCTTCAATACAGTGTAAGATTCAATGTCATTCGGATTAACTGTTGATAAAGGATTAGCCATACCAGCACCATTACCTGCAATAGGTATACCGTCAATTACAATCAACGGATCATTACTGGCTGTCAAAGAGGCAGCACCACGAATACGGATAGTAGCACTACCAGTCGGGTCACCGGAAGCCGGAGTGACCAACAAACCCGGTACTTTACCTTGAAGCATCTGATCAGGAGAAGTAATAGCACCACGATTGATTTCCTCAGCCTTAATAGCGGTTACTGATCCCGTCAAATCGTTCTTTTTAACTGAACCATAACCAATTACCACAACTTCACCCAGTAATTCAGCATCATCTTTCAGCTGAACAAGTACCATCGGAGCCGCCTTTACTTCTTCCGTTTTATAACCGATAAAAGAGATAGTAAGCATAGCTCCCTGCGGAACACTCAACGTAAAGTTTCCATCCAAATCAGTGATTGTACCATTCGCAGGATTTCCTTTCTCTACGACATTCGCGCCTATCACTTCCAACCCTGTGGCATCTTTTACATGCCCTTTCACAGTGATGTTCTGTGCATAAACGCCTACAGACAAGAATAACCCTACTAATAGGGGAAGAATCATTCGACAGATTCTAAGATTAACTTGCTTCATGCATTTAAAAAATTAAAGTTAACAATATTAATTACCTATATTTATTATTCGAAATTATCTTTCGATTGCTTTTTCCTTTATAAGGTATCTATAACATGACGCAACAAAAATATGCTTTATAAAAATATTAAAATACAAGAAAGATAAGAAATATGCAATAGCAACAGTGCAAACGATTGCACGGAATTGCGCAACTACAGCCAGATAAAGAATCTATATTTCAAAAGAAGATCTGATAGATATATTAAGTATTTTCAAATGGGAAAACTTCATGAAATATCAAAAAGAAAACCAATTTCACAATTTGTCCTCACAATGATTACATTTGCACATATTCCATAACACGAACAAAAATTCAAGACTGCATTCCGGCATATTCCATGAATAAACAAGGAATAAAAATTCGTCATTATTGCATATATTTACTACTATAGAAGTTATTTATGCAGAAAAGGGTTACTACTTATGGGTAACATGGTTACTACTTATAAGTGATATGGTTACTACTTATAGGTAAAAGGGTTACTACTTCCGGTTGAAACACTTATTTGAATCACGTTTTTCACTTATAAGAGTAACTTTCAAGGGATATTCTACTCCAGAATAAATGTAAGTATTTCGATATTCCCCAATCAATCTGTCACTTGCTTACTTTCATTCGCATATTTCAGCTTTCACCAGCATCAGGACAGAAACAATGGATTCTCAGCCAACTTAAAATACAATTTGTCAAAATGACAAAGAAGCCACTATAGTCTTGATCAAGCATTTTGATGATACTTGTGCAGAATACTAAAAATAGGTACTCACAGCAAACTCAAATTGCTCCATAAAGATTCTTTTGAAAGCGGATATATTATTCTGCTCATAAAAAATCAGCATCGCTTTTTTATAGTCAATTGAATCCTTGTTAAACGATACGTTCGTCAATTTCTTTTTCAAAATAAGTATCGATATTAAGCGTGATTAATACATGAGCTTGTGGGATAATGTTATATTTAGTCGTTTTACCCTTTACCGTTACATGTATAAGATTCTATTTTACAGCTTTGGATATTGCTCGTTTAAGAGTTGCCGAACTTACTTTTAAAACGAATGAATACAGCTCAACTTGAGCCGAAAAGAATGCTTTTTAATAAATTCTTGAGCCAAATCGGTCCATTACATCTCCATACCCGGTCCGTATCTGCTCCGTAGCATCTCCGTACCTGCTCCCTTCCTATAGACACGGAGATGATACGGAGCAGATACGGACCGGGTACGGCTTTGACACGACTATATTAAATTTCCCTTTTTAATACCAAGAATAAAACAGAAATCAGTACTTTTGTGTATTGATGTGCAAAAACAGAAAAATATGAGCAATAAGATTTATCCCATAGGAATACAGAACTTCGAAAGCCTCCGTCGAGACGGTTATTTCTATATTGACAAGACGGCTTTAATTTATCAAATGGCAAAAACCGGACGTTACTACTTCCTGAGTCGCCCGCGCCGCTTTGGCAAGAGTCTGCTCATCTCTACGTTGGAAGCCTATTTTCAAGGGAAAAAGGAATTATTCAGCGGGCTGGCTATGGAAAAGTTAGAAAAAGACTGGATAAAGCATCCGATACTGCATCTCGACCTCAATATCGAGAAGTATGATGTACCGGAGAGTTTGGATAATATACTTGAGAAATCACTGACTGCATGGGAAAAGCTCTATGGCACCGAACCATCCGAACGTTCTTTCTCCCTACGCTTTGCAGGTATCATAGAACGTGCCTATGCACAAACAGGGCAGCGCGTTGTTATCCTGGTGGACGAATACGATAAGCCCATGTTGCAAGCCATTGGTGACGAAGAACTGCAAAAACAATTCAGGAACACCTTGAAGCCATTTTATGGAGCACTAAAAACAATGGATGGTTGCATCAAGTTTGCCTTATTGACAGGAGTGACAAAATTCGGAAAAGTCAGTGTATTCAGCGACCTGAACAACTTGGACGACATATCAATGTGGAATGAATACATTGAAATCTGCGGCATCAGCGAACGGGAGATTCACGATAACCTGGAAGCTGAACTTCATGAATTTGCCGCTGCCCGGGGAGTGACATACGATAAGCTTTGCACCGAACTCAAGGAGAATTATGACGGTTATCATTTTACGCATAATTCCATTGGTATGTACAATCCCTTCAGCCTGCTCAACGCCTTCAAACGCAAAGAATTCGGAAGCTACTGGTTTGAGACGGGAACGCCTACCTACTTAGTGAAGTTACTCAAGAAGCATCATTACGACCTCGAACGAATGGCACACGAAGAGACCGATGCCCAGGTGTTGAACAGCATAGACTCTGAATCGACCAATCCTATTCCGGTGATTTATCAAAGCGGATATCTTACCATCAAAGGATATGACGAGCGCTTTGGTATGTATCGCTTAGGATTCCCCAATCGCGAAGTAGAGGAAGGCTTTATCCGTTTCCTCTTGCCTTTCTATACAAACGTCAACAAAGTAGAAACTCCATTTGCTATTCAGAAATTTGTTCGTGAAGTAGAATCGGGAGATTATAACTCCTTCTTCCGCCGCCTACAAAGTTTCTTTGCAGATACCACTTACGAAGTAATCCGCGAGCAAGAATTACATTATGAAAATGTACTCTTCATTATTTTCAAATTGATAGGTTTCTATACCCAAGTAGAATATAATACAAACGACGGACGCATCGACCTCGTATTGCAGACAGATAAATTCATCTATATCATGGAATTCAAATTAGAAGGCACTGCCGAAGAAGCTTTGCAGCAAATCAATGACAAGCATTATGCGCTTCCTTTCGAGATGGATGAACGGAAACTGTTTAAAATAGGAGTAAACTTCAGTGAGAAAACCCGGAATATTGAAAAATGGGTGGTAGAATAGGATATTACACAACTGTTCTAAAGTACGCAGCGTCACTACCTAATTCTATTCCACCTCTTCACATCTCACCATTTCCCAACCGCGGAATTGTAGCAACACCAGGTGCAACTTTGTACCATCAACCAAACGACGAGCGACTTTATCCTGACTGTATTGTAACAGTTGACGATGCCCTTCTTCAGCTTGCGTTTCAAGTTCCCTATCGGTAGCTGTGCGGGCAGCATATTTCAATTCTAAAATATAACTGTGCGCTATATCAGGATAGCGTTGCTTATCGGGCAAAAGGAAAAAGTCGCAATAGCCGTAATTCATTTCCAGTTCCGGTTCCATCAAATAATAAGAAGCAAGAGCAAGATATGCTTTCAGGAAACCTTGCAGATTTCGTTCACCCTCTATAGTATCGCGTACGGCAGAGTTTTCGCGGTAAGACTGAGCTACAGTTTCAAAGAAAGGCTTCCACTCACCGTCATAAGCAAGGTCCGCCAGCATCACATTCAAGTAATGTAAATCAATAGAACTGTATCTTTGATAGTAATCACGCAAGAATCCGAAGTACTGTTCACGCACGCAATTGTTAGGAATACACATTCTTATCATATCTCCCCGAGTGCCGCACATGGTGAGTAACCCGTAGTAATAGAGCAAACTGCGAAAGTTGTCGATATCCGTCACACGTTCTGCCGGGAAAGAAGTGTGCAGGTTCACAAGGATTTCACCTTGAGCGGCTATTTCTTCGATAGTGCCCATACGGTTACTTTCTCGTGTCATGTCACTGTCTATACGCGCCAGCATCTTCAATTTACTGTAATCGGTGCGGATATTCTTGTCGACCATCTCCTCGGGAGCACGATTCTTTTGTACCCAATAGTTCAGATAATAAAGTGTCATGTCACAATTGAAGATTCTGTCATCATTCAAACTTTTCCGGGCAAAACAATAATTATCATACCATGGTTTCATTTCTGCAATCATGGCATCAACATCTCCCGGCAACATTTCGTTTTCCTGATAATAGCAGAACATATCACGCACTTCCGTTTCACTGAAGCCCATCATGCCATTAAATGTTTCATCAGTCGAGATATTCCAGTCAATATTATATCCGCTGGATAAGTCGTCAAGCGTTACCGGACTGACTCCCATCATAAAGATGCGGTCGAACATACCTTTGAATTGCTTGAAATATTCGCGGTAGAACCCGCTGGTATGGGTAAGGTCATGAAACATTTTTTGCCCGTGCTCACTGAGAATGACGTTTGTGAAGTTATCATATTCGTCGACGATAAGGTAAAGCGAATAGCCTTTTTCACGCGCCTTTATTTCAATATAGGCCAATTTGGATTTGGCACTTTCAATACCTTCAATGACTTCTTTGAAATCAGCATCATAAAAAGGAGCATATTCATGCGCAAACTGGTTGATTACAATGCTGCAATAGTCATTAAAGCCCGTCATCAAGTCTGTACCCGACAGTGAACCACCGGCTTTCGAAAAGTCGAAGTACAGTACCTGATAGCAGTTTCGCCAAGATGTAGGATGGCTACCTATCCACAAATCACCAAAGTATCTATCAAAATGATCACTTTGCAAGATGTCATAGTAGGTACGCATCATACTCAGGAATACGCTTTTTCCGAATCTGCGCGGACGAATAAGGAAAAGATAACTGGGCATCTTTTCGATAAGAGGCAAATACATCGTTTTGTCAACGAAGTAAAAATAGTCGTTTCGCATCCGGTTGAAATCGGATATTCCGTAAGGTATTCCTTTCACTTGATCCATATTGACTGACTTTTTTAATGTTGTACAGGCAAAGTTAGACTATTCTGTGAAATTAGACAATGGTTGTTACACAATTATTCTAAAGTACGCAGCGTAACCTTACCGGACTTCACCCCTTTAGCCTTTGCCTCAAAGATAATTTCACCCGGTTGTACGGCCGTTTGAACAATTGCCGTTAACTGACCGCTGAAGGCGGGCATCTTCGGTAAATGGAATAAGTCGAGCGAAGTAGCATCGCCATTGGCAGCAGCACGATAACGACCGGCACCTTTCACTGAGAAATTAACAAGGCGGTTGTCGGCGGGACAAAGATTACCGTCTTTATCAACTACACGGACGGTGATGTAAGCCAGATCTTTACC
>ENA-OYHA01000297-OYHA01000297.1-human-gut-metagenome-genome-assembly--contig:-NODE-297-length-15931-cov-5.257874_pt1 | contig 15931 bp, 9 predicted proteins | sample MGYA00243759_ERZ652991 | MGnify/ENA primary metagenome ERZ652991 (study PRJEB26926, sample SAMN06165321) | human gut metagenome | biome: ENVO:00009003; feature: ENVO:2100002; material: ENVO:00002003... | reverse complement strand
CTCGTGGGCTCGGAGATGTGTATAAGAGACAGATAATATAACATGGGATTTAATGAATTTTTAAGCTCGGTTTTCGGAAACAAATCCACACGAGACATGAAAGAAATCAAGCCCTGGGTGGAAAAGATCAAAGCTGCTTACCCGGAGATTGAAAAACTAGACAACGACGCCCTCCGTGCCAAAACGGAAGAACTCAAAAAATATATCCATGAATCGGCTACTGCTGAACGTGCGAAGGTGGAAGAGTTGAAGGCAAGCATTGAAACTCTCGAACTGGAAGACCGCGAAGAAGTCTTCGCACAAATCGATAAGACAGAAAAAGAAATTCTGGAAAAATATGAAAAAGCACTGGACGAAGTACTGCCTGTTGCTTTTTCTATCGTAAAGGCTACTGCCAAACGTTTTACAGAAAATGAAGAAATCGTCGTAACGGCTACCGACTTCGACCGTCAACTGGCTGCTACAAAAGATTTCGTACGCATCGAAGGCGACAAGGCCATCTATCAGAATCACTGGGTAGCCGGTGGTAACGACACATTGTGGAACATGGTTCACTACGATGTACAGCTCTTTGGTGGTGTCGTTCTGCATAAAGGTAAGATTGCGGAAATGGCAACCGGTGAAGGTAAAACATTGGTAGCTACACTCCCGGTATTCCTCAACGCATTGACCGGAAACGGCGTACACGTAGTTACCGTGAATGATTACCTCGCCAAACGTGACTCCGAATGGATGGGTCCTCTTTATATGTTCCACGGTTTGAGCGTAGATTGTATCGACCGTCATCAGCCGAACTCCGACGCACGTCGTCAGGCATATCTGGCAGATATCACTTTTGGTACAAACAATGAATTCGGTTTCGACTACCTGCGTGACAACATGGCTATCAGCCCGAAAGACCTTGTACAACGTCAGCACAATTATGCCATCGTCGATGAGGTCGACTCGGTATTGATTGACGACGCACGTACTCCGTTGATTATCTCCGGTCCTGTACCCAAAGGCGATGACCAGTTGTTCGAGCAACTCCGTCCGTTAGTGGAACGTCTGGTAGAGGCACAAAAGGTACTGGCTACCAAATATCTTTCCGAAGCAAAAAAACTGATCGCATCCAACGATAAGAAAGAGGTGGAAGAAGGATTCCTCGCTTTATACCGCAGCCACAAGGCATTGCCGAAAAACAAGGCTTTGATTAAGTTCCTTAGTGAACAGGGTATCAAGGCAGGTATGCTCAAGACGGAAGAGATCTACATGGAACAGAACAACAAGCGTATGCATGAAGTGACTGATCCGCTGTACTTCGTAATCGACGAAAAACTGAATAGCGTAGACCTGACAGATAAGGGTGTAGACCTGATTACCGGTAACTCTGAAGACCCGACATTATTCGTGCTTCCGGACATCGCCGGACAACTTTCGGAATTGGAAAACCTGAATCTGACCAACGAACAACTGCTTGAAAAGAAAGATGAACTTCTGACAAACTATGCCATCAAATCGGAACGTGTACACACCATCAACCAGCTGTTGAAGGCTTACACCATGTTCGAGAAAGATGATGAATATGTAGTGATCGACGGACAGGTGAAGATCGTAGACGAGCAGACAGGCCGTATCATGGAAGGTCGCCGCTACTCTGACGGATTGCACCAGGCTATCGAAGCCAAGGAACGTGTGAAAGTGGAAGCTGCTACGCAGACCTTTGCAACAATTACTTTGCAAAACTACTTCCGTATGTATCACAAACTGTCCGGTATGACCGGTACTGCTGAAACGGAAGCAGGCGAACTTTGGGATATCTACAAATTGGACGTAGTCGTGATCCCGACCAACCGTCCGATTGCAAGAAAGGATATGAACGACCGCGTTTACAAGACGAAACGCGAAAAGTATAAAGCTGTTATCGAGGAAATCGAAAAATTGGTTCAAGCAGGACGTCCGGTATTGGTGGGTACTACTTCGGTAGAAATCTCCGAAATGTTGAGCAAGATGCTTACCATGCGTAAGATTGAGCACAAGGTATTGAACGCCAAACTGCACCAGAAAGAAGCGGACATCGTTGCTACCGCCGGTTTAAGCGGAACAGTAACCATTGCTACCAATATGGCTGGTCGTGGTACCGACATCAAGTTAAGTCCGGAAGTGAAGGCTGCGGGCGGTTTGGCAATTATCGGTACGGAACGTCACGAATCCCGTCGTGTAGACCGCCAGTTGCGTGGTCGTGCAGGACGTCAGGGTGACCCGGGTTCTTCTGTATTCTTCGTATCACTGGAAGACGATTTGATGCGTCTGTTCTCTTCTGACCGTATTGCCAGCGTAATGGACAAACTTGGTTTCCAGGAAGGCGAAATGATCGAGCACAAGATGATTTCCAATTCTATCGAACGTGCACAGAAGAAAGTGGAAGAAAACAACTTCGGTATTCGTAAACGTCTGTTGGAATATGACGACGTAATGAACAAGCAACGTACAGTGGTTTACACCAAACGTCGCCACGCTTTGATGGGTGAACGTATCGGTATGGACATCGTGAACATGATCTGGGACCGTTGTGCCAATGCTATCGAAAACAATGATTATGAAGGCTGCCAAATGGAACTGCTTCAGACATTAGCAATGGAAACTCCGTTCACTGAAGAAGAATTCCGTAACGAGAAAAAAGAAAAGTTGGCCGAAAAGACTTTCAACATTGCGATGGATAACTTCAAACGCAAAACTGAACGTCTGGCACAGATCGCTAACCCGGTTATCAAACAGGTATATGAAAACCAGGGACACATGTACGAAAACATCCTGATTCCTATTACAGACGGTAAACGAATGTATAATATCTCTTGTAACCTGAAAGCGGCTTACGAATCGGAATCTAAAGAAGTGGTGAAGTCGTTCGAGAAATCAATCTTGCTCCACGTAATCGACGAAGCATGGAAAGAAAACTTGCGCGAACTGGACGAACTGAAACATTCCGTACAGAATGCAAGCTACGAGCAGAAAGACCCGCTATTGATTTATAAACTGGAATCTGTGACTTTGTTTGACGCTATGGTGAACAAGATCAATAACCAGACTATATCTATTTTGATGCGTGGACAAATTCCTGTACAGGAAGCTCCGGATGAATCAGCTGCACGCCGTGTAGAAGTGCGTCAGGCTGCTCCTGAACAACGCCAGGATATGAGCAAGTATCGCGAAAACAAAGAAAATTTGAGTGATCCGAACCAGCAGGCTGCTGCAAGTCAGGATACTCGTGAACAGCAGAAACGTGAACCGATTCGTGCAGAGAAGACAGTAGGTCGTAACGATCCTTGTCCATGCGGAAGCGGGAAAAAGTATAAAAACTGCCACGGAAAGAACCTTTGATTAATTAATAATTAAAAATTATAAATTAAAGGTTGGAAATTGTAGGGTAATGTGCTTTATGGCATAGTCTCTCTATATTCAACTTATAAAAGAAAGTCTCAAACGGTTAAAAACTGTTTGAGACTTTCTTTTATTCTTCCAAAGTTGTACTTTTGTTCAAATTACTAAATAGAACAAAACTATGGCAAAATCTTATTCACTGGTTTTCATCGTTTTATTCCTGCTGACTCTGGGTAGCTGTCAGAGTCTGGAACAGATCCCCATTGATTATCTGCAACCTGCCGACTTGAGCTTTCCTCCGCAACTCCGGAAAGTAGCTATTGTGAATAACACCAGCGACGCCCCGGATAATAAACTGATAACAGAGACTGAAAAAATTAAAGAAGGTACACCATTGATAAGTCGTGCAACAGCTTATGCCAATGGAGATCCTAAGACAGCCACTGAATCACTGGCAGAAGAAATAGCACAGCAGAACTACTTCGATGAGGTGGTTATCTGTGATTCTGCCTTACGCGCCAATGATAAACTGGCCCGCGAAAGTACATTGAGCCAGGAGGAAGTGCGTCAACTGACTTCTAACCTGGGAGTGGACTTTATTATTGCGCTGGAAAACCTGCAACTCAAAGCAACAAAGACTGTCCGCTATCTGGATGAGTTCAACTGCTTTCAAGGAGCGGTAGACGTGAAAGTTTATCCCACGGTGAAAGTTTATCTTCCCGAACGTAGCAGACCGATGACTACACTCCATCCTAATGATAGCATTTTTTGGGAGGAGTTTGGAGGTACAGCCATAGAAGCCGCCACTCGCATGATTCCCGACAAGCAGATGCTGGAAGAAGCGGCAGCATTCGCAGGAACGGTTCCGGTGAAAAATATTGTCCCTATTTGGAAAAAAGGAACACGGTATCTTTATACTGGTGGTTCGGTTCCTATGCGTGACGCTGCCATTTATGTACGCGAAAATTCATGGGACGACGCATACGAACTTTGGCGTCAGGCTTTCGAAGGTACCAAGAACCAAAAGAAAAAAATGCGGGCAGCTCTCAACATTGCTGTTTACTACGAAATGAAAGATAGTTTGGCTAAAGCAGAAGAATGGGCAGAAAAGGCCCAACAACTAGCTAAAAAAATAGATAAAAAGAACATCACAGATAGCCCTCAAGCTACCATTGATGATGTGCCGAATTATTATCTTACTACTTTGTATTTAGCTGAACTAAAGGAGAGAAATGCTCAATTACCCAAGTTAAAATTGCAAATGAGCCGATTTAATGATGATTTTTAAGGAAATTGTGTATCAAATCTTATTTTTTTTATACCTTTGAACTTATAAAAAGAAGGAACCCATGAAATTGAGCCAACAATCATTATCTATTATCGAATCGGCTATCCAAAAGGCAGTCGCTAAATATGTATGTAGCTGTGAACAAACAGTTGTAACCGATATCCATCTCCAACCGGATCAGGCATCGGGACAACTTAATATTTACAACGATGATGATGAAGAACTGGCAAACATCATGATCGAAGAATGGGCTACTTATGAAGGGGATGATTTCCTTGAAAACGTGGAACCTTCTCTTCGCAACATTCTTTGCAGAATGAAGGATGCCGGAGATTTCGACAAAGTGACTATTCTGAAACCTTATTCTTTCGTTTTGGTAGATGAAGAGAAAGAAACCGTAGCAGAATTGCTGTTGATTGACGACGATACCATACTGGTGAATGATGAATTGCTGAAAGGGTTGGATAAGGAGTTGGACGACTTCTTAAAGGATTTGTTGGAAAAATAAAGAAGAATTGTTGGAGAAATAAGATATCGTTCTTTTTGAATAGAGATCGTTCAAGATCCACATATAAAAAGATAATCGGAAGCAATCAGGATATGTCCTTTATTGCTTCCGATTATTTTATATATATTCCCTATTGATTATTTGTTGTATTTGATTGAGATATTAGCAAGTCTAAGCGGCATGAAGCTGGATACCCCTGCCGGGAGTCTGACCGGTCGCAATCTGATGCAAATATTATCACGGTTCAATAAGGCATCCGGCAACTTAAAGTCATAGACTTTATAACCAGGAATGTTCTTCTCCGTCTGTCCACCTGCAGCCGTTCTATCAAACTGTCCCAGAATGGTAAACTCTGAATTATCTACTTTAATCCATTCACCATTCATCGAATAAGCATATTCAACCACTGCAACAGGGCCACCTCCCCAACTTGCATTCATTTCAACCTGAAGAGACAAGGATGTAGAAATACCTACTGTCGATATTTTGTCTACGTAGAAATATGAACTTGTAGACCACGGTTTACTATTAAAAGCACCGCCTCGCATACGACCATAGTATCCATCGGTCGTGTTAAGGTTAACATCTCCTCTGAAATCATCCTGGAATCCCAGAATGTAGTCTGCATAGGTTTGCTGGAAATATTTATTTCCGTCTTTGCTAAGAAGAGCATTCGCCTGCGATGCCTCGCCACCCGTAGGATGGTAATCCGTAAAAGTAGAAGAGCCTATTTCTTTCCAATCGGGTACATTACAATCCCATTCTACAAGCACAGAAGTGATCTCGTTTATATCACTGATGTTAATATCTTCTCTGTTAAGCGGAAGAATACATAACCGGCTTTCAGAGATGTCGAAATTTGTAAGTTTCACTTTCGCCACCATTCCTGTTATGCTTCCCGAACCTTTAGGAAGTGTTTCGTGAGCATAAGGAGCTTCAAACGCAGTAAGCATATATGTATTAGAACCGTTTTTATCTCTTATACAGGTCGGATAGTATCTGTAATATGCAGGGAACTTTTCTACCCAATAGTTTTTATTAATCTTACGATCGGCAGCTCCCGGGTCAGTAGTCTTGAAATTAGTGAATGCACCTACCGGAGATGCAATCTCGACATCTTTCAGGGTCACAAGACTAAATACCATATTATCCGTAAGTTCAGCAATCGTTCTTTCAGGAATTGTGAAGGTAGAAAGTTCCGAGCTGATTACGTGGGCAGCAGTGATACCGCTAATCAGTCTATAAGTAAAGCTACCCTCTGATTCTTCTCTTATCATTCCATCTTTCAGACACAATGACACTTTGGCAAATTGTGCAAACGTAATTAAAGATTCGGACTCAAACACAACTGTCTCTCCTGCCTCATTCTGAATGACATAGCGATTGCTCGGGAAGTTCTTCGAAGTGCCATTGGCTACGATGGTTCCTTCAACATATACATTGTTAGTAATTCCACCGACAGCATAACCATGTACGGTTGGATAACTGACAAGTTCCGCATTCGCATATTCAGAATATGCTTGCGAGAGATTAATGGTAGCCGTGACCTTACGCTGGTACTGATCGTCATAACTCAACACAATACTTCCTGTACGGGGTGATTGCGAATTTGTTTCCGTATTAAAATAAAGCTTTCCATCACTTATCCTATACTCCTGCACCCAGTTCACCGTTGGCGTAATAACGATATCCGTTTCGGGCACATTGGTAGAGATTTCCATTTCATATTCACCTCCTTTAGTAAACAGCTCCATCTTATCACTGGCAGGAACAATAAATGGATAACGGGATAATTGTTTTATCTTGATTACATCCGCAGTCTTACCATCTTTCGTAAACACACGAATATCACAGAAACGTTCGGAATCACTGATATTCTCATCATAAGTCACAGTGAAATAAGTTCTTGATGACTGGGCTCCACGTATATCCGTAGAGAACCAGGTTGATTCTACAAAATCAATTCGCCACTCGGTATTGGACTTCACCTCCACCTGAACCGGATCACCTTCCGCCTGAAGAATAATCTCATTATTTGTTATTTCCAATATACCGGCTTCATGTTCGTCAGAGCATGACGGAAACATTATGATTGCCATCACAGCCAGAAAAGCTGTCCAGACTATTGAATCTTTAATTTTCATGTTCATCAATTATTAGATTTAATCTCACCTGTTTTATATAGTATCTCATAAGCTTCATTCCGATCATTTAATACAAAGATCTGAAACTTCTCTCCACCCGGATAAACACGCGTAACAACATGTCCGGCAGGCTTTATCTTCAAGCCGTCTTCACCCAGTCTGCTCCTGTTACTGTCTACCATACCGGCAGCAAAAACCGACCGTTCACCAGGATAAAGAGTTTGAGACAGCATCCGGCTCAACGTTGCCGGTTGAGGGTGATAGTAATCCCATACGGGAATTACATAGACTTGTGGTTTCACTTGGGAAATGTAGGTATCGCACATAGCATCAGAATAAGCGTGATGATTGGCAACAACCACATCCGTCTCACCGAGCAATCTGGCTACCGGCGTTTCTATATCAAACCATTCCGGTGCTTTTTCTACGCCCAGAATATCTCCTGCGGAGAAATAATCAAAATTACCGTATGTGATACGAATTCCACAACTGCAACGGTTTTCGTTCAACTGTTCACTTGAAGAGGCTGTAGAAGGCACAAGCTCTTTGGCTGTTGTTCCGCTACCTGTCCAAATTTTACCATTACCCACGATATTACGTACTTCGAATGTAGGATAAGAGCCCGGATCTTTCAAGAGTTTGATCTGACTATTGCTTCCTATTACAAATCCCTCATTCTTTTTACCTTCCCTGTCACGAGCGGCAACATATAATTTATAGTTTGAGATATGAGCACCAGAGACTTTAGCTGCTGTCGGATAATCATAAGTAGGATAACCACGATCTATCAAAGTGGAAATATTGAGAAGATTACCAACATGAGTGATTCCGGTAAGTTTGTAATCCAGTCCTACTTTTTCGATTGCCAGTTTTCCATTCTGTCCGATATGGTCCGTATCAAAGTGAGTGAGCAAGGCATAATCAAGTGCTCCGTTATTTTTTAATGGCAATGAGAAATGTTTTATATATTGAGCAATCCATTCGGCAGGCCGCTTAGAATCATTAGGCACTGCTTTCATAATTTCCTGTGTGCCTGAATGTACTCCTAAATCTCCTGCATCCAATAACATGGTAGTCCCATCCGGAAAAATAAGATAGGCTGCATTACCTCTTCCGGTACTAATCTGATGAATATCCAAATAACCTGCCTGCCACTCCGGAAGGTATTCATACACTTTATCTACTGCATCATCAGGAAAAGGCTTTTCTTGTTGGCAACTTGCGAATGTAGGCAGCAACATGATGGCTCCTAAAAAAAATATCTTGCTATTCATTATATTATTCTTTAATAGTTGATTAATCGATTTGTTTCACACTATAGATACCGGCTTCTTCTTTAGTCATTTCATTGCCGCCTCCGTATCCCGGATTTTGCTTCAAGACATTGCTGACAGAAATTGACTTTTCCGGAATAGGAAAAAGCTCATAATGATCGTCGTTAGTAGGTTTATGATCCCACCAAGAACCTGTTGTATACAACCCCCAACGACGGAGATCGGTACGACGACGCTGTTCACCCAGAAACTCGACCATCCACTCATCAAGAATCCGGTACTTGTCGATATTCGTTTCGGTCACCGGATCAGGATCGGCTTTATTCTCGAAATTGCGTTTACGCACTTCATTGAAAAGATTGGCTGCTTCCTTTTTATAGCCGCTTCTATATTTACATTCAGCAAGCATATAATAGATTTCAGCAAAACGAATAACCGGATAATCCGGATTAAAAGCAATGGTTTTGTCGATATTGTCGGGAACCGGTAGTTTGCACAAACGTATTCCGGAATTCTCTTCCCCGGTACTTATATTGGAGGGAAGCTCATTCACTGAAGAATATTCTCCATCTTTCACTTTCTTGAATTGTGCCACCTGATCGACAAATTCAAGAACCTCACCTGGATATTCGTACAGTCCCGTACACTTCACCTCTGTACCACTTCTTGATGTACGCTGTAATTTTCCATAAAGGAACATTCCTTCGTATTTTCCATTCCCTTTATACAAGTACAATTTTTTACGAAGATCTTTATTGTTGAATTTGGCAAAGGGTCGCCCGAGCTTATCCGTATAGGGATCGCCATTGGGTTTAAGAGACGGCTGAAGATGCATACCATTAGTAGAGGAATAGCCGCTTAGATCAAAATAGTTCTTTGCATTATAATGATTATAGCGTTCGAACTGCCATTGAAACAAAGTGCCTTTTGCATATTGCGACTGAACAGACCACATTACTTCCTTAGATTTATTATTGTCGAAAGTGAAAGGACCGAACCAGTCTTCCTCCAATTCGTAATAACCGTATTTGCCATCTAATAGATCCTGGCAGACCTGTGCACATTCAGCAAAACGGTTCTCTCCCATGTAGACTTCCGCATTAAAATATAACTGAGCAAGAAGGGCGGCGGCAGTTCCTTGACGTAAATAGCCTTCTTCCAGCATATCTGCTCTTTTTTTCTCTAATTTGGGAATAGCGGCAAGCAACAGTTCTTCCACATAATTAAAGGTTTCGCGTGCAGTGGAACGTGGAACTTCCTCGGTAGTAGAGCGCCGGTAAATAGGCATACCCCCATAGAAATCAAGTCCCCGCAGATAAAAATAGGCAACCAATGTCTGAAGTTGCATCTGATGATCTGCTTTCAATTCTTCCGTCATGCCCAGTGATACATAATCCACACCGGATAAGTCTTCCTTACAAGCTAAAGCCATTGCCACTCCCATGCCTACCCCACGCCAGGTTTCTTCGTTGTTGGGGTGAAGAGGTGTCCAGTCGTGATGCTGCAGTTGGGAATATCTGACATCATTGTAATGTATTCCTTTTTGTGTGACACACATCTCATCTGTTGTACATTCTTGAAGAATGGCACGGTCGAATCCGTGAAACCAACGCCAATGTGTGAAAGAGCGTACCAAGAAAGAATAAACAGTTTCCTTAGACGTGAAATAAGTGTCCGGAGTGACTTCGGAATACCACTTCTCATCCAGATTTGTACAACCGGATGACACCAGAAGGGTGAGGAAGGAGATAATGATTAAAATATTTCGTCTCATATCATTTTATTAGTTTATAGGTACTTTAATATTAGAATTGGATTTTCATACCAACGGTATATCTACGAGTTTCAGGATAAATATTATTAAACCATTCATAACCAGGGTCCAGTCCGTTGACATTCACTTCCGGATTAAGTCCTGAATATTTCGTGAAACATGCCACATTCCGGACGGTCAGGTAAAGATCAATCTTATCTATATATTTCTGCCACTTTTTCATGTTAAGAGAATATCCCAGACTAATGGCGTCTATCTTTAAGAAAGTGCCGTCCTCAAGCCAGTAATCGCAAAGCTGCTTTACTTCTTTGATGTGCCGGTTGTCAATGTACGCATTGCGAAGAACGTTCTGGCCTGCTACTTCAGAAAGTCCATAGTACATATTTATGGTATTAAACACGTCGAAATCGATCCAGCTACGCAGGTTGATACCTAAAGAGAGGTTCTTGTAAGTGAAGGTATGATCCCATGATACCATCAATGCAGGAATAGCATTACCGATGTACCGCTTGTCATCATAGGTCTTCTTATCGCTAAGAATCACATTGTCGTTCTTATCATACAGAAGCCATCTTCCATTATCCGTGATACCGGCATATTTCCAGATATAATAGCTTCCGATCTTTGTTCCTGCTTCAATTCTTCCGGCTGATCCGTTCGTTCCCGGTGACGGGAATCCTACACGATCCTGGTAAGTATTATTCCCCCACAAAGAGGTAATTTTGGAAGAAGAATGGGATAGACGCATGGTAGTTGTCCAGTTAAAGTCTTTCGTTTTAACAGGCACTCCGCCAATCTCAAACTCCCATCCGGTATTCTCAAGATTACCATAATTCATGGTCGTTTTCTCGTAAACGGCGGGAGGATTGGGTACACTGATATTGTATAACATTCCGGAAACTCTTCTTTTATATATATCGAACTTTCCAAAAAGCCGGTTATTCAGAAACGCATAATCCAAACCGATGTTAAGCTCTGCTTTCTTTTCCCAATGCAAGTCATTATTGACATTACGAGCCGGTCCATAAGAAGTAATCCATGTACCGTTATAAGGCCACATTGAATTGGAGGAGTACATGGCCGTGGATGCTCCTGCAGAGAAATTGTTATTTCCCGTCACACCATAACCGACACGTACTTTGAGGTCATCAAGAAAACTGACATCACGCAGAAAGGCTTCATTGGATATACGCCATCCACCTGATACAGCCCAGAATGTTCCCCAGCGATGATTCTTTCCAAATTTGGAAGATCCCTCATGACGGACACTTCCAGTAACCATATAACGATCTTTATAGCTATAATTCGCCCGACCAAAGAAGGAGATAAGACGTTCACGAGGATATTTGTGGGACGACATAGCCGCCTTTCCGTCAGAAAGCCAGCTACCTGTTCCCATATCCCAAGCTCCTACTCCATCCACAGGGAAATCGTAGTTAGACATATCAAAATTTTCAGAATTGTTTTCCCAATAGCTATATCCGGCCACCGCACTGACTGTATGGTCATCTGCAAAAACACGCATGAAATTAATGGTAGGTTCAAAAGAAACATTGACTGTTTTACTATATCCGTGAAATCCCTTTCCTTTATAACTTCCATTCAAAGACGTTCTGTGTAATGCGGATACATAATGCGTCTGTTGATACTGGCGATCTTCCCAGCCGAGAGTGGCTTGTGCCGAAAATCCGGCAGGCAGATTGAGCTTTACCGTAGCATCCGCCTTGAGCCATTTATCAACATTATCCGTCTGCTTGAGCATAACTTCCGCTAATGGATTGTAATATTCACTACCACCAACCAATACATTATAGCCTGTTTCACTAGTACTATCATAAACATGTTCCGTTGGATTCATCTTCAATGCCATGTCGAAACAGGAACTACTGCTCCGCTGATCCCGATGTGCTTCACGATATTCTGTATGTAAGCCTATTTCCAGCAAGTCATTGAGAAGATTAAAGTTTGCATTGATACGCCCCGAATAGTCTTTACGATTATCGCCTATCGCAATACCTTTCTGATCCTGTGCCATAATAGTGGCATATATTCTGGCTGTATGTCCCCCTCCCGAAAGGGTGACAACATGGCGCTGGGAAAGTGCTCCCTCATTTAAAAGTTCACCGTACCAATCGGTAGACGCTCCCAAATCTGTTCCTACACCGAACCTCACGAAAGCATCGCGATCCAGGACCTGTGGTCTTCTGGAAACTTGTTCGGTGGACAGCTCGCCTGTATATGATAATGTGATAGGACCTTCTTTCGCTTTCTTGGTAGTCACGAGAATGACACCACCAGCTGCCCTTGTTCCGTAAATAGCACCTGCAGAGGCATCCTTCAAAACATCAATGGATTGAATATCTTCCTGACTGATAGAACGCAAATCACCACCAGGAATTCCGTCTATCACAATCAAAGGGGAAGAAGAAGCATTGATGGAAGCTACCCCACGAAGCTGGAAACTAGCAGAGGCATTCGGACTGGAAGTTTCGGAAACATTCATACCGGAGATTTTTCCTTTCAGAGCAGTCGCAATGGTAGAGCCTCCCAATCCAGTCACTAAATCTTTTGAAGATATGGAAGTAATGGAGCTGGTCACAGCACGTTTCTCCATTGTTCCATAACCGATAACGACTACTTCATCCAGCAACTGATGATCTTCTTTTAATACCAAAGACAAGCTTGTCCGATTTCCCACCTTTACTTCAAGAGACTGAAAACCGATATATGAAATCAGTAATACAGCATTTGACGCAACTGACAGGTTAAATTTTCCATCCAAATCAGACACTGTACCTTTCCCGGCCACTCCTTTCTCCTGAATACTGGCACCAATCACCGGATCTCCATTCGTATCTACAATCACTCCTTGTATCTTTTTCGAAGTTGCTTCCGTTTGCTCTTGTTTTACCGGTACGGGAACCAGAACGATATACCCTTTTTCTATCTTGTAAGTAAACCCCGTTCCCGCGAGCAACTTATCCAAAACAATAGAGAGTTTTTGTTTCTTAAAATCAACACTCAATGTCCGATTCACATCTATTTTAGTCCGACTATAAGTAATGCTTAATTGAGTCTGACTTTCAATAGCATCAAAAGCTTTCAACAAAGTTATGTTTTTTCCGGCAATAGTAATCAACTGATTCTGCCCATAGATAGTACCCAAAGGGACTATAAAGAATAAGGTTAACAATAAAATACGCAAATTACTGGTATGTTTTATAGTAAAATAAGAATTAAAATTCATACTTTTGTATATTAAATGAATACTACATTTAAGGTTCACTATTTCCTAAAATTTTAAATGATAACGGTATTTATTTCGGGTTGGACAAAAGGATCAGTTTTGTCCAACCTTTTTATGGATGGGTACCTCCTTTCTTACTCTTATTCGCCGGTGAAGCAGCTGTCAGTATCACAACCTTATTGTCTGTGACCTTGCTTTCCATACCTCCGACGGTCATTGTTACAATATGAATTGCTGCTTGAAGAGGTTCGCCCTTTCTAAGCTTAATGGTATATAAATCATTTGTGTATAAATGCGGTTCTGCCTTTATTTCTACATTATAATGTCGTCCCAATGTGTTCAGAATATCCTCCAGATGGCAATCGACAAAATTCAATTCACCACGTGTCCAACCGGAAGCCATCATCACATCTATTTTTCGTTTTTCATAATTCTTAGTCAGGTGATTGTATTCAAGTTGTTCACCGGGAGTAAGAATAAAACAGCTGTCTGGTGCCAGCAGGTTATTGATTTGCACTTTTCCATTTTCAAGAGTTGTAGTCGTTTTCCTGTCTTCCGAATATGCCTGTATATTAAACTTCGTACCTAAAGCACGAACTGATAACAAAGATGTCTTGACAATAAACGGATGTTTCTTATCCTTATGGACATCAAAATTCGCCTCTCCGGAAAGATAAACAGTACGTGTATCGCCTCGAAAGCTTTTCGGGTAAATGATACTGCTCTCCGAATTGATCTGTACCTTTGTCCCATCCGGCAAAGTCAATTCTCCCCGTTCACCCATGGGAACAATATATTCTACCAATTTGCAAGAATCAGTATAATCATTTATATAATACCACGATAATAGCACTGAAAATAAGGGGATTAATATCATAGAAGCAATGCGAAGAAGTGGTTTGATTTCCCAATGCGGTTTTATTATCGGATTTGCAAGTCCCGCTTTACGCCGGACCTCATACCATGAACGCCGGGTGGCCTCATCAGGTTCAGCGATGATATTCATCCACTCTTCCTGTATAGCTTCTTCTTTATCTTCTGCATCAGCAGGAGAAACCAGCCAACGCCAAAACTTCATCTGCAAGGAGTTTTGCAGGGGATGGCGAACAAAAAAATGTATTAGTTCTGATATGCTTTTCTTCTTCATGATTTTATCCGTTTATTAATAAGATGCACGAGATAGAATACACACACAGTCTAAAAGCTATTTTTTCTACTTTTTTTGAGAAAGGAGAATAAAAGAAGAGTTTTTGTCAATAGGAAGTGGTTTTATTTAGAAAAGATAAAAGTGCTTCAGCATCTTGCGGATATCAGCCAATGCTTGTGTGAGATGGTTTTCTACAGTCCGTTTGTTTATTACAAGCAGTTGCGCTATCTCATCATTGTTTTTGCCTTCTTTACGGCTCATCTCATAAATTCTTTTTCGTTGGGCGGGCATTTGCTCTACCGTATGCTGTATCAATAGCAGTAATTCTTCGGCAAACATATTTTCTTCGATGTTTCCCGCACCCTCATTCTGCTGACGGGAAAGATTCTCCTGTTGCTTTTCTCCATATTCATTCACCAAAAGTATATGTCGTAAATGCTGGTACACAGCATTCCAGGAAGTCCGATAAAGGTAGGCATTCAGATTTTCGATTTTTGCCATCTCCTCACGCTTCTGCCATAGTTTGAGGAGAATATCTTGTGCAAAGTCCTCGGCCGTTATATCATCCTGAAGCAAACCGGATATAAAACGTTTCACTCTCGGGAAATAACGCATAAACAAAACCTCAAAAGCTTTCTCATCTCCTCGTGACAAAGCTCTCAACAGTATTTGCTCTTCTGTAAATTCCATTTGCAACTATGGTGTTTAAGTATTAGTTGCAGCAAATATAAGAATTTTCCTATTAGCAATGAAATTAGAAATTCTTTATGAAAGGGTTCTAAGACAAATATAGCCGGGTAATGTTTCATACCCGGCTATATCATTGGTCTTTTGTTTAGTTTTCAATACCTGTATCTTACTCTTTTCTGCCTATGTTTTCTCCATCCTGTAGAAATCAGGTTGCTCAACAGGTTTCCCGTCCTACTCCGCCAGTTTCTGCTCAAAGATATGCATCACTTCCGATTCTCTGTTGCTATAAAACAACTTTCCCATAGTCAAAATCCTCTTTTTTAATAAATATTCTATATTCTCTAATCATACCCGGATACTCTTTTTCGGCACGAGGCAGATAGCGGAAGCCAGTTACTGTTTCTACTTTACTCAAATCAATCACCAACTGATGAGGATAAGGAACATTGTCCCTGTCTCTTATACACATCTCCGAGCCCACGAGACGGACTCCTATCTC
>ENA-OYHA01000281-OYHA01000281.1-human-gut-metagenome-genome-assembly--contig:-NODE-281-length-16525-cov-11.924347_pt1 | contig 16525 bp, 9 predicted proteins | sample MGYA00243759_ERZ652991 | MGnify/ENA primary metagenome ERZ652991 (study PRJEB26926, sample SAMN06165321) | human gut metagenome | biome: ENVO:00009003; feature: ENVO:2100002; material: ENVO:00002003... | reverse complement strand
CGGCATACGAGATAGGAGTCCGTCTCGTGGGCTCGGAGATGTGTATAAGAGACAGTTTGATAACTGATAAAAAAGAAAGGTTACAATAAATTATTTAATACGGTTAGGAGGTTCTGGTTCCTTTTGTAACTTGTTGCAGATGTGCCTATGAACTTCTGATAATATATATTATCAAGAACATGACTCCTGAAGAAAAAGCAAGAATAAAGATAGACCAGTGGTTTGCCGATGCTGGTTGGAAAGTAGTCAACAGGGAGGATTATGAACCTACTTGTACGGCTGTAGCCATAAGAGAAGGTTTATTGAAAGGAAATCTTGAGGCAGATTATTTCCTTTTCATTAATGGAAAAGCAGTAGGGGTACTTGAAGCTAAGCGTGAAGAAACAGACGCTTTTGCCTCCAAAGTATGCGAGCAAGCAGCCTTATACGCAAGAAGTGTTCCGAATATCTATCAGGCATATCAAAAGCCATTGCCTTTTATCTTCACCTCGAATGGTAAGGAACTATATTGCTGTGATTTTCGTGAACAAGATTTTTGTTTCAAGCAGATCATGAATATCCCTACACCACATGAATTGGTAAAGAGGCTGGGAATTGAAGATGCATTTGCCGGACTCCCTACATTGAAAAAGAAAGGGCTGCGTGATTGCCAATATGAGGCGGTAACAGAACTTGAAAAGAGTTTCCGCAGTGGACAAAATCGGGCATTGATGGTTCTTGCTACCGGAGCTGGCAAAACATATGCTGCTTGTCTTGCTACCTACCGGATGCTTTCTTATACACCAATGCGTAGAGTGTTGTTTCTTGTAGACCGAAATAATCTTGGAAAACAAGTAGAAGGAGAATTTGGGACTTTCCGTCTGACAGAGAACGGGGATGCTTTCAATACTATCTTTACGGTCAATCGCCTTCGCTCGTCTTCTATTCCTTCTGATAGCAATGTCGTTATTTCTACAATACAACGTCTATTCTCATTCTTGAAAGGAGAAACGATTGAGGATAATGATGATGACGAGAACGAACCTATAGAGGAAGTAACCTTGCCTCCTAATCCCAACTTACCGCACGACTATTTTGATATGATTATCATAGACGAGTGCCATCGCTCCATTTATGGGAACTGGCGCAAGGTGCTGGAGTATTTCGATACGGCAAGATTGGTTGGTCTGACCGCAACTCCTATCCCTGAAACAATGGCATTCTTCAATAATAACTGCATTGTTAACTATACATTGGAAAAGAGTATTGTTGATGGCGTGAATGTGGATTGTCGGGTATATAGAATAAAAACGCAAGTCACAGAAACGGGTGGGGCTATATTAGAGGGTGAGAAATTTAAAGAAGAAACAAGATATACAGGTGAGGTTAAGATTGTAAGTAGTAAGGAAACCAAAATCTATACAAATAAAGAACTTAATCGGAGTATTATCAATCCGGCACAGATAAAGTTAGTCCTTTCGACCTATCGGGATGTGGTTTATACAGAGTTGTTTAATGACCCGCAACGTGAACCAAATATGGACTATTTGCCCAAAACATTGATTTTTGCTCTCAATGAAGCTCACGCTACAAATATCGTACAAATAGCTAAAGAGGTGTTTGGACGGACTGATGGCCGCTTTGTTCAGAAAATTACCTATTCGGCAGGCGACAGTAACGAACTGATACGCCAATTCCGTAACGACAAGGATTTCCGTATTGCAGTGACCTGCACATTAGTTGCCACAGGAACAGACGTAAAGCCGCTGGAAGTGGTGATGTTCATGCGTGATGTGGAATCATTACCTTTGTATATTCAGATGAAAGGGCGTGGAGTGCGTACTATTGGTGATGAGCAACTTCGCAATGTTACCCCGAACGCATTCAGTAAGGATTGTTTTTATTTGGTTGATGCGGTAGGTGTGACGGAACATGTGCAAACAGTGGCACCTATAGATGATGGTCCTATAACAAAGACGATTACTCTAAAGGAGCTGTTAGAACGTATGAGTCATGGCTATATTCCAGACGAGTATCTCAAACGGCTTGCGGCAACGCTTGCTCGAATATACAACAAGGCGGATGATTCGCAACGGAAAGAGTTTGTCCGTTTGTCTCATGATGACATGAAGGAGCTTTCTGTCAGAATATACGATGCGTTGGAGAAAGGCATTCTTCCACTGTTTGTAAGCACTGATGAGCCTAACAATGAACGTAAGGGGCTAGTCGCTCCGCTTGCCAATCATGCGGATGCTCGGAAATTCCTTCTTATACTTGCAGCCGGATTCGTCAATACATTGATGCCGGGTGAAGATACGCTTATCTCCAAGGGATTTTCCATTGAGGAAGCAAAAAGTACGATAGAAGCTTTCGAGGAATTTTGCAAAGAACGCAGCGATGAAATAGAAGCACTACGCATTATATATAATAATGAAGGAACACCTATCACCTATTCTATGTTGAAGGATTTGGAGAACAAACTCAAAATGGCAAACAACCATTTCACTTCCAAACAACTTTGGAACTCTTATGCCATAGTTAATCTTAAAGCGGTAAGGCGTTCCACAACCAAAGAAGAAAGCGATGCATTGACCAATATCATACAACTTGTGCGCTTTGCTTTCCACCAAATCGAACGATTGGATAGTGTAGTTACTACCTCTAAACAGTTTTTCAATCTTTGGTTAGGACAAACCCAGCGTGAAATAACTGACAAACAGCGAGAGGTTATCAGTCGTATTGTGGATTACATCGCTTCTAACGGAGCTTGTACTATCAGAGATATTCGTGAAGATGATGCTACCCATGCAGCCCAAATGATTAGAGCGTTTGGCAATATGCAGAAGGCAGACGAGGCACTTCATTCCCTTTACACATTTGTAGTTTTAAGAAAAGCAGCATAAAGAAATGGCAACAAATAATACAACAGAGCAATCGCTCACCAAAAAAGTATGGAATCTGGCAACCACTCTTGCCGGACAAGGAATTGGATTCACTGATTATATTACCCAACTGACCTATCTTTTATTCTTGAAGATGGATGCCGAAAATGTAGAAATGTTTGGAGAAGAGTCGGCTATTCCAACTGGTTATCAGTGGGCAGATTTGATAGTACTTGATGGCTTGGATTTGGTAAAACAATATGAAGAGACCCTTAAATTGCTTAGTGAGCAGGATAATCTGATAGGTACGATTTATACGAAGGCGCAAAACAAGATAGACAAGCCTGTTTATCTGAAAAAGGTCATCACCATGATTGATGAGGAGCAATGGCTTATTATGGACGGTGATGTGAAAGGAGCTATCTACGAAAGCATTCTTGAAAAGAATGGACAAGACAAGAAAAGCGGGGCAGGACAGTATTTTACTCCTCGTCCACTTATTCAGGCAATGGTAGATTGTATCAATCCGCAAATGGGGGAAACGGTTTGTGACCCGGCTTGTGGAACGGGTGGATTCTTGCTTACAGCTTACGATTATATGAAAGGTCAGTCAGCAAGTAAAGAAAAACGTGATTTCTTGCGTGACAAAGCTTTGCATGGTGTGGATAATACGCCTTTAGTGGTGACGCTTGCTTCCATGAATCTTTATTTGCATGGTATTGGTACAGACCGTAGTCCGATTGTTTGTGAGGATTCTTTGGAAAAAGAACCGTCAACTCTTGTAGATGTGATTCTTGCCAATCCTCCTTTTGGAACTCGTCCGGCTGGATCGGTGGATATTAACCGCCCGGATTTTTATGTAGAGACCAAGAATAACCAGTTAAATTTCCTCCAGCACATGATGCTTATGCTCAAAACGGGAGGACGTGCAGCAGTTGTACTTCCTGATAATGTTCTCTTTGAGGCTGGAGCAGGTGAGACTATTCGTAAACGCTTATTGCAGGATTTTAATTTGCATACTATATTGCGTTTACCTACAGGTATTTTCTATGCCCAAGGCGTAAAAGCCAACGTGTTGTTTTTCAGCAAAGGACAACCGACCAAGGAAATATGGTTTTACGACTACCGTACAGATATAAAGCATACGCTTGCCACCAATAAACTGGAACGGCATCATTTGGATGATTTTGTTTCTTGCTATAATAATCGAGTAGAGACATACGATGCAGAAAATAATCCGCAAGGTCGTTGGCGTAAATACCCTGTAGATGAAATTATTGCCAGAGACAAAACAAGTCTTGACATTACTTGGATAAAGCAAGGTGGTGAGGTGGACAACCGTTCATTGGCAGAACTGATGGCTGATATAAAGGATAAAAGCCAAACGATAAGTGCTGCTGTGGTTGAACTTGAAAAGCTACTTGCGAATATTGAAGAAAATTGAGTTATGGGAAAAGAGATTATCACAAATGATAAAGATATAAACGACCTGTTCTTGAAGGTTGTTGACCTTGTCACGCAGGCAAGGGAACGTGTGGCAACAGCCGTCAATATAGCTGAGGTTTATACTAAGTTCCATATCGGACAATATATAGTAGAATATGAGCAAAAGGGGGAGACAAGAGCCGAATATGGAAAGGCGGTGCTGAAAGAACTCTCCAAACGTCTGACTGATAGGTTGGGAGACGGATGGTCATATTCAACGCTTAAGAATATACGGCAGTTTTATATTGTTTTTTCTAAAGGGCTAACCAGTGGTTGTCCAAAGCCGAGTCAAAAGGCTAACCAGTGGTTAGCCGATTATCCGAAGTCAGAGGAATGTATCTCTGAGCCGACATTCGCTCTCTCATGGTCTCATTATCTTATACTGATGAGGGTGGAAAATCCGGATGCCCGCAGTTTCTATGAAATAGAATGTACTCAACAACAATGGTCTAAAAGACAACTCAGCCGTCAAGTAGGAAGCTGTCTTTATGAGAGATTGGCTTTGAGCCGTAACAAAGATGAAGTAATGCGGCTGGCTAAGGAAGGACAATCTATTGGGAAACCATCAGACATTATCAAGAATCCCATCACATTAGAGTTTCTTGGTCTAAAACCCGATGCAGTTTATTCAGAGTCTAAATTAGAGAATGCCATTATCAACAAGATGCAGCAATTCCTATTAGAACTTGGCAAAGGATTTCTATTTGAAGCAAGGCAGAAAAGGTTCACATTTGATGAGCAGCATTTCTTTGTTGACTTGGTGTTTTACAATCGTTTGCTACAATGCTATGTGCTTATAGATTTGAAGATAGACAAACTAACTCACCAAGACCTTGGGCAGATGCAGATGTATGTCAACTATTACGACCGCTATGTCAAACAAGACTTTGAAAAGCCGACAATTGGTATTCTACTGTGTAAGGAGAAGAACGATGCACTAGTGGAACTTACCTTGCCTAAGGATGCTAACATCTATGCTTCTGCTTATCAACTCTATCTCCCCAACAAGGCTTTATTGCAAGCTAAGGTGAAGGAATGGATTGAAGAGTTTGAAGAAAATGAGGAATTAAAGAAACTGGAAGAACATGAATAGTAATTGTGCAGCCAAAACTGCACAATTACAAACAGAAATATAACGATGGATACAAAAGCGTTACGTCAAAAGATACTCGACCTTGCGATACATGGAAAACTTGTACCCCAAGACCCCAACGATGAACCAGCATCAGTTCTGCTCGAACGAATCAAGGCTGAAAAAGAACGACTGATAAAAGAAGGCAAAATCAAGCGGAGCAAGAAGTCTGCAAAGACTTCCGATACGCCCCATTATGAGAACGTGCCGTTTGAGGTGCCGGAATCATGGGTGTGGACAACGATTGAAGAAATATGCTCAAAGATAGGTTCTGGTAGCACACCAAGGGGAAGTAACTATTCTGCGAACGGGATTCCATTTTTCCGCTCGCAAAATGTATATAATGACAGACTTGTTTATGATGACATCAAGTATATTTCCGAAGAAGTTCATCAGAAGATGAAAGGCACGGAAGTGCTTGCTAACGACTTGTTGCTGAATATTACTGGTGGTTCATTGGGAAGATGCGCCGTAGTTCCTGCTGATTTTAATTGTGGTAATGTCAGTCAACACGTTTGTATTATGCGTTCTGTTTTAGTTGAACCTGAATATTTTCATGTGTTAGTTTTATCTTCATACTTCGCTAAATCTATGAAAATTACGGGTAGTGGTCGTGAAGGTTTGCCAAAATACAATTTAGAACAGATGGGGTTTCCTTTGCCACCTTTAACAGAGCAACAACGCATAGTTGCCGAGATTGAACATTGGTTTGCTTTAATTGACCAAATAGAACAAGGCAAAGCCGACTTACAGACCATCATCAAACAAACTAAAAGCAAAATTCTTGATCTTGCTATTCATGGCAAGTTGGTACCACAAGATCCGAATGACGAACCTGCCATAGAACTCTTAAAGCGCATAAATCCCGACTTTACACCTTGTGATAACGGGCATTATTCTTCGATGATAGCCAATGGGTATTATGATTATACCAATACGAATCCGCGAAATGGATATGTAAGTGGTACCAATCATCAGAATCCTTCACTTATCATAAACGGTGGTACATTTGCCGGAGGTCTTAATACCATTAAAAATGATGATGGAGCCCAGCTTGTCATCAACGACGGTACGTTCACCAATATGTCTCAGGCAACCGTACAGAATCATCATGTGGCTGAAATCAAAGGAGGTACATTCAATACGACTGGTTCCGCTCAGTATGTGGTGGATAATGAAGGTCATAATGGTGCAGCCAATGACTTGGGACAGATGACTATCAGTGGTGGTACACTGAATGGCAAGATTTATGTGGTTGGTGCAGGTGCATCGCTGGCTGTTACCGGTGGTACTTTTTCCGATCCGTCCGCACTTTTATACTTAAGCGGTAATGCTAACGTGAAGATACGTTTGAATGGAGACGCTACTTGTAATGGCTTTAAAACGCAAAGTGGACAATCTGTAGAATTGGACTTGAACAACCATGTGCTTACACTTGCTAAACCGACCGTTGGCTCGGCTGGCACAGAAACGAACAGTTGTCAATTGTTGAAAGGTTCTACCGTTACTATGAAAAACGGAACACTGGCAAGTGATAATGATAAAATTATGATTCAGAACTACTGTAATTTGACGTTGGATGCTATGACAGTGAAGGGGCTAAATGCCTTATATGTATTGAGTAACAATTGTGGTAATATTTTGATTAGCAATACTACGATTAATGCCGGAACTGGTGCATATGCATTTGATGTTTGCGGCTATTCAACCTACACTGACGGAGTTAAAGTAACTGTTAAAGGTACTAGTATTATTAATGGTAACGTGGAATTATCAAAAAGTACCGGAAACACCGAACCTATGGAATTGAATATTGAGGGTGGTACTTTTAACGGCAATTTGGTTGTTGATTCATCGATAACAAATGCTTCCTCTATCATTAACGTGACTGGTACTCCTTCTTTTAAAGGAACCGGTTGGGATAGTTATAAAAAATAAGAGAATTATTTGCTATCATGTTATTAGTCATGGCAGAAAGTGATTTGTAATAAAAGAAGGTCGTCCTGTCTCGAAAGGTCGGGCGGCTTTCTTTTTTTAAGATTAGAAGATTATGAAACTTAATCCCCATTTCAAACTCCGCTCCATAGCCGGAGAAACAATAATTGTGAACCAAGGTGTTCCCGATACTGATTTGACCCGTATTATTTCCTTTAATTTTTCCGCTTGCTTACTTTGGAAACGACTTTCGGGAAAGGATTTCACTTTACAAGAGGCAGCCTTGGTGTTGGTGGAATCTTATCATATTCCTCAAGAGCAGGCCGAAAGAGATGTGGTGATTTGGGCAGATGCACTAAAAAAATGTTCAGCCTTACTTGATTGATATAACAATGGATATAATACTCGATAAACCGGAGCAAATGCTATTTGCCTTGCTCCGATCCGCGTTGAACAGCACAAAGCCGGTTAGTGAAATCCTTTTTACCGATATATCTCCTGCCCTTTGGCAGGCGTGTTACAAACTAGCTTGCACTCAGGGAGTGATGGCCTTGGCATGGGACGGAATACAGACCCTGCCGGCCTGTTTGCAACCCCCGAAGGCTTTGAAATTAAACTGGGCGATGGCGGTAGAGAACTATGAAAAACGCTACCGGCGGTACTGCCATACCATAGCCGAACTTTCAGCTTTTTATAAAATACATGGCATTACCACGGTCCAGTTGAAAGGAGTGGGCCTCTCCACCTATTATCCCATTCCTTCGCACAGGGAAGGGGGAGATATAGACATCTTCACTTATTCGGCAGACCATTCCCGGAAAAGTGATGCCGAGGCCAACCGGCTGGCAGACCGGTTAATGGAAGAAAAAGGAATAGAGGTAGACCTTGAACACTCCGAAAAGCATAGTATGTTTTACTATAAAGGTATTCCGATAGAAAATCATAAAACCTTCATTAATTCGGAAACATACCATATAGCGGTGAAGATGGATAAGCTCCTTCAAGAACTGCTACAACCCGTATCGGCGGAATTGGACGGAAAATACCCCATTTTCATTCCATCTTCCACTTTTAATACTGTATTTCTCGCTTTTCATGCCGCCCAGCATTACGCACGCGGCCTGGCGCTTCATCATCTTTGCGACTGGGCTTGCCTGCTGAATAGATACGGCCTGCATATTCCTGAGGAAGTGACGGATATTCGTTTTAGAAATATGATGCTGGCAATGACTCACCTTTGTAATGATTATTTAGGAACTTCCGTTCCTGTATATGGAGGAGAAGGGTTGGCGGAGGAAATCTTGCGGGAAATCATCCGGCCACCCTATACTAAGTTTGTTCCGGCGAAGAATAAATGGAGCATTCTGGTTTATAAAACCAAACGTATGCTGCATACTCATCGTGCGTGTAACAGCGTGTTGCGCATTTCACTGTGCAAATGGGTTGGAATTTCTATTCTGTTGCATCTGCGTTCTCCCCATACCATCTTCCAAACGGAACGAAAATAAGTGGTTTATGTTGAAAAGAATCTGCCGTTTGTTGTTGCCTGATGAAAGGAAAATGGGGATAAGGGTGGTTTGTGCCGTATTTCTTTGCGCATTACTTGACTTTGCCGGGCTCGCTGCCCTGTTGCCTGTCTTGTTTTTTCTGTTGGATGACGGGAGGGATAAGGATGCCGCCCTGTTATTTTGTCTGGTGGCAATAGTCTTTATTTTGGTGAAAAACGCTTTGGTAGCGGGGCTTTCACGTTTTCAAAACCATTTTCTGATGTCTCTTTACCGTCGGCTCAGCTTTTCTCTCTTTACTTCTTACTATCAACGGGGATTATTGTTTATACGCAGCAGGGGGAGTATCAGGCTGGGCTATGAGGTAAACTATATTTGTTATACTTTTTCTTTAAATCTTCTTTCCCCCTTGCTTCGCATGACAGGAGAACTGCTGCTTATTTTATGGGTGACGGCAGCTTTGTTGGTTTACGCTCCGTTGACGGTACTGATGCTGTATATTGCCTTTCTGCCTTTTATGTTGATTTACGGATGGGGGATCAGGAAACCGATGCGCCGTTATGGTGAGCAGGAGCAGCAGGCTCGTCGTGAGCAGTCCCGGCTGGTCACGGAAACGATGAAAGGGTATGCCGAATTGGAACTGAATGCGGCGTTTCCTTTTTTTCAGCAGGCATTCGCCGAGAGGATAAGGAAAATCAGTGAGAGCCGTTTGAAACTGGAAATGATACAGCACCTTCCTCTTTGCCTTTCCGAAATGGCGGTCATATCGGGGCTGACCTTGCTCACCGTTTTCGGAACAGGGGATATCAAAGCGTTGGTAGGTGTCTTTGCTGTGGCGGCTTTCCGGCTGTTACCCGCTTTGCGCGGCATCTTAGGTGGTTGGACACAAGTACAGAATGCGGTCTATTCTCTGCGGATTATAGAGGAAGGGTTGGGGGATAAGGGGATAGAAGCAGTTTCTCCATCATGGGGGCAGGAAGCGTTTTCTTTTCAAAAAGAGATACGGGTAGAACACCTCACCTATGCTTATCCTGAAAGTAAAGAGGTTCTAAAGGATTTTTGTTGTACTATTCGTAAAGGGGAATATGTAGGTATCTGTGGTGAGAGTGGCGTAGGTAAGTCTACCTTGTTTAATCTGCTTTTGGGATTTATCACTCCGGATAAAGGCACTATTCGGATAGATGGCAGGCCGCTTGCCGATGTGCCGAGGCAGGAATGGCATCGCAAGGTGGGATATGTGCAACAGGAAGTGTTTGTGCTGGATGGGACCTTGGCGGAAAATATTGCTTTGGGATGCCGGGTTATAGATAAGGAACGGGTAGCGGAGATAGTGAGGCAGGTGAGATTGGATGCTTGGGTGGATGAATTGCCGCAAGGAATGGATACTCCTTTGGGTGAAGGGGGAGGAAGGCTTTCGGGAGGTCAGAAACAACGGGTAGGCATCGCCCGTGCTTTGTATAAGAAAGCGGAGGTGCTTCTACTGGATGAGGCTACTTCTGCATTGGATAATGAGACTGAACGGGCTGTCAATGAAATGCTTCTCAGTCTGATGAAGGAGTGTAGTGGGCTGACTATTCTTACGATAGCCCATCGGGAAAGCTCATTGGCATATTGTCATCGTGTAATCAGATTAAATGGAAAAGACAATGGATCAAATTTATAAAATAGGTGGCCACTGCTTCGCATTGCCGGACGAAAGGTTGATGGAGGTGGTGGATGGTATCAGCGGTTTCAAGCCTTTTATTTGGCAACCGGATCTGGTTTTGGTAAAAGATGTATACGAGGGTGCTTGGTTGCCGGATTTTACTGTTTGGGAGGGAAACGGTTGGGATTTTCCGGCTTTTCAGAGAAAGTCCTATGGGTTCGGATATGAAGATGTAACCGGTACTTTCGGTGTGAGTGGGGATAGTTTTTTGTTGGAACTGGCTCCGCAGGGAGAACCGTCGCTTTATCTCCGGACGATGGGTGAAACTGGGAAAGGTATCTGTTTATATGGTCATTATTCTCCCCGTCTTTTAAGATTTGCCTTATGGATGGGGTATGGCCTGATGACGGTACGGAAAGATACGGTTGCCTTGCATGGCAGTTGTATTGTTTATAAGGGGAAAGCGGTTCTTTTTTTAGGTGAAAGCGGAACCGGCAAAAGTACCCATACTCGTTTGTGGAGGGAAAATATAGCAGGAAGTAAGTTGCTGAATGATGACAGTCCCATTGTGCGTTATGAAGAGGGGGGCGTGTGGGTATATGGCAGCCCGTGGAGTGGGAAGACTCCTTGTTATAAGGCGGAATGTTATCCGTTGGCCGGATGTGTACGTTTGTCACAAGCACCGTATAATAAGATACGGAGATTGAACACTTTGCAGGCTTATGCAGCTTTGCATCCGTCTGCTCCTCCTGCATTTGCATACGAGGAGGAATTATACAGTGGGGTTTGTAGTCTGTTGGAAAAGATGGTTTCATCCATTCCTGTTTATCATCTGGAGTGTTTGCCCGATGCGGAGGCGGTGAAATTAGTATGTCGTACTTTATATGGAGATGGGTATGAAGCGGATAGCGAATGAATGTTTCTTTGCGTGGGTGGAGTCGGAAATCAAAAGTGGCAGGAGTGTGAAGTTCCGGGTGAAAGGCAATTCCATGATGCCTTTACTGAGAAATGGGAAGGATGAAGTGGTGGTGGGGCCGTATGATAAGGAGGAGTTGAAACTTTTTGATGTCATTCTGTTCCGGCAGACAGACCGGTATGTATTGCATCGGATTATTCAAAAAAGAGGCAGTCGTTATTTGATGCAGGGAGATGGCGTTTGTCGTTTTTATGAGGAATGTGAGGACACGGATATCATCGGGGTGGTGAGAAGGGTATGCAGACCTTCCGGAAAGAAGATTGAAACAGATTCCGCCTGTTGGCGGTTGGAAAGCCGTTTGTGGTTGGGACTTGGTGGATGCAGAGGAATGGTGTTGCGTGTCCTGAATAGATTGGGTTGTTGGCTCCTTTTTTGACGAAAGCCGTCAGCTTGGAAGGAAATATTATTCATAAAGCAGGTATTTCTCTCTCATCTTTTTGTAGGCTTCCAGTTCATTCTGCCATCCTGCACGGATTTCTTCTTCACTGGCTCCTTTCGTGATTTGTTCCCTTACGGTACGGTTCCCTATCAACAGGTCGAACCATTGTGGGCGGGTAAAGAACTTGTCCGCTTTTCCAAGGTCTTGATAAGCTTGATAATAGGTGATGATGTATTTTAAAGAGAATCCTTTCGGGGCGGTGATATGGCGGAGATTATTGCCATAGCAGTATTGGTTTTTATACATCGGATTCTTATCAAAGCCTTCCAAGGCTTCCGGTCTGAAAGAAAAGGAGGAGATGCGGATATCCGGTGAACCGATTACTTGAAAAGGATAAAGAGTACCTCTGCCCACACTGATGGCTGTACCTTCAAACGGGCAGAGTGAAGGATATAAGGCAATTGCTTGGTCGTTGGGCAGGTTGGGAGAGGGCTTTACCGGAAGCGAATAGGGTTGTCCGTGTTTCCAACCTTCTACGGGGATAACGGTCAACGCGCATTTTTTGCCATTGGATAACCAGCCTTCACCATTGATCATTTGAGCCAACTCGCCTACAGTGCAACCGTGTAAAATAGGTATGGGATGCATGCCCACGAAACTTTTCTGATTTTTCTGTCGCACAGGACCGTCCACATAATCGCAAGGATTGGGACGGTCTGTGATGACCAGTTGTTTCCGGTTCTCGGCACAAGCTTCCATTATATACTGCATGGTGCTGATATAGGTATAGAAACGGGCGCCTACATCCTGAATGTCAAACACAATCAGGTCTATATCCTGTAGCTGTGCCGCAGCCGGCTTTTTATTTTTACCGTAAAGGGACAGGATGGGTACTCCTGTACGGGTATCTTTTCCGTTCTTGATGGTTTCTCCGGCATCGGCGTCACCCCGGAAGCCGTGTTCGGGAGCGAATACCTTTTTTATTTGTATATGCGCTGCCAGCAGGGTGTCCAACAGATGAGTTTCTCCTACCCTGGAGGTTTGGTTTACAACCAATGCTACACGCTTCCCTTTTAATATAGGTAAGAGGTGGTCCATCTGTTCGGCTCCGGTAATAACTTTTTGCGCGGTCACGGCGTTGAAAGTAAACAAGAGGCAGCATAGGAAAATGTATTTTGTTTTCATGATATGTGGTGATTATTTTGTAATATTGCACAAAAATAAGAATTTAATTGAGAATGGACGCACTTGCTATCATTAATAAATATTATCCTGAAGATAATGAACTGAAACATATCCTGCTGACGCATAGCCGTTCGGTGGCCGATAAAGCGTTATGGATTGCCGGCAAGCATCCGGAATTGAATCTGGACAAGCAATTTTTGGAAGAAGCGGCAATGCTGCACGATATCGGTATTTTTATGACAGATGCTGATGGTATTTGTTGTTTCGGATCTTATTCTTATATTTGTCATGGATATTTGGGGGCTGATCTGATGCGGAAAGAAGGATTCCCGCGCCATGCGTTGGTCTGTGAGAGACATACGGGGGCAGGTATATCTTTGCAAAGTATTATTGACCAGCAATTGCCCGTTCCTCATCGGGATATGGTTCCGGTATCACTGGAGGAACAGGTTATCTGCTTTGCCGACAAGTTTTTTTCAAAGACACATCTGGACAAGGAAAAAAGCGTGGAGAAGGCGTTAAAGAGTATTTCACGTTATGGGGAAGATGGGATAATCCGTTTTAACCATTGGTGCGAATGTTTCTTGTAAGCCTTAAAAATAAATTAAATATCCGCTAAATAGTTCATTATTGGCGGATAATGCTTAATTTTGCCCCTCAAAAGCGTAAATGATTTGTGAATGACGCCACTAAAACGACATAGATTTATAACATTCCTACTACTATTTGCATGCCTGTTGCTTTCTTTAAGTACGGGTGCTCAACGCAGAAAGCGGAATTCTGCATCCGGCAATGATTCCCTGAAAGTAGATAGTACTTTGGTAGATACGTTGTCTATTGATACGGTTGCACCTAAAAAGAAGCAGCCGTTGGATGCGCCTGTTATTTATGAAGCAAATGACTCTATCGTATTCACTGAGGGCGGATATGCCCATCTGTATGGTGACGGTAAGGTGAACTATGAGAAAATTGAATTGACCTCTGCTGTGATTACAATGAACATGGATAGCAGTACGGTGTATGCCCGTGGTGTTCCCGATTCGGTTGGCGTGGAAAAAGGTACTCCTATCTTTAAAGATGGCGAGACTCCGTACGAGTCAAAAATCATGCGTTATAACTTCAAGTCGAAGAAAGGTTTCATCAATAATATTGTAACTCAGCAAGGTGAAGGGTATGTAACCAGTGAAGAATCAAAGAAAGGTTCCAATGATGAGCTTTATCTGCGTCACGGACGATACACTACGTGTGATAATCACGAACATCCTCACTTTTATCTGAAGCTTTCTATGGCGAAAGTACGTCCCAAGAAGAATGTAGTATTTGGTCCTGCCCAGTTGGTGGTAGAGGATGTGCCGTTGCCTCTTGCTATTCCTTTTGGTTTTTTCCCGTTCAATAGCAGTTATTCGTCAGGATTCATTATGCCTACATACGGTGATGAAATGAATCGTGGTTTCTATTTACGTGATGGTGGATATTATTTTGCTATCAGTGATCGTATGGATTTGAAAGTGCTGGGTGAGATTTTTACAAAGGGCTCATGGGGACTTTCCACGCAGTCCAATTATAATAAAAGGTACAGATATAGTGGTAATTTCAATGCCAGTTATTTGGTAACGAAGACAGGTGAGAAGAATATGCCGGACTATATGGTTACAAAAGACTTCAGAATTGCATGGAGCCACAGACAGGATGCCAAGGCCAGTCCCAACAGTTCTTTTTCGGCTAATGTGAACTTTGCAACCAGTAGTTATGACCAGCGTAACCTGAGTAGTTTGTATAATCCGCAGCAATATTCAAATAATACCAAGACGTCTAGTGTGAGTTATTCGCGTAACTTTCCCGAGATAGGATTGAATTTGTCCAGTACATTCAATATTTCTCAGAATACACGGGACTCTTCTATCAGCGTGACGTTGCCGGACTTGAATATTTCATTGAACCGTATTTATCCGTTCAAGCGTAAGAAGGCGGTAGGTGATGAACGTTGGTACGAAAAAATCTCACTTCAGTATACCGGTCAGGTGACGAACTCTATTAATACCAAGGATAATCTGATTCTGAAGCAAGGATTGAATAAATGGACCAATGGTATGCAGCACAAAATTCCTATCAGTGCTACATTTACCTTATTCAAATATATCAATATCGTGCCTTCTTTTAACTATACCGAGCGTTGGTATATGCGCAAGGTAGAGCAGAGTTATGATCCGTCGGCACCTAATAATGTGCGGAGAGATACAATCAACGGTTTCAACCGTGTGTATAACTATGATTTGAGTTTGCAGGTGAATACCAAGATGTATGGTTTCTACAAACCGTGGAAGAAATTGTTTGGTGACAAGATTGAAATGATCCGTCACGTCTTTACTCCTTCGGTTAGCATGAGTTATGCGCCGGATTTCAGTACGTCTAGGTATGGATATGTGGGAACGTATACTTATACTGATACGGATGGAGAGGTACGTACTCAGACTTATAATCCATATGAAGGTTTGCCTTACTCCTTCTCACCCAGTGGTAAATCCGAGAATTTTACTTTCTCTATAGACAATAATGTGGAAATGAAAGTGAAATCCGATGCGGATACTACCGGAGTGAAGAAAATCAGCTTGATTGACCAGTTGGGGGCCAGCATTTCTTATAATGCAGCAGCTAAAGAGAAGCCGTGGGGAAACTTGAGTATGAATCTGCGTTTGAAACTGACCAAGAGCTATACTTTTAATATGAACGCCCAGTTTGCTACTTATGCTTATGAGTTTGATAAAGATGGTAAGGTAGTGGAAGGCAATCGTACAGAATGGTCATACGGACGTTTCGGTCGTTTTCAGGGGTATAGCGGTTCTTTCTCGTATACATTGAATAATGATTCGTGGAAAAAATGGTTTGGCCCGAAAGATGAAAAGGACAGTAAAGGGGATAAAGACAAGAAGAATGAAAATCTGGATGAGTACAGTGATGATGACAATGAAAACAAGGAGGAAGAAGATAATTCCGGCTTGAGAAAGACAGAGAAGGCGGCTATAGATCCGGATGGCTATATGGCTTTCAAGATGCCATGGTCATTGAGTCTGAGTTATAGTTATAGTATTCGTGAGGACAGAAGTAAGCAGATTAATATTAAGACGATGCGTTATCCTTATTCAATAACCCATTCATTGAATGTTTCCGGTAATGTGAAATTGGGTAGCCGCTGGAATGTGAATTATTCTTCAGGATATGACTTTAATACGAAAGAGATGTCAATGACAACGGTCAATATCAGCCGTGACCTGCACTGTTTCAATATGAGTTGTGGCTTGGTATTTGGTCCCTTTACTTCCTATAACTTCAGTATTCGTGCTAACTCCAGTATGTTGACCGATGCTTTGAAATGCTGTCTCTTATACACATCTCCGAGCCCACGAGACGGACTCCTATCTCGT
>ENA-OYHA01000274-OYHA01000274.1-human-gut-metagenome-genome-assembly--contig:-NODE-274-length-16844-cov-3.886473_pt1 | contig 16844 bp, 17 predicted proteins | sample MGYA00243759_ERZ652991 | MGnify/ENA primary metagenome ERZ652991 (study PRJEB26926, sample SAMN06165321) | human gut metagenome | biome: ENVO:00009003; feature: ENVO:2100002; material: ENVO:00002003... | reverse complement strand
CGAGATAGGAGTCCGTCTCGTGGGCTCGGAGATGTGTATAAGAGACAGATCCTTACCCACAATCACAAGCGGAGGAAGTTCATCAATGATTCCCTTCAATTCCGCACGGGCGATGGTTCCACCGCCTTGGATGTCCTCGATAATCTTCTCTATACCGGGGGCATACTGAAATTCAGTTTCTTTCTTTCTAAACATAGCAAAATGAATTAATTATTAATCTTCCAGACCAAGGCTGGCAACTCCATTATTATCACTTTCCTCATCCTCCATCAAGTCCAACCATTCTTTTTCTGAACGCTCTTTCGGCTTATAAGAATTAGGTTTGTAATCACCACCGGCAATTTCATCGTCAATTACTGATTGCTTGATTTCTGCATATTCTTCTTGCAAATCCTTGATCTGATCTTCAACTGGCGTCTCGGAATTGACATCGATACGTGAAAACCATTTTGCTGGAAGCTTTGAACTTTCAAACAGCACCTTTGCTGATGCCTGTTTTGTAGAAGTTGTAACTGTTGATGCGACAGTAGAGACAGATGCGGCCAACTCGGAGATTTGTTTCTGCTGGGTTTTCAATAGCTTAACTACAGATGCGGGTAACCCCTCAAAATCTTCGTCCTCATCTTCATCATCGTCCTCGTCATCAACGACCTTTTTGGTTTTCTTCGCTTTGGCAGTAGGTTTTTCAATGGGTTTCCCGTCTTTCAAACCATGCTTCTTCTCATACTCTGCAATAGCTGCCTGCATTACAGTCTGTGAATTCCGATCGTTAGCGGTCAAATCTGGAAGAATATTCTCCTTGAATAATTCAATGTAGTTGTCCAAATTCTCTTCGCTCTCAATATTGAAAAGTGCCTGGACCTTAGCCGCATACTTTTCAGGGATTCCAGCCTTTTTCAAAGCCGCTTTGATTACTGCTAAAATTTTCATAATTCTTTTTCCTTTAAAATATAAGTCAGGAAAACATTTTTCGAAGTTATACTTTAATTCAAAACCAAATCATTACATTTGCTGTATGGATAAAAAGAAGGAATACAAAGAAAAAGCTAAAGCACTCGCACTGGAAAACGGGTTTGATAGGGTTTCCTATTATGGTGAATGGAATGGGCATTTAGCTTATACTGCATCTTCTCAAAAGGATGAGGGATGTTGTACTGGTTATCCTCAATTTATTCTTGTCAAAGATGCAGTAGCACACCTAGCTCCATATACACAGTCGTCAGATATCATGGGAATAACTTCTATGCCAGAAGATCATACCGAAACATTATTGTAATTTCTTCACTATCCCATCAATAATATCCGTATTGACTAACAGATTATCTACTCGGAGTACGTTTACACCATTTTGTAGTTTTATTCTCTTGGATATATCAGCCCAATTAACAATTTTCCCATTTTGAGGATCATAAAGAACGATTTTTCCATTGGCTAATTTTTCTAAAGTTATGATATGCCCAGAGTTTTGATTTTTCCAAGAAAAATCAATATGATATCTTCCTGGTTCTTTTACCAATTCTATAATTTCTTTAGTAAGTGCACTAATATTCTTACTTTTTAAAGCACCTGTCCTAGTTACATCATATATCCCTCCTGCTTTCTTCTTTACCGGTGTTGTCATAGTTTCTGGGTCAATCCAGGCCCAGTTAGTTTTTCCAGAAAGTTCATAAGGAATGTTCCCTGTTTTTTTAAGGTTAGGTAGTGCTGTTACATCATATCCACGTCTTCTCAATTCATTGGCAACTACGCATGACTGACAGTTTACACCGTATTCTTTCCCTCTGCCATAGTTCATATTTCCCCTTAATTCATTTGCAGCCTCAAATGTCATATCTTCTCCCTTTTTAATACCGATTTTTTGTTCGATCTTAGATTGATTAAAATTTCTCACGCTTCTATCATTCCATCGCTTCTGAATATCAATCTTTTCTTCATCAGTCTTGACGCGCTTTATTTTTGTAACATTTTTAGATGCTTTATCGACATTTTTATCAACTTTCTCCATAAAGCGTTCCATCATAGCAGTAGTTTCTTTGCCTAATTTCTTTTTCCCTGGGCCTAAGTACATACCTACAGTTTCTGCAAAATATTCTTCTATATCTGTACTTGCATAATATCCAAGGATATCATTAATCTCATTTATTCCATTAACTGTCTTTCCAGCTTTCCCAAACGTATTTATAACATCCATTCTCATATTATACTGCCCGAATAATTTATGCCCTAATTCATGGTCTATAGTGCATCGTATTATATCACTTTCACTTTCGTATGCACTATATTTAATACCTTTTTTCTTCCATGCCATTTCTTTCTTCCAGACAGATGTTGTATTCTTTAACTTTGACAAATTAAAGTTGATACTATTGTCATGCCCATCCCATGAAGCCAACGCATTTTTCCCCGATGGTTTCCCGACATTACTGAATTTCTGCATATTAAACTCAGACATCCTTTGTTGCATCTGATTAATGATGCTGTTAATTAAAGGTAAATCACCTTTTTTAATTTCAAGACTCACGTTATCAGCTATATGCGTTTTGATATACTCTATAGCTTCTTGAGGAGTTTTTGCATTAAAATCAAACACTTGTTTCTTATCAATTGTAATAGGTGATTCTGGTTTGGTCACCTGTCTTTGCAAGCTTCCTTCCTTCGTAAAGTTATCTTTCATCCAATAGGCCTTATCCAATGCCTGTTTATTGTTATCCACAAATGATTGAGCAGCACTAGGAATATCTTTTATGACCAATTGCTCCGGCACTTCATCCGTAAGCAGATAGTCCGCCAAATCTTCCGGCTCCATAGTAATCGGTGTAGCAAAGCAAATACAGAAAGGATGCCAACCTGTAAATTTGAATGTCTTTGGATATTTTCCAACCATAGCATCACATATCTTGCATGGGCCTTTATGGTTTGCCGAGCGTTGTATTTCTATACCGAGAACAAAGTCTTGTTGGCTCCAACGCTCATAGTCAGCACTCCGGTAGGCTGTGTTCGTTGTAGTTGCTGAGGTGCGGAGGGTATTCATATAAGATGATCTATAAATACCTTGTCCTGGATGATAATTTTTCATTGGTTGAGATAATACCAGCTCACCCTTTTCATTGCGCACACGCCGGAAGCGTTTATCTGGCTCATGGAGTATCTGCCGAATGTCACTACTGATCCCCTTTGAATTACGACCTGTAGCAACCCCACTATCAAGGTAGAATTCAAGCTGTGACTTTGTTTGTTGAGTTATGTTCCACACACGATCAGACAGCCTTAATCCATTTATATCTGTATTCTTCTGTAGGGCTTCTAAAGCAGTGAGATTATGAGAAAACATACCTTCTTTGGTGGCTGTACTAATGGACATACCTTCGATATACTTCCTAATGAAATCATCATTCTTTTTATTGGATCGATCCCATGCGTCACGCTGGAAAAGCTCTATATTAGTTTCTAATTGGGATTTCAATGTCAGCAGTTCCCGGTCAACTGCATTCTCTATTCCCTGATTGCGTACCCACACACTACTTTTCCCCGCATCAGTCCACTTACGGAGATATGGGGAAACAGAAAGAATAAACTGATTAAAGATATTGGCTATTATGGCCTGCTGAGCAGCTACTTTCTGAATGTGCTGTCTATCGTAGAAAGAAAGTCCTGGCATAGCATTAGAATGTTGCCCCCATCATACTGCGATTATTTGCGTCCTCCTGTTCATCCCGCTTTTTGCGAGCAAGTTCCTGCTCTACATCATCCGTATATGGTGAGTTTTTAATAATCGTTTCCTTACTGTTGAATTGAGCTGCAGTTTCAAGATTCTTTAATTCTTCTGCCAGATCTTGTGGAAGAATACTTCCAAACTCAACTTCAATATAATTATCTATCAACTGGGAAGCAAACTTCGTATGCGTGATATTACACATGCCCGCCTGAATAATAGCTACTGTACGTTGTACTACCGGTCCGAATATCTCCATCTGTTCGCTCGCCTTTATCTCTGCATCAATCAACATAAAACGACGGGAAGTGCCGCTAAGGTTGCCAAGTCCCATTAGTTTACTCATAGATAGATCTGGGCTAGAAGCTCCGGAGTGTATAGCATCGTCCAATTGGTTCAGTTCGAGTGTAACGGACTCACAAGACTGTTGCCATGCTAAATAATCAGCGTCACCGTGATACGATGTACCAGTATCAGGATCTACTTCCATTCCAAAGTTCAATTCTTTACCTACAGTTTCTTTATTTGGTAGATTTGCAAGGCCATAGGTTTTTAGAATTGGTTCAGAGAAATAATCGTTTGTGTCGGATAGACGGGAAAGTCTCATCTCTTTTTTATCTATCAAATTGGCAACATCATCCCAGTCAGGGCAATCGACTTCGGCATATACTACCGGAATTTTGCCAAAACGATTCTTAGTCCTTTTTACTTTCCAGATACCATCCATAATACCGGAATAGATGGTGTCTTTCGTGTATATCTTTACACATTCACAGATACGTCCGTCAACCTCAGCATTGTATTTATAGAGAAAGCCGTCCATATCGTCGTCTTCATCGAAATGCGGATAGAATTCACATTCGGTATTGCTATCTTTAGGAGTAGAGAGGATCTTAACCTTTAGCTGGCTTTTCCCATCATCCCGGGTAACTGGATAGAAGACAATCGCTGCTTTGGTTTCAGACAATACCTTGCGAGCAAACTCTTTCAATATAGATTGCATCTTGAGCTTACGCTTGTAGACCTTCTTAAACTCGCTGAAACCGTCGTTAGGATCTTCAGCCGTGATAGTCATTTCCCCACCAAATAAAAAAGCCACAGAAGTACGGACAATCTTCTTGGGTAGATTAGTCACGGTTTGAGCGACTTCCACAGTTTTATCCTCTAGTCTTTTAGGCTTTTCTTCTCCCGTTTCGGGATCAACCTCTTTTTCTGTATCTGAATATACAGCAATCTTCTTCGATTCACGATACCCTACAGATTCTTTGCGTCGGGTTCTATCTCCTTCGTATTCTTCCATATACTCGCGAGGATTACGATTCTCACGAGTATCAACGCATAAATCGCCTACTATGCTACCGAAGTCGTCTTTCTTTAGAATATCCTTAATGTCTGGCATATACTTTTCTCTTAAAATATAGCAGCAAAGGAGGATTTTCTACGAGAGTTATAAGCCTTGTAGAAGTCAATAAAGCTTAGCAAAGGATATAATGTTGTATAGATTCACTATCAATTTCATTTTATTAAAATGTCAAAGTCCCAGTTGAGTAGCTAATTCAACTGGGACTTTAATCGTCTCATCTATGACTTTTTATAATCTAGTTTGATTAATAGAAGTACTCCGAAGAATATTCTCTTAACGATTACTCTTGCGACATTCTCTGTAGAGCTCGAGCACAAGCAAAGCTATAGTGCTAATGGCCGCCATAAAAAAGATAATTTCCATTGAAACCTCCTTTTAAAAAGGTTAGCTTTGACAAAGCACCGTAGTTAGTGCCCAATCTTCATCTTTTAATCTAGGTTTATCCGTGTATACACATTTATTTTGCAAATATACAAAAATTATCCACGTCCTACTTTTCTAGTAGATTTTTTTAGTTTCAAACCAAGTGATTCAGCGAATTCTGCAAGTATTGTCATACCGTCTGACGCATCATCATGCGCATTATCGCCCTCGCGCTTGTAGTTTGTAAGAGCTTTCATGAAACGTCCATAATCTGACCCTTTGGTGTATTCTGATTCATCGAGGAAAGCACAATACTTTTTTATCCAACCGGCTTTCATGATGATACGCGTTTCTTTGTGTTGAGTAGTCGGGCGTGCCTGTATGACACATGATTTCTTTTGCCCTGTAACGATCTTGCGCACATTGATAGCAAAGATACGTCCACCGTTGTTAGACTCAATACGCAGTTGATCACAGCTTGTATCTATTACCATTTGTGCCAGGCGTGGTTCTGTGACCTCAACAGGATCTTTAGTGAAAAGAACATCCGTAATAAAGTACTTCGGTCCAAACACCTTTGCAAATGGAGCGCAGAAATCATCATCACCCTTATCGGCCGTATCACAAGCACCGATCGTACCATCCGGGCGCTTACCAGCTATGTCAGCCAGTTTAAAGCGCATTAGAGAAGATTTTGGGAATAGTAAACCTTTAGCTTCAAATGGCTCCTGCATATACTCGGCCATCCAGATACTTTCGTCTGTTTCAGAACGTAATTCCCGGTAGTATTCTGTCGTATGAACGTCAGCACAGAAAGTTTCGTCGTTTTCATCTAATGCAGCGATTCGGATGATCTCATTGTACTTGCCGGCTTCTTCCAAGCGTCCGAGCACATCGCTTGAAGACCAGCGGGTACCGATGTCAATCATACAGCAGCTTCCCTCGATACGGGAGTCGTGTGTACCTTGTTTCCAGGACCATACTTTCTCATTATTGTTATCTGACAAGGCATCTTCCAGACTTTTGTACAAGTCATCCGTCATGGCGAGCATAGATGCACCAAAACCGATGACCGTTCCACCAACACCACCACCAAAGTAAGATACCTGACGAGCGCCTTCGATATTCCAACTCTTAACGTTCTGCTTATCTCCCTTCAAGTGTATCTCTGAGAATATCTCCCGGAAGCGCTTAGACTTCACAATATCACGGGTATCATACGAAAGTTTGTTGTATAGAGTATCTGAGCAGCAGTTACGCATAACTGACTCCTCTGGAAAGTGACCATACATCCAAGCTATGAAAAGAGATGATATATAAGACTTACCAGCACGCGGTGGCATACTAACAGCTAATCGGTAAATAACGCCAGTAGAATACGATTCGTATACTCGTATAAAAGCTTCAGCAACCTTCTTTAAAAATAATCTCTTTGAAAAGAACTTAGGATCATAGTAAAGACAGAAAGCCCAGAAATCATTCTGAGCTGCCCGTTTGCGAAGAATAGTCACTGCTTTCGCTTTACGTACAAGCTTTTCTCTATTACTCTTCTTCTTTGCCATCAATGATTTTCTGTAACTGTTCGTCTGTCATAGACTCCAATTCGTCACTTAGGTTCACATTAGCATCAACTTCTTTGCGATCTCGCCACTTCTCCGGCTGTCGATTCTTCAACCAAAAAATAGCTGCGGTGGTATCTGCCGGCACATGCTTTTTAATTCGTTTGGCTTCGACGAGTTCTGGGGGAGCGTCTTTCTTGGATGACTTTGTTTCAAAATGCTTTTCTTCATAGTCATAGCCAATAGCCCGATTATACAGCTTTGATGCAACATTAGCATCTGCAATATTCTTTCCCTTTTTTAAGGACTCAAGAAATTCGGGAAAATCCTTCTTCCATTTATTCAAAGTCTGTTCTGATACAGAGAAGAATTCGGCAAGTTCTTTGTCTGTTGCCCCTAGTAGACAAAGTTTCAACGCCTGATTTGCATACTCTTCTTGGTATAGTGATCTGCGTCCTCTTTTCTTTTTTTCGCTTTCATAAATCTTCTGTGTCATATACTTTAAACCATTGTTTGGCTATCTGATAAGCAATGTTAGCTATCATTGCCGGTGGAACACTCATGCCAATCAAATATTCTGGCCTTACTTTCATGAAATCATAATCAAGAGGATATGAGCCTATTTCACATAACTCTTTTTTGTTGAGACTTCGGGGAATGTCATAGAGAGCATTTATGCCAGCACCACTTGTTATAGTAGGGGCTACATCGTCTGAGTGAATAATGGGATTGGAAAACATACTCAAACGATGTTCCATGCGATCTATGATGTCTCCGAAGGATTTATCTGTTTTTCGCTTATGCTTCCATAGCATCATTTGATATTCCGTGAGGGTCTGTCGTGTGTCACTCACATCCATTATTTGGCGAAAAAGTATAGCTGAAGCATTGAAATTTAACACCAATTTTGGAAAGTTCAAATCATTCTTACGGCAGACAAAGAATACTCTCTCTCTCTTTTGTGAAATCCCCATGCTTGCAGCATTCAACATAAAGACCTGTACATCGTAACCCGCAGAAGTGAGTGATTTTACTATTTCTTTAGAATAGGCGCGTGCATTACCCAAGATAATACCCTTGACATTCTCAAGGATAGCAACCTTAGGACGAAGTTTTTTAATCGTTTCAATGTATACAAACACAAGGTCATCCAATCGCTGGAGGGATTGACCTTCCTTGAAAATTTTTTCTTTTCCCCATGCTTTTTCACGTTCTCCGCAGATAGAAAAAGTGGAGCAGGGGGGAGACCCGTCCAAGATATCTAAATGATATAGTTCTTCCGGAAGATCATTTCGTTCATTGAACTGTCTTATATCCTCTACAAACAGGTAATCAGGATGATGATTCTCCTTATAGACAGATGCTACCGGTACATCCAATTCAACACCACCTAGATGATGGTATCCAGCAAGTTTATATCCCATGGAGGAACCACCACCACAAATGAACGTGCCGAACACTTTCAACCCATGATATTTCACTCCTATGGCAGGATATCCATCTTTTAGGAGCCATTGGTATGGAAACATAGCTTTACTCATGACCAAATAGCATTTGATAAACAGCACGTTCTGGAGACGAAGCAATTCTAGCTAATGCTTCATTGACTCTTAAATAATCCTCAGAGGAATACTCCAAAATAATCTTATACTTCTCTTCGATTTCATCAAAATCAATTTCTTTATTCTTACTTGCAAAGTCCTTTTCTTCAATATCAACAACGAAATCCCAATCATCCAATATATCTACACCAAAATCCTCCACAACAGCAGAGAAATCAAACTTTGAGGTATCCGATGTCTGATTATCTGCAAATGCAAGCAACTTTCTTCTTTCATCTTCCGTAGAAAGATCTGTTCGCTTTATGGCAATCAATTCCTTTCCATCCGATTCAATGATGCGCACTTTTAGCCCTAATTCTGTTGCCTGCTCATATACACCCTCGCCAGCAATCATGACATTATCCCGGTCGATAACAATAGAACGACCAGCACCACATTCAGATAAACTTTTTCTGATTAATCGTTTATTCTCTTCCCCATGAATACGATAGTTGCGGGAATCCAGCTTTATTTCCATAACAAATCCTTTTGGTTAAAATATAGACTCTCCAGCTATTTTCTTTCGTATCAACTCTTGTACACGATTATACGTTTCGTACAGTTGTTTTAGAGACTCTTGTCCTGACCAATCAGAAAAGTTGGCATCCTCAAAGAAACGAAACTCAAAAATTCTCTTTGCAAGTGGCGTCAAGTCTAAAGCTTCCAACGCTTCTCGAACCTGATGAAAACGATGAAGAAGCAATTCGTTCTTATCGACAACCTCTTCCTGGACATCTTCAATCTCCAGACGTGAATAATCAACGTTGTCATCTACCGGCATAGGCTTGTACTTGCTCCGATACGGTGAAGTGTCAGATGTAGCATTCAGCTTTATCATCTTCAGGACAAAGAAGTCCAGTTCCGTATAACCGTTCTTCTTGATTGAAAGGAGCTGCTCTAACTTACTACTATCTTTTTGCAGTAAGGAATAAAGGACCTCATTCAACACATCACAGGCTTCTTCTGGCATTCCTGCCTGCTCGCAATGGTATGAAGCATAATCTAACCAACGCTCATATCTTTTGCTGATATATTTTTCTACTCTCGTGCTCATCATAGCTATAAAGTTATTATCTTTGCGGTGTTCTGAGATAAAGCTTTATAGCTTGCTAGCGGTCAGGGGTGGTGCTCTGACCGCTTTTTACGTTCCCTTTCTAGTTTTTCATGCCAAGTTAATGATGAATATCCTTCAGGTGGGATAAACTTTCGCTTTTCAATTTCTTCTTGCTCTAATCTTCTATTAATTACATCAAGTTCTTGATTTCGTTCAGGCAAAAATTCTTTAAAAAAGGCATTTCCAATTCTCTTAGCATCAAAAGTTGAGTAAGAATTGTCATACTTTCCAGCTTTATACCGCGCAAAAAACAGCATGAGTTCGGATAATTTGAAACCTCTCACTTGTGCAGCAAACGATGATGCAAATATTGATATTCCCTTTGCAACTCCTTTATCAGAGTTGGAACTTGAGCCGTAAAGTGCAAGAACTTGAATATAAATCCAGTCTACTGAAGACCCATCACCATATAACATATCATAAATTACAAGTTCCGGGCAGTCCGCTTTATATGCTCTTTCAGCATTCATAGCAGTATACCCCCAATTAGTCGGTGAATAGGACTTCTCAACATCAAAACGGCTTGGGAACTTTGTCATCCACACCCGATTCTCTTTGCTGACGATACTCGGCAAATTGTTGCAATGCAAAATCATTTGCTTCTTGTTTTCGAGAACTGTTTTTTTGATTGTTTCCATTTGATTGAATTCTTGCTTGAGATACAATCTCATTAAACTTTGAATTGATGTTAGTCATACTGAAATTCTGGAATATCCATCCCTCTTTGATAGACGATAGCAGGTACTTTAGTGAGAATAAAACTTCCTCATCTGAGTTAGTCAGCCCCTTTTTCTCTCTTTGAAATTTCAACTTCTGCAAAACCTGGGACATTGAACCTGCATCTTTGGCGCTCCAATAATACGAATCTCCAAAAAGAATCTTATAATGACTTTCAAAATATTCTCTAGCTCTTGCATTCAAAGAGATAGCCTCCCCCTTGGGGGGTGAGGGGGGAATATTGTCTTTAGTATTATTGTCTCTTGTATTATATAAGGGTTTCTGTTTTGATTCCGATTTTGGTTTCGATTTTAGTTTCTGTTTTGGTTTCTGTTTTAGTTTCTGTGAGAAACCAAAAAAGCTATATTTTGGAGTTGCCTTTCGACGATTTCCCTCTTCAAACTCTATCAGTCCCTTTTGCTGCAATCTGTTCCGTACTTCACACAACTTTTTGTTTGTCATGCAAAGCCTCATGCAGATAGTGCGTGTGCTCAATTCCAGCGTATCCACCCATCCCCTGATGTTGGCTTGCTCTACGAGATAGAAGTAGAGTAGCGCTTCATCGCCTGTTATAGGTAAGATTTCTGAAATCTGCCAGAACCTTTTATGTAATTCGTAAATATCCATGCCCATTATAGCTTAATCGGGTTCACATTCATCGTATCAAGGTTCAGAAACGCTCCTTGATAATCAATCATTCCATTAGTTATTAGCTTCCACAATAATGCACAGCCTAGTTGTGAAAGAGTTGAATTAATAAATAGGTCTTGTTTACGCAACGCTTCGGCCAATGAGCAGGAAGGGCCGGAGTCCTTTTCATCTACCTGAGTCAAATCAAAGAATTCAGTTACGGTTTTTAGTTCCGAAACAACTTCATATTTCTTCGATTGAGGCTGTTCGATAATCCCCAAGGTTCCTAGCACTACCTGCCCGAAGTTGGTACCATTACCAAAGTCAAGCCAATATAGACGACGTCTATAATCTATACCACTTCTTCCCTCAATAGAATTACCAATAAGGATTCGAGACTTAACGCTATCTACACAACTGATAATAATATTCTCCGGCTCTTCCTGACCAGTACCATAGAGATCTTGCACACATTCCCAATCAATTCCAAAAAAGCGGTTTATACGCGTAACTAAAACATTAGCCTTATTCAATCCAATATCCGATTCTGAGAATAATTGCCGGCCAATATTAGCCTCGGTAACTTCATCATTGTCATAAGCACGCACATGTAGTCCGGGATGCCCGAGAGTTAATAAAGCATGGTTTATTCGAGCCAGTGAAGTGAGAGTTTGGGAACCCGTCCCGCCAACTCCAACTAAAGAGATGGTTATCGGATGTGTAGGATCTAATAGGTATTTTTCTGTAAAATGTACTCTTTTCATATCATTTCATTTTTAGAATGTTCTCCATCTTCTCATTTACCGATATTAGTTTATCCTCCGGAAACTTACATCCCGTCTGAATACAATGCTTTGTTAAGGTTGCCAGATTGCCTTTTACCGGATTTCCACCGAGTAAATGGACAAATTCTGACCCCCAAAACATTTTTTCCCAATATTGCACAATGCTTTCAAATGTCTTTTCCGAGGGTTTCTCCACTTTAGCATTTCCGAGACATACATGTGTACTATCAACATTGAAAAAAGGTGCTCTATATAACTTTGACTTAGGCTTCCTGCCTTTAAAAGCATATACAGCAAGAGATGTACCTACAGCAACATATAAGAGTCCAGGAACAAACATTTCACCGTTGGGTATATCCAGTGTCCCAGCAAAATACATCATACGTTTCTCCGGCTTACGATACCACACATATTTCTCATGACCTTTTCGAGAATCAGCGAATAATAAATTAGTAGGCACGATACCATGAACGCTTGAATCCTTTCGCTTCTCAAACATTGTTTCCATAATCCCTGAGATACATTCCTCAGACAAAGGAACTCCAGCCTGCATTTTCCCATTCTCGATAATCCGCCTTTCAAGATAATAATTGCGCTTAGCATCCTTGTACACAATTACAGCCATCATAGGCTTAAGAGAATCCGTTAATATATCATTTATCTGTCCCATAAGTATTTATAATTTCTATCAATTCGCTAAACCATTTATTAAGTTCTACGGGAAATGTACTTTGCTTGAAAATTGTATCTGTTTCTTTTGTCAGCTTCAGATATTGACAGACTCCACTAGATCCACCTTCACTAATCATGGAATTGATATAATCCATTGCATGATTAACGACTGGATCCATCTCATCCCAAATGATTAAAAATAATGCATCCAGTTCTACAGGCTCTATCTCATCTTGATAAATGTCTAGCAGTATTTTATCATCTTTCCCTTCAACGTAGTTATATCTCATGATGCAATCCTTAGAGCATAGTTCTACTCCCTTAATCAAGCATTCAATAAGTTTCAGGCTATTGCCATCATGGAGATATTTCGCTTTTTTTAAATGCTCCATCAAGGCATTTTTGTCTGGCACATAGTTAATTATATGCTCGAAATAAGGATAGTATCGACCACCATTCTGATAATTCAATGCACATTCTGCAAACTTCTTATATTCGGAGCGTTTCTCATCACTCAATTCGCAGCGAGGATCATCTGCTGTTTCTCCCGCCTCTTCAGCTTCAAAATCAATTACGTAAGAGAAATAGTCATTTTCTTCCGGAACCGATACATGCTGAGTTTTATAGTAAAAACCAACGAAGTCGAGAAAAAGAGTAGCAAGAGGTTCTGTCAATCTCTCAACAATGCTGATAGGAAGGAATACGAACTCATCACAGAACGCATTCGGATAATGATAAAGGCATAGTTCCAGGTAATTATGATCCCATTCATTAACTAAATTCATATCAGCGTACGTTTCCTTTTGTAGGCAACTGGTAAACTCGGCATATAAGGAACAAATATCAATACGAAAGTTACCTGTCAATTGATATTCAAACTTCTTCCCCAGTAATCCCAAATAATTGGTCATTGCATCATACATAAGCTGCATGGATTCTTCTTCATCCAATTCGATGGGAAGCTCTTCCTGATCCTTTGACGGCAACGAATGAATACACTCTTTCAGAAAATCATTTCCTGATTCCGGGAAGACGGGACACGCCTTTTGACGCGTCCTTCTCTTCCGTACTGAATTGGACGAATATCTTCCAATAATACCGGAGCCAGCATTCGATGAAATTCTTCTATTGATTTGAACTTCTTGCATTTTCTTTTCATCCTTTCGTTCCTACAGTGGTTTTAAACTTGTACACGACTCTATCTCCGTTGACTTCCGGTCCATGCACATTACTGGTTGTCAACTCTGGGTATGTATTCGTATAGAACTTCATTACTTCTTCCGGAGACATATTTGGATCCGGGTCGGTAAGCATGATTTTATCATGCATAAATACTCGTTCTAATCCATTTACTTGTAGTGCCACATTTATTCCTCCTCTTTACTTTGTGAATAATCAACATACTCTTCAGTTGGCAACGGCTCTTCATCATCTCCAAAGAGACTAGGCTTATTGAGAACCTTTTCTAGTTTATCAATTCGCCCCTTGATGACGCTGTGGTTACCGGATGCATACTTGTCGGCATCTTCTAATGCAGCGACTGCCTCGCGGAAATTGCCCGCCTTCTCCATCTCATCAGCACGTTTCATTGCCTTTTGGTAATGTGCTTTATTCTCTTCCTCTTCTTTTTTCTTTAAGTCAGTAGTATTCTTTCCTTTGTTACCAGAAGTGGCTTTCTCTGTAGATTTTTCAAATTCTCGGACATTGGTTATAATGCCGATTGATTTTTGGATAGGAGATGAGATTGCTTCAATGAATCCTTCTTCCAGTTCTTCAGGTGTTCCAGATACGACTAGAGGAGTAATTTGCTTCTGTATGTCGTCCTTGATCTTATAAACCTTAGGAATGATGCTGGTTATCAGTTTTTCCCCTTTTTTCTGTATGGTGATGTTCAGCGTATCATTTTCGCCGAGCATTGATGCTAATTCTTTAAACATGATGTATGATTTAGAAGTTTATACTTATTGGCATTATGAGATATAATAATTTGAAGATGCTTTCTTCTTTCGGAGTGAGTATCGCTGCCGTGTTTGTCTCTTTCATGGAAAGGCATACCTTTTCCGAAGATATATTTGAAAGTAATTCTATCAGATAGGAACTTTTGAAACCTATTTCAATAGGAGAGCCTTGGTAGGATTCAAGTGGAAGCACTTCTTCGGCAGACGTGGAGTAATCCAGATTCTGAACCTGAATGAGTAATTTGTCTGTGAATGACAACTTGATAGCCATTGTATTCTGATCGGTAAATACTGACGTACGCTTTAAAGCTGAAACCACATCATTCGTAGCAACAATAGCATGCTTATTATTCTCTTTCGGAATTACAGCACGATAGTTCGGGTATCTGCCTTCAATCAAACGGCAATATAAACGATAATTGTCAAATTCGAAGCAAGCATTATTCTTAGCAATAGTAATAGCTATTTCCTCACAGTCTGTTGGAATAATGCTTGAGAGAATGCCTGCAAAGCGGGAAGGAATAATAAATGAGGTACGCTCACTAACGTGCGCTGCCGGGTATTCGATCACTGCCAAAGTGGTCCCGTCTGTAGCAACATAGGTTATACTATCAAGATCACGGTCAAAATATACTCCATTCATAACTGGTCGGAGTTGATCGTTTGCACAGCAGATCTTCACCTGTCTGATACCATATAGAAAATCCGTAGTTTGTAATACTGTTGGCTTGCCCGGCTCTATAAAAGGAAGAGCTGGATAATCATCCCCGAATTTTCCAACGACAGAGAATTTACCATTTAAATAAGCGCAAACTAGCTCTATACATTTATCACTAGGATAGATATCCATAACAAGTGGTTGCTCTGGTATTTCCTTTAAAGCCTCTAGGATTGTTTTTGCATTAACTGTAAACTGATATTTTGTAATATCAGACTGGCAATCGATGTTCGTAGTGATACGCCCACCTTCTTCACCGGCAGTAACGGTTACAATACCATATTCATCAACGACAAATAAGAAGTCGTCGTATGCAGGTAATGTATTCTTTGTTTGAAGAACCTTACCTAAGTTTCTCAGCTTGCTAAGAAGTTCCGATTTTGAAACTGTAATTTTCATGCGTCATTTGTTTTATGGCGCATAACAGAAAGAAAAGTGTGTTTAGTAGTAAAAATAATGCTGCAAATGTATATATACAGCAAAGGCCGGATAAAACTAATTTATCCAGCCCTACATCGTCTTGGGTGCAAATTTATACATCTTTTTTTAATCTGCAAACTAAAATGCTTTTTTTCTTATTTTTTTTGCAGAAGATTTAAAACGACTCTATTTGCTCGATCACAGACACCGTAATCAATATCTATATAAATATCGGCCATCTTATAGTCATTATTAACGTGTCCCAGACAGAAATCAATATCCGCTTTGGGTACAAAAGCTTTATTGCGGGCCAAACTTGCCCAGCTGTGGCGCGCCCAATTACTCGTAACTTTAAAATCAAGATTCAAGGCTTTGCAAATATCCTTCAATCCAAGATTAACGGCCCGAAGAAAGTTATTGAAACAATTATAGTTAGTATGGAAATAGGAGAGGAAATGCCCCTCTGAATACTTATCGATCAATACCCGGAGTTCAGGTTCTATATTTATGGAAAGAAGTATCTGCTCATAGTTCTTGTCCGTAGTGGTCTTCATACGTTTATACTCAATACGTCCACGTCTCTCACTGGATAGCCCGTATAGATCACTAATATTGATCCCCATCAGGTAGAACATCATCATAAAAACATCTCGTGCCATATTTGTACGTGTCTTATCCGATTCATAGTCTCTTATTCTCATAATCAATTCTACACTAATACTCTTTCTTTTCCGGCGGTATACCGGTATGTTCACTCGCTTAAAAGGGTCACCAGGGATGCGTATTATATCATAATCTTCATTGTTATACGCAAGTTTGGCTTTGTTATAAAGCGCTCGTATCCCTCGCAAGTAATTACTGACTGTACCAGGCTCCAAACCTTTTTCATTCAGCGCAAATATCATCTTGTTCAATAGATCAGAGGTGATTGCCTTTACATCGATCTTCTCCCTTCTGGTAAAAGAACACAGAGCTTGCAATGCTCCTTCATACCATTGGGCCGTCTTCTCTTTCTTAGTACCTTTTATTATTTGCCTGGAGAAAGTAACAAAGTCAATGATTTCACTTTGTTGTACCAAACTTCGTTCTATTTCTTTCTTAAGATCACTACAGGTCATATACATGGTCCGGGCACTCCCCATTCTTATATATGCAGCCCGAAGCTTCTGAACAGTATCATTTCTGTCTCTTATACACATCTCCGAGCCCACGAGACGGACTCCTATCTCGTA
>ENA-OYHA01000247-OYHA01000247.1-human-gut-metagenome-genome-assembly--contig:-NODE-247-length-18089-cov-4.456804_pt1 | contig 18089 bp, 8 predicted proteins | sample MGYA00243759_ERZ652991 | MGnify/ENA primary metagenome ERZ652991 (study PRJEB26926, sample SAMN06165321) | human gut metagenome | biome: ENVO:00009003; feature: ENVO:2100002; material: ENVO:00002003... | reverse complement strand
TCTCGTGGGCTCGGAGATGTGTATAAGAGACAGATGTAGCATTGTAAGCCAGAATATTATCTATAGTATAATCATAGTAACCGGTATGCTCTTTATAAGCCTCTCCTTGCAGATTGTATCCATACTGGCTGGCCTGAAAGTGATTGTCTATTCTATAGTTATTACCAAAATTCAACCGATACACTAACCCTTTAAGAGGCAATTTTATTTCAGATGATATATTACCGAAAAAGTAATTATGACGTTCGTAATCATCAATATCCGATCCCATAAAAGGATTGGTATCCAATGTATTAAAAGGATATGGCTTTATTTTGCCATTTTCGTCATAAGGTTCAATCAATGGAGATTGGGTTATCAGATTCCACAAACCCGGCTCCGCACCATCCTGATTCACAAATGCACCAAAAGTCTGAATTCCTATTTTCCACCAGGGAGCTATTTCCGCATTCAGATTCATACGAACGCTGTTTCTCTTAAAATCATCATTCACGATAAATCCACGTTGATCCGTATTGGAATACGAAAGCATATAATTGATGGATTTACTGCCACCGGATATATTAAAACGGTTTTCAAACAGATGTCCGCTTTGTGTACCTTCGTCCCACCAGTTATAATTATAAGGACTGACATTTCCATTTTCATCCCTCAACGGAGCATCCGGCAATTTAGACGCAAGATCAAAATCCGGATTAGGGGTAGTATAATCAGGACCCAGGAAAGCCTCCGTATAATAGAAGTCTCTGACATTATCCAAATACTCTTCACGATTCATCGGACGATAATTGTGAGTTGGGTTGGAAAACGTATAACTACTGGAGAAAGTGATTTTCGGTTTCCCTTCCACACCTTTTTTAGTAGTAATCATAACTACTCCATTGGCAGCCTGTGCACCATACACAGCAGTAGAACTTGCATCTTTCAGGATATCAACAGATTCAATGTCATCAGGATTTATAGAAGATAACGAACTTGTATAAATAATTCCGTCCAGAATGACCAGCACATCCTTGTTTCCTCCCAAAGTATTCGTACCACGGATAGACATGGACGGAGTACCTCCCGAATTGGTCACCTGCCCAATATTAAGTCCCGGAACATTCCCTTGCAAAGATTGCAACACATTTGAATTGGGAGACCTTTTCAACGTTTTAATATCTGCACGTATAACAGCACCCGTCAAGTCAGCCTTACGTTGTGTTCCATATCCCACTACTACCACTTCATCCAATGCTTTCACATCTTCTATCAAACGTATATCAACAACCGTTCTATTTTTCACAGGCACTTCCTGAGTAATAAAACCTATATAAGAAACAACCAAAATATCATTCGGAGCAGCCTGAAGATGATAGTTGCCGTCTATATCTGTTATAGTCCCGGTATCCTTACCTTTCACCTTTACATTCACACCAATAATCGATTCACCGGATGTATCCGTAATTTGCCCTTTGATATTCAAATTTTGCGCAAGACCGGACATAGCGAAAAAAAACAAGAAAATCCAAATAAGAAAATGTTTCATAAAATAATAGTGATTTAAAATTAACTACTTAAACTCATTCATTATGTTTTTCAGCTAATGAAATTAAAAAAAACTGTAACTCTTATGTGCTTCTCATAGGCAATCATTTTAAGGTTTCACATAGCATGGAGAATTAGCTCTCCAAAAGATTTCACCGGACAAAGGTAAATTCGAGCCAAGACTTCAGGCATCTGTATCATTCAGAATACCGCCGTTATTTTTTCAATGACAGAATTGTGGGCGACTTTTGGAAGGATTGCGACCATCATTGTGCTTATTAATGCTGATTTTTGTATTTGTTTGAGATTAAGTAGTAATTTTGAAGATGAAAATAGTATGAAAATGAAACAGAGCGGCCTATTCAAGTTAATCTTATTACTCTCATTAGTAGTTTACTCCATAGGAGGTTTCTGCCAGCAGATTCCGACTATTAATTTAGTCATGAAAGATGGATTATCCAGCAACTATGTAACAGATATCGCTCAGGATAAGTATGGCTTCACATGGATTGCAACCAAATATGGTCTTAATAGATTTGACGGAGATAAATTTACTGTCTATCTAAAGGAGCCCGATAAAGCATTACTTAATAGTAATGATATTAATAAGATTGCGACAGACACCATTAATAATAAAGTATGGATTGCCAACAGATGGATGGGCATAAATGTATTTGATTGTGCAACACAGCAATTCTCATCTTTTTTGCATGATAAAAATCGCCCGGAAACACTGATATCCAATGAAATTAAAGATATTCTGGTCACTTCCAACGGAAATGTATGGATTGCAACAACGCAAGGATTAGATTTATATAATCCCGAGAATTCACAGTTCATACATTATAATACGTCAACCGTTCCCAACTTCCCCTCAAATGGCATTATGACATTGGCTGAAGGCAATAATGGCGATTTATACATCGGACATACTCATAGCGGATTCACCATCTTCTCTCCAGATAACAGAAGCTTTAAAAATTTCACTCATTCACCTCTAAACAAAAATTCGCTCCCCAACAATACCGTACATTCCATTTTTGTTGACGCTAATTCTAAAATCTGGATTGCGACCAACAACGGAGTGTCACTTTTTGATCCTTTCAGAGAAACATTCCGCAATTTCAAAGATGTCAGCGGGATTCACAACACGATGCAAGGAGCAGTTTATAAAGTCTGCAAAACTAGTGATGGACGAATATGGGTGGGTACAATATCTGATCTTTGTTATTTCGACTCCAAAGACACAGACCTGATCTTATCCGGGAAAAAGGACGTCAATCATATGTTTATCCAGGATATCTATTGGGGAATATCAAATCCAACCGTTCATAGCATCTTTGAAGACTCTTTCAAAAACGTGTGGATAGGGTCAAACGGCGGAGGGGCCAGTTTCATCAGTAGCACTTCATCTTTCTTTCATAGTTGGAAAATTAATAAAATTCCGGGAGTCACTAACGGGCTCAATGACAAAGAAGTATTAACAATATGTGTTGCCGACAATGGAAATGTATGGATGGGAACCGATGGAGGAGGTATCAATGTCAACAAAGATGGCAAGAATTGCAGATTTTACTCCCACGATACAGGAGAGGTTTCATCAAATGCTTATCATTCTTCTTTAAAAGACTCTAATGGAGATTTATGGTTTGGAGATATGGAGATTGACATATTCTCAAAAAAAGAAAACAGATTTATCCATTACACCCCTCAAAAAAACAATTCAATAATCCATTGTTTCTTTGAAGATAACCAGAGAAATGTGTGGATTGGCAGCAGTAACGGGTTGGAAATTTACAACCTGATAACTAAGAAAAAAGATTTTCTTAATAAAGATAACAGCCAACTATTGACTAATGAAATCAGAGCTGTCTCACAAGATAAAAACGGGAACATATGGATCGGTACTCTCAATAGAGGGATTAGTATATATAATCCGGAGAGCAAGATAATGAAACATATAAATGAACACACCATATTTGAGAATTGCGCAATCAACCAAATATTCAGAGATTCTAAAAACAGAATTTGGATTGCAACAACAGAAGGATTAGTCTTATTCCCTGATGAGCAGTCAGATGCTTACCAATTGTTTAACACCCAAAACGGACTAGCCTGCAATCTAGTCTGTTCTATTGAAGAGGATTCAGAAGGTAATATCTGGCTGAGTACCCATTCAGGTATCAGTTGTTTCTTTGAACCAGAAAAAAGATTTCTTAATTATGACCATAAAGACGGTACCCTATTTGGTACATATATGAACAACTCTGTTGGTAAGACTCAAGACGGAACTATTTATTTCGGCAGCATCAATGGCGTGTGCTACTTTAATCCTAATGACAGGCCTTCGAATATTATTCTTCCTCCGGTAATATTTACCGAGTTCAAAGTCTATGGTAGAAACCCTCACGAAGATGCGATTGACATATCCATACCTATGACAGACGGAAAAGTCACACTCAATCATAATCAGAATATATTCAGCATAACGTTCAACGTCATGAACAAATCACTGCAAGGAAAAGTTGAATATGCCTATAAACTGGAAGGATTGGAGGAAAACTGGATTAATATAGGAGGAGAAAATCAAGTTGCATTTCGCAATATTCCTTATCGCAACTATAAATTGCATATTAAAGCCCGTTATAAAAACCAGGAGTGGCAAAATAATTATTCAACACTGTTCATAAGCATCAATCCTCCGTTTTGGCTCAGTTGGTGGGCTAAATTGATATATGTAGCAGGTATAGCCACCATCATATTCTTCATAATTAAATCTTATAAAAAACGCTTGCAGTTACGCAGTTCACTATCACTTGAGAAAGAAAAAGCCCAGAAACAGCAGGAATTGAATGAAGAACGATTGAGATTTTATACCAATATCACTCACGAACTGAAAACTCCATTGACGTTAATACTCGGGCCACTTGAGGACCTACAGTGCGATTCAAGAATTCAAGAGGAACACATGAAGAAGATTTCTCTTATTCATAAAAGCACAATCCGCCTGTTAAATCTGGTCACTCAAATATTGGAGTTCCGTAAAACAGAAACTCAAAACAAGAAGTTATGTGTAATTGAAGGAAACATTGTCGAAAAGATTCAGGAAATCGGTTTCAAATATAAAGAACTGAACAGAAATGCTGATATCACATTTGATATGATTACTGATGCAGACAAAATACAGATATATTTTGACCAAGAAGTGCTTTCGATGATTGTTGATAACCTTTTATCCAATGCATTCAAATATACCTATAAGGGAACCATCACGCTTGCTTTGCGGTCAGTAATAGCCAATGATATAGAATACACAGAAATTGAAATAGCTGACACAGGAATCGGAATCTCCCAAGAGGATATCTCACGTATATTTGAACGGTATTATCAAACTAATATAAGAAAAAACATACCCGGATTCGGTATAGGGCTCGCTTTAGTGAAAAACCTGGTAGATTTGCATGAAGGAACTATCCTGGTGGATAGTGAACCTAATGTAGGTTCATCCTTCCGTGTCCGGTTAATAACCAATAATTCCTATCCCAACGCCATACATATCAATACTAACCTCAAAGAATCCATAGACGAGGAGAAATTAAACAAACCCATCGTTTTAGTGGTGGAAGACGAGGGCGACATCCGTGATTATATTGCTGAAGCACTGATGGGCTCTTACGATGTTCTTGTTGCAGAGAATGGAGAACAAGGATGCCAGGCCGCCTTCACAAGTATTCCCGATATAATTATCAGCGATATAATGATGCCCGTAAAAGATGGAATCGAGTTATGCAAGGAAATTAAAAACAACATTGCAACCAGCCATATTCCTGTAATACTGTTGACAGCAAAAGACACATTACAAGATAAAACAGAAGGGTATGATGCCGGTGCCGACTCCTACGTCACCAAACCTTTCAGCGCATCTTTACTTAAAAGCAGAGTGGCCAATCTATTAGAAGGAAGGAAAAAAATAGCTTCCTTAATATCTTCAAGCACGCATCTTAAGCAATCTATCATCAAAGAATCATTAAACAAAATAGATAATGAATTCATTGAGAGAATAACAAGGATTATAGAAGAAAACTTGATGGATGAAAAAATAGATGTGCCCACAATAGCCCAGGAGTTATCAATGAGCTACTCTTCTCTTTATAGAAAAATAAAAGCCCTGACCGGGATGTCAACAGGAGAATTTATCCGTAAACTGAGGCTCAGGAAAGCAGAGCAACTATTGCTCTCAGGAAAGTATAATATTTCAGAAATAGCCCATCAGGTTGGGCTGAATTCCGTATCTTATTTCAGAGAATGTTTCAAAGAGGAATACGGAATGTCTCCATCAGAGTATATAAAACAGTTGAAGTAAACGAGAATCTCCCCTAAGTCCATTCCTTCTTAAGGGAGATTCTACTTAAACTATTTTGTAACAATTGGAATTATCAATAAAGCATGATCTGATCCAAAACGACACCCTCGTCCAATGCCTTAATCACCAGCTTATGCGATTTTCGTTTGCTGACGGGTAGTTTCACTTTTCGTATCGCTTGATTGCGCAACACATTTTCTTTCCATTCTTCGCTACGCCCTTTGGTTTCATAAGAAACGGTTTGCGGAGCCGATTTATCAACTGACAGTGTGAAACGCAGTTGTTTTTCATCCATAGGATGATTGGGTAACAAGCGTATTTCAACTTCCACAGAATCGGTCTTCCAATCATCAAAAACAAAAGTGAGAGAAGTATTTTTACCGATACCTGCCGCTTTACCCTCATATCCCAACCCTTCGCACTGTAAAGGATTTCCGGCTGTACAATCCATAGCATTCCATTTATAGGCAGGAGTCTTCTCATTTACCATAGGCGTAACGGCAGTTTCATGTGCCACACGTTTAAAGACAGGGAGTTTGCGGGGTTGGAAATCCATCATGTGAATCCACTTTCCGTTTTGCAAAGCGTTATACCGACGCGTCAGTGAAGCAATGCTATCGAAAGCTGCATCACTTTGTTCCCAATCGACCTTTCCGTGACGGGCAAGTTGTGCATTCAGGAGCTTCCGGTTCATTTGGTCGGCAGCTTGTACGGGATATTTTACCAATTGCATATAGGCATCTTTCCGGTAGACAGGAAGTTTGGCCTCAACTTCTTCGACTACGGAAGACAAAGCAGCATAATCTCTCAAGCGTTCACAAATGGTCTGTTCACTCCAAGGCAGGTCTTTTACTTTCTTATAAATAGGGTCACGTTCTTCTTCACGCGTATTTCCCATGAATTCGGGCTTGCGGATATAGGCCAAGCGGTAATGTTCTTTCATCACTGGAAGCAGAGTCTTTGCGTATTCCGTACCAAACTCTCTGCCCAACCAGTTCTTCAAATGAGTTGTAACACCTTCTTCAGCCACCTGTTCTATATTCCATGCCATATCGAGGAATAGCTCAATCTGATATTCGGCAGGTTTGATATCACCTACATTCAGGACCCACATTTTCTGGATGCCACGGTCATAGGCCAGTTTCATCTGCTGATAGAGCAGATACGGGCTAAAAGTACCCAGCCAGAGATAATCGTGCGGACGTCCCCAATAGGATACGTGATAATAGATGCCGTTTCCACCTTTGCGGGCTTGTTCTTCCGGCGTAGGAAAGTGACGGATATAGCCATAATTATCATCACACCAGATCAGCGTGACATCATCGGGCACCTTCAATCCGGCATTATAAATGTCGAGTACTTCCTTGTAAGGTATGAAAGTCTGCGGAATGGCGGCGACATCTTTATTGACATACTTTTCCAGCAAACCACGCTGGTCTTTAAGCACGCGTTCCAACACAGCTTTCTGTTCTACAACAGTCTTGGCTCCCTGCATCTGCCCGTCGTGCACACCACGCATACCCAAAGTATAGATATTTTCTTGTCCCGCCACTTCTTTCACACGGTCTTCCCAGAATTTGTAAACGGAGGCACTGTTATTCACATAGTCATAATCGCCCTCTCCCCTTCTTCTCCATTCGCCGGCAGCACTACACACCATCGGTTCACAATGAGAAGAACCGATAAAAATACCGAATTCGGCAGCTACTTCCCGATTACCTTTTGTCAGGAAAAAGGGCAAGGTACACTCGTGCATGGCAGGCCAATAAGTATTAGCCCGCAGGCGGAGCAATAACTCAAAGATGCGACGGTTCGTCTTAGGACCGATTTGTTGCTGATCGGCAGGCTCGTAATTCTTACTGCTCCAAGGCATCAATCCCCAATCTTCATCATTGATGAAGATGCCACGGTATTCTACGGAAGGAGACTGTGTCGTTTGGTAATCTGCGGGTAAAGTAAAAGATGTCTTTTTTTCCGGCACCACATCCGCCCACCATTCCCACGGCGATACTCCTATCAGGCGGGAAAGCTCCATAATACCATAAGCTGTACCATGTGCATCGCTTCCGGCTACCAGTAGTTTTCCATCCGGTAAAACAGTCAGTAAAAAGGCTTGCTTTTTATCTTTCAGACAAGAAAGATCCACACCAGTGGCCTCTACCAATGAAGTTTTTCCTACAGTTCCCACTATGATATCCCCTTTCCGGACATTCATAACGGCAGGAGTCGAAAATACTGATTGATAGTCACGCATAAACAATTTCAAAGCAGTTTGCACCACTTGTTCTTCCGCATTGTCACTGACCAGTGCAACCGATTGCCCGGAACGTAAATTAAACTGTGCCCAGCCAAGCTGCGCAATAAAAAGCAAAATTAAACTGATAACCCCTTTTCTCATTATTCCAAGTTATTTTTCAAAGATACATCCTATCATTTGGTTAGAAAACTTATTTTTATAGCTCCCCCATACGGATTGAAGTCAAAGGTCAGTTTATCATCCCGCTCTTTTAGCAACAGACTCTTTCCATTTTGAGACACCTTCACTTTTTCCCTTCCTTTCTTATCCAACACCATTGTCAAAGGTTCGTCGAATAATTCTTTGTCCAGCGACAAACAAGGTGTAACCACCCACTGCGATTTCTTTTTCACAATATCCAGTAGTACATTCTTCCGTTCTTTCACATAAGCCGCTACTTCACGAAAAGTACCTACCCAAATATTGTCTTCCTGATTTTTCACTCTACGAAAATGTTCCCATAATATATCCGGAGAAGTGAAGGCATCATAACCGGTAGAGATGCCATGTATCATAGCCACTCCCCAATCACCGGCAATCATAAGCTCCTTCACCCATTTATCCAGCGACTCAACCGTGGATTTCGATTTATCACCACCCACACCATGTTGCCTTGTACGAGTAGCCACTCTACCTTCCGAGGCTTTCCGCAATATCACTTCATCAAAGGCATTGAACGGATAACAGAATGTTAGAGGTTTCTTACCTATCATTGTTCCAATAATGCTATCATTCTTCTCTATTTCCATTTTCACTCCATCTGAGTTAAGATGCTTCAAATTCGCATGCGACCAGCTATGATTGGAGATTTCATGCCCTTTATCAGACATTTCTTTCATCTGCGGCCAAGTCATACGTGACTTACCTTGCCGTGCAGCCTCATTCTCTATAATGTTCCCGCATACCCAGAAAGTACCTTTGAATCCAACCTTCTCCATTTCGGGGAAAACAAGCGTATAGTGCTCCTGTAAACCATCATCAAAAGTATAACTGACAGCACATTCCTTATTGTCCTTATAGTCGGCTACATATACTTCCGGATCACGGTAGCGAATATATGGCACCAGTTCCGGCACTACTTTGGCTACAGCCTCAATAGCAATCCCTGCCACCACTTTTCCACCATATATATTCAGGTGGGTATTATCTACCTTTCCTTTCGGACAGAAGTCATACTTACCCGCGGGCACCCACATAAAAAGTTCCTTTGATTTTTCTACTCCCATCCCAACTACCAGATCATGGGTTAATTTGTTCAAATCGACAAAAGGTACCCCCATTTCTTCAGCTACCTTGCGGGGAGAAATCAAATATTCGCCATGTGTATCTACCAGTATATTTCCCTCTTTTTCATAACTACCTTTATTTTCCGTTGCCCCTTCCGGTGGGAAATTCCTACGCACAATTGAATTAAACAACACCGGATAAGCCCCTCTTTCACGTGTCTCCGTAACAAAGCGACGCAGATTATTATCAAAAGTACTTCCCGGGTCAGTATGCAGTTTCTCCGATGGCTTCTCGTCATTATGGCCAAACTGGATAAATACATAATCACCTTTCTTCAGCCTTGAAACAATCGTATCCCAACGTCCTTCATTGATAAAACTAAGCGAACTCCTTCCATTCCGGGCATGGTTATCAACCACGACATCATCAGTCAAGAAGTCAGGAAGCATTTGCCCCCAACCACGCTCAATATTACCATTCCTCAGGCTTTTGTTGGCCATGGTGGAATCACCGATCATAAAGATGGTGATAACGTCTTTCTTTTCCGTTATAAAAGCTGAAAAGAGTAATATCGCACAGAGTGCAAACAGTAGTTTTATTTTCAGATTTTTCATGCTAAGAAATATTCAGTAAAAATAAGTAAGTTCATAGATACGGCGTATGGAGCTACGTACAATTAGATGTATTATCGTACATAAAGAAGTACATTTTTTCTATAATCCCTTATTGACCAACAGATAATAGACTAACGCCCAGTCCTGATCATTCGCATAAGGATCGTAAAATTCCGCCTTCACACCGTCAATCTTATAGGGGTACATATAAGCACAAGACGCCTTCCCATCTTCGAAGAAAAGACATAGATTATTCCTCACTACATTTTCCGCACGCTTCTGATAAGAGCTATCACCGGTACATAACGCATAGTAATAATACACCGCACCGGTTATCGTACTCCAATAATGGGGAAAAGTATCACCAAACAGTTCACGTTTGCCAAACCAATGACCATCCCAATGACGAATCGCAACTTCATTCAGATAGTAGCTGGGTTGGGAACCATTGAATGCTTCCAGTACAGGCATTTGCCGTTTCACCTCATCCAGATATTTCTGATTGCCAGTCTCCAGATAGAGCTGTGCAAGGAACTGAATGGCAGGGGCTACAATGCTTTGCTCATAATTTACCTCATGCGCAGGGTAATTTAAACCATTCTTTACAAACACATCACCTATCTTTATAAAATCGTTCCGCAAATCCGTATATTCTTTCTTCATTCCGGCTTCTTTCAGGCTTTGCAGTCCCAACCGAACAGGAATACCTATTGCATAAAAGCCATAACCAAACTGCTGGAACATAGATTTCAGAGTCTTATAGCCATCAGTCACAAATTTTTTGCCGCCAGTCACTTTATACATCTGAAAATAGAGTTCTGCCACCCACATATAATTATACCCACGGTTGCGATTCTTCTGGTCTACACTCGAATAGGTTACGTAATTATCCGTTTGCAGTTTCCGGCGTACAAAATCAGTGTACCTCAAAAGAGATTGCTTTAACTCCGGGTCTTTAGTCAGCAAATACTGTTTTGCCAGTAGTACCCCCATGCCCAGACGTTCCGCTCCTTCATCGCGATCCACCGGATTACAATTTGGCGTATCATTCAGATAAATGCTATCACCTTCATTATCATAAACCATATAAGCCCCATCACGCAAGTCAGACGGATTGTTCATCTGTTGACGGGTACGAATAAAATCGACACGCTTTCGGATTAAATCAGCCGTATTGCTGATGACCAGACAGTCTGCATGAGTTTGCTTATTTCCATTGTAATAGAAATCAAAACGTACTTCTCCAGCCTGTTCCATCGGTACTTCTACAAAACAAAGATTCCCCGCCTGTTTTACGGGGACAGGTACTCCATTCATCTTAGCGGTACACGCTTCTAAAGGTTCCAGACTCCGACATTCCACACGGACTTTCTCTCCTTTCTCAAACACATATTTATTACAAGATACAAGTACACTCCCTTTTTCCAGAAGCTTACGGCGGAAATCATCATTCCCATTGTGAGCAAAGATATGCCACTCCAGTGAATAGCTTTCTCCCGGCTGCAACAATAAATCCGGTAGATCCAATGCAATGATACCTCTTGTCTGTGAGTTTGCCTTTTTACGTCCACGTTCCCAGATTTCATAGTTCCTGATAGCTCCGTTCGTCACCACCAGTCCCAGATGGGGAGTAAAAGCTCCCATACGGATAGCATTGACATAGGCAGCACTTCCACCTTTCCAAATATGCGTATGAGCACGGGAATTAATGCATTGTTGTGCATCCGGGTAATTATCATTGAAAGGAGTGTAGATAGCCACATCATATAAAGATACAGGTTCTTCTCCTTCATTAGTGAAAAAATATTCTTCTACCAAATCGCCCTGTTTTATTTCTCTTTCTACCAGAATGCGTATATCACCTTCACGATATAAAACTTTCATTCCGTCAGGACTGATTTCCACAGGTACTCTCCATTCCCGCTTTACGGTTTCCTTTCCTTTAACCGCCGTAAAGTATCCCAATCCCCAACCATAGTTATCCTTAACCCAAGGGTATTGAGTCCCATCAGTTTTCACTACCCAGTTCATACTACGATTATCACCCTTCAAGGTCAGTTCACTAATAGCACCGGTAGAGGGATTAATACGTATCTCCACAGGAAAATTCCCGGCAGATAAACAATTGACTGCAATCAACAGACAAACAAAAATCCCGATTCTTTTTATCAGTTCGTTTTTCATGACATAGCTCTGGTTTTTAATAACTTCGATCTTTGCTTTTTTAACTCCTCAAAAATAATAAATACTATCAATAGTCACAAAACTATTATCACTTCCATAAATCGTTTTCGTTTTATCCGTCCATATTGGCATTATACCTGTTACTTCTATCAATAAAGTATAACTATCTTCCGGCATCTCTGGAGTCATGATGCGAATCGCTTTTTCCGGATATTTACTATAAAAATCTACTAAAGAAACATACACCGTATCCTTCTTGGCATCCAGCAAACTCACTCTTGCGTATCCGCTATGAGGATTCGATTCCCCAATCACTGCAGCATGAGTCCCTTTAAAAGGAATACTCAGAACACTGCCCCGAACATTCGAAGATAACCCCTCGTTGTCTTGCTTCCAATCCGGTGTAAATTCCATCTTTGAAATAGGAACCAACTTTCCTTCACGTAATGCATCTACTGGTTTCAGTTGGTCGATATCCCAGCATTGCCAATACTCTGGAATGGAAATATGCGTTCCATTTACTTGCAAAGGCATCCACACATAAGTAGCAGCCGAGGCCTGATGAGGATATGACCAGCGATCACCCATAAACATCGGAATTGTGTCATTGCCCCGTTTCAACGGAAAGACAAATGTACTTTGTGAATTGTAAGTTAACTTTCCTTCCGGACAGAACAACCCTTGTTTTGTCCAAGGACCTTCAATTCTCGGTGCCGTAAAATAGAAATTATCATTTTTCTCCCAACTGGTCAGATTGGAGTAGAGCATATAATATATACCGTTTTTCTTAAACATGGCAGGCGATTCTCCTGAGCCTTTCACATGAGCTACTTCTGCCTCTATGGAGCGATAATCATCGCTCAGCCGATAAATAGGCCCGTGATGGATTAGCAAATACCCTTTACCATCCGTATCCTGAAAGATTCCCATATCCCAACGTTTAACAGGTTTTCCATCATGAAGTAAAGGTCCTTGTAATTTATACTCCCCATTTATTGTACTGCATGTAGCATAACCGATATAAGGATCCTTATACCCCATATCGTCCGCATGCATATACATGACATATTCTCCTGTAGAAGGACATTTCATCACCTTTACCCGCTCACCTACACGATTGGGTCCCAATATACCGTCTGGTTGTACCGGTAGTACTACCCTTTCAAATTTCCAATTCACCAAATCATCCGAAGAATAGCAACTAAAACCCGGAAAAGCATTGCTTTTATCTGATTTATATTCACCGAAAAGGTAATATCTACCGTTATCCTCAACTATGCAGGCACCATGTGCATTAACGATATTTCCTTGATTATCGAACCAAGGGATTCCATTATAAACAATCTTTCCGGAACCCTCATTTGAGATTCCTGCACACCCTACACAAAAAAAAGCTACTAATAAAAGCAATTTAATCATATCTATTATCTATTAGAAAACAAATTTATTTATCACCTGTACGGTTCAATACGGAATAGGAAACATTCTTTTCTACCACATTTTCAGTGTAATTTACCTTCTTAACAAAATCTTTTACCTCACCCACATATACATCTTCAATCACTATATTCCTGGCAGGAAATCTGGCATCTCCTTTCAGTTCGTAGATGGCATCAGCCGAAGTACATGTCACATTTTTCATATAAATGCCATCAATACGCGTAATGCGTTCCTCATACGTAGGAACAAGATCTTTCCATTGATAAAGCACATCTGTATCTATTTCAAGTACCCGTTGTACATGCCCGGCTTTGATGTTCTCCATGTGGATATTCTCCACAAATGCTCCACGCCGATGATTGGTCTTGACAAAAAAGAGCCTTCTGACGGATTGCGGCACCTTGCAATCATGCATATACACATTACGGATACCCCCTGAAATTTCACTGCCAATGCCCAATAAAGTATGCCCCTCTACAATGTCGCAATTACGGATTACAATATTCTCGGTTGGTGTATTCAGACGCCATGCATCGCGATTACGTCCCGCCTTGATTACCACCGCATCATCTCCCTGATCGAAAGTACAATCTTCCACCAAAAAGTTACGGGTCATCTCAAGGTCAATCCCATCATTATTGTGTCCATGAGCTTTTACATCCAGATTACGGACAATGCCGCCATCACACATATACATGTGCACAGTCCAGAATGGGCTTTCCCTGATTTTGAATCCATCAAGCAAGATATTCCTGCAACGGTTGAATTGTATCAGATGCGGACGTAAATGGTTCTCGCCTACAGCCATCTCCCGTTTTTCTACAGGAACATCTGTAGATGCCATTGTATAAAGTTCTTTCAATGCATTCATGTGAGCCTCGGGACGGGCAAACCAGACTTTCCAAGTATCCATTTTAGGCTTCAGCATTCCTTTGCCTGTTATAGCAATATTCTCACATTCAAAAGCATAAATTAATGGAGAATAGTTATAACACTCCATACCTTCCCACGAAGTCATTACAGATGGTAAATAATCAGACGGATTATCAGTAAAGCGTAACACTGCGTTCTCTGCCAGATAAAGATTTACATTACTTTTCAAATGTATCGGTCCTGTAAGCCATTCTCCTTCAGGCACTAATACTCTGCCACCTCCTGCTCTATTACAGACATCTATTGTCTTGGCTATTGCATCTGTATTGCAGACTTTTCCTCCCTTTACAGCGCCATATTGTACAATAGAAAAATCTTTCTTCGGAAAGATAAATTCTTTTATCGGCTCCATCGGGAAAGGAGCATCTATGTTTACTGTTGCATACTGTCCAAAGACAGGAAGCAAAGCCGGCACAGCCAAGCCCCATACCGCTAAAATTCTTATAAATACTTCTTTTCTCATAGTATTCATTTCTATAGTCCTTTAGCCACGGTAAATATGATGAATAAACAAAAAAGGATTCCCAAAAACTTTAATAAAGGTTTCTTCATAATGGAATAATTAAAAGAAGGCTTTTGTATTGTTTTTTAATTCAAGAAGGCTATCTACAGATAGGGTAAACAACCTTCTTTAAAAGTATATCAACCGGAAATATCTACAATCACTTTTCTGCCGGAATACCGGCTTCCATCGGCCAATACGGATTCTGATAGATAGGTGACTGTTCTTTGCTCTTTCCGTCCGGAGCTGTCAGCAAGAACTGTTTAATCATAATCGGATTGAGATAATGCGCCATATTCCAGGTAAACCCATTATAACAAATCTGATTGGTCTGTTTCTGATAGGGACGATAGTACTCGCTCTTTGCCTGCGGCGACATATTAGCTTTACTACTTTCGTCAGCCACTACCGCGCTCGCATCATACCACTGCTGCATCGGCGTATTCCAGAAGTGAATACCTTCAGGAATGAATGGAGTCATCATCAGTTGATCCATAGAGCGCCAACGGCACAAATCCATGTAGCGCAGTCCTTCTGCCAAGAATTCACTGCGGCGTTCACGACGGATATTATAAAGTATCTTGTCACTCAACACCTGACCTGCCGAATAAGCTCCCCAGTCATTCTTAGCTTCTTCGACCATATCCGTAGCATCGAATGTTTTTTGCAGGTCATCGCTGACATGGGCACGTTGACGAATAAGTTTCCAGTATTCCGTGGCATTTGCATCCAAACTCCCGTTGCGTTCGTAAGAAGCTTCCATATAATTGAGCAATGCCTCTGTTGCACGATAAGAAACGGCAGCTAAAAAGCCATGATCCAGATTGCATTCGCTCTGACGGAAGGAGCCACCTTTACGCAGGGAATAACCTGTAGCATAACCTCGCTGATTATCACTCGTACTCAATATATTAGGAGCCGGTTCGTTAAATTGCACATCCAGTCCCGCCATATCGGCATAGATGATATTCACTTGTCCTTTATCTTTCAGGAAAAGAGACAAACGAGAATCACGGTTGGTACGTACATCCGTCAGTGTCTTATCGCCCTTGTAGTAGTCATCTCCATCAGCGTAAGAACCATGCTTATACACAGGAGTACCGTCAGCCATCAGGAAGTTATTGACATAAGCACTCGTCAAGCCTGTCAGATAGTTTCCCCAATTAGCAGCAATACCTACATTATTCGTGCTCAGACCTTGTGCATACTGGCGCCACAACAATACTTCGGAAACTCCTGACAGGTCGGGGGTAGCAAACATATCGTAATAAGGGTTCGCCCTATCAGTTGCAGACTGTTGCAGTTCACCGGTATTTACCGTCAGCTTATCCTTATATTTCTCAGCTATTTCCTTTGATGCCTTCATGGCCTCATCAAGGAAGAAATTGATTTCATTATCAATGCTACCACTCTGAAATTGGTAAGCCGCATTGTAATCCTTGTTTTTACCTGGCCATCCTTCGCCATTGGGAACAAAAGCCGTACCTTTGAAATATTTCAACCAGGTACCTTCAAACAGAGCCACACGTGACTTGAGCAACAAAGCGGCATCCTTACCGATACGTGTTGTTGCCATCGTTTTAGCCCCTAAAAGTTCTATGGCCTTATTCAAATCCGACAAGATGAAACGGGCCACTTCCGTACGTGGCTGGCGTTTGCTGGCTTCTGTCAGAATCACACCGTCGTCAACCAGCGGTTCGGTGATAATAGGAAAATCTCCAAACTTACGATAACGGCTAAAGTATTCGCACGCACGCAGAAAGTACATTTCTCCGATATAGTGTTTAATAGAAGCCAAATCACCGGTAATTGTATTATTTGCCCCGCTTAAATCCGCTCCTGTCGCATCGCCGAATTTGGGCAATACATTGGCAAAGAAGAAATTCAAACGATAAATCGTTTCAAACTTCCAGTTGTCATCACTGTTGGGCACCAACCACTGATCCTTGGTATAGCAACTTGAGGCAGAAGTACCGATTTGATTGTCCGTACCTTTGTCATTATCGAACATACCGTAAAGGCCATCGTGTGAAGGCAATATACCGGCATAGTATTTATCGGCATAAGCCTGCAGATGTGTAGCTTCTGTAAAATAGGTTTCGGGGGCTATGGAAGACTCCGGCAAACGATCCAGAAAGTCTTCACACGAGGTAAAGCCTGCGCATAGAGTCAATGACAATAATGCTATATATACTTTTTTTGTTTTCATTGTACTAAAAAGATTAAAGGGTTAAACTTAAGCCGAATGACCAGGTTCTGGATAACGGATAGGCATTACCTCCATTACCGCCACTGATTGTTTCGGGATCAAACAGAGAAGAGAGGGAGGTTCCTGTCCAGAGGTTCTCACCAGATATAAACAAACGGCACTTAGTAAGACCTACCTTCTGCATCCATGCAACAGGCAATGTATAGCCTATTTGCAAATTCTTCAGACGTATATAAGAAGCATCCTGCAAATAGCGCGTTTGCGTCTGTTGGTTCTTGGCCCCTTCCCTGAAAATGGGACGGGGGTAATAAGCATCCAGATTAGCTGATAGTTCATGTCCCGGCAGTCCAATGGCTTCAGCACGGAAATAATCTTCATGTTCCGTAAAAGCACGGGCATGCCACATGCTTTGATCCCCCCTCGTACCAAACAACATACCGGCAAAATTCTTATCCCCCCAATAGTCACGTTTCATCACTCCCTGGAAAAAGCAACGGAAATCAAAACCTTTCCAATCGGCATTCAAGTCAATGCTAAAGAAGTAGTGCGGATTTTTATTACCTATCACTTTCAGGTCACCATGATCCTCCAACGTCTCCGCCCCCTTTGTGATGCCCGGTTTCCCATCTAAATCTTTATACATAATATCACCGGCAGCCCATTTAGAACCAAGGGCATTCTGTCCCCCTACCTTATCCAGATGCGCTTGCATTTCTTCATCTGTTTTGGCTATACCCAGAGTCTCTGTCTCTTATACACATCTCCGAGCCCACGAGACGGACTCCTATCTCGTA
>ENA-OYHA01000242-OYHA01000242.1-human-gut-metagenome-genome-assembly--contig:-NODE-242-length-18261-cov-9.081237_pt1 | contig 18261 bp, 30 predicted proteins | sample MGYA00243759_ERZ652991 | MGnify/ENA primary metagenome ERZ652991 (study PRJEB26926, sample SAMN06165321) | human gut metagenome | biome: ENVO:00009003; feature: ENVO:2100002; material: ENVO:00002003... | reverse complement strand
TAGTAGCCAGTATTGACGCAAATTCTAATCCTATCTTAAAAATTAGCACAGATGCTGGGAATGTGGTTGTAATGCCATCATCCGATAATAAGATTATTGTAAAATCAACTACGGATTAAAGTATAGAAATGAACACAACATTTGAAAAATCGTCTAATTCTACCGATGAATGGTACACACCGAAAGAAATTATAGATGCATTAGGAAAGTTTGATTTAGATCCATGTGCTCCAGTTAACCCACTTTGGCAAACAGCCACACAAATGTATAACAAGAATGATGACGGACTATCGCAAGAGTGGAAAGGTCGTGTATGGCTCAATCCGCCTTACTCTCGTCCTCTTATTGAACGGTTCGTTAATCGGTTGGCAGAGCATGGCAACGGAATTGCATTACTCTTTAATCGTTGTGACTCAAAGATGTTTCAAGATGTAATATTTGAGAAGGCAATAGCGATGAAGTTTTTGCGTAATAGGATTCGTTTCTTTCGCCCGGACGGTACGCGCGGAGATTCACCCGGTTGTGGTTCCATCTTAATCGCTTTTGGTGAAGAGAATGCAGAGATACTAAGGACTTGTTATATAGCAGGTAAGTATGTACGACTCAATTAGAGTAAAACGGATAAGAAATGAATTAAATAGCCTTGGAAAGGCTTTGTAAAATCCATATTGATATGAATAAGATAAAATTAGAAATTACTTCTGAAGGATGGGAGACTACCGTAATTATTAACGGCAAAGAATTTAAAGAAAAGCATATTGCAACCGTATTTGGCTCGGAAAGAGCTGAAGGGGATTTTAAAAGCGAAGAGAATATACCGGAAGAAGTTTATGATGCTTTGAATAGCTTCTTTCCTTTTGTATGTATGCAGGCATTGCAGAATGTTGAATCATAACTATAAAGAAATGAATAAAACTCAAAAGAAATTGTTGGCAAGGCTTATGGCTGTTACAAACAGCCTTGGCGGAACGCTTGACGGTACTGCTACCTGTGAGCAAAAATACATTGATAGGCAACGTGCTCACAGGCTCTCATACAAGGTCATATATGGTTTATTTGGCGATAATCCTAACAATCCCTATCGTGAAGATGATATAAATAATGCCTATAAAGCTATTGAGGAAATGGAGAAACTGGTACAAAAGGTATATCCTGACCGGAGTGGCTTTTTGAAAAATGAAGAAAAACAATAACCCTCAAAACAGAAATAGAAATGAGTGAATTATATATACCGCCTGAGCGATTTGAGAGAGACTTAATTACCGGACGATTTTTAAAAGGTTGTGTTTCTCGCAACAAGGGTCGTAAAATGGTTTATCATTCAAAACGTTCCAAGGCCAGAAGTATAAAAAATCTGTCTAAAGGACGTGGGGCTTGGCATAAGACTGGTGCAGGCATGAATAAAAAGAGCGTTGTTTTGATAAAGGATGAGAAATTATGTGGAGTATTCCCTTCGATACAAACGGCTGGTAAGATGATTGGCGTGGCTCCTTCTTTGATCAGTGCTATATGTCGGAAAGTGAGAGGCAAACATACGGCTAATGGATACAGATGTTTTTTCGAAGATAGCAATGATTGGTATAATTTAATTAAACAAGATTATGAATAATGACAGGCAGAAGATATTAACTGATTATATTTCCTACTTATACACAACAGGCAGAACTTATGATACTGTCGGGAAATATATCAAATATGTAACGGATTTTCTTGAACGTACTGAAGATGTCAATCGTCGTGGCTATCTGGTTTATAAGCGTGAAAATGCAGATGTCATGGTGCGTCATTCGCTAATGTGTTCAGCTATATGCGATCTATTATCCTATCTCAACATCGGATATGGAAAAAGGGGAAAGGCGGTGAAACCTTTGGAAAAACTTGATGTCATTTCGGATAAGAACAAGAAACAACTTAATGATTTCATTATATGGCTGACTGACAACAATGATTACTCTTCTCATACAGTTTATATATATTACACATCCATGAAAAAGTATTTCGAATACGCCAATGAGGTAAACATGGATAATTGCAGGAGGTTTATAAAAAGTCTTGAAGAAGAAAAATTATCTCCCGCTACCATCCGTTTGCGGATTACAGCAATAGAAAGATTTTCCAAATGGCTGAAGAAGCCTATAGAACTGAAGCGTCCCAAAATAAAGCGCAAGCTTGATGTGAACAATGTGCCGACCGAGGAGGAATATAACCGGCTGTTGGAATATCTCAAGGCAAAAAACAATAAGGATTACTATTTCTTTATTAAGGTTTTGGGAACAACGGGCGCCCGTCTGTCGGAATTCCAGCAGTTTACGTGGGAAGACATCATATCCGGGGAAGTGGTATTAAAAGGAAAGGGTAACAAGTACCGTCGATTTTTCTTTCAAAAACAGCTACAGCAAGAAGCAAAGGCTTATGCTAAAGAACATGGTAAAACCGGGATTTTTGCGGTAGGGAGATTCGGCCCAATCACACAGCGTGGCTTTTCCCAGCACTTGAAAGCATGGGGAAAACATTGCGGCATTGATCCAAGGAAGATGCACGCGCACGCCTTCCGGCATTTCTTTGCTAAAATGTTCCTGAAAAAAAACAAAGATGTTATTCAACTGGCTGACCTTTTAGGTCATGGGAGCATAGACACAACAAGAATTTATTTACAGAAAAGTTATGACGAACAAAAAAAAGATTTTAATCGAAACGTTACATGGTAGTGTAGCGCAGCTCAATGAACTGTCATCCATGACCGAAGGGATAGACATCTATGACGAGACCGGACATGTTGATACAAAATTTCTCATGGAAGCGCTATCCTGTGTCAATGCCTTCGTGGATGCAAGTAATACGGTTGTTCAAAAAATATCTTCACTTTTAGCGCCGGACGCTTCAACGGACGAAAAGAAAAAACAGGCTGATGAAGGTAAGAAATGGAGCGTGGAAGAGATATTGAAACATTGTACTCTTGAGGATGGTGTTCTCAAACTTCCCCAAGTTCAATTCAACAAAAAATCCTATGCTGAAGCAAAGAAGTGGATAGAAGAAGCCGGCGGCTCATGGCAAGGTGGGAAGGTACAAGGTTTCACATTCCCGTTTAATCCGGAACGTGTGTTTTCCGTTTTGAAAGAGGGTAAACGGTGCAACCTACAGCGGGATTACCAGTTTTTTGAAACTCCGTCCGATGTTGCCGACTGGCTGGTTATGCTTGCCGGAGGGATACATGAGGATGATACGGTACTGGAGCCGAGTGCCGGGCGTGGCGCGCTTGTAAAAGCAATCCACCGGGCTTGTCCTTCTGTAATGGTTGAATGTTATGAGCTGATGCCGGAAAACAGAGAATTTCTTCATACCCTTAGCAACGTAATATTGCTTGATGAAGACTTTACCAAAGACAGTGTAGGTAGTTATACTAAGATAATTGCAAATCCTCCGTTTTCCGGTAATCAGGATATAGAGCATGTCAGGCTTATGTATGAACGCTTGGAAGAAGGCGGCACGCTTGCAGCAATAACCAGCCAACACTGGAGATTCGCTTCGGAAAAGAGGTGTATTGATTTTCGCAACTGGCTGAAAGAAGTACATGGAGAAGTGTTTGAAATCAGCGCAGGCGAGTTTAAAGAGAGTGGCACATCTATTAGTACAATGGCGGTAGTTATATCAAAACTGAATAGAAATGAGTAGAATCAAATTTCAACGTCAACAGGGTAATATAAAGGGTAAATCATCTTTAGAATTGCTCAATGAATTTTTCATGTTTTTACAGGGAGAATGCCCAAATGCAATATCTGTAAGGGAAATGCCTAAACTCAATAGTCAGCAGGCTTTCTCCGTGATATACTATTTACAAGAACATTTACCTGTATTTCCTGATACAATAGAGAAGTGTGATAGATGTGGTGAACTGTTTGATTTATTCTATTCAGGCACGCATTGCGATGTATGTGGTAATCTATGCGAAAGCTGTGACGATTGCCTATGTAATAAAGAAGATTAACTAATAACATAGCAGAAAGGAATATTTATGATAGAAATAGATTTGAATGATACCGTTAGTGTAGAGCTTACAGAATGGGGAGCCGCATATCTTAATGCAACGAATATATTTAAGGAAATAACCACTACACAGAAATGCCATTATAAGACTGACTATAAAGCAGGTGATGTTTACAAAAGCCAGCTTTGGAAGTTGATATTGGAGTTCAAAGATGGGATTAGATTTGATAAAGAGAAGGCTTTTAATAAATTGAAAAAAGTAATTGATCAATAAGGAACGAAACCAAGATAATAATGAGTAAAACAACAATTTATTACCTATTCCCGGTAGCAATGTATATACTGCCGGGATAGGTGGAAAGGAGATATATGGATAAGAGTAAATTCAACAGAGCAATAGAACTCAACGAGAAAATAGAAAAATACAAAAGTCATAAGGCAGAACTTGAAAGGTCAAATATCCGGTATGGCGGTGGATTGATATTCACATATAGCCAAATGCACAATGATGTACGATTAAAGGAAGAAATTTTTGGTAATGATTTCTTTCGGAACTATATGAATGCTTTGGATAATAAGATAGAAACATTACAAAAAGAGTTTGACGAACTATGACAAAAGAAGAAACCAAACAGACAGTAGAAGAAGCAGCGAAGGAAAATATCCTATTTAATCATAGGACAGTTGATAGAACTTTGTTTGGTAAAGATTTGGCAAAGTTTGGAGAGATTAATTTCGTTCAAGGTGCCCAATGGCAATCCAAGCAATCTCCTTGGATAAGCGTTAATGAACGGTTGCCGGAACCAAACAAGCTTGTCCTTTGCAGAATGGTATCAAATGGAGCGATTGTTAGTGGCTATATCGTTGTTTCATCCGGGAGATCGCCATACGTTGCGACAGACGGAGGATTTGAATTTGAGGATTGGAACGGATACGAGTGTGACATGTGGATGCCTATTCCGTCTTTTGACGAGATACTCGAAGCCAACAGGGATGTGCTGGAACGGATTAAAGAGAAAGGAGATTGAGATATGGAAATAAATAGCGGAATAATAATAGATGGTGTGTTGTATGAACCATCAGAAGGATTTTGTAATGAATGTTCCTTGTCCCGGGAATGCTGTAATATTTTAGATGAGGCCTATTGTTCCATGTTAGATTTGGGGACAGGTCAGTGTTTTATCAGTCGTGGCAAAGTAACGGATATTAAAACAGAGGAGGAAAAGAAATGAAACAGGTATTATCATTCGAGCAAATGAAACATTTACAAGAACTTGGATTATACCATATCTACACCTTGCAGGACATTCTCGATAAGCTGCCTTGCTTCATCGACAATCAAGTGCTTACCATCCAAAAACTTGCAGATAGCTATACATGCTTGTATATGGAATATTATACTAGGTCTATGATAAAGATTACAGAGAGTAAAGAACTCATTAATGCAGTCTACGATATGTTGTGCTGGTGCATTGAAAACGGATATGTTAAAGTTGGAATGGAGGAAAAGTAAATGGATATAGTACCTATTGTAACAAAAGATGATCTTTCTAAAGAACAGATAGAGTATCTACAAAAACAACAAACAGAATATAAATTGATTAAAAAAGTTAAGAGGAATCCAGGGCATATATTATTCTCTTTTAACGTTAAGACAGGTGAGATAAAGAGAGCTTCTATTATACATAATGTTTCTATTGGTATGAATGGGCTTCCTATAACTAGGGCTGAAACGGTCATAGAACCTAATTGCTACTATGAACAAGCCTTAAATGAAAAGAATTTTAAAAAGAAATTGAAGAAATCAGGATTATTAAAAAACGAATAATTATGGGATTTACAACATCGTGCTTTATAAGAAAGAGTCCATATAAACTTATGAACAGATTAAACGAGTTAGGATATAGATTATTCGGATGTGAACTTAACGAGGACTTGTGTATTTTCACCGAACCTGAATATAGGCTATATAGTGTTGAGTTTTTCAGTAATATTCCACATCCCGACGAAACCGATAGCATTGATTGCGGAACTAATGAGGATCTTTTCCTGGCTTTAGCTGCATTGAGGGATGATACAGATAAGTTTCAGTGGTTTATTTCACCCGAAGGAATTTGGGCTTATAATAAAAACAATGACAGTATATCAGTATCTCCTAAATGGCGCAAGGCCACCGTAAACGAACTGATTGAACATTTTAAAACAAAGGAGGAATGATGAAAGCAAAGTATTTTAAAAAGATAAGAAGCCAAGTAAAGTGGTATAAGGTATCATATAGAGATAGTTTATTTTTTAGTTTTAGCGATGAGAAAGAAATATTGGCTAAATCTCCTGAAAATGCTTGTGTCAGATACCATAAACGTACTGGATGTTTTGTTAACAAATATAATCCTAACCATATCACACAACATAGCGAACGTCTTTCAAGGTTCAAAGTATGTATAGGTAAGAAAGTAATGTATTTCGATTAAATATGAAAGCAAGAATAAAAAGAAAAATACAAAAACGACCATTCCTATATAATGTAGGACAAGTTTTTAAGGCTTGTGATTGGATTACTAGTATTCAACGTGGAAATATGGTTTGGCGTAGGTATCGTTCATTTGGTACTATTATTAAATCAGAAAATTAAATTATGAAAGCAACAATAAAGGCAACTGGAGAAATTGTAGAGATTAAGGATTTATATGATGATGGTACTGCATTGGTGGGAAACATGTATATCAAGGTGTCAGAACTTAATTTCTTTAGTGAAAACATTGATTGGGAACAACGTAGGTACGAATTGGCAAAAGACATTATTAAAGTTGTTATAGCAAACGATAATGGTGCTAATTCTGAGGCAGTCGCTAAATATTCGCTTAATTGCGCTGATGCCCTAATTAAAAGACTAAAGGAGGAGAATCATGGATAGTGTACAGACACAAACCTTTTCCATTAGAGGGGATGGAGGTGGTGAGGCATATATTGACTTTTGCGACGGCCAATTATGTGTTTGGCATTAATAAACAAATGAACACCATTATAAAAATTTAACACATAATATTTCCCAATGTCATTATATAGTAGTATATTTGCTTCATACAGGGATAGGAACGGAGTAGCTACCTTCCGACAAGCTGAAGTCAGTACGGCTTCCCTGTTCTCCTTTTTACTGGCAAAACATAATACTGGCTAATATGCAATTAGTTTATAAATTTGATATCAACCATTCTGACAGGCTTTGCGCTATCTGCCGTGTCAATGCCGATGTCAACGGTGCGCTTAATATAGGTAGAAAAGTATTCGGTGATTCTTTTATGATAACTGATAGCGGGCGTTGGTATCGCCCTGAACGGATTAACGTTCTAAAATGTGTATAAAAATTAACATTAATGCCTGTGTGAAAATGTACATTAATGCCTGTGTAAAGATGTACATTAATGCCATTTTCCGTAACTTTGAATTGTAATGATCCCGTGTAAAGGAGCGCGGTACGTTCTTCGGACGAAAAGACTTTTATGGGAAAAAAACTCGTAGCAAATAGAGAAAATTTCTGTCATTATTACATAGAAACTGGTAATGCTACAGATGCATATCGGAAAGCTTACCCTAATAGTATCGGATGGAAGGATGGAGTCGTTAGTAAACGTGCATTTGAATTACTGAGAAATCCAGATGTTGCATCCCGTGTAAATGAATTGCAGGTTGATATTTTGAAAAAGTCTGATATGAAGAAGGAAGATGCATTGCGCTTCCTTACAAATGTGGTAAATGTAGACCCTATAGATCTTCAATTAAAAGGTAAAGATACGTTTATTGTCCGTTCTCTTGATGATATACCTAAACCAGTCCGTTGTTGCATTCAATCCATTAAAAACACTCAATATGGGGTGGAGATACGGCTATACAGCAAAATAGCCGCCATTACACAGATAAGCAAGATGCTTGGATGGGATGCTCCAGTAAAAAGTGATGTCAGTACCAATGTGCGCATGATAATTGGGGACGAGTGATGATAGAGATGGTATTCTCATATAAGCTGTTCAATCCTCTGTTTTGGCATATCCGTAAGGCTATGCATGACAAGAATATCAGGTACATTATAAACAGAGGTGGTTCTTCATCGGGAAAATCTGTATCTACGACACAGGCTGTGTTGTTGTCTGTATTTTCTTGCGAAGGTTCGGCTCTTGTTGTAAGAAAAGTGGGAGCTAGTCTGAGGAATACAGTGTATGAAGAGTTTAAGACCCAACTAAAGGCTCTTCAACTGAGTCAGTTCTTTGTGCCTAAGGAAAATAATATAACTTGTGTAAATGGTTGTAAAATTGACTTTACAGGGCTTGATGATCCTGAAAAAATAAAGTCTATCACTGGATATCGTTGGATAGTGATGGAAGAAGCAACCGAGTTCGAATATGAAGATTTTACTCAGATACGTTTCCGTCTTAGAGGTAAGGAAGGGTTGCAGATAATATGCAATTTTAATCCTGTATCTGAGGATTCATGGATTAAAACGAAAATTCTTGATACTTATGAATGGGACGATCTTCCAAATGAACTATATGGCGAAGTGAAAAATCCTCTTACTAAAAGTTCTTTGCCAAAGGCATACAGCACAATATTAGGGAAACGGGGTAGCAAACCTAGAATGATCGCCAATGAACGTACAGGAAAGCTGGAAAAGTACCCATCGGATACAATAGAACTGCATTCGTCTTATAAAAATAATTTTTGGGTGGTTGGTTCTCCGGACGGTAAATATGGATATTATGACAGGCAGACAATATCCAATTATCAATGGTACAAGGAACATGATTACAACTATTACCGGGTATATGCGCTAGGTGAATGGGGTAGTATTAAGACGGGGGGTGAGTTTCTATATGCTTTCGATTCTAATAGGCATATTAAAACAACACGATATATCAAGGGACTTCCTGTGCATATTTCTATTGATAACAATGTTCTTCCCTATATTTCGATTTGTTTTTATCAAGTGGACGGAAGTCATATAAGGCAGTTTAATGAGATATGTGCCGGTGATCCCTTTAACACAGTAACGCAGGCATCTCGGATGGCTGTTGATTATCTGCGGTCAATCAGATACAATGATATGCTGTATTTATATGGTGACGCTTCAACAAGGAATGGGAATACTATAGATGAAGAAAAGAGGTCATTCCTTGACAAGTTCGTAGAAGGACTGGAAGGTACTTACCATGTCGAAGAAAGGATACCATATTCTAATCCGTCCGTGCCCATGTCTGGTGAGTTTGTCAATTACATGCTTGATGGTGGTTCCGGAATGTGTTTTTCAGTGGATGACGGATGTAAGAATTCAGTTGTTGATTATAATAACGCCAAGAAGGATGTTAACGGTGGAATGTTGAAGACGAGAGTTAAGGATAAGGTTACGGGGCAGTCTTATGAGAAGTATGGGCACATTTGCGACTGCTTACGTTATATTACCGTATGGGTGTTTAAGGATGAATATACTCGTTTCTCCTTAAAAAGAAAACGAAGTAAAATTAAGCAGGAAAATAAAGATATGAGATATTATGATATATCTAAAAATATTCAGGGGGCAAGACTTGTATATGTTCTTCCCGAATATGCCGGAAAGTTTATTATGGTTTCATGTTATGTAAATGAGCAAATATATATCGATAATGTGACATATATAAGTTCATTTGATGAAAATGTTCTTCTGTCATTTTTAGAAGGGATATCTCCTGCGGAGATCTTGTTTGAAAGTGAAAAAAACTATTTCCCTATAGCACGGGGCTTAAGGGATAGATATGATGTCAGAATCATATATAAAAATATGGGAGCAGACGCTAGGATATCTGCTTTTTTGGATTTTATCAAAAATAATGTGATGTTCCGTTCAGACTATGACAAGATACCGCAATACAATGAGTTTATGGATGGAGTATTGGACTATAATGGTTCAGATGATTGCGCTGCAATTTATTCTGTAGCAGCACTGTCTTATTACGTATCGAAAAAATATAATATATAATTGGTATATTTTTAAGATATATCAAAACTTTGGCAAAAAAATATCGGATGTTGTACAAAAAATGTTGGTCTTTTTTTAATATGGGTATTTTTAGGGTATATAAATTGGAAGTTTATTATTTTAATTTATATTAAACGAAAATAATATTTGAATCACTTGTTAATTAATAAATTAATTTGTTCCTTTGTAACAGGAAATTGCCTTCATGGTGTGAAGTTGCACCATACCCACTTTTAGAACGTGATCACTGTGGAGGCAATTGCTGTATTATAACGGCGGTTGCCTTTATTGTTGTATATGAGACACTGGTTTAAGATACCTTCTTTAAAGAAGTCAAATAAGGATATGTATGATGAAGCCACCTATCATGGTAAGGATGACGGGGGTAATTTTATTTATGTACCTAAATGGGTAGAGAGCCTGTTTCCTGGCAATAAAGGAAATATAGATTACGATATGTCTACTGTTGAGGGGAAAGCAAGAGCCTTGCATGAATGTTGGCCGTTTGCAATGGTTCTAGATCATTGCGGAAGAATGATGCAGAATGGGCGGTATTATGTGACGGATATTAACGGAAACGAGAAGAGGAGTTTCAAAGACATTGTGACTCTTCTGAATCGTCCGAATGTGATACAGAGTGGGCGTTCTTTTATAAAGCAGATTGAGATATCTTTGAAGTGTTTCGGATTTTGCCCTGTCTATACACTAAGAGCTTTAAAGTCTGATCTCCCTAAATCCATGATGGTAATACCTCCCGAATTATTCTACATGGAATCATTCGGTAAGGATCCGTTTACTCAAACAGAGCTTTCTTCAATTGCTAGTAAGGTATATATACGTTGGGGAAATGAGAATATAGAACTTGGTGATGAGGAGTATTTTGTCATATACGATTCGATAATGGATATTCCAAGTAATAATGGAGGGAGAATTACCTTCCACTCCCCTGTGGACGCATTATCTACTCATACTCGAAACTATATGGCTCAACTGATAGGGAGAGGAAACCTTATTGTTAATGGAGGACCTAAAGGGATACTATACGGAAATGATACGACTGACGTAGGGAATGCAGCTATTACTCCGTCTGAATCCAAGAAATTGCAGGATGATTTCAAAAGGAAATATGGTATAGTGCATAAGTTGTATGAAATCATGGTGACTCCTAAGAAACTAGGGTGGATTACATTAGGGTCAAATACAGACCAATTGAAGCTTCATGAGGAGGATAAGGCGTGTTTGGAAGCGATAGCTCAGACGATAGGCTTTGACCCCAATCTGATTATACAAGGAAGTACTTATGATAACTCTTCTCAAGCAAAGAAAGCGGCATATCAGGACCTTATTATACCTGACAGTGAATCTATAACAGAGGATCTGACTAATGCTATATGTAAGGACAGGGCAATAATCAAAATGGACTTCACTCATGTCCCTTGCCTTCAAAAGGATATGAAAGAGTTGGCGGATGCCTTGTCTACAGCCTCTAATGCTATAGCTTCATTGTATAACAACCGGCTGATTACTTTTGAGGAGGCAAGAACTGAGATGTCTAATTTTACAGATATTGATCCGGATAACCCAAAAGGGGAATTTAAAATAGAAATAAATAATGATGGAGACAAGCAAATACAAAAACAGGCTGGGGAAGCAGTATAAATCCTTAGCTTTTTATGCAAAGGAGATACAATATGATTCTGGCAGCAGAACTATCAGTGGCTATGCCGCAATTTTCAATAACATTGATAAGTTCGGTGATATGCTCTTGAAAGGATGTTTCTCAAAAAGTATACAGGAGAGAGGTCCGGAAAGTTCTGCTAATGATAAGATTATCATGTTGTGGATGCATGACATGCATGAACCTATAGGACGCATTACGCTTCTGCAAGAAGATGAGAAAGGGCTTTACTTTGAAGCGTCTATTGATGATGTGGAAAGAGGGAATCAAGCGTTGAAACAGCTTGAAAGTGGAACTTTGAACCAGTTCTCTATAGGTTATAGTTATGTATGGGAAAAATGTGAATATAATAGGGAACGTGACTGTTTGGTTGTAAAGGAAGTTATTCTATATGAGATATCCGTAGTGTCCATAGGATGTAACGGGGAAACTGAATATCTTGGTCTGAAATCGGCAGAAGAATATGAAAGTGCGTTGGAATCACTTCCGGTTGAAATAAGTGATGTATGTAAAGGACTTCCAATAAGGAAGAGAGAGGAAGTTCAAACGTTAATAAGAAAAGCGATGTCACTCGCTCGATACAAGCCGGCAGGCAAGCCACTTGATGAAGAGGGAGCCGATAAAAAAATAAAAATATTTACAAAACCTTTAAAACTTAAAGAAGTATGAAATTTGACTTTTTAAGCAAAATTGATTTGTCGGGAATGGATGAGGTTTCCGTGAAGTCATTACAGGCGTTGCAGGACGCAATAAACGCTACTGTAGGTGATTTCATGAACGATACTATCGACAAAAAAACTTTTGAGGATAAATTAAATGAGGTTACTCAAAAGATAGACTCCGAAAAGGAATTGGAAACAGTGCGTAAGGAACTTGGTGAGATGAAAGAGATAATTGTTCGCATGAAGGGTGCAATGCATAAGAATGAAGATGGGGAAACGGTTTTCAAATCTGTAGACCAGCAGATTGAAGAGCAATTGAAGGATTTTATCACAGTAGGCAAGCATGGAGAGAAAACTGTGGACTTGAAAACAGCTTGCAAGCAATCTCCCGGTTTCAAGAAAAGCCTTACACTTGTTATAAACAAAAAGGTAGTTGAGCCCTTGAAGAGTACAGGTGTGGCACCACATTATAACATGACAATTGATAGTCAGTTATCTGTTGATCCGCGTTCTCAGACTGTAATCCGTAAATTTGCCAATGTGGCAGCAATATCTACACGATCATTAACTTATGCGGAGTTCAATCCGGGTGAAGAAGAAGCCGAATGGGTTCCAGAAGGCGGTCTTAAGCCTATGATGAGCGGTACATTGTCAGAAGTTACTATCAATGCTGGCAAAGTGGCTCTTGGCACAAAAGTAACCGAAGAAACATTATCTGATTTGCCTCAGTTGGTTGCGGAGGTTAGGGCTGAGATTATCAATCGTATTGGTTTGAAAGAAGAAGAAGGTATTCTGTCTGGTACTGGTTCTGGTGGTCAGATTAAAGGGATTGGGAGTGATATACCTACATTCTCCTTGACAACTCTGAAAGTAGATAAGCCCAACACTTATGATGTTATTGTTGGTATGTATACACAGATTGTGTCAATGTCCAATATGGCTTATCGCCCAAACCTTGTGCTCATGCATCCTCTTGACTATGCACAAATGCAGTTGACTAAGGATGTTAATGGGCAATATCTTCGTCCTTTCCGTATTGGTGATGAACTGATTCAAGGTCTGAGAGTGGAAACCAGCACTGCAATCAAACAAGGTGATATTTGGGTTGGCGATTTTAACTATCTTAACATCCGTGATATATGGGTTCTTACCATTACACTTGGGTGGGAAAATGATGATTTTACTAAAAATATGGTGACTATCCTTGGTGAAAAACGATTGATGGTTTATATTAAAAAGCAATATAAAACTGCATTTGTCAAGGATAAGATTGCAACCGTTATTGAAGCTATAACCCCCGTCGCTGTCGGCGGATAAATTTATATATGCTATGAAGGTAAATTTGACTAAAACTTATGAGGTTGAGTTCGCAAAGGACGGAGCTTCTTATAAAAAAGGTGATAAGGTAAGTGTTAATATGTTACTTGCAGCTAAGTTCTTCCAAGATGGGCGTGTTGCCACCGTTCCTACGGAATTGATAGAGGACGCTAAGAAAATCGGTGCTGAAGACTTGTTCAATAAAAAGAAGAACCTCAAAGATATTGTGTAATGTTAGTGGATTATACTTTTTTTCAAGGAGGTATTCTTGATATTGAGGGTGCTGTATTGAATATACATACTCCCTCTGAGACTAATAAGGCGATAGTTGACAGCCTTCAAGGCTTTGTAATGCAATATGAGTCGGAATATCTGGGAAAACTCCTTGGAGAGAAGTTGTATGAGGAATTCTCATCATATATTGCCAACGAAGGGAAAACGAAGGAAAAAAGATGGGATGATCTTATAGCGCGTCTTGTCGTGAGATATAGTGATGGTGATAGTGAGGTTTCCAAATCCCCTATTGCCAACTATATATATTTTCATTATTTGAGACATAATCATGCACAGGCAACTATTACAGGTGTGAAGGCTGACGAAGATGACGGCCGTCTTGTAAGTCCAGAAAGGAAAATGATATTCGCATGGAATGACATGGTAAGAATGAATATCAGACTTGTGAGGTGGCTTAAATCAAATAAAGCGGACTATCCGGATATCGCCACCGATTTCGAATTGTTGGAAACAATTAATTCTCTTGGAATATGATAATCGATATAATATCAGATGTATGTGCTTCCTTGTCAAAAAGAATGGATCAACAGATAAATTACATATATGGTGACAGTTCTTATATAAGGGAAACACTTCTTCTTCTTGGGAAAAGCAGGGTGACAGCATCGGGAAAATTCCCAATGATAGGGCTGTATGTTCCCTTAGACGAGGAAAGGGATAGTGAGGATTATTTTTATAAGGCATCTGTAAACATAATAATCGCTACCAATACATTGGAAAAGTATACAAATGAACAACGTCGTGAGATATCTTTTGAAGGTATTCTTCGACCTTTGTATTACAGATTCATAGAAGAGTTAAAAAAATGTGATAAATTTGATTTCGGTTACTCCGGTATTGTAAGCCATACATATTCAGAAAATTATAGTTTTGGAAGACGTGGTGCTGTTGATGTTGACGGTAAGGAAGTTGGCGAAAAGATAGATGCTATTGAAATAAAGAATTTGGATTTAACAGTTAAAAATCAGAATTGTTATGCGAACAGATATTAGAGAGTGCGGCAGCACGTCCGGATTTAATACTGGAATGAGTTACTGCCCCCTGCAACCGGACAAGGTCGCAGGTGTTATATTGGTCATTCATGGCAAAAAACTGCTCAAAGAATTGACTGCTGAGGCTTTGGAGGAAGCCTGTCATGCTGATTATCCGGACAGAATTTATCCTATTACAGGATTTTCGGAATACGCGGTAAGCGGCGGTGAACCCAATACAACAGAAAATGGTTATGCCGGGTCGGAAATAACGGGCTATTCGGCAAGGACGGATACATTCACGTTGCGTAAGTTTAATCTAGCTTTACAAGCTAATCTTGTAGCCAACAAGGATACATTGTTTGATATGTATGTTTTTGACAAGAATAATGTAATCTACGGAGAAGATGACGGGACAGATGAACTTGCGGGTTTTGCATTATCTGGTGTTTACCCTACAGGACAGGCTTATGATTCAAGCGGTCAGAAGGCTTATCTTGCGTTTAATGCGATGTATTCCGATACCGAGAAGATGATGAAAAACATGTCTGTAAAGCAAGCGGGTGTCAATTTGGAAAATGTTCTCAAGGGATTGAATTACGTTGATTTTGTCAAAATGACATCTCCTGAGAATACATATAAACTCGTGGATCACTATGACCGCACAGACCTTACTGCATATTATGGCGCTGTATTGTCTGAGAAGGCTTCAACAGTCGTTTCTGGTGCGTCAGCACTGGAATACAGTAACGGTGTGCTTACAGCGACAGGAGGTGTACCGGTGCTTAAATCTCCTTCTATATTACAGGCTAATGGGGTCATTGGGATTGAACAATGGGTACAATGAGAATTAATGGAGTCACATTTATAGAGTCCGAGGTGGCCAAACTTTCATTGGATGAGTTTGTCGCTCAGAATATAGATGTATTCTGGAAGGACATTTCTAGAGAAAGGCGGAAATCAAGGCTGGTTTCCGTATATAATAGAATTATCAATAACAGTAATTTAGGAGGCGGGGGAGATTGATCCCCCGTTTTTGCTATGACATTGGAGGAATACGCGAGACGTTGGAAGAAATTGGCTGATGGCATTCAGCCAATGATAAGGGATAAGATGGAAAAGGATGCTCCTCAGTTTGAGGAATATGTACGAGAACAGCTATATAGTGGTGTTGATGGAGATGAAAATCCTTTGATCCCTGGATATACTGAGGACCCATACTTTAAAAAAACTTATGGAGAGCATTGGAAGAAAAACGCCGAACGCTATAAAAATTGGAAGACAAAGATACAGAAACCGAAACCTTCATATCTGGGTTTTTCTGCAAGAGGGAACAATACTCCAAACCTTATCATACGTGGAGATTTTTATAGTTCCATCACGGCAATACCAATATCAAATGGTATAAGGATTGCCAGCTATGGCGTTTCTTTTGGTTCTGATATTGAGAAGAAATATGGCTATAAAATTTTCAAGGTAAGCTCCAAAGCAAGGAGGCATTATGTTACGTACAGGCTTATGCCCTCTATTGATAAATTTATAAGGAGGTGCGAATTATGAAAAACTGCTTGTGTCAAGGAAATAAATCAATGAGGGAGATGGAACATATGCGTTCAATCGCAGAGAAGGCTGCTGTTATGGATGAATGTGTTTATATATTATACAAGGTTGGAGATGTGTATAAATTCTGTCGTGAAGGTGAAAACTGGTCAGGCGAGTTTATTGAATTCATATTTCCGTGAAATGGATGTGTTCTTAAATTCAGTGAGTACATGTAAGTTTATTGAAGCTTTAATAGCAGAAGCTAACGAGGTTGGTTTAGGGGAAAATTCCCCTAAAATTGATAATCAGGTAGTTAAGAAGAGTAAGGTTAAAGAGAAGGGTAAAGCTGGCAGACCTAAAGAAGAAGTATGGATGCATCCTTTCTTATTTACCAAATTTGCCATGTGGATTAATCCTCGCTTTGAAGTAAAGGTAATACGCTTCGTATATGATGAGATGATTCAATACCGTAATTTAGCTGGAGATGCTTATCCTGCTATGTGTCGTGCCGTTTGTTCAATACTCCCTGGGGATATATTCCAGAAAAAGATTAAGGACTTAGCCAAGTCTCTAAACATCATAGTTTATGGCAAACATGAATCAGAAATGCGTAATAAGATTGGCGATGAAGATAAAATCCGCGAATTATATGAGTTAGAATTACAGATAGCTCAATGGATAGATTTAGGCTTTATCAAAGACTATAACAGCCTTAAATCTACATTGACTAAATCAAAACAGCAACGGCAACGATGTGACTACTTCGTTACTTGTTGCGGAAGTGTTCGGGAAAGAACATAGTAAAGTAGTCAGAGACATTGAAAGTCTTTCATGCTCAGCGAGTTTTAATGCCGCCAATTTTGGCGTTATTACCTACATCGATAGTAGAAATCGAGAACAGACCGCTTATGAAATGACAAAGGACGGTTTTAGTTTCCTTGTCATGGGCTACACTGGGGTAAAAGCCGGAGAGTTTAAGGAAAGATTCATCAATGAGTTCAACAGACGGGAAGCCCTACTAAAGGATGATGATTACATCTTGATGCGCTCCCAGCAGATTCTACAGAAACGTATAGAGATTGCGGAGGAAAAGATTAAGTGTCTTGAACAGCAAAATTCCAAGCTCCAGCCCAAAGCGGATTTTGCCGACAAAGCCTTTGCGATGGAAGGCAAATGTGATATAGGACAGGCTGCCAAGATACTCGGCTTACCATTCGGACGAAATACCTTGTTCAAGAAACTTCGTGAAGCAGGAGTATTCTTTGCTAACAGGAATGAGCCAAAACAGAAGTATATTGATGCTGGGTATTTCGAGATGAAAGAAAAGCCTATTCCAAGAGAGAATCACCCAGGTTTTGTCGTGATGGTTGTGCTATGCACACAGAAAGGGCTTGCATACATCAATTACCTGTTCGGCGGCAAACCTTCTGACGGAAAATTGATGAAGATAGCCTAATTTAGATTTTACATATTAATAAGTCTTTCCCACCTTGCTTACGAGGTGGGCAGACTCTTTACATCCGTTAACGTTGCGATTCGCAACATAACCCGAAAAGACTATGAAAACAATAGATAAACTTGAAATTATACTTCAAAAAATGGAAGAACAAAATAATAGACTTGAACGGATATACGGCAAGCATCTCAAACTGATTGTATGCACTGGGGAAAGAAGTGAGAAAGTGAAATTTAAGCATAAAGATTGAAATGCTATGTTTGTAATTTATTTAGACAATATTCTAAATTGCAAACAAATATGTCTGTCTCTTATACACATCTCCGAGCCCACGAGACGGACTCCTATCTCGT
>ENA-OYHA01000199-OYHA01000199.1-human-gut-metagenome-genome-assembly--contig:-NODE-199-length-19684-cov-5.736563_pt1 | contig 19684 bp, 11 predicted proteins | sample MGYA00243759_ERZ652991 | MGnify/ENA primary metagenome ERZ652991 (study PRJEB26926, sample SAMN06165321) | human gut metagenome | biome: ENVO:00009003; feature: ENVO:2100002; material: ENVO:00002003... | reverse complement strand
ATTTGAATTATGGCACAATTATCTTGGGGAAAACCCACCATTGAGTTTGGAAAATGTGGAGCTAACGGAGCTGCACCTACAACATGGACAAAACTTGCGTATGACCCGGTAGAAAGTTCAACCAAACTTACTCCTACTAAAGGCGAAAAGAAAGAAGCTAAAGTAGAAGGAGGCGAAAATGAAGCTGTTAAGTATGCAAGAAATACCTATGCGTTTGAGTTTGAAATCCGTGCTGCAAAGGATCGTGAGAAACCGATTGAAGATTCAGATGGAGTAGTTGAGGGCGAATATGCTTTCCGTCTTACTCCTGAAGATACCACTTGCGAAGGTATCTTGATTGAGCGCTCCGTGGTTTCTCTTGAGGAATCTTATGACACTGCCGAAGGTAAGAAATGGAAATACACTGTAGACGTGTTGAAACCGGCATCGGGCAACCAGGTGAAACCGTATCTTGCACCTGCGGTGTAATGAACTGATTCTCTAACCTTGAGGGTGTGTCTTCATGATGCACCCTCTTTTTTATCAATAACGCTATGAATATCAATAAAGAAATCGAAATCAGCATCTCTGATGCTATTATCGAGAAGCCTATCCGCTTTAGTGTAGGTAAGTATTCTTTTAGTTTTTACCCATCTACGTTGGGCAGGATGCAGATCCTTAAGAATCTCTACCTTGCCATGAATATCAATACGAAACTATTGTCACTCAATCCGTTTGCTGAAGCTCTGAGGGTCTGTCGGTATAAACAGGAAACCGTCTGTCAAATTATTGCCTACTCTACCTTCAATGAGAAAAGGGATGTCATGGATTTTAAGAAAGTTTCTCAGCGTGCCATTTTTTTTAGAAAGAAAGTGTCTGTTAATGACTTAGCTACCCTGTTGACTGTCATTCTCTCTGCCGATAAGGTGGAGGAATATATTCATTACTTCGGTCTCGATGCCGACCGCAAGTTGAAGGCGCAAATCAACCGTATCAAAGGTGAGGGGCATAGTGTCACCTTTGGTGGAAAAAGTATTTATGGCTTGTTAATAGACTTCGCCTGTCAGCGCTATGGGTGGACGATGGATTACGTGTTGTGGAGTATTAGCTATGTTAACTTGAGCTTGTTATTGGCAGACACTATCACGACAGTGTATCTAAGTGACGATGAACGCAAGAAATTGGGTAGGGGAGATGGGGAAGTGATCAATGCGGATGACCCTGCGAACCGAGATTTGGTACGGAGGATGATTAGTGAATAATAATTTAAAAATAAGAAGTATTATGGCAAATTTAAATTTTAAAATAGAAGGTAATAGTGAATCCTTTATCAAGGAAACGGAACAGATAGATTCGTCTATACGTACACTTGCAACAGATATAGAGAAACAAGAACAAAGAACTGGTGAATCATTTAAGACAATAACTGCTAGTCTTGCTTCCATAGGGATTATTGCCGGTTTGGGTTGGTCGGGAGTTTTTCGTGGCATAAAGACAGCGGCTAGTAAAGCTATTCCCGTTTTGGGTACTATTTCTACGTTAGCAGATATTTATTCCCTTATAACGTCTCTCACCAAAGCACAGCGAGGAGAGCAGAATAAATTGAACGACAGTATGGATGTTTTTAATAGAATTGTACAGAATCATGCTGCCCAGCCGATAGCTACCATCGAGCAGTTGTCTACCGAGTTTCAATCGCTGGGTGACAATATGGACGCTCAGCGGCAATTCATTGTCAAGAATAAAAAGGCTTTTGATGAATTGGGCGTGTCTATCCGTAATGGGTATGATGCTCAACAGTTGTTAGTTGACAATAAAGATACGTTTATTGCAGCTCAAATTGCCAAAGCTACCTCTTTGGCCTACCAAGATAAGAGGAAGGAAGTAGCAGCTAGATTAGCAGGTGCATCTATGGCAGTTGGCAGAAAAGAGAAAGATGATGCTGTGGGTATGGAATACAAGGCACCTGTAGGGGGGGAAGGTCATGATATCATGAAAGCCAACGAAAGACTCAAGAATATCCGTGATGCTTTGTACACTTTTTCTAAAGAAGAGGTCGAAGCATCGAAGAAAGAAATGGAAGAACTGATGTTGCTAAGTTTACAAAGTGAAAAGGAGGCGTCGGATCTGATGGCAGGGTTGGGTGTCGCTCCGAAAGCGCCTCAACCTCGAACTGCCAATGCCCGGCAAATGGTTGTCACTCATCAAAAAGAGCAGCAAACGTTGATATCCGAGAAAGAGGAAACTGAACGACAGGGGAAAGCCAATATCGAATCTGAAAAACAAGCCATGATCGAGTATTTGAAAATCTATGGCACGTATCAGCAGCAGAAATTGGCTATGGCTCAAGACTATGCGGAAAAGATAAGAAAAGCAACAGCGGAACATGGAGCAGAAAGCCCGGAAGTGAAAACACTTGAGCGACAACGTCAGAAATCGACTGCCCAACATGAAACGGCAGCAATGCAAGCCAATATTGACTGGGTGACTGTTTTTAGTGAGTTTGGCGGTATAGCGAGCAGCTATATTCAACCGGAGTTGGACAAGGCTAGAGCCTATACGCAAACTAAAGAGTTTACGAATACGAATGTTGAGGCCCAAACTACATTTTTAAGTTCTATTGAAAAGATGGAAAGTATCTTAGGTGAACCTGGAGGGAACAGTTTTAAGAAACTGGGACAGGATGTTCAGATATATCAGGATTCGCTTCGTGCACTCAACGAGGCCAAAGCAGAAGAGGCGGTAGCTATTGAAAAACTCGTCAAAGCGCAAGAGGATTATGAGCAAGCGCTAAAGAAAGGTAGCCAAGCAGAACAGGATGCTGCTAAAGAAACTCTAAACGCAGCGAAGAGAAATGCTGATGAGGCATCGAATCATGTACAAGAGCAGACAAGTGTCGTCACGCAGAACAATCAAAGTTTATCCGAAACTGCCACGAATCTCAAAAAGAATATGGATAATGTTGTTCAAGGACTATCCAAATTGTCTTCCGGTAGTTTGAGTGGTGCGTATAGTGGGATTATTCAGGCGTCTAATGGGATGAAGGACGCGATAGGAAAAACGTCTGAAAATTTGAGAGAAGTTCCTATTATTGGATGGATTTTGTCTATCATTGATGTGCTTAAAGATGGTTTGAGCAATTTGGTAGGCGGACTGCTGGATGCAGTGTTCAATGCCATTTCCGGTATTCTTGATGATGTACTGTCGGGAGACTTGTTCGTCACTATTGGAGAATCTCTTCTCTCGGGGATTAGTAAAATATTTGATGCTATTTCTTTCGGCGGGTTTAGTTCTTTGATGGATTCTATTAATGGTAGCAATGCCAAGGAAGTGCAACAGGCGATTGATAAGTTGACGGATCGGAATGAAATATTGGGAAAATCGATAGAACGACTGACTACGGTGATGGATGACGCGGCTGGAGGAGAAGTGATAAATGCTTACAAAGAAGCAAAAGCTTATCAAGAAGAACAAAATGACAATATGCGTCAGATAGCGAAGGAGCAAGCGAGGTATAGCAGTAGCCACCATAGTTGGAACTACTATATGGAATGGACTGCGGAGCAGTTGGACTGGGCACGTAAGAATGTAGACAGTAATTTTTCGGGTACAGAATCTTTATGGGACTTAAGCCCCGAAGATATGAACCTTCTTTTGAGTAATGCCAGTATCTATGAGCAGATTAAAAGTGCAGGAAAGGGAGGTTATGGTGAGCGTGTAATGGAAAAGTTGGAAGACTTTGCTGATCAAGCAGGAAAGTTAGATGAACTTACAGACAAGATCCATACATCCCTCATGCAGATGTCATTTGATTCTCTCCGGGATAGTTTCCTCAATTCTTTGATGGATATGGATAAGGATGCCAAGGGGTTCTCTGAAGATTTTGCTGGATATATGCAACGGGCGTTGCTCAATTTTGCATTGGGCAATGAGCAGGATGGGAGCTATAAGAGATTAAAGGAATGGTATGGTAGAATAGCTAAGCTTATGGAAAGTCAAAATGGAAATCTCACAGAAACTCAATTAGATGATGAGAAGAAAAAATATGATCTTATTGTTCAGGATGCAATAAACCAAAGGGATCAAATAGCAGCGATTACAGAATATGGTGATACAGAAGGAAGTAACTCATCTAGCCAACTAGCATCTACCAGTGGCGGATTTCAAACAATGTCTCAAGATACAGGAAATGAACTCAACGGACGCTTTACTGCCTTGCAAATATCAAATGATGAGATTAAAAATTCTATGCAGTTTGTTTTGGGAAGTTTGTCAGTTTTGTGTACCACTACTTCTGATGGTAACTTTATTTTATCGGATATGCGAAATTTGGCGGTAATCTCCAATGGACATTTGGAAGATATTGCTAAATATACAAAAGTGATTCAAGGCTTTGGAGAGAAATTGGATAATATAGATCAGAATACAAAAAAAATATAATATTTCATTTGTTTTTTGTAAGAATCCCAACTTTGGCAATTTATCTACTAAAGTTGGGATTCTTTTCCAGTTATTTTCCTTTCAATAATTTACGAAAATAAGCTATTCCTTTTTGTAACGAATAGCAGCTTCGCCACCGCTATGTTCGTCTTCCTTATATCCCGACAGCGCACCACTACTTAGACGTAGATATTCTCCGTCTAACCAAATGTTTTGTGTTCTAACGATTTCGTTGTCGTCGAATGTAATAATGAGAAAAACTTCTGCTTGAGTTTTGAAAAAATTAACAAAATCATCGTTTTTGATAACAGAAAATGTACCTGCATCACGAAATTCTGATGAATAGATAATTGTGCAAGTGCCATCAAAATTAAAAATATACTCTTGCTTCCAATCACTTTGTGATATGTCCCTCCAGCCCATGGGCTTGGATTTATCACTATTATTGTAGCGTTGTGCCCCTTTCCAGTGTCCTACAATATTTGCTTTTACCGCTTGATATACTTCTTCTTGCTGCGCCAGTACTTTCTCTCTATTGGTGAGTTCAGATTCGTCATTTTTAGAGCAAGCTGTGAATAACATGGTGAATGTTATTGCTACGAGAAATAAAAGATTTTTCATATTTTATAGTCTTTAGTTGTTTATTGTTTGTTGGATGCAAATGTACGGAATATTATTAAGATAGCAAGAAATCTAAGGGTAAATATATATTTTTTTGTTTATACACAGAATGCTGTAAAGCCATCTCTTCTTGTGTATATTTAAAGAAAGAATTCAATTAGATTATTGCTTCCTGATTACATAATTGAGTAGTATTAGTAAAACTATTTCGTAATTAGTTTCAACCCTATTTGAAACACTTCGTTTCTCACCGAGAAACAAAGTGTTTCCAGTAGTGAAACGAAGTGTTTCACACCGAGAAACTAATAGTTTCATACGGTGAAACTATTTTTGAAACTAATCGCTGTAGGTGAAGAGGCGGTGAGCTTGTTGCCCTTCACCCGCAAACTCTTTATTCATCGAAGATACAGAGAAAAGGTGAAAGAGGAAGTGGAAAGATTGAAAATAAATATCCAGTGGCAAATTTTATTCGATTCTGTAATGATTCTGTACTGTATTAGAAATGTATATACTCACTGTATCGGATATGGAATGGAAGATGGCAATATATCTTACAAGGAAGTCTTGTTCCGGTGCTACACCGGCAAATAAAGCAATACGGCATCACTGACTTTTGATACCGTTTGTAGGATATATAGATCCAACGTATAGAACATATAGATCCAACGTACTGGGTATATAGATCCAATGTATTGGGTATATAGCTCCAATAGTTCAAGTATTAGTGCTTGACAACTAGGATATTAACTCCTTGATAGTAGATTTTGTATAAGTATATCCGGATTAGCTATAATGATATTGGTTTTAGTTCAAGGGATGTTTTACAAAGACAAGGTGAAACCGATAATGTTCTGTTTCACCTGCATTTCCCCCTTGCTTTCACCCGCTATTGCTTTATTCATCGGTATTTCGAGAATTAGGTGGAATTGATGAACCGCATTATATTATAGTTACATTTTTGATGCCTAATTTATAAGGAAGGTAAGTTGCACAGTATTTCGTTACCGAATGATTCCATGATTCTTCTATTTTATCAAATTCGTGACTCTAACGTAAGTGTCACGGATTCAAAGAAAGCTTTTCTTTTGAGTATTGCCTTTGATTCTATCTTTGCTCTCATTAAAACTTAAAAACGGAATATAAGTATGAAAGACGAATTGTACATTAATGGAAAAGATGCCTATACCACATGGGGCATTAGTATGGACAGCACTTCTCTGTCCTTTCTCATGACTCCTTCAGCCAATAAGGCATATTTAGAGAATGAGAGCCGTTTGGAGCACGGTAAGCGGGTGACAGTAACCAACCCGGTGATGGACACTCGTGATCTGACGTTACAACTACATCTGACGGCCGACACGGAAGAGCAATTTTTCCAACGTTACCGTAGCTTCTGCGAGGAACTGACTAAGGGAAGGCTGGAGATAGCAACAAAGTATCAACCGGACTTGGTTTACAGAACCATTTATCTGTCGTGTAGCCAATTCAGCCAATTTATGCGTGGTATTGGCAAGTTTACTCTTAAACTGAATGAACCCAACCCAAATGATAGAGCAGTATGACAGTAGATATTAAAGATGCCACCGGAAATATTCGCTTTTCTACTCCCATAAACAAGGGATCAAAGCGTAAATTCACGTTGATGCAAGAAGACTATATAACTTTAAAGTTTTCTTTGGAACATCCTGTTTATTTCAACTTAGGAGACGGAATAGATAATGAGCTAGGTATATTTGAGCTTATAGATCTTTATAAACCTGTTTATAATACTACTACAGGTGGTTATGATTACGAGCTTCGTTTAGATGCTTATTATTGGAAATGGAAGAACAAGAAGTTTTTCTATACTCCGGAGAATGCAGGAAGAGAAGCTGGATGGAATCTGACAGCTACTCTTGAAACTCATTTAAAAGTCTTTATTGACAACTTGAATGTTCTTGGTTATAAATTCAGGAACCAAGAGTTTATTTTTAAAATAGACGATACGGTGGGACAATCTTCTAAACTCGTATCCTATAATAATACGAATCTAATTGATGCTCTTACTCAAATGGCTGAAACATGGGAATGCGAATGGTGGATAGAAGACAAATTCATTCGTTTCGGACGTTGTGAATATAGTTCTCCCGTAGATTTCAAAGCCGATGATTTGCAGGATACCGAGAATGTGAACGTCAACTCCATGCAAAGAAGTGACAGCCAAACAACGTATGCGACTCGTATTTATCCTTTTGGCTCTACCCGTAATATACCTGATAGCTATCGGAAAAGTCTGATATTTGACGTGAAGAAGGTTGAAGGACGGGATATATTCGATACGGAGAGGCCACTTGATGTGAATTATTTTCCATTGTCTTCTGTGAGTTGGAACCAGTATCCGTTTGAAGGTGGTGTGGGTAGTATGATATTTTCTAAGGGAGAGACAAAGAGTTCGGTTACGGTGACTGAATTTCTCTCTTCAGGTTCGTATTATCTGAAAAAGACATCCGACTGGATACTGAGCCTGTCCCCACTTTTTGTCGAAGGTGCGAACGTGTCGAAAGGATGGTACGGAGGGTATCTGTCCATCTGCTATGATAGCGAGGGAAAGACGTTCACGCTGTATAGTGGTGTGTCATCGTTCCAGTTAAATAATGACATATATGAGCCGATAAACAAGGGGTACTCTGACGTGCCCAACCTGATAGAACTGGAGATCCCTGAAGGGGCTTCCAACTTGAGGGTGGAACTTCGTTCTGTGGTCACTTCCGACCAATTCCTTATCTCGACTGTGCATTTCGGAGCGTCTGTGGGCTTTGAACTTCGTTCGAAAGAAAAGAATGCCGATACCTTTGTATCATTCTTGTCTGGAGTGCATACTGGAGAGTCGTTCTCTGCTGTATGCGTATTCTCATACAGCGGCAGCGGGCAGCTAACGGACACATTCTTGCGCCTTCCCGAAGGTGTAACAGCATCGCTAGGAGACAGATATACCATCAACAACATTATCAAGGGAAAAGTACCGGGCAACTATTTCAGCAAGGACGATAAGGAGCTTGCCTTGAACGGTGTTGTTCAGAGACGCCTTATGCTCTCGGAAGGAATTTCTTATGTGGATGCTTATAGATACAGCCCTGTGGGGGAACGAATCAACATCGGAGACGAACGCTACGATAATCCGGATAATGTGGAAATGCCGGAAGAGGAAGCGATTGAGGAAATTGTTACATTTGAGGATGAATACCCTAAATATAATGGCACTATATCCGGTCTCAGCTATGAAGAAAAGGAAGAAATAGATGAAGAGACAAAGAAGCCAACAGGTAATAAATATCGTATCTATACTTTCAAGGATAACGGACTAAAGAACTTTACGAAAGATTTTTTTCTGGAAGGATTACACCTGATTTTTCAAACTGGTAAACTTGCCGGACTAGACTTCGCTCTTAGCCTCAAAGAGAGTGACAACACTGGAACAACCTTTAAGATTGATCGGAATGAGAATTACGGGCGCCATCTTCCGGATGACGTTCTTTTTCCACAAGCAGCTCACACAGAAGATAACAGGCCTGTTCCAGCCGATACTTACGTCCTTTACGGTTTTGATACAGCATTTATCTCTGAACAGATGTTGCCGGATTCAGAACAAGCACTTTTGGAAAGGGCTAAAGATTATGTAAAGAAATCTATGATAGACCCTTCTACCTATAATTGCGAGATGGATAGCATATACATTTATAATGAGGGAAATATCCGTACATTTGAAATTGGTCATAAAGTAAATCTTATTAATAAAACTTATTTTGAAGATGGGCGTCAATCCCGTATTATCGGGTTTGAATGGCCTTTGGATATTCCTTATGATCATCCTATTTATACTGTTGGCGAGACTGCTGCCTATTCTCGTTTGGGAGCAATAGAAAGTAAAGTGGATTCTCTAACTTATAAAGGACAGACATATAGTGGAATTAGTGTAAATGGAGGAGGTGGAACAAGTGTTTATGTGATTGGAGAGTATGATAAAACTCTGCCATCAGATAGAAATACATTTTCCTCAAAAAGAATTATTAATGAAATTGAGGAGCGTGCATTAAGTAGAACTGATGCCGATGAGGCTGCCGGATTAATTAGTTTCTCTAAGGGATTAATTTCTGAAGAACTGATAGAGGCTAACAACGGTCTTGTTGTTCGTAGGCAAGAAATCATGGAAGTTTCTCCAATGGTTTTAGTGGAGGAAGATGATGCTTTGATAGAAGAATTATCAGTAAGGAGTGATGTTACGACTCTTGGAGAAATAACTAATGTGAGTAAAGAAGCAGATGAAATATCGGAAACAAATGATTTGATAGTGCGTCTTTCTGGAGCTTCAGAGTGGACTGTTGACACGACATTATTTTCTAATATTTCGAAATTGATGGAAGAGGTCTTTCCATTTACTATGTCTCTCAGTGGGGGAGCTACGTATGAGAAAGGTAGCACTCAAACGATAAGTCTTTCTTGGAGTTATGATAGAGATATAACATCTCAATCAATTAATCGAAAAACGGTAGCAGTTGATATTCGTACAAAACAATATGAAGGTATTACAACTGATACAACTTATGCTTTGTCGGCTGTATCTAACGGACAAACTTATACGAAATCTATTTCTGTAGGATTTAAATTAAAAAAGTATTATGGAGTCTCTGTTCATGAATCACTAACTAATGAAGAAATATTGCTTTTACCTAGTTTATGGGCGGAACGTGCACAAACCCCTACTGTATTTGATTGTTCAGGCGGCAAGTTTCCTTATTACATTTTGCCTACATCTATGGTATCTGATATTCAGTTTTGGATTGGAGGATTACGCAATTCTGATTGGATAGAAGAGATACGGGAGATTACTAATGCTTATGGATATACGGAGAGTTATACAATATTTAGGTTAAACAGCATCCAAACAGGGGTGTTAAATATAGAAGTAAAATAATGGCAATATTAAGTAACGGTAAGTTTTATGGCTTCCTTTGTTCTGTTAAAGAAACCGGGCAGAAATTAGCAAATGGAGTGAAAGAATATGTGGAAGATTTTGTGTCAGGATTTGCCGGGCATGGGTGGAAGATATGGGAATATGTTAAAGGCAAATGGATGCTGGAAATAGACTCGATTCGTGTTCGTGGACAGTTTACTGTATTTGAAATGCTGATCAGTAAAGTGAGGGCTATTATTGGTGCACAAGCTATAACGCAAGGTTGTGGGAAGATAAAGACTGCTGAATTATCAGAAGATGGAACTGCTTATCTTATCACGCTGGAAGATGCTGAAATGAGTTTTATGGAACATGATTTTATCCGTTGCCAAGAGTTTACCGGAAGTCAGAAGGTTTATCATGTAGAGATAGAATCAGTAGCAGATGGAATAATTCGAGTTCCTTTATCTGAGTTTGATTTGGATGAAGAGGGGATAGTACTGAATCCACCGGCTCCGGGAGATGATATTGTACAATTCGGTAACTCGCAGAATAAAGCTCGTCAATCTGCTATCTACCTTCATGCGGATGAGACAGGACAACCAGCTATTGATGTAATGTTTGATATCAATGGTAAGAACTGGGACGGTAAAGTGAAAATCCGTGTCGGCGGTGATATCCCTGACAGTGGAGGTTTGAAAGGTTTCTACTGTGAAAACGGCATGATTAAAGGTACTGACTCAAACGGGCACACAGTATATTGCATCTATCCTGACGGTACAGCTGAATTTGGTGACAACTCCGCAAAGTTCTGTACTGACAAGTCTGGATATATTGCTGGTGGCGCAATCTCTTGGGTATGGAATGCGGAGAAGAAAAAGTGTGTATGTACCATGAAGGATGTTGTTCTAACTTGGGATAATTTGTCAGATGAAGCGAAAGAGAATTTGAAAGGTGAACCAGGTAAAGATGGGACGGATGGAAAAGATGGCGATCCTGGTAAGGATGGACTAGATGGAGTTAATGGTAAAGATGGGAATAACGGTCTTAGTATTGTTTGGAAAGGTGATTCTTCGACTCCTCCTACTAATCCTCAAATGAATTGGGCATATCGTGATACAGATAATGGTCGGGTTTATATATACAACGGAACCGTATGGGCATTAATGGTGGCAGATGGAAATGACGGTGTAGACGGTACTGATGGCGAACCTGGTACGGACGGAAAAGATGGTATGGGAGTTTATATAACTTATCATGACAGTGAAGAGGAACCGGCAAAACCTACAGGTAATGGTATGGCAAACGGTTGGCATACGGACGCAACAGCGTCAGTTATTTGGATTTCTCAAAAAGTTGCGGAAAGTGCAGATTCAGGTGAATGGGGTAAGCCTATAAATATTAAAGGAGAGCCTGGTAAGGATGGACAAGATGCTAATCTTTTACCGTGGATTGAGGAATGGAACGGATATGCTACTGAAATAGGTGAAGGGTATATCGTTACTCCCAAGTTGTTTTCAGGCACAAAGGCCATTGATGAAAATGGTAAGGTATGGCTGACAGGAATAGCGCAAGGAAAAGATTGTCTCATGGTTGCTGATGGGACAACACGGACGGGAATATTCGCTTTGGTTAACAATGAAATTGTGTTTGAGCTTGACCCGATAAATAGGAAATATAAATTTTCTGGTGAGGTAAATGCTGATTCCGGGACTTTTAATGGGGTTATAAATGCTAATTCTGGAACTATCGGCGGTTTTAATATATCAAACGGACGTATAGGTTCTGTAATTACCGCAGGAGGTGGTGAATATAATGGAGGGAATCTTTCTTTGCTTGACGATCTTATTCGTGTAGGAAACAAGGATAGTTATTCGTTATTAGGAAGTAATACAATTCCTGCTTCAGCGGGTGGAATTTACACTTCAACATGTAGGATCGTTAACAATAATGTAAATAAAGAATACGGAGGCGTGAATTATGGTATGATGATAAATGTAAGCGGTGCGGAAAAAAATTATGGAATTTCATCAAATGCGCCAATCTTATCAAATGCATGCATTAGTACGAAAGTTGCCACTTATATTCATTGGGAAAATGGCGCACGTGAAAACGATATGGATTTATCAAGATATAGTGTTTTTTTACTTGGGTCTAATGGCAGGATGAGTTTAGAACTCCCGAGCGAGAGTACAGTCGCAAGGATGTTTAAATTATCGTCACTTCCTGTTGATTTTTCATTAATGTTTACCCTTCATATAAGACCTTGGTCGTATGACATAATCATTAATAACGTATATGATTGGAATGCGAATTTGATTAATGTAACAATGGTTAAAGGAGATACTCTCACGCTTCTTATTAGTAAATATGATGGATTTCGGTACGATGTACTAAACAGGCAAGATTAGTAGAGTATATATGGAACTAAACGACTGGCTAACTATACTCGGAGCTTTAGGAGGCTTGGAAGCAATCAAGTGGATAGTTAACTTCTACGTTAATCGGAAGACTGACGCAAGGAAAGAGGATGCGGCGGCAGATGCAGCAGAGAATGAGAATGAACGTAATCAAGTTGCTTGGTTGGAGGAACGTATTGCTCAACGGGATGCAAAGATTGATGCTATTTATGTTGAGTTACGAGAGGAGCAATCTGCTCATTTGGAAGATATACATAAAAGATATGTGGCAGAATTGCAACTTAAAGAAGCTGAATTGAGTAGATGCGATTTATGGGAATGTCTGAAAAGAATTCCGCCCAAATTTAAAAATAAAATCAAGGAGGTGCAATAATGAAAGTATTGATTGATAACGGACATGGTGAGAATACTCCCGGTAAGCGTTCACCGGATGGAAGATTGAGAGAATGGGCATATACAAGAAAGATTGCTGATATGGTAGTAATCGGATTGCGAAATAAAGGGATAGATGCCGAAAGGATCGTTAAAGAAATGGTAGATATACCTCTATCTGTCCGATGTAGGCGTGCAAATACGATTTATAGAGAAACCGGAGGTAATGCTATATTAGTTTCTATCCATTGTAATGCTGCAGGGATGGGCTCAGATTGGTTATCTGCACACGGATGGAGTGTATTTGTATCTAACAATGCTTCAATAAATAGTAAGAATCTGGCTGTATGTTTGGTTGAAACAGCTCTCAAAAAAGGGGCTTTTGTTCGTCAACCAGTTTCTGGGCAACTATTCTGGATGCAAAATCTGGCTATATGTCGGGATACACTTTGTCCGGCCATATTGACGGAGAACTTCTTTCAAGATAATAAGGAGGATGTCGAATATCTATTATCTGATGAAGGTAAACTAATGGTTACACAAATTCATGTGGATGGAATAATAGATTACTTGAAAAAAAATAAGAGATGAAGTTACTTCCATGTATATTGGTTATTCTTATCACGTTGGGGGGATGGTTGAGCTCTTGTAGAACCCAATATATTCCTGTCGAGACGATAAGAACCGAATATCGGGCTCGTGATAGTATCCGATATGACAGCATATATCATCGTGATAGTGTATATGTGATGGTGAAAGGAGATACTGTATGTGAGTATAAATACAAGTATTTGTATAGATATCAGTACGTAAACAGGACAGATACTTTAATGAAGGTAGATTCGATACAGATTCCTTATCCGGTGGAGAAGCAACTATCTAAATGGCAACAGTTCAAACTGGATTTTGGAGGTACTGCCATGTTGGTGATGATTATAATTGTGATAGTAAAATTGAAAAACTTAAAAATGTAGTAGATATGAGTGAAGAATTGAAAGGAACAAATATATATGCTCCTATTGTTCCGGGCACTGATGAAGATAAATATCCAACCCATGATAGTAAATATGGTAAGGGAGGATATAAGGAGGTCTCAACTTTGGAAGAACGTGATTCTCTTCCTGAAGAGCGTCTTCGCGTAGGTTGTAAAGTGTATGTAGTATCAGAGGGTAAAGAGTTTCATTATAAAGGTGACGGTGAATGGGAAGAGTCCAAAGGAGTAGCTAAATTGGGTGAATTGGAGGATGTTGAGTTTACAGAAGATCCCCGGAATGGTTCTGTCTTAGTTAAGCAGGATGATAGGTGGATTCCCGCATCGGAGATGTTTATTCCCACTGGAGAAATGACGGACGGTACTGCTATTAAGACATTTGATGATTTAGTTGGCTTTATTGTTTCCATGTCAGGAGGCGATAAGGTGCAACGTAATATTCGTGTGGTAAATAACTTGGACTCAAAAAACCTGTCTGCCAGTAAAGGAGATCCATGTGTTTTAGATTTAACATTCGTATCTCAGGAACGATATAGTATTAGTGATCCTTACGAAAATACGGGGGAGAGAGGACTGTTACAAATAGCTGTTAAAAATACAGTAAATTCCGAGTACGTAGTAGTCAAGGAGATGTATATACCTTCTGCCGTTTCGATTAAGGTTGACATTGCAGAGTATTTGTCTTCGGGTGCAAATAACGTCATGGTAAAGGTTACTGGAGAAGTGACAGAGGAATCAACCCCGGCTTTTGTATATACAGTACAACTGACATCCCTTTCTATCTCTGCTAATAATTTTAAGTGGTGGACCGCTTATACCGGTGATATCATTATGCCGTTTAATATCGGGGGAAATGTTTCTAAGGGTTTATTTATAACTGTTTCAGGAAAAGACTATAATGAAGCCTATGAATTGCCACTTGGCACAAATGTGTTTGTAGAGACAGCATTGAATTATAGTATACCGCACCCTGAAAAAACCGGTGTATTCAGAGTTTCTGCTTATGTAGCCAATGCGGATGGAAGTATTCGTACCAAGACAATCTCATTTAATATTATTTGTGCTGTGTCCGGAACACAGGAAAAGTTGATTGCAATTAATAATATGGCAGATAAAGCTACGAACTGGTCTGAAAACACATTGTTTGAATATACGATGTATGATGGTGATAATGTGAGTACTAATGCCATATTCCAAATTACTAAGGATAGTGAAGAGGTCTTTAATTCAGTAGAAGATAATATCTCTACTTCTACCAGATATCCTTTTTCATTGCCACTTGAAATAGATACTATTGATAATCAGGATTTCTCCATCATTGCTGCAATAAGGAGTGGCGACATCTTACTAACAGCCCCTCTGACTTTCCAGGTAAACAACTCTCTTGGCTATTCCGCTATTGCGGGAGCTGTTGTGTATATTAATCCTAAGACGAGAACAAACCGGCAAGGTAATCGTGAATATATGATTAATGAAATAGATGGTTCCCTGATTGAAGCTGAATGGTCAGGAGTTAACTGGGGAAATGATGGATGGGTAGATGATAGCTTTGGCTACAAAACTCTCCGAATGCTTGCAGGTTCAAGTGTGAATATTAACTATAGTCCATTCTCAAAAGAATGTGCTCGAACGGGTAAAACCTTTGAAATAGACTATCAGATTTCAAATGTGACAGATTTTTCGAAACCTATTATTACCATATCTACTCCGATAAATGATTCATTTATTGGTCTGAATATTTATCCGGATGATGTAGTGATGTACTCTCAATCTTTGAAAGATAAGGATGTGCAGAGCCTTCACACATTTGAAGAGAAACGCACTCGACTCACACTGACAGTAATGCCTGATGCCTATGGAAATTCAGGATTTAATCTCTGTATCTTATATATCAATGGCATAAAGAATCGTGAATTCACCTATGAAAATAATGATTATTTTGCTCATAACGGCATCATTGCAATAGGTTCCGAATCTGCTGACGTGGATGTCTATGGTATTCGTGAATATGATTCGGCACTGACTTCACAGGGAGTACAGACAAACTTAGTGAACTGGATGTCTACTACAGAAGAAAAAGATAAGTTCAAGCTTGCTAATGATATTCTTGATGCGAATGGTTCTGAAATTGACTTTAACAATACAGTAGATCAGTATAACGTTATTGTGTTTGATACAATTATTCCGAGTATGGCAGATCAAACACAACGTGTCGGGACGTTGGAGGTTTATTACTATGACCATCCGGAATGGAATGTTTCTATCAGTAATGTAGCAGCTAAAGGGCAGGGAACCTCTTCTATGAAATACTGGATATGGAACACCAGTTATAAGCTTGATAAAAACCTCTCTGTGATTACTCATGCGGATGGGAGTACAAGCAAAAAGACCTGGCAGATGGTTCCTTGGATTCCTGCGGGAGAAAGGTTTACCGCAAAGAAAAACTTTGCTTCAAGTATGCAGTCTCATAAGATTGGCGCTGTCAATTCATATACGGATTTATATAAACAGGTGGGGTTAAGAAACGAAGCGATGTTAACCGAAAAGTATGCTGATGCACGTGTATCAGTGTATGAACTTCCTTTCTTCTGTTTCGAGAAGTCCATCAATGATGAAGGGAAAACTGTATATACCTTCAGAGGTTTATATACATTTGGTCCGGATAAAGGAGATAAGAATACATTTGGTTATGATACGGATATGTTTCCGGGTTTGCTAAGTATTGAGGGCTCTGATAACTCACCATTATTGACCCTGTTTCGTGTGCCTTGGAACCCCAACAGTGGTAGAATCGTATATAATGCAGACAAAGAGGCATGGCAGTATAATGGAGCTAACTCTATTAATTTTGGAGCTGGCAAAGTCGAGAATATAAGTAAATGGATACCAACCTATAATCATGTATATCAGTGTTCTCCTCGTCTGCTTCCATTTGAGGGCACTCCGGATGAGTTGAATGCAGATATGTCTCAATATCGTGTGCAACCTTATGAATTTTGGATTGCGAAGTCTGGTGATCTGAATCAATTTGACGTATATTATTATGAAGCTTCTGAAGGAAAATTCATTCCTTCGGATATCGGTGAAGGCACTATTAATTTGAAGACCCAACTTGTTGACAAAGGGTATGGACTTTCTATTTCTGATCTGACAGGGAAGAGCAATAATGAAATGAATACCTTATTTATTAATGCTCGTATAGCTAAGTTCAGGCAAGAAGCTGCTCAATACTGGGATATTGACGACTGTTTGTACTTTATGAATAATGTTGAATTTAATGCCGGAACAGATGAGCGTGCTAAGAATACATATCCTTACTGTTTGGGTACTGAAACTTCAAGATGGCGATGGCGTGTGGATGATGCGGATACTCGTTTTGACACAACTAATAGAGGACTTCCTGACAAAGAATATAGTGTTGAAACGCACGATTTGGATGAAACCGGAGCTGCAATTTGGAATGGCGAAACGAATAACTTCTTTAATTTGATGGAACTTGCTTTCCCGGAAGAGAAAATCACAAGTATGCGTAAGTCTATGAGTGCAATGCAGGAACTCGGTGGCTTAAAATCTGGAAATGACCTTGAAAAGATATATGCTTTCTATAAGAAATATTACTTCGACCAGGCACAGGAGTATTTTCCGGCAAATGGCTATAATGCTGATGCAAAATATTGCTATGAAAATGGTAAGCTTGCATATAATAGAGGTATCTATTCAAATGATACAGATCCAATTACCCAGTCATTAGGCGATCACTATTTGGCTGAACAACGGTGGATTACGAAGCGTATTCTTTATATGATGAGTAAATACTCGTTTGGTTTATTCTCTGCTGCCGGTACTGATACTATAACTGTGCGTGCTGCCGGAAATACGATAAAATATGCGCTTACACCCGCTATGGATATGTATCCGGCTATTTCCAACGGTACTTCAATTATTAAAGGAAAGCGAACGAAGGCTGGTGAAGTATGTGAAATGGAAATAGAACTTTCAGGTTCTGGAGATCAGCAAAATGCAATTGAAGGAACTTCTTATTTGCAGGATATTGGTGACTGGCATGATAAAAATGTGCAGGGGTCGATGGTTATTCAGGGTAAAATGTTGCGTGAAATACGTTTGGGGCATAAAACAGAGCCGATAACCATTTCTATTTCATCATTGACAATATCCAATTGTGTCTCATTGCAAAAACTGATATTGTCCAATATCCGGCAATTGAGTGGTGCTCTGAACCTAACCGCGTGTACGCATTTGAAAGAAGTATATGCTGATGGAACATCTTTATCCCAAATCAAATTGCCTTTTGGAGGTGGACTTGAATTGGTGGAATTCAGCTCTTTGAATCAATATATATCTTTATCTAACTATCCTCTTTTGACTAACGAAGATGTGAAAATAGATTTATGCAAAAAGATTATCAGTGACTTTTTTATTGTTGATTGTGTAAAAATGCAACCGATTCGGCTTCTAGTTGATATTATGAATTCACAAACAGATCAGGAAACCACCCATTCATTGAAGCGTATTCGTGTTGTCGGTTTTAATGAGACATATAATACTTCAGATATGTTGGATAAGCTGGCAATATTGGCGGATGGTACATATCAGGGGTTGAGTAGCGAGGGATTGGCTGGTGAGGATGAGCTTCCTGTGTTGGATGGTACATTGAATGTCTATGCGAATGCTTATGAGGATTCTGTAGAAAGCTTGAGGGGGGCTTTCAAGAAACTCATGTTAAATGTCTTTGGAGAATTCTACTTGAGATTCAAGGATAAAGAAGTGGGAGAGTATATGATATCTACTTTAGGTGATGGTATCGGTATTACAAAAAATAGATTGTCACAAATAACGGCAAGTCAATTTGGTAAACCATTCAGAAACAATACAGAAATCTCTAATTTTGATGAATTTCAATATATGACATCTGTCGGAATGGTAGATACCGAGTTATTCCTTGGCTGTACTTCGCTATCTTCTATAATACTTCCCAATAATATAACAGGTATTTATAATAGCTCGTTTTATAGCAATATTAATCTGAAAAGTATAATCATACCTAAAACAGTGAAGGAAATGTCGCAAGCTGTATTTGAGAAGTGTTCAAATCTAGAAAGTTGTGTGTTTGAAGAAGGTAGAACTGAAACCTTGAAATATAGATGGAGTCTGTTTATGCAGTGCACTTCTTTGAAAGAGTTGATATTTCCGGATGATTGCATTATTGATGGTAATAACAATAATATGTTTGATGGATGTACATCTTTGAAAAGGGTAATCCTACCTAAAAACACAACGGTACTTGGTTCTAATTTCTTCAGAAACTGCACATCTTTGGAGGAAGTAAATCTTCCAGCTACCATAACTTCAATTGGACGTTCTGCTTTTCAGGGATGTGCTATAAAATCTATAATCTTACCAAATATACAAAACGTCATATTGGATGGTAATGTGTTTTATGAGTGTAAAAATTTAGAGTCCATTACTATTCCGGGAGGTTATGATATTGGTACACTTGCTTCAAGTTTGTTTGGATATTGTGAGGCACTTGTTGATGCGACTTTAGAAGAAGGTATCACTGTAATAGCTCCGAATCTTTTTAATAGATGTATTGCTCTGAAAAAAGTAATGCTACCTTCTACTGTGACAACCATTGGAACGAGTATTTTTTTTAATGATTATTCAATGGAGATACTTATAGTTAAATCTGTAACTCCTCCAACGGTGGATGGTAATGATTTGGGATACAACTTTAGCAAGCAGTGCAAAATATATGTGCCTGATTTATCTGTGGATATATATAAACAAGATCGCTGGTGGTCACAGTATTCTAGTAGAATATACCCTCTGTCTTCATATAACGAATAAAATAATAAGATGTTTTTTCGTTCTTAAGTCTGTCTCTTATACACATCTCCGAGCCCACGAGAC
>ENA-OYHA01000183-OYHA01000183.1-human-gut-metagenome-genome-assembly--contig:-NODE-183-length-20282-cov-4.023434_pt1 | contig 20282 bp, 20 predicted proteins | sample MGYA00243759_ERZ652991 | MGnify/ENA primary metagenome ERZ652991 (study PRJEB26926, sample SAMN06165321) | human gut metagenome | biome: ENVO:00009003; feature: ENVO:2100002; material: ENVO:00002003... | reverse complement strand
TCCGTCTCGTGGGCTCGGAGATGTGTATAAGAGACAGGGTATAATCTATTCCATAAATTCCAGCTGTTTCTTGTAAAGACAGTAGCCGGAGTATCTGGGCATTTGCAATACTCGTGACTATCCCATAGGAAGACGCGAATTTATCATAAGCGTCAAACGTCGGTTCTATGCGATGGCTCCTGTCCAGTCGGGCATTTCTCAGAATAGTCGCATCCAGATATTGCGCTTTATCCGGTATAAAGTCGTTTGTATATAATGAAAAGGGACTGGCGGATGTCTGAAATGCCTTTATCACTTCTGCATTCGGATTAGTCAGTTTGTACAGGTTGACAAACTCAGGTTTCTCTTCGCCCATAATAAAAAAATGGTCGGCTAAGTGTTGCATATAGGAATGGCAGCACGTCTTTCCGTAACCGGAATATTCAAATAGAAGTACTCCTTTGGCGGTTTCTAATGCAGTCAGTGTTTCTGACGGATCGTCGTGGAAAGTGGTCTGCGCAAGCGCGAAACGTTTAGCCTCTGGCTGTACAAGCAGATGGTTGGCAAGCCCGCAGGACACCAGCATGGGCAGGCCTTTTTCTTCATCGCGTGAATAAAGGTATTCCAACCCTCTGAGTGAGACATTATTCTGTATGCTTCCTCCGTTCTCGCTGATAAATTTCTGTACCAGACTATTGTCCTTATCAAAGGAACGGATATCGGGGTAGCTTATTTCTGACGGAAACTGATACCGGCACAGGTAGAAATCCGGCAGGTAACTCTGGGTCAGGGAGGATTTGTACATATCTCTTTGACGTTGCAAATATTCGGTAAATCTTTGATTTGCCATCGATACTTCTTTCTCCGGTATCAGGTGTATTTCCAGTTGCCGGGGTTTTCCTTTGGAGTCCTGGGCAACAAAAAAATGAAGGATGAGTTCGGGATTTTTCTGTTTCATGTTTTTTCTTTATTAATGATTATAATTTGATTGGTCCGGATTTCTTTTTTGCTTCTTTTTTTGCCTCCATCTTTTCCGGTTTGGAAGGCTCGTATCCCCGGACATTGTATTCTGTTTGCAGGATTCTTCCGGCCACATCCTTTGCTGTTTTTTGGAGGGCTCCGGAAAGAGGTGAATGTTCCGGATTTTTCAGGTAGGAGTACGTCAATATCTCCAGTATTTTCTCAAAACTGTTTTCATGGATGAACCCGTAGCGGAGTTTGGATATGTTAATGCCATTCTTGTAGATTTCATCCAAATGGGCTATATCCGTCATGATTTCGCTTCTATCCAGATTAAACTTGCTTAAGAAGTTATCATAATCGCTTTTGTCGGGTTTCATGGAACATCGGACGGATGGAGAATGGTCTTTCATGAAATCCTTTGGATAATAGATACCTTCTGAAGGAATAAAACAGTGGGGCATCTCCGGCGTGAACATAACGGCGCATTGTCTGGAATCTTCCACTATGATATTGTTGGCGGTACTGAAATAATAGATCTCAAGGGAGTCGACACCTCTCAATGCTGGTGAGAAATAATTGTCTGCCAGATATTGCAGATACCGTTCCATGCATTGGATTCCTCTTCCGGTATCATCGAATAAAAGTACACCGTTCTCGCTTTGTATGGCGGTAACGGTTCTCTCCCGGATATTGTCCATCTTTTCCGAATGATATTGTATGTATGCCTCCAGTACTTTTGCTGTGTCGGCATTATCATTTATCCTTTCCAGCAGAGCGACCGTATCAAACATGTGTCCAGGTAATCCCCTTGCAGAGATTTCATGAGCGAAAACAAGACTTCTGAGCGAAATAGAAGGGAGTTCTTCCAATTCCCCATTATACATGACTTCATGTATAACGGAAGGAGTATCCATTTCAATGTCTTTGTCTAATTGGAGACAATAGATGGTTTCTTCCGGAATATAGGTCCCACCCAGTGCGAGTTCCGCTTGCTCTCTCAGGTAATTACCGCACTGTATATCCTGGTTCTCTCCGGATATATGGCTGTAATCAACCACTTTGCCCAACTTGTCGTTTACATTAAAAAGAATAGTGTCGTTTGTATTCATAATTCTTCTGATTTATAAAGTGAATAATTAAGAGAGTTTACGCCCTTTCGGTGGGCCGGGAGCTTTTTCATTTTTTATCTTATGCTCCACCTTCTGCTTCTTCTCCAAATCTATGGCTCATGGGAAACAGATCATAATCTGGTCCGGGCAGCAAAGGGAGATTCTTTTTTGTTTCATGGATTCGTCATCCAGCTGAATGCGGACAAAGTAATCCATCTCCCCTTTTCCGGTTTCCTTGATGGCGATGACTTTCCCTTTATAGGGAACGGGAGCCTGTTCTTCCGGATCGTTCTCTACAATCCGTGCCCCGATGCGAATCTGACTTTTGGGTATCATATCGTTTTATTTTAAACGGTTATTATTACGTCTATTTTTACTCTCTGTCTTTTTAACGGTATTCTTCACTTCCGGTAGCGGATAGAGCAGCCCCTCTTTCATCATATACGTCTTGATGCCGAAAGATTTGGATGAGCTTTCAATCCTGCCTTGTTCGAAGTTGGCTTTACAATATTGCAGATGCCTTGTCGTTTCTTTGTCGTTTTCCGGTATATAAAGCGCATCCCCCGAGACCAGTACCCATTTTTGTATCTTATTCAATTTTTGGTTTCCGACAGTGAAAGTAACGGTGGAATCATTCAGCATGTTTTCAAGGGAACGGTGGCCTCTCACATCGAAATCCCTTTTCAAGATATCGCCTGCAGCCTTGCGGATTTCCAATGACCATTGTTTGAATTTCTCCCCGTCAAAGTCATCAGCCGACTTAACTTGAGTTGTTTTCTCCAGTTCATTAGCATACGGCAGCAGTTCATTGAAATAGGTAAACGGTTGTTCATGAATATTCATATAACCGTTACGTATGACAGTCAGCAACCGATAAATGTCATGGTTTCCCTGGCTGATAGAAACATGCGTATCCTTATTGAAGTGCCAGTCGGTAGCGAATTTTATAAAACTTTCCCCTGTCGCTTCCATCGAATGATAGTAGGAAGGTTTTAACCCGTCGATGAATCCTTCGGGCAGTTCGGATGCACGGACATAAGATGCCGGATAAAAATTGAAAAAATAATCCAGCTCCATCGGTTTACATGGTTGGAAGGATGCATCTATGAAAGGAACCAGTTTGTCCTGGACGGACATGCAGTCATATACGGCCAGATGGCCCATATTATAATGCGGATCGAAGTAGTGGTCAGTCAGATGCTGGAGGCATTCCCGAAATCCGTTCCTGCCGATTTCATTGCCAGAAAAAATAAGGTATCCGAAGTCATTCTCTACAACTTTCAATGGAAATACATACTGAGGCTGACATCGGTACAATGTTCTTTTTTCCAATTGCTGCAAACGGAACTCCAGATATGCGGATTCCTGCATGATATACTTCTTCAGTAAGCTGCCGTCCGGCTCATTCTTATGCCTGTAGGTATAGACCGCATCATGCAGGGAGATGCGTTTGGCTGGAGGGATGCAGTGTTCCTGGAAATACGGCAGCAGTTCCTTGCTGATATATTCCTCGAAAGGGACATGGGGATTTACCGGTGGGACTTGTTTCATGGTCGCCAGATCATACCGGAGAAGTTCCGTATCAGGAATATAGGGACTGCACTCCGCTTCCTTGACGTTGTTAATCAGAAAATTACGGAACAGGTTGTCTGCATCTCCATTCTGAATGAACGTGAGGGTATTCAGAGGCTGGCGGGAAGTAAAATGATGGTAACGGTCTACCGCGACAAAAATGCTACCCGGTTTTTCGGGATCGAATAACGGATTTTCCATTTGGTTTCTCTTGTCCATATTTCTACAGTTTAGGGTGGGTATTTTTTTTCTTTTTCACGTCCCGCTTTTTATCCAAAACCTTTTCGATTACCGCTTTCACTTTGAATACCTGCTTGTTTCCGGGCGGTTCTTTAGAGAATACGATCCGGGAGAAATCCCCGTTCACCCATGCATAGGAATGGGACGGATTGTTCTTTGCCTCCGCGGGCAGAAAGAGCACATGTCCCGCCTCCAGTACCTGCCGATGAGGAGTAAAAAGACGGACACCGTCTACCATGACACTGTCCATCGGGTCATTGAGAATCCTTTCGACCGTGCGGTGTCCACGTACGTCGTAGAATCGTTTGAGGAGTTTATCCAGCTCGTCCTTATCCCGGCTGTTTTCATCTATCTGTTCACGTATTTCCAGTGTCGCGGATCGACGGGAGAGCTCGGAAAGTGCGCGTTCCTTACCGGCTATCGCATCCAACGCATCAATAATATTACAGTTACGGTGGCTGATGTCACAATGGGCATTGTGGCAGAAACTGCGGAAATCTTCCGGGGTGGGTTTCATCTCATTCCGGTATGCCGGTTCCATCTCCGGGAGTCTGTTCATCTTCAGGTAAGGATATTCAGTGAACAGGTTCTCACCCGGATTGACAGACGGCCCCTGTCAGAGGATGCCTTCCGCCCCGTAAACATGGACCGGACCGAGGTTGAAATGGGGATCGAAGTAATGGTCCGCCACAAGCTGCAGGAATTTCTGCATGTTTGCCTGCCCTTCAGCCGTATGGGTGAAGAATAAAAAGCCGTCAGCGGTTTCTATGGCTGTATAGGATTGTTCGGGTTGCTTCATTATTTATAATTTAGGGGAATTGTTCTTTTTCGTTTTTACTTCTTTTTTCAAAGCGGCGGTATATGGGATGATTCTGCCGTTTTTCTCCTGATACACAGCGTTGTCTGCCGGAGGTTTGGAGTATGCCACTACCCGGTTACATTTCTTATCGGCATGAAGAAAGTGCAACCCGGGCATTGATTCGGATATTTTGGAAGAGTATATCCATTTGCCTTCCAGCAGGGCTTGTCTCATGGCTTGGCTGGCATCGGCTCCACCAATGAGAAACGGAACGCTCTTGTCATTCAGTGTCCTCTCCAATGTACGGTGTCCCCTTACATCAAATTCCGTTTGAAGGATATTTTCCGCTTTCCGGCGCATTTCATCCAGTACATCAGCCAAATTCAGACCGGAGGATTGTCCGTTGATGCAGTTGTCTATCCGGGTGACATATTCTTGAAATACATTTCGGTATCCGAAGTCAGTATCACATACTATATCCCGTTTGAATCCGTTTTCTATCAGATACAACAGTTTGCTGATATCCGCATTGTTACGGCTTGCAGGGCATCCGGCAAATTCAGTCAGACGAAGGAACTCAGAAGCGGTCGGCTCCATATTCGTTTCAAATGTCTGCCTCCACTGTTTCCGGTCACGGAAAGTATCTTTTGAGAATATGGTTTCATCAAAGTCATATTCCCCTTTCCCGTTTTGAGGATTCTTCCGGTAACAGGCATCCACCAAAGGACGGATATTGTCGGACAGGCTGTTGACCTGGTATTGTCTGACGGGGCCGGGTTCGCTGTGAACCCAGAAATAATTGCCGGATAGTTGTTGATAACAGATTTTCAACCCGTCCCGTCCTGTTTTGGTATCACTGAAAAACAGGATTCCTTTGGATGTTTCCACAGCATGCAAGGGTAATTTATGAACCGGATCATAATTATACCTGACAGCCAGTTCATCCTGCTTCCCGTGAAACTGGAGCAGTCCGTCCAATTGCTCTGCTGTCAACTTGGGCAGCTCGCCTGATTCCATGAATATGTCACTGCGTGACTGTGCAAACAGCACATTCCTCAGATTGGTGCTTATAAGGGGAACCAGCCCCTTTTCCCGGGTATAGGGCAGCAATATCCGGGAGATATATTCCTTTTTAGCAATATCCCCTGTGATGGCAGGTACATCCGTCATCTTCGGAAAAGAATAGATTTCCAGACGGGTATCCGGTACAAAAACGGCATTTTTAGCTTTTATCGTTTCCCGGCTGAACAGAGACATGAACGTATAAACAGGGTCTTGCCTGTCGGGATCGGCAGGATAGAGCATATAGGAGGATTCCGCATGAGGTTTCTCCTTGCCGGTTTCATAACCGACAAGAAGATAGCCTTCACCGTCTTTCCTGAAAAGCTCGTCCAATAACTTGGGGTCATCAGAAATATAGGCTGCCATATTGTTACATTTTAGGGGTTATGGACGGCTTGCGGGTGCGTGTTTTCTTTTCCGCTTGCCCGGAGGTTTCTTCTTTTTTCAGAGGCTTTCCGGCGGTTTGTACCGGTCCGTTAACCTGTGGCTCTCCGTTAGCGGCCCGCTGCTGTTCCTGTTTCTGCCCCTCTTCCAGCTTTTGGGTGCTTCTTTCCCAAAGGAATTCAACACCCCGCTCGGCGGCACTCATCTGGATGGAGGTAGTATAATATTTCCCATTATTGGACTTGAAACGGATCGGCACTTCCTCTCCACGCACGGCGGCTTCATATTCTTTTTTGGAAAGCGTATAATCTTTCACCTTGCGCGGAACACGTGCCTGCTCTACGGGCATGTGGAACAATTCATTCGTTACCGGATCTTTGGAGAGGTAGCAGGGCTTGGTTTCTTTGGTTCGGTAATCAATGACCATATCAACCGTTTTACCCAGGTTGCCCGTCCGGTTCAATGTCTTGAGGTCGTCTTCCGTCAATGTATATCCCCTATAATCTTCACCCACTTTGGGAGCCTGACGGATGTAATGGAGGTCGAACTTGACCGCACCGTTCTCATCACGGAACAGGGAGAGTTTGGCGTCACCGCTTTCACGCCCCAGCTCGGAAGGTTTGGCTATGTGGAAGGCGACAGCGGATGACTTCCCTTGCAACATCCTTTCGAGACTGTCTTTCGAGTTTTTCAGGACATCCGGGGTAATGCCATAGTTGCCTGCCTGTTTCCAATTGATTTCCCGTTCATTATAACGGTGGTTGTTATACACCCTGGTCGAAGCCAGCTCTCTTCTGACCGCCTCGTTCTGTGGTTTCTGAGCCGCCTCTATTTTTTCTTTGGCCTGCTCTACGGGCGTTTCCTTCGGCATGTTATACAGGGAGTAACGTCCCGGATTGTTGTACTGGTAGAGAAAGTTCTTTCCGAAGTTGGTGAAGAAGTTTCCTCTCTGGTCCACCCTGATAAACTGGTCCTTGTTCGCTTCATTGGCATCGATAGTTTCCAGCTCTCCATTCGCTGCGATTCCTTTTACACCTTTGGCTTTCTGCTCTTTCTTGTCATATGCCATCAGATACCCGTGTGCCGGGGTTGCTTCCTTGTTTTCAGGAGCTAAGTTTACATCGTTCATATACGTTAATTTTAAAGATGAATGAATCATTTACAGGGGTAAAATTACTATCTTTGACATTAAATAATTTGATTATGAGGAAGTTGTCATTGATTGTCATGTTCTGTCACTTATTGTCATGTCCGGCTTTTGCACAATCCCCATTGGAGGGGTATAAAAGCGGAATCAGTTCAATCATCTACCGTATCCATTCTGCCCGGCAGTGAAAGTCTTTCGTATGAAACAGCCGGTTGCCGGTAACCGTGCTGGCTGATTATCCTGTTTTATTCCCCTTGAATGAGAGCCGGAAGAGGTTTGCTGTTTCTTCCGGTTTCGGGATAAGGATGCATCCGGTGAAAAAGAGAAGGATTCTCCACGCCGGAGTGGATATGGCCGCACCCTATGGCACTCCGGTCTATGCTTCAGGAAGCGGGAAGGTCGTTGAAGCCCGGTACAGCAGCAGTTATGGCTGGTACGTCGAAATCCGGCACGCGGGTGGCTTTTCCACGCTGTATGCACACTTAAGTAAATTGTACGTGAAAAAAGGGAACGATGTCCGCATGGGGCGGCATATCGGTAATGTCGGGCATACCGGCATAGCAACCGGAAATCACCTGCATTTTGAACTGAGAAAAAACGGGAAGCCGCAGAATCCGTTACAATGGATGATACTGAGGGATTTCCGTTCTAAAAAAAGTTATTAATCTAATCCATTGCACGATGAACATTGAAGAAGCTAAAAGTATTCCGTTGGAGGATTATCTCCGACACATGGGATTTTCCCCGGTCAGACAACACGGGGACAGTATCTGGTATTGTTCTCCTTTCCGCGAGGAGAAAACACCCTCTTTCAAGGTGAGTGAGTCGCGCAATCTATGATATGATTTTGGATTGGGACAGGGAGGAGATATCATCACCCTGGCGATGGAGCTTCAAAAAACGAGGGATATCTCTTATGCGCTGAAAGCGATAGAGAGACATTTCCCGGCTATAACCCGGATTGCCGCTTCTCCCCGTCGGGTAGAGCCACAGAATACCGGTTATCAGCAGGTGCGCATTGATCCGCTGACGAATCCCGTATTGCTGGGTTATCTTAAAGAAAGAGGCATCCCGCCGGAGATCGCAAAGAAAGCATGCAAGGAGGTACATTTCCAGAACAAGGGTAAATGGTATTTTGCCGTGGCTTTTGCCAACCGCAGCGGTGGGTATGAAATCCGCAATAAATACCTGAAGGGCAGTATCTCACCCAAAGAGATTACACCTGTCAAAAACGGTGGCGACCGTTGTATAGTCCTTGAAGGTTTTATGGATTATCTGTCATACCTCACACTCAAGGCTTTGCATCCCGGTAACGGACAGTCCAAAGGAAATGAACCGGATTATATCATATTGAATTCAGTCAGCAACGTTGGCAAGGCTATTCCGCTATTAAAAGAATATAAGAATGCTCTCTGCCTGCTGGATAACGATCCCGCCGGGAGGCAGGCATTCCGGGAGATGGCGGAAGCCGGATGTTCGGTCGTAGACAAGTCCGCCTGCTACCGGGAGTATAATGACTTGAATGACTACTTGTTGGGCAGGAAGATGCAGCAGGAGAATAAAGCGGTTCATATGCCGGAGGCTGTCCCGAAGAAAATTGAAAAGTCCCAAAGGACACAGTCCGGTTGAAAACTGTAAAATAAGGGCACCCATAAAAAGAGAGAGCCAAATCCGGTCGGACGGATTTGACTCTCTTCTTTTTTCACTGCCCGGCTGTCTGCCGGATACCTATTCTTAGTAGTTTCTAATCAGCAGTTCGTTCACCGCTTCTCTTTTCTCTGCTATGGAACAGATGGAGCGGAAGATGCTGATTCGCTGGATATGGAAACCGGCATAGAGGTCGTCGAAGAAGGTGTTCTCCGGGTTCTTCTGCCGGGGATCGGAGTTGGAAAGCATTCATTTACCACCGGCTTCGCCTATTTCCTTGCAGAAATCCGCCAGGCTGGTCTGCTCTTCGTCTCCGAAATCCTGCGGCATATAGGATGTGCAGGCATTGCTCTCATTGACCGGCTTATAAGGCGGATCAAAATAAAAGAGGGAGTTGGTTCCGATGTATTCTGCGGTCTGCCGGTAGTCACCGTCCAGGATCACGACATCCTGCAGCAGCTTGTGGTTAAAGCGGATCAGTTCCTCTTCCAGCAGTTTTACCCGTCCTCCGAAGCCGAAAGTGACGGACAGCTTTCCGCTACGGTTCACGGAGTAAATGCCGTTATAGCAGGTGCGCATAAAGAAGATAAACAGGGCGGCACGGGTTACGTTATCCGGATTACCTTCATTGTAAAAGGTGCGTTTCTCCATGAAGTAGGCCCTTCTTCGGGCATGTTCTTCCAGAGCGATGTATTCGTCCTGTATCCGCGCAAGCACCCCGATCAACTGCTCCGGGGATTCCTTGATAACACGATAGACATTGATCAGTGCCTCATTGGAGTCGTTGATGACGCATCGGATTTCCGGATAGGTCTGTCTTATTCAGAAGAAGAGGGCACCGCCACCTACAAACGGTTCTACATACGTGTCCATCTGTCCGAAGTCTTTGGGAAGTGATTCGATAAGTACAGGGAGCAATCTTCTTTTGCCTCCCACCCAGGGGAAGCAGGGTTTTCCCGGCAGGTTGGCCGGAGAACTTTTCTTTTTTTCCATGTTTACAACATTTAAATGATTAATAAATTAAATAGGGATTATTCTTCGTCTGCCGTTTCCAGCAGGTGTTTCAGATTGGGATCATTTTCGATGCGGAGCAGCTCTTTCTCGATAATCTGCGTCACATCTTCCTTGATTTGGTAGTAGCTCCTTTCGATTTCTTCTTTCATGTGATCCTTACCATCCGGACCTGTAAAGTCTGTGATGATGGGGATGGGCTTGTAGGCTTTTGTTTCAGCGGCTACCCGTTCATTATCCACGACAATCTCGGCATGGAAGATTTTTTGATTGATTTTCTCTACGAAATTGTCACAGACCGCACCGACGAACTCCCCCTGCGAGAGGTTTGAAATCTTGGAGGCAGGGATAAGCGAATCGAGTTGGGTACTGATGTTAGTGGAGGTATCTTCCCGTGTCATGTTGATCGACTTGCGCTGCTGAAGCACTTTCCCAAATCTTTCCGAGAGATTCTTCGCTGTTTCACCTACCACTTGCCCGGCAAAAATATTGCCGATTGTGTTTTGAATCACACGCGCCTCCTTGTCACCGTAATCCCGTATCAACTGGCTAAAATCCTGTGCGCCCAGACATACTGCAACTTTATTGCTTCGGGCCGTGGCAATCAATGTGTCGAGTCCCCGAAAGTAAATCGTTGGCACTTCGTCCACGAGAATGGAGCTTTTCAGCTTTCCTTTCCGGTTCACGAGTTTGACAATACGGGCATTGTAAAGTCCCAAAGCACATGAGTATATGTTTTGTCTGTCCGGGTTATTGCCCACACACAACACCTTTGGAGCATCGAGGTTATTAATATCCAACGTGAAATCATCCCCGGTCATGATCCAGTACAAGGCCGGGCTGATCATGCGTGAAAGCGGAATCTTGGCGGATGCTATCTGGCCTTGGAGCTGCTCCATCGCGCCACCTTTCCAGGCATCCATAAAGGGTGACAGGTAGTTTTCCAGCTCCCGGTAAGAGGTCAGTATGGTGAACACGTCCGAGTATGGTTTATTCAATAGTTCAATGGCATGGGGGAATGTACAATATTTCCCGTTCTCGTAAATTTTGAGATATCATATGATGGCTGCCAACAACACAATCGGACTTTCCACAAAGAAGTCTCCCTGTTTCTGAATCCAGCTCTTGTTCAGGTTTAACATGATGACATAAGCGGACTCGTAAGCATCCGCAATGTCGGACAGGAACGAAGGATTCAGGGGATTACACCGGTGACTGTATCTGGGATCGTCGAAATTGATAACATAGAAACCGACCGGCTTGGCATATTTATCCCTGTTTTTAAGCAGCTGGTTATAAGCGATTATACTTAAATCCGGATACTTGAAATCATAGATATAAGCGGCAAATCCTTTCTCTATCTGCTGGCGGATATAGTTATTGATAATGGCATAGCTCTTTCCTGATCCCGGAGTACCGAGAATAAGCGAGGCTCTGAAAGGATTAATTACATTTATCCAACCGGAGTAGGTTTTTCGCTGGTAACGGAAACGGGTAGGCAGATTCACCGAATATTCATTGGCGAGCAAGCGGGTTTCCTGCATGAAACTCTCGTTCTCATCGTTGAAGACGTCATCCATAAACTGGTTCTTCAAGAGGCGGCTGATCCAGACTCCGGCAGTAAGCAGACAGATATATCCGGCGGCTACGGTAGCTACATACAATAAGGTAAGAAACGTAACGGAGAAACGGGTTGTCAATAAGAACTCACTACCGAAAAAGAGTAACAATCCGGCTGCAAGATAATAACCGATATTCCTTCATGACATCTCCACATCCTTCCGTCCTTTGGCTCCCATACAGGAGAAGAAAAGGAACATCAGGGAGAAGGATTTACTCACCAGCGAATGGGAGAACAGACCCGTATCCCGTTGGAAATTGAGCAGTATCTTATCCACCACGCCGATGGTCAGGTTCATGGAAAGAAAATAGGGATAACAGAAATAATAGACATTCATCACTAAGAAGATGATGCTGATAGCCCTCATAAAGTCGAGGTTCTTATTGAGTCCTCTGGTTTCGTCTTGTGACATAAGCGGTATAATAATGAATTAATAGCAATACAATCTGTTAGCCGAGATGCGGACCTTTCCGCTTTCTCTTCTTCTTTTTCCCGTAAGGGTTTTGGGGCAGATCGTCAGCCGGATACGGATAGGATTCCGGAGAGAAGATATCCAGCAGTCCTTCCACCAGTCCCGGTTCTTTCGTTTCCGGTCCGGTCGGCTGGAAGACAGGAAACTCTTCAGTCTTTTCCAGTGGAATCGTACCGTACTTCCGGTTGATAACTGATGCCGAATACTCTTTACCCAACAGAGATCCCTTGAACACGGTTTTCGAATGATGGTCAATGTAGGTGACTCCGTAAATCACTCCCGCATCATTCTGGTAGAGCATGGCGGTGATACCTTTCCCGGTGAGTTCCTGCAGGAACCCCTGACGGGTGTCTTGTTTCAGGGCCGTGGCAATCGCTTCTTTCGTCCGGTCGGGTACCGGATGTTTTGCCATCCATTGTTTGCTTTTGAAAAACTTCTTTTTGAGCGCTTCATATCCTACACTCTTGCCGATCTTGCTGGATTTGATGGCTACACCCACCCGGTCACCCTTCTCATCGGTAGCCGCATAGACCAGTCCGTGGTAGGTTTTCCCGTCTATCGTTTTGTGGGTTTCTTCCACCGTCACATGGAAAAGACCGAGCAAGGCTTTGAACTCCTTGATGGATTGGAATTTGTACCCCTGCATGATGGGCTTGACTACATTGGCTATCTGATGCTTGATATCGCCTTTCTGATAATCGACGACAGTCAACGGCAGGGATTCCCGTTGTTCCATCTTCTCGGCAGGCAACAGATGAAATTTCTTTTCCAACTCCCGGCAAACAGCGGTTGAGCGTTGCCATTCTTTGTAATCATTGATTTTCTTCCCCTGTTCGTCGATGCGCAGGGATACGATATGGATATGGGGCCTGCCGATATCCTCGTGCCGGTAGATGATATAGGGCTGATTGCCGTACCCCATCTTTTCCATGTATTCCTGTCCGATAGCTGCCAACTGCTCATCGGTCAGTACATCGTCCGGGTGCGGATTGAGTGAGACGTGGATAACCGGTTTCTCGGTGTGGCGGTTAGCGGCCAGATACGGTTCGAAGGAACGCATGCAATGCTGGATGGTCGGATGGCCGTCTGCCGGTTCCATGATCCGGTTTCATGCCAGTGGCCGTGCCTGCTGCTTGTCCACTTTTTCGTGGTTATAGTATAATGCCCCATAGACGGAGGCTCCTGATGTTATTTTTGCAACCATTGTTCGAATTCTTGGGTGAGACGGATAATTTCCCGGTTCAGGGAAATTAGTTCAATTGTCAATTGCTCTAATTTATAGAGCATGGCGAGGGCTTTCTTCTCGGAGAGTCCCGTATGCAGGGCTTTGACTGCCTGGTTATAGTTCACCCCGATCCGGCGGTATTCACTTTGCAGGTTGGTCAGCTTGATGTAGTAATCCGTTGCCGCCTTGTCGATTTTCACCACTTTCATCGGTTTGTCGAAGAGTGCGGAAAGGATGAACTGTGACTTGGTTTTGACTCCCGAATTCTCGAAGAGCCGTTCGAACTCGATATTCTGGAGCTCGTCCAGACGGAACCCGTAATAATAAGAATGAAGCTGCGATTCCTCTTTGGGAGTCCGTCCACCTCCTCATTTACTCGAAGTGTCAGCCCGTCCGGGCTTACGTGTATTACTGATTTTTGCCATATCGTTTTGAGTTTTATTTATCCGGCAGCAAAATAAGTGATAATATTCATACGAACCTAAAATCGGAATGTGACTACAACTGACAGAAGATGACTATTAGTGACAGGGGGTAAAAATCCCCCTGTTCACTTTCCGTTTCCGCAACTCACGATGTTCTTTTCAAAGTTTTCTCTCAGTTTGGGAAGCAGGACGGAACAGTTCTTTTTGCGCCGGGCGAGGTCGGCACGAAGATCGTATGGCTTGGGGATGGAAACATTGAAGAGTTTCTCGAAAGCGGAAACAATACCGGCGAAAGAGAGACGTTTGCCATTCTCGTCCGTGATTAGCTCGCTATAATCCAGTGAAGAAATCAGTTCCATCAGGTTGACTAATGTGCCTTTCCAATGGAGCGATGAAAGAAAAGAGGAAGGTGTTTCACTGCTTCCGGGATACTGCACACTAAAATTAACCAGCTCTATCTCCGCTTCCACAAGCAGGAGGCATTTGTCCAGATAGAATCCGACTACCGGTGTATGAGAGGATAGCTTTTTTAGAGAAACCAGTTCCACTTTACTATGAAGCAGATGGCGTAGCCTTTCCGATGAAGAAACAGATTCTACGGCAAGGTCGTACAGGTATTGTTCGTATTCGGTATAAGAGGAAGCGAATTCTTCATCGGAAACTCCATGTTCCTGATTGGAAGCCAGAGAAAAACAGTTGAATATACGGCATTCTGTAAATGGTTTCATACGGCATACGTTTTATTTGTTTATACCGGAGTAGGCCAAATGGAATGCCCCAACCGTAGCATTAAACCTTATATTGTTTTAAGACATTGAAAATCAATGACAAACAAATTTCGTATAAAAACAGGTGTAAACAAAAAGTGTAAGCCTGTCCTTACACTTCTGTCAAGGACGGCTTACACTTTCTGTAAACCCCGCCTGCTCCGTATTATTCTCCGGTCAATCCGTTATATGGTATTTCTTTAGCTTCTCATACAGGGTAGTCCGGCTGATATTGAGCAGCCGGGCCGCTTTGGCACGGTTGCCATCCACCTTTTCGAGTGTCTGGAGAAGTAACGTCCTTTCTTTTTCTTCTTCCGCCAACAGGGGTTCCTCTTCTTTTTGGAAGGAGATATCAATATTCAAGTCTGAAACAGAAATCCATTCCTGCTGGCAGATTAGTACGGCACGACCGATTACATTTTTCAGTTCACGGATATTACCCGGCCACGGATATTCCAGCAGTGCCGCCTGTGCCAGCCGGTCAAAGCCGCGAAATGATTTTCGAGCCTTGGCGCAAGTGAGCTTCAAAAAGAAATCGGACAGGGGGAGGATGTCCTCCCGGCATTCGGCCAGTGTGGGAATCCGGAGGGTGAACTCATTGAGCCGGTGGAACAGGTCTTCCCGGAAGCGTCCCTGTTCGATGGCTTTTTCCAGATTCTCATTGGTGGCGGCAACCAGCCGGATGTCAAAGGAGTATTCTTTTGTGGAACCTACCGGTTTGTAGCGTTTCTCCTGCAAGGCCCGGAGCAGGAGCATCTGGGTTTTATTGGAGAGGTTACCTATCTCGTCCAGAAACAGTGTCCCTCCGTCAACTGCACGGAACAGTCCGACTTTGTCGCTTTCCGCACCGGTAAAGGCTCCCTTCTGGTGACCGAAAAACTCGGAGGCGGCAAGTTCGTCAGGAATGGCTCCGCAGTCGATAGCGAAATAGGGTTTGTTTTTCCGGTGGCTCCGGGCATGTATCTCGGCTGCAATATGTTCTTTCCCCGTACCGGAAGCTCCGCGGAGCAGGACGGAGATATCAGCATAGGCAATCATCTCTATCAAGCGGTACATCTCATGGGCTTTGGGGCTTTCACCCCGGTAGAAGTCCTGTTTGTTATTGTCTTTATCCAGTATCTCCGTAATCAATGCCAGAAGCTTGTCCGGCTGTACGGGCTTGCACAGATAGTTGATGGCTCCCAGCCTCATGGCTGCCACCGCATTTTCCACCTGTCCGTAGTTGGTCATAATCAAGAAAGGGATGGAATAATACTTCTTGTTCATCCATTCGAGGAGCGAAGTACTGTTGCCATCCGGCAGGCGAAGGTCTGCCAGTATCAGGTCGAACGCTTTTTGTTCGATGGCTTTACGGGCATTCGCAAGGGTTGTCACACAATCGGTTTTCATCCCTTCTTTCACCAGCCAGTTGCTGATGCTGCGGCTGAACACGATATCGTCTTCAATGATCAGAATTGTTTTCATAGGCTTTCTTTTTATATTTTTCAGCATATTCTATCAGTTTTTCCACTACCCGGATGACCTCCCGGATTTCCACAGATTGCCTGTCGGTCCACTCTGCCGTATGATCTGTCACCAGCTCCCGTAAATGAGACAGGGAAAAATCCAGGCGGACGGTTTCCCACAGGGGCAGGTTCTTATGCAGGATGGAGGAGGCGGTTGCTTTATCCTGCCGGTTCAGTGCATCGGTTAATGCGGTAAGGTCTTTCCGGCTCTCTTCGACGAACAGGCCGAGCATTTCCTCTTTATTGTCTTCCCCCGAAAGGATGAGCGAGAAATCGGGTTTATGCTCCTTCGGGGCTTTTTCTCCTATCACCTGTGCCACTGTATCTATCAGTTCTTCCATAGAGAATGGTTTGTGGATGCAACCAGAAAAGCCGCCCGACAGAAACTCGCTGTCATCGTCCACCCGTGCCGTTACCGCTATGACGGGCATTGTCTTTGCGTTCTCCATATTGGATGTCCGGAGCAGTTCCAGTATCCCGTAACCGTCCGTTTCGGGCATTTGTATATCAGTCAGCAGCAGGTCATATCTTTCTGACCGGAGTCGGATGACCAATTCCCGGCTGGTTTGGCAACAGTCGCACCGGACTCCGTTACGCTGGAGCATCTCTTTGGTAATGTTCAGTTGTATCCGGTCATCGTCAATGACCAGTACATTGATTTCATCCAGATGATAATCGGTAGCGACACGTGTCTCATCCATCCGGGTGGATTCATCCGCCTCCGGGAATGGCAGGAATACGGCAAAGGTGCTGCCTTCACCCGGTTTGCTTTTTACGGTAAGGACTCCCTGCATCCCGGAGACCAGCCTGCTTACAATAGCCAGCCCCAATCCGAAGCCGGGAAGATTCCGGGCATTGTCCAACCGTTCAAAGGCTGCGAATATCCTGCTTTTTTCTTCCTCTGTCATTCCGGTACCGGTATCCTGTACTGAAAAACGCAGTTCTTTGCTCCGGTATTCCGCATGCAGGCGGATTTCACCTTGCCGGGTGAATTTAACCGCATTGGAAAGCAGGTTGTTCAGAATTTGCTGGAGCTGTGAACGGTCGCCGTTCACCACCACATCCAGACCGGAGAAATCGGTTGTCAGCCGGAGCTTTCTCTTTTTGACCAATAAACTATAGTTTTCGGTTATCTCTTTGAAGAGGTTTTCCAACCGGAAGATCGAAAGGCTCGGTTTGTATCTGCCGGTATCCAGCAGATAGAATTCAATCAGGGTATTCACCAGTCCGACCATGTAATCGGACGAATGGAGAATGGTTTCCGCATATTCGTCCTTGCGGCTATTTTCTTTCTCACCGGGGAGCAATTCGGCGCACCCCTTGATAGCTGCCAGTGGCGCACGCAGGTCGTGAGCGATGGAGAGCATCATATTTTTACGGGCGGCCAATAGTTCCATGTTTTCTTTATTGGATGTTTCCAGCCTTCTCCGGCACCGGTATTGCCGGTTCACGTCCCTGTGTATCACCATGTATAGCAGGACGACCAGCACGGACGCCCCGATACCGATCCCGGCTATCAGCCGGAAGGTATGGTTACGTGTTTCCTGTTGCCAGCGTATTTCCCGGCAGAAGGCTTCCCGTTCCTTCTGCTCGAAGTGTTGCACCAGCAGGTTGAGGTGCCTATTCAATATCCGGTTGTTCATTCTCAGGCTGTCCAGCTTGGCGGACAAGGTTTCCTCGTAGGTACGGGTAGCGTTGTCTATTTCTTTTTCTATGGAATATAGCAATGCTGAAGGTTTCACTGCGGCATCGGATGTTCCTGCATTGGAGGTTGTGGAAAGAATGGATTCTTTCTGTGCTTTTTCCCGTTGCCGGGCATAAGCCGATTTCTTTTCCTGTTTGCGAAAGAAGCTCCAAAAGTTCTTTTTCTGTTTTTCACCGGTCTGGATAGCAGATGCTTTATCCGGCTGGATGTTTTGTTCTTTGCTTAGTGAGGACACGGCAGGTATTTTCCGGTGGACAATTTCCCTGACATCTGGCATCTCATTCAGCAGTTGCAGCAGTTTTTCCATCTGTATTTCTTTCTCTATTAACAGATTACACACAGAGTCAATGCATGTCTGTTGCAGGTTGACTTCCTGTCCGGCTTTCAGTTTTTGAAGTAATGTGACTGTTGCTGCACATTTCTTTTGGTACGTGGCATAGTCTTCCTCCGTCCATCCGTCAATCAGCTCACCGGTAGAGGCAAGGTCCAGCAGGCAAAGGAAAGCCTGATTGGTTTGTTGCCGTTCTCCCTGCCAGTGTACTTCCTGCCGTTCCATCGCACTTCTCTTCTGCCGGCTGTCATGGATGATATATACTATCAAGACAAAAAAGGATAGCCATATCAGGTATCCGATAATAATCTCCAGTTTTAATCTTGCCTGTATCATAAAAGGAATTATTTTAGCGTGTAAACCAAATCTGCAATACTATTTTTGTATGGATAACCACTATTTTTAATAAAATATTTCACTCATGATTCATTGTGAAACACATTACAATATCGTTGCATTTTGCTGTAATATAAGTACACTCTTCAGCGTCTACTTTGTCCTTCGGCAAAAGTTTTGACCCCACACTCACGCAGAATACACCAGCTTTAATCCATGAAATAAGATTTTCCTGAGTTGGTTTTACACCACTTGTTACCATTAATTTAGACCAAGGCAAAGGGGACAACATACCCTTAATCAACTTCGGACCAGGAACATCGTCAGGAAATACTTTGCAAAGATCACAGCCTGCTTCTTGTGCAAAACCAACCTCTGATACACTTCCACATCTCGGAACATAAACTATCATACGCCGATTACAAACTTTTGCGATCTCAGGATTAAATAACGGGCCGACAACGAAATTGGCCCCCAGTTGCAAATAAAGGGCTGCTGTGGCTGGATCTACAACTGAATTTATCCCCATGGTCATTTCGGGACACTCTTGTACCGCAAACTTTACAGTTTCTGCAAATACCTCGTGTGCAAAGTCGCCACAGTTTGTAAATTTGAATGTACGGATACCTCCTTCGTAGCAAGCTTTCACTACATTCTTTGTAACACTTGCATCTTTGCGGTAGAATACCGGAACGATACAGGTTGAACCAATCTTGTTCAGTACAGTCATTTTATCAAATTTTACCATTTTCTTAATTGCAATTTAGTATTATTGGTAATAATCAATGATTAGCGTTGGACACGACCGCTTGCATCACCACCTGCCAATGCTTCCACTTCTTCGACAGAAACAAGATTAAAATCTCCATTGATAGTGTGTTTCAAAGCAGAAGTGGCTACAGCGAATTCGAGTGCGGTACCTTGATCAGGTTTCATCAACAAACTATGAATAATGCCACCCGAAAAGGAGTCACCATCACCTACACGGTCTATTATCGGGGTGACATCATAATGTTTTGATTCGTAGAATTTTTCGCCATTGTAAATCATAGCTTTCTAGTCATTGTGAGTCGCAGAAAACGACTCACATAATGTGGAAATTACATATTTGAATCCGAATTTTTTAGTCATTTTTATAAAAATGCTTTTGTAGCCTTCAGCATCTGTCTTTCTGCCTTCCACATCAGCATCAGGTTTGAAACCAAGACAGAGTTCTGCATCTTCTTAGTTACTGATACAAACATCTATATATTTTATCAACGGTTTCATAATGGACAGAGCTTTTTCTTTAGTCCAAAGTTTTTTATGGAAGTTAAGGTCCACAGATACCGTAATACCATGACGTTTGGCTACTTCACAAGCCAGAAGAGTCAGTTCGGCTGCTTTATCTGAGATGGCCGGAGTAATACCGGACCAGTGGAACCAGTTGGAACCTTCCATAATAATATAGAAATCAAAGTCAGAAGGCTCTGTTTCGGAAATTGAAGAGTGAGCACGGTCGTATATAACCTTGTTTATACATATTCGCTGCTGATTATCTTTCTGTTTGTTTTTCAAGTTCTGTAACAGAGCAGTAACTTTCATGCGTTTTTTTTGGTAAGCGGTATAGTCATCCAATGTCCATCCCGAAACGAGTTCTCCCATGGCGGCTAAATCAAGTAATTGTATGAAAGTCGAATTTGTCAGTTCCCGTTCTTTCCGCCAGTATATTTCCCGTCGTTCCATCACATTTTTCTCCTCTCGTTCTTTATATACGAGATAGAGGATAAACACCCAAATGAATGCCAGCAGAAGATATCCGGCTACAATTTCCAATTTTAATTTACTTGTATAATGAATGTTCACATTTATCATAGACAGATGATTTTTTGATTTGTTTGGCATGAATTCAAAATGTATTCTGAATTCCGTCCGGCAGAAAATATAGTAAAATCTGTCTCTTATACACATCTCCGAGCCCACGAGACGGACTCCTATCTCGT
>ENA-OYHA01000174-OYHA01000174.1-human-gut-metagenome-genome-assembly--contig:-NODE-174-length-20731-cov-6.427210_pt1 | contig 20731 bp, 10 predicted proteins | sample MGYA00243759_ERZ652991 | MGnify/ENA primary metagenome ERZ652991 (study PRJEB26926, sample SAMN06165321) | human gut metagenome | biome: ENVO:00009003; feature: ENVO:2100002; material: ENVO:00002003... | reverse complement strand
GATAGGAGTCCGTCTCGTGGGCTCGGAGATGTGTATAAGAGACAGGTATTGAATGTTCTGTCTAATGCAAATATACGAAATAACTTGTATATATTATCCAGTGTTCATGAACAGGCCTTTTGAGCCCTATTTTAGCTCTTGTGATTATTCTCGATGGAAAGGATTGAAATTACAAATAAAGGCAAGCAAAAAGCTATTAGGAGTTAAATATATTTTTGATAAGTTAACAAATGGAGCCTGGAAATAAGTGTGATAAGCCAGGTTCTCATGCGAAACAAAAACAAACAATAAATTTAAAAATTAAATTAAGATGAAAATTAAAAGTTTGATGTATGTCCTTATGGGGACAATGTTGGTTACTACTTCCTGCTCTGATAATGAGTTGGAAAAAGGTAACGATGGTTCGGGAACTGTTGACCCGGTAAATGCTTCTGCACTTGTGAATGTATATTCCGATAAAAGTGGTTCTGAAGCGAGTCTGCTTGTGGGAGATGTATTAGTGAAAGATTCCCGTACTCTTACGTTGAATGTTCCTGCTGCTTGCGAGAAAGTGTATATGAAATACAATACAGTTTCGGGAACAGAAGCTACAAAAGAATTTGCTTTGTCTCCTGTTAGTCGTGGTGTAGATCAGAGTACTGGTTTCAATTTTGAAACAAACCGTCTGGCATTGGTAACTCTTGCGCTTCCTGAAGATGCAGTGCAGCCGACAAATGAAACGGACCAAGGCTATCTTTTCTATCATAACACAGGTGTGGTGATGTTCGAAGATGGTTGGCCTATTCAACTGGATTCATGGTATGATGAAGATTTCAACGATGTTGTATTCGAGTATGACTTGAAGGTGACTGAATGTCATAGTCAACAGATGATGGAGACTGTAGGAGGTAAAGAAGAATTGTTGTTGACTTTGGATGTTCGTGCTGTAGGTGGTATATACCCGACTGTGTTAGGTGTTGTACTGGATGGTTTGAAAAGCGAGTATGTTGATCGGATTACTGCAAGCCTTGTACTAAAAGGTGGTCAGGGAACAATGACAGACTTAGCTAAAGAGGAACTTTCTACAAAAAATATAGTGAAAGTTGAAAATAAAAATTGGAATTGGAGTAATGATACTCGCAAAGAACCGCGTTTCGCAATATTGACAGTGGATAAAGCACAAGCGGAAGGAACTGTTATTACACTGGATGGTTTAACTTCTTTGATGGATAATAATCAGGATATGTTTCAGGTAACACAAGGAAAAGTAAGAGAAGGACTACCTATGTTGCGTGCTGAAGTTAGACTGATTGGTAAAGAAGGATTAACTGGAGCTGAAAGAGATGCTCAGCTTGCAGCATTTAGAGAGTTGATTTTAGATACTAATAGACAGAATTTCTTTATTAAGGTGAACGGTGGTAAAGAAATACACATGAGGGGTTATGCACCGACTTCTGCTTACAAAGCAGAATATGAAGCATTGGTTGCGGGTGACACTACACTGGATGCAAATGTTTATTATTCAAATACCAAAGGTTCCACTTGGGGAGTTAAACTTCCGGTTGGCACACGTCATGCTTATGAACGTGTACCATTTAGAGAAGCATATCCTGATTTTACTAAATGGGTAGATAGTAAGGGTGCTTCAAACCAGAAATGGTATGAGAACTTTGTTGATGAAAAAACTATAAGATATTGGTAATGCAAATTATCAGTCAATACGTTATTTGAGATATTTTGTACAATTTGAACCCCTCTTTTTTCGAAAAGAGGGGTTTCTTTGTATTCGGAAGAATAATCTTTAAACTAATACCGTAATGACGAAGCGATTTTTTATAGGCTACAGTTTGATTACTTTTTTTCTCTTAAATAGTGTGGTGCTTTTGGCACAGCACAAAGCTTCTTTTGTGCAGCAATGGAAAATAGAAGATGCATCCCATGCTTTGCAAATAATAGAACGTGCGGATACATTAGAATTGATAGTTCCGGACGGACTGACTATGTGGTATCGGCAACGATTGGCAGGCGATTATGAAATAAGTTATCGTATTTGTATGGTGATGCAAGGTGGAAAGTATGACCGCTTGAGTGATCTGAACTGCTTCTGGGCTGCCAATGATCCTAAATACCCTGATGATCTTTTTGCCCGTAGTCAGTGGCGTGACGGCATCTTTAAAAACTATAACACATTAAACCTTTTCTACGTTGGATACGGAGGAAATGATAATTCAACGACCCGTTTCCGTCGATACAAAGGAGAATATTATGGAGTGGCAGATGACAAGGTGAAACCTTTATTGAAAGAATATACCGATGCCCCTCATTTACTCGTCCCCAATCAGTGGTATGAGATTCGGATTCGAGTGGAAAAGGGAATCACAACTTATTCTGTGAATGATGAAGAGTTGTTCCGCTATACCCTTGCGGGTAGTGAAGGTGACGGACACTTCGGTTTACGTCTTTTGCAGAATCACGTACTCTTTACAGATTTTAGAGCGACTATACTTTGACTTATATACTGAAAACCTAATAAGACTATATTTCCATGATGAAACAACCTTTTACTAAATTTGGAGTGACAACTCTGTTTTCTCTTTTGTGTTCAGCATTCCTTCATGCACAAGTTGTAACAGATGAACGGATGTTTTCTTTTGAAGAACCGCAAATACCGGATTGTATCACCGCTACCCATTCCCGCCTGTCGGTATCTGATCTGCATTATAAAGATGGAAAACATTCGTTGGAATGGACATTTGAACCGGGTGGTATATTGGAACTCAAGAAAGACCTGAAGTTTGAGAAGAAAGATCCGACCGGCAAGGATTTATATCTTTCGGCTTTTATTGTGTGGGTTTATAATGAAGTTCCCCAAGATGCGACCATTGAGTTTCAGTTTCTGAAAGACGGCAAACGATGCACATCTTTCCCTTTTGGTATTAATTTCAGTGGTTGGCGTGCCGCATGGGTTTGCTATGAACGTGATATGCAAGGCACACCGGAAGAAGGCATGAATGAACTCCGGATTATTGCTCCAAATTCAAAAGGAAGCCTTTTCATCGATCATTTGATTACGGCTACTAAGGTTGATGCACGTCAACAGACGGCCGATCTGCAAGTCCCTTTTGTCAATGCCGGAACCACCAACCATTGGCTGGTTGTCTATCAACACTCGCTTTTGAAACCGGATATTGAATTGACTCCTGTAGACGATAAGCAAAGAGCAGAAATGCAACTGTTGGAAAAGCGTTTTCGTGATATGATCTACACGAAAGGGAAAACGACAGATAAAGAAGTAGAAACCATCCGCAAGAAATATGATTTCTATCAGATAACTTACAAGAATGGTCAAGTATCGGGAGTACCTATTTACATGGTACGTGCTTCAGAAGCTTATGAACGGATCATACCGAACTGGGATAAAGATATGCTGACTAAAATGGGAGTGGAAATGCGTGCTTATTTCGACCTGATGAAAAGAATTGCCGTTGCATATAATAATGTGGTAAATCCGGTGATTCGGGAAGAAATGAAGAAGAAGTTCTTAGCAATGTACGATCACATAACCGATCAGGGGGTAGCTTATGGTAGTTGTTGGGGAAATATCCATCATTATGGCTATAGTGTTCGCGGTCTGTACCTGGCATATTTTCTGATGAAAGATGTGCTTAGGGAAACCGGGAAACTTCAGGAAGCCGAACGGACATTACGCTGGTATGCGATTACTAACGAAGTATACCCTAAACCGGAAGTCAATGGAATTGATATGGACTCTTTCAATACACAGACCACAGGACGCATTGCCAGCATTTTAATGATGGAAGATACACCGGAAAAACTACAATATCTCCGGTCTTTCTCCCGTTGGATTGATTTTGGTTGCCGTCCTGCATTGGGATTGTCCGGTTCGTTTAAAGTAGACGGAGGTGCTTTCCATCATCGAAATAACTATCCGGCTTATGCTGTGGGCGGACTCGATGGAGCAACCAATATGATCTATCTTTTCAGCCGGACGGAATTTGCTGTTTCCGAGTTAGCTCATGAAACAGTGAAAAATGTACTGTTGACCATGCGTTTCTATTGCAATAAGCTGAACTTCCCTCTTTCCATGTCCGGTCGTCATCCAGATGGAAAAGGTAAACTGGTTCCTATGCATTTTGCTATGATGGCTTTAGCCGGTTCTCCCGATGGAAAGGAGGAATATGATAGTGAAATGGCTTCTTCTTACCTCCGTCTGATTTCAGACCCAAGTATTGAAAATGACTCTCCCGAATATATGCCTAAGGTTTCAAATGCTGAAGAACGTAAGGTGGCAAAACGTCTTGTGGAGAAAGGTTTCCGTCCGGAACCGGACCCGCAGGGAAATATAGCGATGGGATATGGTTGCGTCTCTGTCCAACGTCGTAGTAACTGGTCGGCTGTGGCACGCGGACATTCCCGTTATCTATGGGCGGCAGAGCATTATCTGGGAGCAAATCTATACGGTCGTTACCTGGCACACGGCAGTTTGCAAATATTGACTGCTGCACCGGGACAGACAGTAACTCCCGCCACTAGCGGCTGGCAGCAGGAAGGTTTTGACTGGAACCGTATTCCGGGAGTGACATCTATTCATTTGCCATTGGAGCAATTGCAGGCTAAGGTGCTCAATGTGGATAGTTACTCTGGAATGGAAGAGATGCTTTACTCCGACGAGGCTTTTGCCGGTGGTTTGTCTCAACAGAAGATGAATGGTAATTTCGGAATGAAGTTACATGAGCATGATAAGTACAACGGATCACATCGGGCACGTAAATCTTACCATTTCATCGATGGAATGATTGTTTGTCTTGGTTCGGATATTGAAAATACAAATACGGAGTTCCCGACAGAAACGACTATCTTCCAATTGGCAGTTACTGATAAAGCAGGGCATGATTATTGGAAAAATTATCAAGGAGATAAGAAAGTATACGTAGATCATTTGGGAACGGGTTATTATGTTCCAACTCCCATCCGGTTTGAGAAGAACTTTCCTCAATACTCGCGAATGCAAAATACAGGAAAGGAAACAAAGGGTGATTGGGTTTCTTTGGTTGTAGATCATGGAAAGGTACCGAAAAACGGAAGTTATGAATACGCTGTTTTGCCTCAGACGAATGAAGCTCTGATGAAGAAATTTGCAAAGAAGCCTACTTATAAGGTATTACGGCAAGACAGGAATGCACATATTGTTGAGTCCGTTTCCGAACAGATCATTTCTTATGTGTTGTTTGAAACTTCTGAAACGACATTGCCGGGTGGCTTATTACAACGTGTGGATACTTCCTGTTTGGTTATGACTCATAAAGAATCTGCTGATAAGATTAAGTTGACGGTGGCACAACCGGATTTGGCTTTGTATCGCGGTCCAAGCGATGAAGCGTTTGATAAAGATGGGAAACGTATCGAACGTAGTATCTATTCACGACCATGGATTGAAAATGCCAGTGGTGAAATACCTGTGACTGTAACGATAAAAGGGCAATGGAATGTAGAAGAAACTCCCTTTTGCAAGGTGATTTCTTCTGATAAGAAGCAAACAGTTTTGCAGTTCAGTTGCAAAGATGGTGCTAGCTTTGAAGTGGAGTTAAGGAGATAAAAGTCAGACAATAGGAGATCATTTGCTTTCCCTGATAGGGGAACAGTAGTTTCTCTTGGAGAAACCATAGTTTCCATGCCGTTGAAACTATTGTTTCTAGGTGCTGAAACTACAGTTTCCCAATGCTGAAACTTTAGTTTCCCGGTACGAAACCTTTGGTTTCAAGCCTTGAAACTAAAAGTTTCCCTACGAGAAACAAGGGTAATGCATTCATGAAATAAATAGGATTGCCTGGAGCTTCCGGAGTGAATACCTCCGCGTTGTGAAATGTAGCTTATCTGTTTCTGGTGACAGCATTATTGTTGTCACACTGCTGTCACCTATTGCTGTTACGGTGTTAATTGTTAATAATCAAACCGTTAAGCAGCAATCGGTGACAGGTGACAGATATATAATTAAAATAATTGTATAGAGAGGTTAGAACATAAACATGGCAACGGCAACAATACGGTTGTTACATACGGCATGGGTATCTTGAATTTTCCCATTGGACGTATTGAGCGAACCATACCATGCAGAGCTTAATGTATATTCCAACCCGAATTTCCAGTGGGGGACATTGTAGGTCAGTTCTGCTCCTGCCGTAACTAATTGGTTAAGGTCTGTTCCTGTTCCATAAAGTTTTGCATCATTTCCTTTGGGAGCATATAGTGCATCACTTGTTCCCAGATTCTTGGCATAGCCTACGAAGATTCCCGGCTTCCATTTCTGTCCGTAGACAACGTTGAACCAAGAGCTGGAGAAACGTATCGGAGTATATTCTTGTTCTCCCGTTTGTTCGTTGACAGACTTGATCCCGAATCCACCCAAACCGGAAGCTTGTGTCAGATTGGATCCTAATACACTCTTCGCACCTATAAACCAATCTTTATTCGTATATTTTACATGGGCTTCGTAGGACAGGGTGGTAATGCGTTCGTCCACCTTGAAGGTTGTTTCCATTGAATGCATATAGCCGGTATACGGGTCTGTAAAATAATGATGGAGTATTGCTTCCGTTCTAGGTTTCAGTGAAAGCATTTCGACGCCTACTCCTGCTTGCAATTGTTTACTTTTATAGTCTAATCCTAAGTAAATTTCGGGAATACAGCTTTGCTTCAGATACTTATGTGTTTTCCCTTCCGGTCCTTGTGAAGTATATTGTGATTGCCACACTGCGGCTCCGGTAAGTTGGAAATTCTTGTTTGTATAGCGATAACGAATTTGTGGCGCACGGCTGAATGGTTGGAACGGTGCTCCTACGGAGAGATTAAGAATCTGCGGAGACACATCTCCGAATAACGGATGCCAGTTTTGCCCGAGCAATAAAGCCGATTTACCCCAATCCAGATTCAAATAAGCATGACGAAGGCGAATGACCGAATAAGAAGTGCCTGTGCCGCGGAAGTCGACTTCTACTTTGGCAGACGTCTTGGCTGTTCCCAGTTTTGGACCGGCAACGTCTACTCCAAGGCGTGAATATAAAGTATAGAAGTTACTGTTGGGTGTTGAGGTCAAATCGTTCCCCTCCGGATCACGCACTTTGTCTTTTGGATACATATAAAACAATCCGTCTACGGTTTCTTCGTTAGCACGACTATTATAATAGAAGTCAGTACGAATCTGTCCGTAGAATTTGAACTTGAAATCCTGCATTTGTGCGAAACTGCCCGATACGGTTATCAGACAAAGAAAGATTAGAATGTATTTTTTCATAATGTGCATGTTTGTAAACGGGCGCAAAATTACGTAAAATTACTGGTTATCAGTTCATCGTTGATTAAAAAAGGCAAGGATTGCCTGATTATATTTATTGAGACTTGTGCTTTTATGAATTGCTTTCAGTAATTTTCTGTCTGCTTGCGGCATTAAATATTCCCAGAAAGTTTTCATTTTGTTCAGAAGTTGTTCGTCTCCTCCTTCCAACTGTTCTGCATATTGATTGTATACGCATTTGTGCATAGATTGCAATTTTTCTCTCATTTCATCGAACTCGAGTGCACGGTTTTGTCTATACTCCAAAGCTAATGCCGGGTTGGCAAGTAATCCCCGTCCTATCATCATTCCGGCTAGTCCGGGAAACTGTTCCTGAATGCGGTGAATATCTTCTACACTATTGATATCCCCATTATAGATGAGCGGATGTTTGCAGACTCCCTGAAAGGCTTCAAACGCTTTAAGGTCGACTTCTCCTTTATATTGCTGTTTTCCCAAGCGGGGATGCATAACCACTTGTCGTAGGGGGAGCTCATTGATAATCGGAGCCAGTTTCAGACATTCCTCCGGATCTTCCCAACCCAACCTCATTTTGATAGAAAAACTAATTTGCGGATATTCCGTAATCAGCCAGCTAAGTAACGCTTGCACTTCTTCGGGATAAGGAAGAATACCGGAACCATTGTGGCGTTTAGCCAGCATGGGAAAAGGGCACCCCATATTGATATCGACTTCCTTATATCCCTTTTCAATGAGTAGGGATAAGATTTTTTCTGCTTTCTCAAAAGAGGGAGCTATCAGTTGTGGAATCAGATGGGGTACTTGATTATTCCCGGGCTCGATTCCTCGGACATCTCTATGGCGAAATCCGCCTTTTTCGAGTCGTACAAATGGGGTATAATAAGTATCTATACCTCCGAAGCAGGCAGCATGAGCATTACGGTAAATCACGTCGGTATACCCTTGTAATGGGGCAAAATGAATAGGAAGAGTCTTTTGCATTGTTTTTATTTTTGTGCAAACTTATATATAAATGTTGATTTATACGCTAGTTGAGTAAAGAAAAATGCTTTTTCGGAGGAGAAGAAAGGGAAGAGGGTGGAAAGATATGGTAAAAGTAAAAGAGAGGAACCTCGCGGTCCCTCTCTTTCTGATGTTAAATTGATTAAAGTCTGATTTTTATAAACGTTTTCTATGATTGAAGGTTAGAAAAATTGGGGGATATGCTTTTATTCTACAACGTTTATAGTCAGTTCACGTACTACTTGACCACCTTGATGGACGTAGTTTGCATTGTTGGCTACGAAGGTAGCGGTATATGTTCCGGCCTCCTCGTAGGTATGTGAGTATATCTCTAATGTTTGCGAGATATTTTTGATGGCTACACCAGCGTCAGGATCGCAGGAACCATTGAGGAGGATTGGATTGGAAATAAGCCAAGTATCTCCTTTGGTATAATCTTTGCTACCCCCGCTAGTTACGAAATCGTTTGGTTGGCTAATTCTCCAAAAATAAGGAATATTACCATCCACTGTGGTGTATGCTATCTTGTCTGCATATTCAGCACTTTTCATTTCTTCAAGTGTGAGATTTTTGTTTCCTAATGCTTCCTTCAGTTTGGTAAGATGAGTGTTGTTTTTTGAAAGATCATCTAAATTGTAGGTTACATTTAAAGCCGAGAATTCGAAGTTCTTTGCATTAATTGTGGTTGATTTCCCATTGTTGAATTCTAGATTAAGTTGTAATCCTTTAATATGTATAACAGGCATTGTAGCGCTGTTGTCAAGGGGATTCAGGCGGAAAGCAATGCTGATTTCCTTGCCCAAGTAAGAAGTCAAAGGGCAAGAATAGTCTTTAGTAACTTTGGTTGCTTTGGGAAGATCTTCCTGGCTGACAAGTTCCGTCCAGTCACAGTTAGTAACAGCTTCTTTGTCTTTTTCCACGTTGTTGCCACTAATTCCTCCAAATCGATCGGATATTAATATGTGAGTAGAACCTTCGATGGTTTTCGCATTGCCATAGTCATATAATATAGAGAAATTGATTTCACATTTTTCTACGTCTTCCGGTTGCATTTCAATTCTGTCCCGATGTTTGTATTCATGGCCTATTTCTCCACTGAAGAAGCTGATAAAATCAGGGTCGCCATCGAAGCTGAACGTTACAGGGCTTCCTTTTTTTACAGTCACAGTTTTGCCATCGAAGCTGACATTGCTGTCTGTCACCACACCCACTTCCATTGCTGTTTCTTCTTTTAATTCCTTGTCGCATGAAGCCAGGGATAGTCCGGCAAAAGCGATAGTCATCAAACTTTTATATATTGTTTTCATGTCCTTTTCTTTTTAAAGTTATTAAGAGAATTACCAACCCGGATTATTCGTCTTGATAGCACCGTTTGATCCTATTTCATTGGCAGGAATCGGGAAATAATTGTAAGACTTCGGAATATTGAAGTAAGTATATACATTGATTCCGAACTTCCAGGATTCGTCAGCCTGTGCCTTGTCCACTTGTTCCTGCATCAGTTTGTAATAGTCTCCCCAACGGATCAGGTCGAAACGACGTGTGTACTCGAAACAGAGTTCCATTGCACGTTCGTCTTTGATAGCCTTCCGGAAGTTGGTTTCATCCAGATTTGCAGCAAGCTTGTTGATTCCTGCACGCTCTCTTACTGCGTTGATACATTCATAAGCCAGATCATTAGGACCATGGTTGACTTCATTTTCCGCCTCTGCAATCATTAGCAGAATGTCAGAGTAACGGAGAAGAGGGAAGTTGATGGAAGTATCGTTTTTACTCTTCTTGTCTGCTTCATATTCTCTACGATATTTGGCGGCAGCTCTGTTGCGGTTCTTATTGGCATCGTTCTTCGATTCACGATCACCGTAAGTGGAACCCGGCTCTGTTTTACCATAGCTGAAGGATTTGTCCCAGTATTGTTGTTCCACTTCATCTCTTTTTCCCTTTACAAATTCACGACCGTCTACCGGAGTACCTTCTCCTGCTGACTGGGTGTAAGTGAATGGAGCGATGTTCCAGTTGCAACGGTCAATGTCACCGTTTGCTTCATACAATTCGAGCAGTTTAGGAGTATTCCAGATAAAAGCGTATGCATAACCCGGATCACCTTTACCGGTGATGGATGCTTTGGAAGAAAGATCTTTACCCTGAATACCAATGATATTACCGATTCTACCTTCTGCACGTACATCCGTTGAACGGTTACCTGCAAATTCTACTTCCCAAATACTTTCATTAGCCTTGGCACCATCCTTATTGAGAGCTGTGTTATACTTATCAGAGCAAATGTCGATAAAGAAATCCCAATATTTGGCAGTCAGTGAATGTCCTTCGTTTCTGACTAACTGTGCATAGTAACTCGCTTTCTTGAAGTATTCTGTAATCTCTGCATTTGTCGTACTGTTGGCTAAACCTACTTCCTTGTCGCGCTTAGGTTCGCCGGCTCTGAACATATATACCCGTGCCAACATACCCCAAGCTGCCGATTTGGAAACACGTCCCGGCAAGTAGTTCAAATCTTGGGCGGATTTGAGATCCTCGGCAGAACCGTACATCTCTCTGATGATGAAATCATAGATCGTCTGTTTGTCTGTACGCGGGATGGCGAGGTTATAAGCATCTTCTGTAGAATTAGTTTTGAAAGGTACATCTCCCCAACATTCTACCAAAGTGAAATAATAGAATGCGCGTAAGAAACGGGCTTCGGCTTTGTATTGCTTGCGGGTGTCGTCGTTCATATCGGGCACTGCATCAATATTTTCCAGGAAAATATTGGCTCTGTTGATGCCGGAGTATAATGTGTACCACAATGCTGCAACGGCCGGATCACTTGTATTGGCATTGTTACAGATCAACCCACTTTTGTTAGGTCCGCGGTTGGCACCACCATAGTGTCCCAGATCGTCACCTCCTACAAGGTATAAGAATTCATTTCCGTAGAAGGAACTTTGTCCCAGAATGGCATAGGTTCCTGTCAGCCAAGAGGTAGCGTCCGCTTCATTTTTGAAGAAGTTTTCAGGAGTGGTGTATGTCGGGTCTTTTTCCAGGAAATCGCAGGAAGTCAGGTTAAGTCCGATAAGAAGTGATATGATGATTATTTTTATTGTTTTCATATACGTAATTGTTTGAAGGATGATTGATTAAAAACCTAAGTTTATACCAAAACTGATAGAGTAGGCTCTCGGATAAGCGGAGAAGTCCAGTCCTGGAGTCAGTGCGCCTTCACGGATAGATACTTCCGGGTCATAACCGGAATATCCTGTACATGTCCATAGATTTTGACCGGCAACGAATACACGTGCATTGTCTATCTTCCATTTCTTGGTCAGTTGTTTCGGCAGTGTATATCCTAAAGATACGGTTTTCAGACGAAGGAAAGAACCATCTTCGATAATGCGTGTAGAGAACACTTTGTTGGAACCGGAGTCGGTAGCTCTCGGAATATTACTTTCCGGGTTTTCCGGTGTCCAACGGTCTGCATAACTTGCGTACTGGTTCAAGTCACGTGTCTTATTGCTGTTCTCGAAGAACAGGCGGTTGGCATTCAATACATCGTTTCCATACGACCATTGGAAGAAGATGCTCAAGTCAAATCCTTTGTATTCGAAATTGTTGGTAAATCCGCCCGTATGTTTCGGCATACCGTTACCGATCATAGTGCGGTCGTTATCGTCGATGATACCGTCACCATTCAGGTCTGCGTATTTCGGCATACCCGGTTGTGTATTACTTTCGGAAGAGAAATACGGAACATTGCGTTTCAGTGTATATGTATCACCTACTTTGTCGAAATCTTCGTATTTGTATGTACCTTCGTAGATGAATCCGTACATCATTCCCATCGGATAACCCACTTTGGCAATGTAGCTGTATTGAGAGTTATAGTTCTGGTCAAATTTGGCTGCACTCAACAGAGAAGATTGGTTTTCGGCCAATTCTAATACTTTGTTCTTGTTGAATGCGATATTAAAGTTAGTAGTCCATGAGAAATGACGGTTCTTGATATTGGTCGTGTTCAATGTGAACTCGATACCTTGATTGCGTACCTTTCCTACATTCTTCATGGCACTGAAATAACCGGAAGAGGTGGGAAGTGCAGTATTCAGCAACAAATCACGAGTCGTTTTACGATACCAGTCTACGGTTAATCCGATGCGTTCGTCCAGGAAGCCTAAGTCCAGCCCTAGGTTCCACTGTTCGGTAGTCTCCCATTTCAGTTTTCTGTTTCTTAAGGAAGTGGGCACTGTACCTACACTTGTCAGGCTGTTTTCGAACGGATATACACCACTCGGTAGGCTACCGATCGAAATAAAATCTCCGACTTTATCTTTTAATATCTGATATAAAGCATACGTATCATACTCGCCTACACGGTTGTTACCGGTCAATCCCCAGCTTGCTCTTAATTTACCTGAAGAAACAACAGACTTCAATGGTTTCATAAAATCTTCTTCCATGAATCCCCATGCCAATGAACCGGAAGGGAAGTAGCCGAAACGGTTATCACCACGGAATTTGGAAGAACCGTCGGAACGGAAAGAAACCGTTGCATAATACAATGATTTATAGTTATAGTTCAAACGGCCCAGGAAAGAAAGCATAGACCAGGAACTCTTTAATGATTTAGTCGTACTGGGAGTTCCTTCACTCATTCCCGCCATGCCGAGTGCTTCGTTCGGAATCTGTACCGTTTTGTATGAATAGTATTCATAGTCGGAATTCTGCAGGGTTACACCTACCATGCTATTGAAGAAATGTTTCCGTTTGATATTGGTCTGATAGGTTAGAATATTTTCGTTCAACCACGTTGCACGTTGAGAATGGTAGATTTCTGCATTTACCTTATCGGATGATTTCGGATTACCATAGCGGGTCTTCGAGTTGTTGAATGTTTCCCCTTTGCGGGTATCGAACGTGTAACCGCCGGAAACTTTCAACTTCAATCCTTTGATAAATTCATATTCTGCAAATCCGTTGAACTGGATATAGTTCGCGTACGTCTTGCGATATTCATTTTTCAAAGACATGATAGGGTTGAAACGATAGTCGTTGGTATTGTTTATCGCGTCGTCCATGATGTTATCCATCAACGAGTTTAATGGTCTGTCCGGTTCGGTCACGGGGCGATATCCCCATACACTATAGAACAGGTTATTCATACCACTGTATGAGTTCTGGGAAGGAGAACCACCAGTGGTTGTAGTGCTTGAATAGTTGGTTGTCAGATAGATTTTCAGTTTCTTCTTTTGGATGGTAGTACCCATACGGCCTTGTACACGTTTGTAGTTTGATTCCAATAAGATACCGTCCTGGTCATAATAAGATAAAGAAGCATTGTAGCGAACTCCTTCCGAACCACCGGTCAGGCTGACATTGTGGCTTTGCATCCATGCGCTGCGGAAGATTTCATCCTGCCAGTTATATTGCGGGATATTTCTATAATCTTCCAGTCCCCATTTCTTACCGTCATAATTCATGAAGTAGGTAGTTTCCATATCTTTGGGACTACGTTCTGCCTGTAGTTTGACGAATTCATAGGCATCCATCATCGGGATCGTTTTGGTGATATGCTGAATACCGAAACTTCCGTCGTATTTAATTTTAGGTTGGCCGATTGTTCCTTTCTTGGTTGTAATCATCACGACACCGTTGGCACCACGGGCACCGTAGATAGCGGTAGCAGAGGCATCCTTCAGGAAGTCGAGTGACTCGATATCGTTCTGATTAATGGCTGCGGCTATGGAGGGGTCTTCCACCGGGAAACCGTCAATGACATAAAGAGGAGAGTTGTCCTGTGTCAAAGAGTTGTTACCACGGATGACGATGTTCATCTGTCCGCCCGGCATACCTTCGCCCGAACTTACGTTGACACCGGCAATACGTCCGCCCAATGTCTCGCCGAAAGAAGCAGTCGGAGTGCTAAGCAGTTCTGCCATACTGGCTTTGGCAACAGAGCCAGTCAGATCCTTCTTGCGTATCTCCTGATAGCCGACTACTACCACTTCGTCCAATGTCTTTGTGTCTTCCTTTAATGTGATAACCATTGGCTTTTGAGTGTCCACCTTCATTTCTACTGTGACATAACCAATGAAAGAAATAACCAATATCGAATTTTTATTGGGCACGTTAAAAGCAAATTTACCGTCAAGGTCAGTGATTGTTCCTTGCGAAGTACCTTTTACCTGGACACTGGCTCCCGGCACTCCTTCTCCTAAGTTATCCTTCACTGTACCTTTAACAAGTACCTGTGCAAGTACAAAAGAAACAGAAAACAAGATCAGTCCGATGGAGGAGAGCATCCTTTTTCTAGTTTGAGTGGATAAATGTTTTTTCATATATTAAAAATTAAGTGATTTTATTGAATCTACGCTTGCAAAGATAGATGGATTGAATATTCCAATATGGATAGAATTATTCAAGATTGGTGCAAAATCATACAATTTTTCTGTTCTCATAAACTATTTTTCTTTTACGGATTCTAGTAATTCAGATAATTCTTTCACTATGTCGGGGTATTGTTTTGATACATTCGTTTTCTCCGATGGATCGGAAGATAAATCATAAAGTTGAGGCTGTTTGTCGTTGCCTAACTCCATTTTCGTCCAATACTCGATAGCGGGGCCGTCGCTCGGTTCGATGTATTTCCATTGACCTTTTATGATGGCAAGTGTGTTATTGAGATTCTGTTGAACGACATACTCACGGTTTGTATTATTTTTGCCGAGGAGTACGTTCAGATGTTCTTGACTATCGGGAGCAGCTCCTTTACGTAAAGGTTGGTCCAAAAGGGAGGCGAGCGATGCATACACATCTATTTGAGAGAAAAGAGCTTGTTGCTTGTTCGGCTTTACTCGGGCAGGCCAGCGGACGATAAATGGAACGCGTGTCCCCGCTTCGTAAGCACTGTATTTCCCACCACGGTAGATCCCCATCGGAGTATGCCCGTTGAGAAGTTCGTAAGCTTGGTCTTGATAGCCGTCGTCGATAACAGGACCGTTATCGCTGGTAAAGATCAGGATGGTGTTGTCTGCGATGTGGAGGCTGTCCAGTGTGTGCATGATTTCACCGATGGTCCAGTCCAGTTGCAGGATGACGTCGCCACGAGTGCCGAGTCCGCTTTTGCCTGCGAAACGTGGGTGGGGGATGCGTGGTACATGTACGTCTTGCGTACCCATATATAAGAAGAAGGGTTCTTCCTGATGGGATGCAATGAAATTCTTGGCCTTGTTGGTGATGATATCGGCTATGTCTTCATCTTTCCAAAGGGCGGATTTTCCTCCGGTCATCCAGCCGATACGGGGAATGCCGTTGATAATTGTATTGTTGTGTCCCTGGCTGGGTTTTAAAGTGACGAGCTCTGGGTTCTCTTCTCCCGTAGGCCAGTCGCCTACTTTGTGGTCGTAGTTTACGGTGATAGGATCATTGGGGTCAAGTTCTACGACATGTCCGTTTTCTACAAATACACAAGGTACACGGTCTACGGTAGCCGGAATAATAAATTCGTAGTCAAAACCAATGCTTTGTGCGTTAGGGGTAATCCGGTTGTTAAAGTCGGTTTCACCTTTCGGACCGAGTCCCAGATGCCATTTGCCTACTGCACCGGTTGCGTATCCTGCATCTTTCAGCATATCTGCCATGGTGACGCAGGTAGTGTCGATAATGAGTTCGGAGTTGCCGGGAGCGATTCCTGTGTTTTCTTGTCTCCAGGGGTACATACCTGTCAGGAGTCCGAAACGGGAAGGAGTGCTGGTGGCAGAAGTTGCATAAGCATTGGTGAATTGTACTCCTTGTCCTGCCAACCGGTCGATGTTGGGAGTACTCACTTTCGTTGCTCCATAACAGCTTAAATCACCAATGCCGAGATCATCTGCAAATATATAAATAATGTTAGGCTTTTGGTTGTTCTGCCCATTGCTCTTTTGGGGTGCATGACTGCATCCTGACAGCGTGACGATGCCGGACAATAGGGGAAGTAGACGCGAAACGTTTTTCATAATGCTGAATGTTTTAGGAAATAATGTAATGAACACAAAGATAAGCGAATGGAAGAAAAAGAATGAGTAGGAATGTACAAGTGAAGTACAAAATAGTACACTTAAGAGGTTACCTTCTTTATTCGGGCGAAGATGTCCGGATTAAGAAACCGTTTATATCATAAATTTAGGCACGGATCACACGGATTAATGCTGTTGTTCTCATACTCATCGTTTTTTTATCCGTGAAATCCGTGTGATCCGTGCCTAATAATATAAGATTATTTTGCAAGAGTGCTTATAGAGTTACCTGTTAATCTGTTTCTTCTCCGTCTCCTTCTTCTTCGCTCTCTTCTCCTTTACGATAAGCCAGCGGACTGACGTGATAAATCTCTTTGAAACATTTACTGAAATAGCGGGAGGAGGAGAACCCAATCCGGTCAGAAATCTCCGTGATATTCAGTTCCGGGTTATTCCTTAACATGACAGCGCCTTTTTTGAGACGTATGCTTAAGATGAAATCATTCGGGGTCTGGCCTGTAACTGCTTTCAATTTGGTGAACAGGTTTGTACGTGCCATACCCATTTCACGGGCGAAGATATTAACGTTGAAATCCGTATTGTCCAGATGACGTTCGATAATGGCCATCGCGCGGTCGAGCATCTCCTTATCCATCGGGTTGGTAGCCAACATTTGGGCAAAAGCCTGTGGTTGTTTGCTGAACTTCTCTTGCAATAGCCGGTGGGAATTAACCAGGTTATTGCAGCGGGAAATCAGAAGATTGGTATTAAACGGTTTCGTGATATAATCATCCGCACCAATCTTCAAACCTTCGATATTGTGCTCTATAGCAGTACGTGCGGTTAATAATACCACCGGAATATGGCAAGTGTTAAAGTCCGTCTTGATCTGTTTGCAAAGTTCCGTACCCGACATGCGTGGCATTACGACATCACTTAAAATGATGCTCGGCATATCCTTCTGTATCATCTCTAATGCTTCTACTCCGTCGGAAGCCGTACTGACTTGATAGAATGTTTCGAAAATACCGACTAACATCTGTTTGATAGATTCATTGTCTTCCACTATCAGCATTTTGGCGTCTTCGATGCGCTTGTTATCTTCTTCTTTCCATTCCGAATCAGGGATTATTTCTACTGAAGGAACAATAGTCTCTGTTTGCTGGATGGTTTCCGTATCATCTTTCGCTATTTGCTCTTCTGTGAAGTGTTCCTTGCCTAGTTTGAGGGTGATAATGAAACTGCTTCCTTTGCCCGGTTCGCTTTCTACCCGGATTGTGCCGTGATGAAGTTCCACAATACCTTTTGTCAGTGCCAGTCCGATGCCTGTACCGGCTCCGGTATTCAGCGAGTTGAGATGTTCGGTCTGATAGAAACGGTCGAATATCTTATCAATTTCGGCAGCGGCGATACCTGTCCCGGTATCTTTTATTTCAATGATGACATGGTCTTTCTCCTGCGATACATTAATCGAAATTGTATCTTCGGCCTTGGTATGCTTCACTGCATTAGACAGCAGGTTGTTTATTACTTTCTGCATCTGCTTTTGGTCATACCATACTTCAATGTCATCCTTTTGTTTGTTGAACTTGAAGTTGATTTGTTTACTGCTCGCATATTCGAGGAAGAGCAGATAATTCTCATACAGGAAGTTAACCAGATTGTGCTGGCTAACTTTGATCTTCATGTGACCCTGTTCCTGTTTACGGAAATCAAGTAGTTCCGTAATCAGTTCCCGTAATTGGAGACTGTTCTTGTAGATTCCCAATACCTTATTATATATGTTAGGCGTAAATGTCTGCACCTGCAACAAAGTTTCCACTTGTCCCACGATCAGCGTTAACGGTGTGCGGAATTCGTGCGAGATGTTAGTGAAGAAACGGAGTTTCGACTGGTTCAATGCTTCGAGGTCTTCAATATGCTTCTTTTCGTACTTCAAAGACTCACGGAGTTTGATGCGCGAATTATAGTTCTGAATAAGATACCATAACAGGCTGATAGTGACAATGGTATAAATCAGGTAAGCCCACCATGTCTCATACCATGAAGGGAGTACGATAATCAGCAGTCTGGCCTCTTTTATTCCTTCCCTCTGTGATTTGATGACAAGGGTATATTTACCCGGATTCAGGTTTGTATAAGTAATCAGCGTTTGCTTCCGGTAAGTATGGTTCCATTCGTCTGAGAAACCCTCCAGGCGATAGAGAATTTCATCTCTGTTGGCAGGGATGAAGTTGGAAGTGGCATATTCGATGCTAAACATCGATTGATTCGCTTTCAGACTGATTTCCGGAGTATGACAGATCGACTGTTCCAGGATGCCGCTTTCATCTCCCGGAACTACTTCTTTTCCGTTGACAAACAGGCGGGAAAGAATGATATTATATGATTTGGGAGTGAAATGTAATTTTTTCTCCCAGAAAGAAATCATTCCCTGAATACCGCCAAGGAATACTTCTCCGTCATGTGTCACAAATAGTGCGTTTTCATTGACGGCAGTCAACGGGAATCCATTCTCCGTACCGTAATTATAGAATTTCTTGCTTGGATAGTTGAACTGTGAGAATCCCTGATTGGTAATCAGCAATAAGTCTCCTTTCTGTATGGACGATTCGCATACTTCGTAGATACAGTCGCTGGATAAACCATCTGTCTGTACATCGAAGTTTTCAAAGTCATCACTTGCCTTACGGTAACGGTCGAGACCGCTTCCGGAGGTGCAGAACCACAGATTACCGTTACTGTCCTGCATGATACTGTTGATATTATTGTTGCTAAGACTGTTCGGATTAGCGGGATTGTGTGGATAATTAGTAAGTTTACCGCTGTCGAACCGGTAAGAATAAACACCCTCCCCGGTAGCCGCAATCCACAATGTACCGTCTTTATCAATGCAAAGACTGGCTACCATGCCAATACCTCTTCCTTCTTTAGTCTCTTTGAAGAGCTGTTGGCAAGCGCCTGTTGCCGGATTGAAAAGACAAACACCGTTTTGTGTGGCGACAACCAGCTTGTCCTTATAAGGTACAATGTCTCGGACGATATCCGAAGGTAGTGAGGTTGGGTCTCCGGCTTTCATTCGGTAGACTGTGAAACGGTTAGTACGCAGGTCGAGTTTGTTCAATCCTCCCAAGTGTGTACCTATCCACATGATTTCATTAGTCCGGTCGTAGTAGATTGCTTTGACATTGTTATGGGAAATGCTATTTTTGCCCTCTTCGTGGCGATACCACCGATAGGTGTTATCCTTCCGGTTATACACATTCACGCCGCCGCCTTCGGTACAAATCCACAGGTTTCCGTCCTTATCTTCAGTCATTCTGCCAACAATCGGGCTACTTAAACCTTCTTTTTCTGTATCTCCCGTCTTGTAGCGGGTATAGATTTCATATTCCGGATTGAAATAGTTGACACCTCCGAAATAAGTACCCAGCCAAATTGTTCCTTGTTCATCTTTGACGATGCACCAGATGGAGGAGTGGGTAAGTCCGTCGGGTTTGTTCGCGTTGGCAGTGTAAAGTTGGAATTTACCTGTGCTCTTTTCATAGCGATTTAACCCGTGAAAGGTTCCTATCCACAGATTTCCTGCATTATCTTCACAGCAACTCCTTACGAAGTCGGTGCAAATACTGTTTGGATTTTTAGGATCATGACGGAAGTTCTCAATGGTACTATCTGTTTTTATCCGGTAGAGTCCTTCTTCCCAGGTACAGATCCATAATTCTTTAGACGAATCTTCGTAAATACTCGCGATATTACCTCTTGTGACAGGTTGGGAAATCTTCTTGTCTCCCGATAAACAGTAAAGTCCGTTACTGGTAGTTCCCATCCACAGATTTTTCTTTTCGTCCAGGTGGAGGCAGGAGAGGGTGATATCTTTTCCGGCAAGATGATAGTAGAGATCGAAGTTTCCGGTACTTTCATTATATACAAACACTTCTTCTCTTTTCCCGATATATAATTTCTCGTTGAAATAAATAGCATCCACATTGCCTTGCAGCAACGTTTTGAATCTTTGTGTGGTCAGATCGAACTCTGCTACCCCGTCCGTACAGAGCAGGTATACCTTCCCGTTTTTGTTTCCGGTGATACGCAGCACTGTATTGCTGAACAAACTGTTCGGATCGTTTTTATTAAGTTTGAAACTTTTGATATCGTTACCGTTATACCGGTTCAGTCCTTCACGCGTGCCAATCCATATAATCCCCCGTTCATCAATATAAAGGCTATTGACAGAAAATTGGGAGAGTCCGTCGTCCGTGGTCAAGTGGCTAAAAGTGATGTTTTGACCTTGTGTGCGGACTCCAGCTATGCTTAAAAATAGCAGAAATAAAAGAATTACTTTTCTCACTAATTTATTTTTTAAGGTGTTTACATCCTGTCTCTTATACACATCTCCGAGCCCACGAGACGGACTCCTATCTCG
>ENA-OYHA01000153-OYHA01000153.1-human-gut-metagenome-genome-assembly--contig:-NODE-153-length-22730-cov-4.663594_pt1 | contig 22730 bp, 18 predicted proteins | sample MGYA00243759_ERZ652991 | MGnify/ENA primary metagenome ERZ652991 (study PRJEB26926, sample SAMN06165321) | human gut metagenome | biome: ENVO:00009003; feature: ENVO:2100002; material: ENVO:00002003... | reverse complement strand
ATAAGAGACAGATCAGGCAGACAGCTTCCTTACGGCTCGAAGCTCCGTCTTGTCCCACACCGCCGGCATCCACTGCCGCAGGTGCTTCGAATGTATAAATCTCACCGTTGTAGGGTGTGTTTCCACTCACGGAATAAAGGATTGCATCCCCTTCCTCCGTCTTCTTGCCACCATCGGCCGGAAGGTTCGGATCATCCGGAGCCGGATCTTTAAGCTTTCCATCCGCATCCCATGCCGGGGCAATGTATCCTGTGGTATTGTAATTGGCCAGATAAACCTCCTCCACCGTGAAGTTCAATGCGGAGTTACGGATGTCGATACGAGCCAGCATACGTTTCATGTTGATGCCTGTTATGGGATTCATCGAAGGAGTGATTTTCGCCACTTCTGTCTCCCCATACATGGGAATCGGCGTATAACCGCCAGAAGTCGAACCGTCTGCCGTCCATTTACTTGTTCGGGTATGGAGCATCGCTTCCATCGCCTGGGCTTTAGTGGTTTCTCCCTTCTTAAATTTCGACGCAATATTGTCAAGTTCCCCATTCGCCACAACCACGATGCACGTTGATGCGGTAGTGGGAGAAAGCACGGCAGAGAAATTCGCCGTGGAGTTATCGTTCGCCAAATCCTGTGTAATTCCTGTACCACCAACCCATTCCAAAAATACCGCAGGTGTTTTCGACGCATCAAAAACAAGGATATCCACCGTTTTTATTTCGTCTTCCTTCTTGGCCGCCCCCGTTCCGGTCATGGTGCGCGAAGATACGGACGGTATTTCTACATCGGGAACCGTCAGGGTAAACCGGACACCATTTCCTGTTTGAGGAGGTATTGCCTCAAACTCCTCTTGCACACACCCGGTAAGCAATACCGATGCCAACAAGGTCAACCAAAGAAAGTTCTTTCTAAATATTAAAGTCTTATATTGCATATTTTTATTTCCTTTCTTATAGATATCATATACTCGGTACAGTCAATTCTACCGGTATATCCGGATTGTCTCCGTTTGTATTGCTCAGTGTAAGCGTGGCCTTCTTACCGGGCACAGCGTTCGCTTTGAAGTAGAAATAAACCGCACCGCCACTCTTACCTATTGACTCTATTATAGTTTCAGTATTGAGCAGAATATTATCAGTATCTTCCACTTGGGTTATTTTCCACTCCCACCAACCCGGATTGCCCGAGGTAAAAACAATCTTACGACGTTGCATAATCCCGGTTCCTCCATCACTGCTATCCAGTTGTACATCATAGTTCATCCACTCTCCATCTTCTTTCCATTGCTGTACAGCCACCAGATGATGCAGATTGCCTGCATTAATATAAAATCTCGTCCACCGTTCTTCTTCTTCTCCTTCTTCGGGATTGGGAGTAAATTTGGGCATCGAAACGTGGACATTATAAGTGTACACACCTTCCGAAAAGGATGTCTGCGTCATATTGACCGTTGCCCACGTTTTCATGCCATCCGTGTCTAATTGCGCACCCGACAGATAACCTGTATTCGGAATCGCATCGTAGTTCGTTTTCACTTCTATATCGACTGTGGCTGGCTTGTCGGCTGTCTGCACCTTAGTCTGCGACAATTTAAGATAATACTGCTTGTCGAAAATCACATTCACCGGACTCTCACCCCACTCAAGAGGGGTGGCTGACAGTTGATAGGTCTCATTCGATATCGTAAGGTTATAATTGATGTATTCCCCCGACTCCCAAGAGTGCGGATTTTTAGCGACAATATCACTTAGCAGGAATTCCCGGTCACCAAAGTTAGTGGTGACAACGATCTTGGCTGTTGCAGAGAAGTCGTCGGTCGGTAACATGAGGAATGTACCACCAATCAAGGTGGCATCCTCGGTCACCGTCTTATTTCCGGTGGGGGTAGAAGCGATACTTCCGGTGGTAACATCGCTCCAGACAAACTTCGGTTTGTTATTCTTCGTAGTGGTGGTCGGGATTTCAGCCACAGTGAGCTTGCCGCTTTGCCCCACATTCTGAAACTCTATTTTCTCGATGGTTACTTCATCAGGTACCGGGGCTACCTTTTTGAATGTAAAGGTAACCTTAGTCAGTGTATGGTAGAAGTGTATATTCACACCTTCAACCCATGCAGGTCCCGATACAGCCGCCAGTACATCCACATGATTAGAGGTTGCCGCATTCGCTGTATAGCTCAGCACCATTTCGCCGGGATCGGTGAAGTTCGTAGTGGGTGCATTCGCACCGCTGAACGGATACCAGGAAAAGAACCTCATGCTCGCATTTTGCAAGCCGGGCCAATATTGTAGCGGCGAGATAGTAGCGGTCAGGTCGGCATTTACTCTGGCACTTGCATTGAAATATTGTTGAGGAACAGAAGAATTGGGTGTCAGAGAACCGAAAAGACCAAATGTTTCTCCTTTCAGGTCGGTATTCGAGGAGATAACCGTACCACGAGTGTCGACATTGCCGCCTTCTCCGATACGTTGCACAACAATCAATTCCTTATCGCACGTCATCTCTTCGCCGATACACGAAAAAAGGACAGCCGAAAGAATAGCCGTTGTTATAATCATCCTGATATTATTTATAGTCTTTATCATCTTACTTCTTTTCCGAAATTAAAAAAACACAAGCAGTGAAAGGTATTACAAATCCATATCCAAATCTATGTCTTGCCTTTCACCCCAATCTTCTACGGTTATCGTCAGTATCTGAATACCGATTTTTCCCACACGTGCCGTTATCTGGTACACGTTGTTCCGCCGGATCTCCGTAAAAGGCTGCGCTGTCGGGCTACCTTTATCATCAACCTTCGTTATGGTTTCAATCACCTTTTCAGTGATCCCGGTGACGTCCGAAGGACCTTTCGGGACATTAGCCATACTGACAGCCAGCCGGTCGGAATAATCCGACTTGAATATACGCTCGGCAGTATAGAACGAGCAAAGTAATTTCCGGTTTTTAGCTCCGGTAGCCGATGAATATGCCCACGTTTCTGATGTTGTCGCCGTCCAGCTACCCGGTAACAAATCGCTTTCCGGCACGTCCTCCTTCACTTTTCCGTAATTCTTTGAAGAGTCGGCGTTATCACGCGTACCGTTATCCACGTTTCCCATCACGAAGTAACTATCGCGGGAGAGATTGTGCAAAGTGACACTGGTACTTCCGGCTGTATATCCGGTCACCGCCCCGCCGTCTATAGCTTCGAGAAAGACATCTACCCGGGCTACGGCACGTTCGATAACCATTTCTACCTTTTGGGTTTCGTCAGGTGCTATGGATATATCCCGAATCACCCCTGTCATGGGCATTCCGGTTGTTGAGATTATCTGCCCGTCATCATTCAGTATATCAGAGATGTCATAGAGCATATCCTGCAACGTCCAAAGACTGGCTATACCGTCGAGTTTACTCGTAAGACTCTGCGGTTCGTTGGCAATAACTACGACTAGGATATCATTGCTGGAAGTCACTTTGAGAAGCTGCGCATCTATATCGGTAGCTGTCTCCGGGGTACTCAACAGGATGTGTTCATTCACATCCAGCCTCACGCCACCGGGCGTGCTGCCGAATACGATAAACCGTATGGAGTTTATCTCCTCCTGTTGATCCATATCTCCGTTGTTCACCAGATTGATGCTAAGTTGCGCCCGGGTAAGAGCAGGCAACTCATCGATCGCATCTCTGCTGCACGAGAACAAAAGAATTGTGGATGCCAGACAAATGATATGTAATAGTTTTTTGCTCATTCTTAAACTTCAATCTCGTGGAACCAGTAAATCCAATTTCCTACAACAAGACCGATCTGAAGGAATCCTCCTCCGGGGTTTTCAACAACAGTAAATATAAGGTTCCATTCACTCTGCCTGTCAAGGTATTCCTGAAAGGGAAGTTCCGTTCCATCGTAACGGGAAGTCGGCCGGGCAATGCTCAACAGCGTCATCAGGTTGTAACTCCATACTTCGGCTTCGGTATCCGTATTCCTTATAATAAACTTATAATCCCATCCGCCCCTGTTGAGCAGACGCATCGTATTCAGGCGTGCGGACATTATCACATCGGATATTTCGCCCGGACCTGTATAGTAAGGCACATACGTAACCGGTCCTTGCCCTGTGGGTTCGTTTTCCCAGGAATAAGCCGCATTTTCCGGTGCCTGAATTTCAAACATATATCGTGTTCCACTCACTTCATTTTCCTCATGTCCCATCAACGCAATATTAAACCGGTTGGTGTCGCGTATCAGATTCACCGGATAAACTTTATGACTGGTATTGGATGGCAAGTGATCCACTTCCACGACTTCTCCGAAGTAGAGATGCTGAAACTCGAAGTTAACAGCATCCGTTTCCCGCTTCAGGGATACAATGACCTGTTGGAGGGTAGTCGTTCCCGGCATCAGTTCATTGCCTGCATTGTCCGAAAGCCGGAATCTGTCAGATAGACTGCCAACGGTCAGTACCTTATAGTTTCCGAAATCAAGTTCATCAGTAAGCGACATCCGGTTTCCGCCAACCAGAGCAGCAGCCTCGGCTCTCTTGGAGAAAAGCAATTTATCATCGCTGTCGAACACCAGTACATCTACCGATTTGACCTGCGGATTGAACGCATCCGCATATTCCATATTGTAGTCGAAAGCAAATTCCAACCAAAGTTCGCACCGGGGCAGGTCTTCGCGTATACTGTCGCACGAAGCTATGCATAGCATCGAGGCAACGATAAGGAACAGCGATTTAGTTTTTCCGAACATATCTTTTTCTTTTATGGGGCAACGTTATCGGATTGCCGATTATATTGTCAGAGACCATGTTTAGTGACCTCCGGTTATTTCCTCTTTAGGGGGCGCGCTTTGCATTTCATGCATTTTGAGTGCGCCGGGATGTTTCAGTGCTGTTTTTTGGAAAGCCTGTCACCGGCTTGTTTTTACTTTTTCCGGCGGTCTGTTCCGCACGGGAATATTTGGGAGAAAAAACAAGGCAGGCAGTTCGCACTGCCCTGTTTTTCTGCATATAAAAAATATATTAGATTTCAAAATTAGTAGCCCAGTATACCCACGGAGCAACTTCAATCTCAAAGTGCAGGTAAGCGCCCAACTTATCGATATCTTCTTCAGCATCCGGATCTTCGGGACCATCACCCGGATACCAAGGCGTACCATTGCCATTCACCTTTGTCAAAGTGAGAGTATAATAGTTATTACGTACTACACCATATTTTCCGTGCTCCATGTGATCAGTAGCTTCGTTATCATGGCGAACCTCATAGTAGTAATAGTTGAGACTCTTCTGATACCAGTAAATACAGCCTTCTTCTTTGGTCAGTTCACCACCATTCGCAATGTTGTTAGCATCAAGGATAGCTTGGCTAAGAGAAGTAAAGTCACCCGGATCATTGGTTTTAAGCTCAGATTTTATCTGGGTATAGAACAACTCGCATGCTGCAACCAGAAGCTTTTCTTCGGCAGTCATCGGGGATGAATTTGTTTCTTTAAGTTTTGCGGCATCATAAGCTGTCTTCAAATCAGCAAAAGTTTTGAAGTTCTTGGAATTAGTTCCGTTAGGAAGGCGGAACCAGTCATCGCCCAAAGTAAAATCACCGGCTTTCCAAGGCGCATACTTACCTTTAAGTACCAAGCGCGTAGCTGCACCAAACTTCTGATATCCGGCTTCCATTGTATTTTCAATGCAATATCTGAAATCATTATTCTCATCAGCTGCCGTCAGACTCTTGTCAGCCCAGTCCACCTTAGGTTCACGAGTAGTCGGTTCTAGCACATTCTTTACTACACCGGCAAGATATTCACTACCGGAAACCTTTGTAAAGTTCGGGTCAACAGTGTAGAAATTGCTTTCATAGAAGCCGGTAGCATGAGACGATTTTGTGGTCGTCTTCTTTGCAAAAGGAAAAAACAGAGAGTTATAATAGTCGATAGTCCAATTGCCAAACTCAAACTGCCCAAGACTGGCTTTTGTTACATCCTCAAAAGGTCCAACCTCTAATACGCTCTTTACCAAGACTTCCAGTTTGGCAGCAAGTCGTTCTATCTTCAGAGAAGCCGGATTACTTTTCGCTGCATTTAGTGCCTCGGTATCGGACTTATGATCCTTAGCCAAAACTATTTTATCTGATACATCGAGTAGACAATCATCTTTCCACTTTGAGCCAGTAGCATCATAAAATCCTGCATTAATCATTGTGAGGCCACCGGAATGTGCTATTTCCTCTACAAGGTAAGAGTTGTCAGACTTACCAGTTTGCGTAGCGACCGTAACCATATTGTTGATATCATCAAACGTTGCGCCTGCTGCAATATTATCCAGACGACTTTTTAATGTAATACCAGGATTGGCAATAACAAGTAAATAGTGGGTAGTCGGATCTACCTTAATGGGAGTGTTCGGAGTAGTTATTCCACCCGTACTTGTCCCGAAAGTACCTGAACCCAATACAGTAGCATACTTAACAGTAGGATCTGCATCCTTAACCACTACACTACCTGAGTTAAACGTAATCACATAGAGCTCATGAATCTTACTCTCTTCTTCCAAAGATGGTTTTTCCGCAGAACTGCGCGTACCTGTTTTTTTAGGACCGGACAAACTGATCGACACATAAGCTACATCGTAGTCCTTTCCCCCGTCAACTTCGGGGCTTTCGTCATTCTCTTTTGAACAACTCGCCAATGCCGCTACCGCCAGCAATGACACTAAAATAGATTTAATCTTTAGCATAAAACAAACATTTATTAGAAATTAATACATATATAATTTATTCACTTTTATTCCTTCTCTTTATCTCGGCCGCATTAGCCTTTTTCTTAGCTAATTCTTCCAGATTTCCCTTTGCCGACTCCAGTCCCGACTGTTCGGCAGCCTTCAAATACTTTTCCGATGATTCATATTCTCCTTTCATTAATAGTAAAACTCCCATTGCATTGTTATATTCGGGCAGACAAGCGTCCGACTTCACTCTTTCCAGATAGCGTTCCGCAGAAACCAGGTCATTGCGCGAAAGGGCTGCGGCAGCCGCATTCATATTGGCAATCTCACTTTCCGGATAGATGCGGACGGCAGACTCAAAAATATCGATAAACTCCTGCGAACCCTTCGGATAGGTATTGGCCACCATGAACATCTCATTCAAGCTCAGATTCTGCGGACGTTTCTTTATCACCTCCTTCGCCTCCTCCAGGTTGAAATTCCTCACATCGTAACTCACCTTACAGATAGCTACACGCAGACTTGGAAATATATGTTTCAGCATAAACCGGTAAGGCACTCCCGCACGAAGCTGCATCAACTTCGTTTCCCTACCCTTTTCAATAGGAATATTCGTAATGATGTCCAGCACTTCGTCCTTATAATCCATCTCAAACGTATCGAGCGCCTTTATCAGCCCGTCCCAGTTTTCACCGCCGAAGATGATGTAATACTGGTCGCGCGGGAAGTCGTAGCGGGCAGCCAGATAATTACGCAAAGCCATGGCACGACCTTCGGACAAACGTTTGTTCGCTTCCAGTGTTCCTTCGGGAGAAGCATAGCCGATGATATCCAGACGCTTCACCTTCACGTTGACATCAGACTTCAGATCGTCAATCATCGCACGTATCTTAGCCAGTTCCTGAGGATTGTTCATATATTCGGGACGGATATTCACCTTATTCACTTCGAAATCCAGAAAACATTCCGCCTGCACATCACGGCTTTTTATCTCCTCCACCGTAGGCTCTACGTACGAGAGATAGGGAGTCACCACATACGGCACCAGCATACGTTCGAGTGTAACCTTATCAAAAGCATACTCCACATTCATCAATGTGCTTTCGCCACAACCGCACTCATCACGCTGCACGTTCAGACGGGCATTCGCCATCCAAGCCTCGTAAGGCAACGTATATCGGTAGCGGATAACACCACTCTTCTTCTTCTGATTTTTCTCTATCAGATAAGGTGCCTTGTAGCTCTTCTTCGCCTTAGCGCTCATCACCGCCAGCCTGCGTTCATAAACCAGATACTCGTTTTTCCCCTTGATGGAAACCCGCGGAAGATCGTAGATAACGGTGGGAGAAACCAATTGCGGGATAAAGTCCACCCCATGAGATGATTTCACCTTTACATTATCCATCACTATGTCAAAATCTATATGGATAGTTTCCCCCAGTTGCTCCAGTCGCACAGGCTCTATAGTGATAGTTCCTTCATAAGAGCGTTCCTGAGCCATGACTCCGTCGAGATTCAGGCATAAGGCAGTCAGCACCCATATGATGAATTGCACATTTCTTTTCATCCTTCTCATTCTATTTAATTACGTAAATAAGTGACACACTCGCTTTAGTAGGGCCCAGGTAGTTCTTGCCGGTATCTTTCAGTTTAGTGCCACACGTTGCACAGGGATACTTTTCATACACAATGCGTGCATATCCCAAACCGAGGGAAGCCTCTATACTCCAGCGTTTCCTCAATATCCATGAGTGGCCTATCGAAATACCACCGCCATACAAGCGCCCCTGATAGCGCATATTCTGCATATTCTCACTGACGAACGGCCAGTCGGGCCATCCGCCCACATTGAAGTCTGCATAATGGGCGTGCAGACCGATGAATGTACGGTTGAAGCTTTCGCAGAACCAGTACCGAAGTTCCGGCTGTATGCCCCAGTGCTTCAAACGGGTATCATCAAACTTCCAAGGATTATAATTGACCGGAATATCCAATGTCCACTTGCGTGCCAAAGCTACTTCCAGACCGAGATTCATAGTAGTGGTAGCATCATAAAGAAGGTTGCTTTTTACAGCAATCTTCTGAGCTTTACTTTCAGTCGGCAACAAACCCAATATGAATAGTATGCATACTAATATCTTCTTCATTCAATTCTCGTTTTTATTATAAAATCATTTTATAAACCGGATCCGCATTCTCACCTCTGAAACGTACCGAAAACAGCCTAAAATCTCAGTATGCAAATATCGGAGTAATAAGGGAGATGATAAATTGTATCTATTTCTGTTATAGGCACTAAAAAAGTAAGGAGACTACTAATTAAGCGATTGCCCGGCAGAGAAGTTGCCAAAATAAGAAAAAGAGGGTTTTTGAAGAATTTATTTGCATTATATGAATATTTAATATCCAATTGTTTCAATATCCGAAACTTACGAGAGAAATAAAACCAAATTATTTAATATATGAAAAGGGGAGAGATTATCAATATATACAAGTTGACGATACACAAATATACAAGTTTGTAGTTAAGATATGCCCTACAAGTATCTCTTGAGCCTTTTAGAAGGAATAAAGGCAAGATTTCAAATGAAACAATTTTGTAATAATTACTACATTAAAGGCTTTTTATTCTTACTTCAATTATAAGAGATGAGGGTATCCGCCCGATAATCTGAACAGATGGCTTTTGATTCAAAACAGTACAGTAATGAGTTTTCACCACAGAGTAACACAGAGTCTCACGGAGTTCTATTCTTTTGATTTCAAATTGATTAAACTCTGTGAGACTCTGTGTCCTCTGTGGTGAAAAGATTCATAACTGAAAAAGAAAGAAACCTGTTCAGATTATTGAGCGGATGCCCTGATAAGAAATGGCAATCAGAAGTTAAAACTATTATTTCTCCGATATTGAATGATTATTACCCCAACAAATAGTACCTTTACCGTTATTTTATAAACTTACAAAATGCAATCATGAGTCCCGACTTCAACTACAACGAGGTGCCGCTTACTTTCCTCCATTGCCTCAACAAGCAATGCAAAAAAGCTTCCAAATGCCTGAGATATATGGTAACAGCCTATGTTCCGGCCAGATATCCCGCCATCAGTACCGTTAATCCGAACTTTATAGCCTCTTGCAAAGACGCCTGCCCGTACTTCATGCCGGACGAAAAGAAACGGTTCGCACTCGGCATCACCTATCTGTTGGACAAGATTCCACACAGCCAAGCCGTCAGCATCAAACGCGAAATGATAGCAGAACTGCAACGTGCCACCTATTATCGCTGCTGGCGCAAGGAACGGCTCATCAAACCCGGAGAACAAGAACGTATCCGCCAGATATTCCTCAAATGGGGAATAAACGAAGAGCCTGTATATGACGAATACGTAGAACAATACGAGTGGTAAAAGGGCGTATATTGTTCCATCGAATAGAAACGACCGTTCCAGTCCTATGGAACGGTCGTTTCTATTCGATGGAAATATTGTTTCTCAAGCAAGAAAATCTTGTTCCAATTGAGTGAAACAAAATGTAACAAATAAGGGGGACTTTTCCTACTTTAATTCAAAAGGAACAATGCCTTTGACGTCCGCTGCCGAAGCTGCAATGACGGCTTCAAACTTACCCGGTTCGGCTACCCAGGCATGTTGGGCGTCATCGAAGAAACTCAAGGCTTCTTTGTCGATGGTGAAGGTAACTTCTTTCTCTTCGCCCGGAGCCAGTTTCACTTTCTTGAAGCCTTTCAGCTCCTTAACGGGACGGGGCAGACTGGACTTCTTATCGCTGACGTACAACTGCACAACTTCCTGTCCCTCGCGGTCACCCGTATTCTTTACGGTTACGGTAAAGGAAATCTGATCATCGACAGACATCACTTTCTTGTCAGCGGCAGGTTTGCCATACGCAAATGTCGTATAGGAAAGTCCGTGTCCGAAGGGGAATAAGGGCTTCACCTTCTTTTGTTTATCGGCCCAACGATAACCTACGAAGATACCTTCGTTATATTTCATATCCACCACTTCCTTGCTACGGTCGCCAAAGTACTCGCCAAGGCTGTGGGCCGGTACATCTTCCAGACGAGCGGGGAAAGTGAAAGGCAGCTTACCGGAAGGATTGGCATCCCCCATCAATACAGCGGCAATCGAATTTCCGGCTTCAGACCCCAGGAACCAGGCTTGCAATACCGAAGGAACTTCCGCAATCCAGGGCATCGCCACAGCATTGCCGGAAACATTCACAACAATCAGATTCTTATTGGCTTTTGCCAAAGCGGAGATGACATCATCCTGTGCATAAGGCAGGCCAAGACTTTCGCGGTCGGAATCTTCGCAATCCTGATTGTTGCTCTTATTCAGTCCGCCAATAAAGATAACATAATCAGCATCCGCAGCTACTTTTACGGCTTCGGCTATCAATTCTGCGGGCGTACGGTCGTCCTTCAGGTTCTGCCCCGTTACCACACCATTATACTCACCTGTCGCATCACCCACATAACCACGGGCGTAAACCACTTCCGCCTTATCGCCCACACGCTTCCGGATGCCATCCAACGGTGAAAGTTCACGTTGCACTTTCAAAGAGGAACTGCCACCGCCTACGGTCATCATCTTCACGGCATTCTCACCGATAACGGCAATCTTTTTCGCTTTATTCAGGTCGATGGGTAATACGCCACCGTTGTTTTGCAACAACACAATGCCCTCTTCACCAATGCGGCGTGCCGCCTCATAATGTTCGGGAGAAAGTATGGAACCTAAAGGACGGTTCGCATCCATCGTAGTGCGGAATGCCAAACGCAGGATGCGGCGCACCTTGTCGTCCAGTTCTTTCGTACCTACCTTACCGGACTTAATACGTTCGAGATAAGGCATAGCCAGATAATAATTATCGTAAGCATTGCTATGCCCGTTGGAAAGGCCATCCGTCCAGCTGCCGAACTCCATATCGAGGCCGTTCGTGATAGACTGGTCGGTATCGTGCGTGCCGCCCCAGTCGGAAACGACTACGCCATCAAAGCCCCATTCGCCTTTCAGAATATCGTTCAGCAGATATTGGTTGTGGCAGGCATGCTGGCCTTTATACAGATTGTAAGCACCCATAATAGACCACGTTTTACCTTCCTGAACGGCTGCCTTGAAAGCAGGCAGATAGATTTCATAAAGGGCACGGTCGTCTACGATGACGTTGGTGGTGTGACGGTTGATTTCCTGATTGTTCAGCGCATAGTGCTTCACACAGGCAGCTACGCCATTCTGCTGCACGCCTTGCACGTAGGGAACTACCATGCGGGAAGCCAGATATGGATCTTCACCCATGTACTCAAAGTTACGTCCGTTCAGCGGTGTACGGTAGATGTTAACTCCGGGGCCTAAAAGGACGGTCTTGTTGCGATAACGCGCTTCCTCACCGATGCTTTTTCCATAAAGCATGGACATATCGGGGTTCCAGGTAGCGGCCAGACAGGTCAAAGCCGGAAAAGCCACACAGGAGTCGTTGGTCCATCCTGCCTGATCCCATTCATCCCAAAGAACCTCGGGGCGGATACCGTGAGGGCCGTCCGTCATCCAAAATTCAGGGATACCCAAGCGGGGCACGCCCGGACTGCTGAATTTACTTTGCGCATGCAGCATGGCCACCTTTTCTTCGATAGTCAGCCTTTTCAACGCATCTTCCACCCTTTCTTCAATAGGTTTGGCCGCATCCAGATACACAGGTTTCTGCTGTGCAAAGAGCGGAAGAGCAACAGCGAATGCGAAACCGAATAATACTTTCTTCATATTGATATTTATTAATAAGTACTCAATCAAAATTAATCCGTAATATAAATGATAATTTAGCGGTGTGATTTACGGGGTATCACTGTTTCATACCTAACGATTGTATATATCCTTCCTGCACCACGCAGTTCTTCAGTTTACATGCCTCGATAAAGTCCATCATTGCCTTGCGTGCCATCACCTGATCGGGACGTGCGTCACGGATTTCCTTATAAGATGCACGGGGAGCCTCGGAGAAATAAACGATATTCGCCCAATTCTCCGGAGGAGTAATACCGACGAAACTGGAACCGTCCATCTTCTTATATGGCCAGAAGGTATAGCCTATATTATTGTCACGCATCGTCTGGCAGAAAGCGGCCTGCCATTCATCCGTATTATGGCCTATTTCGCCCATATACATCGGCAGATTCACTTTGTCACGGAAATCAATAATACTCTGGATAGCTTCTTTTGTAGGATCGCCCCCATAGCGGTGACAGGTATACATGATCTTATCGTCAAACTTAGAGTCCTTGAACGGCTTGAAGTTACCGTTCCATTGTGCACCACCCAACAGGATAATATGGTTAGTGTCCACCTCACGGATAGCAGCTACACCCATCTTATAGATATCTTCCAGTTTGCCGTTCAGTTCTTCCATATTGGGGAAGTACGGGGCAATGGGCTCATTGAAAAGCTCATAACCGAGGATAACCGGCTCATTCTTATAACGGTCTGCAATCTTGCGCCAAATGTCGCAATACAATTGCTGACTCGTTTCGCTTTCAAACAGCCAGGGATATCCGTAACTATCATCGATATTATCACCAGTCTGTCCGCCCGGAGCATCGTGCATATCAAGAATCAGATAAAGGTCAGCTTCACGGCACCATTCCACTACACTGTCCACACGGGCAAAGCCGTCCTGAGCGGTGGTCAGTCCCATAAAGTCCTCATCGGTGAAGAGTTTATAATGGAACGGGAGGCGGATAGTGTTCGCACCTGTGTTCTTGATGAACTGTACGTCCTCACGGGTAATGTAATTGTCTTTAAACGCTTTCCAGAATTCGGCGGTAAAGTCGGGTCCCACCAGCTGGCTGAACATTTCATTGATGAAACGGGGCGAGTTGGTCTTGCTGAACTTAAACATATACCCTTCCGGGTTCAGCCAGTTACCCAGATTGGTACCCATGATAAAGAGTTTCGTACCGTCGGGCTTAATCAGGTCTTGCCCTTGAATTGTTACAAACGCGGCAGGTTCCTGTGCTTTTTCTGCCTTTTCACCGCAACTGCCTAACATCAGGGAGGCGGCAAGGAGGGATGTACCCACTAAAATTGATTTGAACATGGTATTATAAATATAAGATTATTTCTTCCAGCGATAAGATGCCACAGCCTTGGCAGGCACTACACAATCCACGCAATTCTTTCCGTCCGTTACTGTCAGTCTGGCTTCAGAGGTTCCTTCATTCAACAGCACAAAAGCCACGGTTCCATCGGGATTTTCGAACGCAGAGTACATCAAGCCTTTCTCTGCCACGCCTCTGCTTTCGATACGGACTGCACCCGGTTTCACCACAGACGACAGGTGGCCGATGATGTAATAATGAGAATTATAAGTCATCGTCCTGTAGTCTTCACGACTGATATCGACCGCACCGTAGCAGGTCTTACATCCTCCTTCACGCCAGGGACCACGCTCATTATCCAGCATCAGATTCCAGACAATAACGCCTTTACACCAGTTGTTTACCGTTCCGAGGGCTACTTCACGCATATCTTCCATCAGTCGTTTTTCAAGATTGCGCCCGTCATTCCACATACCGATAGAAGTTTCGGTGAAGATCAGTTCCTTGTCAGGACGCTTCTGTTGGATATTGTTCAGTTCCTCGCGTCTACCGCCATAATTGTGGTAAGCGGCTCCGGTGAGGAAAGCGGCAGCTACTTCATCATCATATATCTTAACGGGGTATTGTTGCTGGTCGGCCATGTTATCGTAGTTGTAATTATGATCGAAAGCATAAATCTTCGTATCCAGTCCGGCAGCCTTGAAAGCAGGGCCAAGGGCATCGCGCACAAAGGCGAGTTCTTCCTTCCAACCCATGAACAAAGATGCGGAATTACCCCTGTTCAACGGTTCATTCTGTGGAGTGACGGAATAAATATCAATACCTTCTTTACGAAATGCCTCAATCCATTTCACGAAGTAAGTGGCATAATCCCGATAGTAATCCGGATTCAGTTGTCCGCTTGTCCAGGAGTCGAAGGGCTTCTTTTCCTCCAGGTTATTCACCTTCATCCATTTAGGGCATGTCCATGGAGAGCCCAGTATCTTAATGGTGGGATTAATCGCCAGAATATCTTTTAAGATAGGTATTACGTATTCTTTTTCTTCGGTCTGCAAGGCAAAGTTTTCAATGCCTTTCGTATCGCAGCAGGTATATTCGCTCAGTGAGAAATCGGAACAGCCTATGGAAATGCGGATATAGCTGAAGCCCAGTCCGTCTTTATCCGAAAAGGTTTCGGTAAGAAACTTCGCACGGTCGGCAGGTGTCATTTGCATCAGATTGTAGCAGGTAGAACCGGTCACGGCAGCACCGAAACCGTCCATCTCCTGAAATTTCACCTTCGGATTTAGGGTGATTACGGATGCAAACGCCGGAGTTTTAGAGAGCTTCTGAGCAGTGTGATTAAAGCTTTGCTGACGGTCGGCAGTCGTGATGTACACATCTGCTTTCTTCTTTCCTGCCGCATTTTCGTCCAATGAAGCGGAAGTCTCGGCACAAGCTGTAATGGCAGCGAATAAACAGCATCCTAATAAAAGAGGTAGTTTCAAGTTCATGGTATGTTTTTCAAGGGTTAATTAATCTTCCCCAAAGGTAGGCAAGATAAAGACAGTATGCACCTCCGGTTTATCAAGATGTGGATAAGATGAAAGCATGCGGCACGATAACAGACTAAATAACAAGACAATAAGTTTGTGGTGAGAAAGTAAAAAAGTGGATGAATAGGAAAGGAATGGCGTATGTTTAGCGTATCCTCATAACGCACATTTCAAAGTCATCCCGCGAGACGCACGCTTTATTTTTCACTTTAGCGCGGTAATTATAGATTGTATTGACAGAATAACGAAGGAACTCGGCAATCTGCGAACTATCGTCAATACCCAGACGGATCAAAGCAAAAATACGCAATTCTGTATTCAGCAATTCACCCTTGCGGAGTATGATCCGTTCTTCAGGCTGCAACAACTGATTGAACTTTTCTACAAAGTCAGGGAAAAGATGGAGGAAGGCAGTATCGAAGTTCTCGTACAGTTCTTTCAGGTCAGTATCGAGCACATCTCTTGAACGCACCATCTTCAGTAGTTCCTCCGTCTGTCCGCCGGAAAGTTTTTTGTTGACCATGCGTCGGTAAGCATCCAGACGGTCGATATAGGTAGAACACAGTTTCAGGAAACGGCCGATATATTCCTCTTTTATATGATTGGACATCTGCAACTGTTCATTGGCCTGTTCCAGATGACTGCGGGCTATAGAAAGATGCTTCATCTGCCGATATATCCAGATGATAGCCATAACCAGCAACAGGGACAGGATACTGATCATCCAAAGATAAAAGCGCAGACGGTCGTTCTGCTTCTCCTGCATGGCCTGATAGGTAAGGTCTATCAGAGACAGGATGCCTGCCGTCTGCAAGCTGCGGCTACGGGCATTGTAGTGGTTGGTTTCATCCCACGAGAAGCGAATGTAGCGGTAAGCACGTTCAATGTCTCCTTCTTCATAAAGCAGTTGCGCCAAGGTCCACAAGGAAGCATGATCGGTAATTGCCAGCCGGACATCTGTCAAAGCAGACAAAGCCAGATAATACTTTTCCTGCTGTCTGTCTCCCAACCTACGGTAAAGCAGGGAACGGTGGTAAGTGACCAACGCATATTCCGGGGTATCAGGACGTATGCCCGCCAAACGGCTATCATTTATCTTCAAAGCCTCCTCCAATTGACCGGAGCCGGCGGCTTTCATCTCTTTACGTTCCAGGTAGAGGGCGGAGGCAGGAGAAAGCACCTGCATCAGAGAGTCTCCATAAGCGGTAGACAAACCGTAATAACGGCTGCGCCGGAAGGTATCCTGCGTATACGTCCCCAATTCATTGTATAAATGACGGTAACATTCATAATAATCGGGTAACAAACGGGGAGAAAGCTTAGAGGGATTTATCTTTTCCAGATCTTCGGAAGCTTCTTTATACATACCTGCCGCTGACATCAGATGCGCCCTCCGGATACGGGTTTCATCTGCCGCATCCTGCTCACCGTGCAGTTGCGCCCAGCGCAGGTTACGGCTCAGATAGTAAAGGGCGGAGTCGCAGATGTATGCTTTGTATTCCTGATACATTTCCGCATTCAGCCGGAAGAGCTCCGGAGTTTCCGAACCGGTCTGTACCAATTGCTGCCTCAACGCCTCAATACGGGCTTCACGCACTGCCACATATTCTTTGTGCTTACTGATGGCTACGTCCAAAGCATCAGTCCAGCCACCCATTGCAGGAATATCGGCCGGAGCCGACATACCTGCAATGCCAACTAAAGCCAGGCCTAGAAATATCAGCAGTTTTATCTTCATAGGGGACAAATATAAAAAATTTGTTTTCTATATTTGCAGCATTAACCCCCAAATGTATTCTATAATGAAAAACTTAACACCTCAACGAGTGGCGGCGGTCGATGTATTCCGTGCGCTTACTATGTTCCTAATGCTCTTTGTGAATGATATCCCCGGTCTGAAAAACATCCCCCACTGGCTCAAGCATGCCGAAATGAATGAAGATATGATGGGATTTTCCGATACTATTTTCCCCGCATTCTTGTTCTGTATGGGTATGTCCGTTTCTTTTGCCATACAAAACCGTTACCGGAAAGGTGACACTACTTTGCAGGTCATTGCGCACGTCTTCTGGCGTACGGTGGCACTGATTGCAATGGGACTGTTTTCGCTCAATTCGGGCGGCATCGAAGGAGGCCTCTCCCATCAATGGTTCACAATACTGATGGTTGTCGGTTTCTTCCTGGTCTGGGCGGTTTATCCCAAGGCCGAAGGTTCCAAAAAGTACCTTTTCATCGCAATGAAAGTTGTCGGAGTCGCACTGCTGGCGTTCCTTGTACTGTATAAAGATTTAAACGGAAAACCTTTCCATCAAGGTTGGTGGGGCATACTGGGACTTATCGGTTGGACATACGTGGTTTGTGCCGGTATTTATCTGTCTACCCGCGAGAGTTTACGTAAAAATGTAATTGCATGGCTGGTGGTTGTGCTGCTTGCCGTAATCAGCCATTCCAGCCTGATACCGCAGGAGTACGGATTGCGTGTCATCCTGCTGCCTTTCATCCCCAGTGACTGGACACTGCATGCATTCGGCATGTCGGGCGTGCTCACTTCGTTGTTGATGCAGAAATATGCCGACCGCGAACATCCGCGTAAGTTCATCACTATGCTTTGTGTATTGGGTGCCGTCATGCTCATTGCCGCACTTTGCTCGCATCCTTACTGGATTATCTCGAAGATACAGGCCACTCCGAGCTGGTTGTTCTATTGCCTTGCCGCATTCTTCCCGCTGTTCGGATTGTTCTATTGGCTGACGGATGTGAAAGGCAAAACGCCGTGGTTCGATATCATCAAACCTGCCGGAACTGCAACACTGACATGCTATATCATTCCTTATCTATGGTATTCCGTACAGCAGTTATTAGGTTTGTACTATCCCGAAGTGCTGAATGCCGGTACACCGGGTTTACTGCGTTCGCTCATATTCTCCCTCATCATCGTCCAACTGACCGGGTTGCTGGTGAAGGCTAAAATAAAACTGAAAGTATAACTTATAAGATTTATGTTAAAGTTACAAACTCCCAACAACGAAAACAAGGTGCTGCTTCATTCCTGTTGCGCACCTTGTTCTTCCGCCATTATCGAATGTCTGCTTGCCAACGACATCCGTCCTACCGTATTTTATTATAATCCCAATATCTACCCTCAGGAAGAGTACGAAATCCGGAAAGCCGAAGCCATCCGCTACGTCCAGGGTCTTGGACTCGACTTCATTGATGGTGACTACGATTACCAGTTGTGGCGTTCGTCCATGCAGGGTATGGAAAACGAACCCGAACGTGGCAGCCGTTGCCTGAAATGTTTCACCCACCGACTGACGGAGACCGCCCGGTATGCTTCAGAACATGGCTTCACCCTGTTCACCACCACCCTCGCCTCCTCCCGCTGGAAAAGCCTCGACCAGATAAATGAGGCGGGACGCCGTGCCTCCTCCCTCTATCCCGGCACCACCTTCTGGGAACAGAACTGGCGAAAAGGAGGATTACAGGACCGGAGGAACCAACTTCTTAAAGAACATGAATTCTATAATCAGCAGTATTGCGGTTGTGAGTTCAGTATGCGGAGGCTTGAAACAACTTGATAATTATATAAACAGTGGTCAAGTATCTATCAGAGGAGCCGTCAATCGAATCTACTTCTGGCATTCTTTGAAAGATTGTGTTGGATTATAGAAAAATTTAAAAGGAAAAGCATACCTTTACAGGTGTTTTAAACAGAAGAAACAAGATGGCTAAGAAAGCAGTACTTCAAGTGAAGGACATTACGATAAGAACCTTACTGCAAAACGGAATAGATTACATTTGCATTACAGATATAGCCCGTCAGAAAAATCCGATAGAGCCGAAAGATGTCGTTAAGAACTGGATGCGGTTAAAAAACACATTGGAATATCTCGGTTTGTGGGAGAAGCTGAATAATCCGGACTTTAAAGGGGTCGAATTCGACCCCCTTTTAGCAGAAGCAGGCAGCAACGCCTTTACCATGAGCCCCACTCGTTGGATTGAAATAACCAGTGCCATTGGCATCGTCTCTAAGAATGGGGCAGGTGGAGGTACTTATGCACAACGTGATATTGCATTCAAGTTTGCCAGTTGGGTGTCGGTGGAATTTGAATTATACCTTGTCAAGGAGTTCCAGCGCCTCAAAGAGCAGGAACAAGCCCAGATAGGGTGGAGTGCGAAGCGTGAGTTGTCCAAAATCAACTACCGCATTCACACCGACGCCATCCATCAGAACCTGATCCCAGCAGAAGTTACCCCGCAACAAGCCTCGCGCATCTATGCCAGCGAAGCTGACGTGCTGAACGTAGCCATGTTCGGCATGACCGCCCTCGAATGGCGCGACTCGCACCCCGACCTGAAAGGCAACGTGCGCGACTATGCCACGGTGAACGAACTGATCTGCCTCTCGAACATGGAGAACCTCAATGCCGTATTCATAGGCGAAGGGCTCCCGCAGCACGAACGCCTCGTCCGGCTCAACCAGATAGCCATTCATCAGATGCAGGTGCTGGAAGACGTAAACAAGAAACTGCTGCGATAAGTAGTCGAAAAGGCGAACTACAGGATCGACAAAATCAACTTCTCAAAGAACATGACTTCTACAACCAGCAATATTATGGTTGTGAGTTCAGTAGGCGCAGGGCCTAATCACATTTGTTGTATATACTTATCCAGACTATTTACAGCGGATAAGGAGAGCTTATTCTTTATTCGCTGTTTAGTTTTCAATACTGATTGAGGAGTAATATTAAAAAGAGTCGCTACAGTCTTATTACATAGCCGAGCGCGAACCAAATAACACAATTTCAGTTCCTGAGAGCTCAATGTATACTCTGCCAGTTCTTCCGACAAACAACCTCCGTAAAACCAATCAATAATAGTGAAGAGGTTCTGCCATTCAGTTTCATCTCTGATAATACCATAAGAAGAATGCTGATGAAGCCGTAACAACTGGCTCATGGCCAATAATAAAGAAGAAGAGCAATCTGCCAATACTGATGCTTCCTGATAGTTTTTCAGTTGTTTTGTCAGTTGCTTATTTCTGAACAGTAAGCAAGCATTCCAATTATCACTGTAAGTTTCCATATACATCTCTTGTTTTTATAATATTTTCCTAATTACTTTTCCAGCTCCTTTGCTATTTCCTCCACTTCCCTGCGCATCTCCTCAATAGCCATAGAATGAATTTTAGGCGCTTTCATCAGCACTATTCGCTTCATCTCCTCAAACTTCTCCCTATTCAGAAATTCCGGTTCGGCATATAGCTTCGCCAGCAAATAGTAAGGATAAATCCGCCCAGGCAAACGATGGACCGAAGCCAGAAGAAGTTCCTCAGCCCAATTGTAGCAACGCAATGCCTGATAATTCTTGCCAATGACATTCAGTATCATCGGATCAGCGCAATATACCAGGGCCTTATCCAGATATTTATTAGACTCATTATAAAACCCTGCCTTATGAAGGCTATGCCCATATTCAAACAAGAATGTCCCTTTCTCCCTCAGTTGCGGATAGAGCTTGTCATAAGCCGCATTTGCCGCTGTATAGGCTCCCGCATGATAAAGTATACGGGCATTCACCCAGTCCCGACAAGCATCCTTTTCCCGTTGCCACTTGTCATGAAAACCGCCTGTCCATATAATAAGACAAGCAGATAAAATAACCGGTTTAGCTATTATATCTCCTATCCCACAAGCCAGCAATAAGCACACATAGGCTACAATGAAGGCCGGGAGATGCATAGGATAAGAAGAAAAAGAGAAAACAAGCAAAGTGACAATTGCACCGCATACACCGTAGCGCCTAAACTGTGTCCCTGCCCATAAACAGGCAAAAGTAATCACTATCAGCATTATACAGATGGCAGGCCCCTGCGTCAGAGTCAGTTCCAGATACTCATTAAACGCATATTCCGGACTTCCGGCTACCTGCTCTTCCCATTCGGCATAATCTCCTTTGGCAAAATAGGCCTCCTGTGCCTCACCGTATGCAAAAGCAAATCCTTTATCACAGCCCCAAGGATGGTTGGCTATAGCCTGACAAGTGATTTTCCATAGAAATAAACGTCCCAGAGCGGAGTCCGGCTTCAGGAAGAAAGCTCCCGCACCTCCCACTATCAAAACAAGAAATATCCCTATCCCCCACGAGACATATCTCTTCTTATACCTCCGCCACAATAATTTCCATTTACGACTATCCCGATGCATATACATCACCCAGCCGCATCCTATCAAGGCAGCCACCCATGCCGAACGGCTCATAGTGGCCGGCAATACACAAAGGATGAGTACCCCTACAACTCCTGCTGCAGCTCTCTCTATCTTTAAGGAGGTAATCAGCCATTTCCAATCTCTGAATCGTACAAAATGATGCAGACAGAGCGGCAGCACCATCGCCAGATATCCGGCATACGGACCGGGATTGAAGAAAGAGCCGGTGAGTGCATAACGAAAATGACCGGAAGCAGAAAAGCCATACAATTGGCGTAATCCCCAAATAGCCTCAACTCCTCCAAAAAGTATCAGACTCCATGATACATAAGCAGAAAAATGCGGAAAAGAGAATATTTGCTTCCAGGAAGTTCTACCCCAAATCTGCAACAGGCAGGTAACGGCAATACAACCGGTCGAGAACAGTACAACCTTTCCAAACCACACCCATTGCCCGATGGTTTCCGCGGCAGGAAGTTCAGGTGTTGTCACACATACCAGGCTCAGCAAAGCACAGACTGCAAGAAACTGTAATAGAACCACAACTGCATCTCTTATTTTATGTATCCGCACTTTCATCATTTTATTCTATTTTCTTGAACACCCTATTCCATCTTATTTTATCCGCACCTCTGTCCACCGACTTCCATATCCTGACAGCTTTCCCCACAATAAAAGGCTCCGGCAACAATCCCCAATAACGGGAATCCTGAGAGTTCATCACCTTATCCCCCGCAACAAAGTAGTAATTCTCTTTAAAGCGATAAGTATCAATCACACTGTCATTTAGCAAAACCGTATCTCTACGCACGAACAGTTTCTTCTTCTGTTCCCACTCTATCGCGTTCTTATAGAGAGCGGCATGTTTAGGATTCATATCAACCTCATCCCCTTTGGCGGGAAGATACAGAGGGCCGAAGTTCATAATGTCCCAATTCACCGACTCATTATAAGGATAGCCACTCATGACTATTCCCCAATCCTGCACCATTCTCTTCTCCACCATACGCAGCAGTCCATCTTGCGAGTCTACGTTTCCCAACGGTATATCATAGCCCCGTACTTTATAATGCGCCCTCTCTATCTCAAACGTATCGCCCGGCAGTGCCACACAACGCTTCACATAATCTGTCTCTTATACACATCTCCGAGCCCACGAGACGGACTCCTATCTCG
>ENA-OYHA01000125-OYHA01000125.1-human-gut-metagenome-genome-assembly--contig:-NODE-125-length-25643-cov-5.706972_pt1 | contig 25643 bp, 17 predicted proteins | sample MGYA00243759_ERZ652991 | MGnify/ENA primary metagenome ERZ652991 (study PRJEB26926, sample SAMN06165321) | human gut metagenome | biome: ENVO:00009003; feature: ENVO:2100002; material: ENVO:00002003... | reverse complement strand
CAGAGCTTGATACGACCCTTTTAAGTGTTATAATTACTATCTGTAACTTTTAGGAACAGTCATTTTTGTTTTGACACCGCTTCCTTGTATTATAAGGTTGATGAACTATTATTTTTTTACAGAAGAGGGAGTATAACGTGCATTCAGTCCATCAATGATTTCTTGTGTGATGTTGTATGCCGGATTAGCGTATAGCAAATTGTCAAATCCTGTATTGCTGATAATTAGATCATATCCTTTGTTTTGATTATAAATTTTCAAGAATGAATTGATAGAATCACGTAACTGCAAGCTGTTCTTTTGATTTTCAGAAGCTAGTTCGTCGCTTAGTTTCTGTTGCAGTGCCTGCAGTTCTTGTTGTTGCTTCATCAGTCTCATCTGTTCTTGTTCAGCACGTTCACGTGTAGCGAAGCCATTATTTTCCAGTTTGCGTTGGAATTCTTTAGCATCAGCATCCAGCTTCTTTGCTTTTTCATTTAAAGTAGTGCGGATATTTTCTTCTTTCTGTATCATCACTTCATTTAAGTCATTCCAGAAATTGTACTTAGTCAACAGTGAATCGATTTCCACATAAGCTATTTTCATGTTTGAAGAACCAGCAACGCCGACAGCCGGAGCAGTGGAAGAAGTTGCAGCGTTGTTGTTGTCGCTACATTGTGCAAACACTAACACGATGGCTAGTGCTAGAAATCCATTCAGGATGAAATTTGTTCTTTTCATAATCTTTTTCACGTATTGTTTATTAATTATTATCCGTTTTGTTTTGCTTTTCAATTTCGGCTATGGCATTTTTATTAGGCTTGCGTGCTTCACGATCTTGTGATTGTACACATCCTACTCCTTTTTTACGGAGTGCCTTATTACCGCTTACATGTGTGTTTGGAAACTTTCCTTTTAGAAAGATTCCGATAGACAATAATGCTATACAGATAGCAACTATTAACACAGTTATAAGGATAGTATCAAGCATTTCTATTATTTTTGTGGTGCAAAGTTAGTGTAAGGCAAGGGAAATGCCAAATTTATTGAAGCATTTCGTATCTGCGGACTAAATTTGCGGAACAAATATAGAATTTTGCAATGATTTAGCTTTCTCTTTTCTCATTAAAAAAGAGGAAGTGTCCTATTTAAGAGAATTATTTAACTATTTTTTGCAAATTTGGAAACTGAATTTGCCTAAACAACATGATTATGAATAAAAAGGATTTAAAGCCGGCATCTGTCTTTTATTATTTTGAAGAGATATGTCAGGTACCCCGTCCCTCGAAAAGAGAGGAGAAAATAATTGCTTATTTGAAAGCCTTCGGTAGAAAACATGGTTTAGAAACTAAGACAGACGAAGTTGGCAATGTATTAATTAAAAAACCTGCCACTCCGGGTAAGGAGAATTTGAAAACTGTGATTTTGCAGTCTCATATAGATATGGTTTGTGAAAAAAACAGTGATGTGGAGCATGATTTTCTAATTGATCCCATTGACACAGTAGTGGACGGTGAATGGTTGAAAGCCAAAGGTACTACATTGGGGGCAGATAATGGTATCGGTGTGGCGACAGAATTAGCTATATTGGCTGCTACTGATATAGAGCATGGTCCGTTAGAGTGTCTTTTCACAGTGGATGAAGAAACTGGATTGACGGGTGCTTTTGCATTGAAACCAGGGTTTATGACTGGTGATATTTTGATTAATTTGGACTCGGAAGATGAAGGAGAATTATTCATCGGCTGTGCCGGTGGTGCAAATACTACAGCGGAATTTACTTATCAGCCTGTTTCTGCTCCACAGGATTATTTTTATTTCCGTGTAACGGTCAAGGGATTGACAGGTGGACACTCCGGTGATGATATTAATAAAGGTAGAGCGAATGCTAATAAGCTGCTGAATCGTTTTCTGACTCAGTTGGCTTCTAAATATATTTTATATTTATGTGAGATTGATGGTGGAAACCTGCATAATGCCATACCTCGTGAGGCACAGGCATTATGTGCGGTACCTATGAAGGATAAGGAATCGGTTCGTGTAGATTTGAATATCTATACTGCAGAACTGGAGAATGAATATGCTGCGACGGAACCGAACTTGAGAACCGAACTCTCTTCTGAATCCCCTTGTAAGGAAGCGATAGATATGACTACTGCCGGACATCTTCTGAGAGCTGTTTACGCTGTGCACAATGGGGTGTATGCCATGAGTCAGGATATTCCAGGATTAGTAGAAACTTCGTCTAATCTTGCTTCCATCAAACAGGTAGAGGGAAACAAGATTAAAATAGTGACTAGCCAGCGCAGCTCCATTCTTTCATCACGCAAGAATATGTCCGAGATGATCCGTTCTGCTTTTCTTTTGGGAGGTGCTGAAGTAATAACTGGTGACGGATATCCAGGATGGAAACCGAATACGGATTCTCCTGTTTTGAAAATTGCGATAGATAGCTATAAAAAACTTTTTGGTGTGGAACCTAAAGTAAAGGCAATTCATGCCGGATTGGAGTGTGGGTTGTTCCTTGAGAAATATCCGTCACTGGATATGGTTTCCTTTGGACCTACTTTGCGTGGTGTTCATTCACCTGATGAACGTATGCTGATACCTACTGTAGATAAATTCTGGCGTCATTTGCTGGATGTATTGGTTAATATACCGACAAAATAATTTATATGAAGAAAACAATTCTATTCCTTTGTTTGTGCTACCTGGTAGGGGTGACGTATGCACAGGAACCGTTCCGGGTAATGTTCTATAATGTAGAGAATTTGTTCGATTGTCAGCACGACACGTTGAAAAATGATTATGAATTTTTGCCGGATGCTCCGAAAGGATGGACGCAAGCGCGCTATCATGATAAATTGGCTAGGATAGCTAAAGTTATTATTGCCACGGGTGAGGAAAATGTCCCCGATTTGGTGGGACTTTGTGAAGTGGAAAATGATCATTGCTTGAAAGATCTGACAGAAAACTCGCCATTACGCGAGGCGGGTTATCGCTATGTCATGACTGATTCTCCTGATGAGCGTGGTATTGACGTGGCGTTGCTTTATCAACGTGGTACCTTTAAATTAGTAGGGAAAAACTGTATTTCTGTTCCTTATAAGGAAATAGAGCGTCGGCCTACACGTGATATACTTCATGTGACAGGGCAGGTAGCTTCCGGAGATACATTGGATGTGTTTGTGTGTCACATGCCTTCTCGTGCAGGCGGTGAGGAGAAGAGTGAACCCTACCGCCTTTTTACGGCGCAGATATTGAAGATAGCGGCAGATTCTGTTATGAATATCCGTCAGCATCCTAATGTAATGATTATGGGTGATTTTAATGATTATCCCACTAATAATTCTATTGCAAAAGTATTGGGGGCTGTGGCTCCGAAAAGTGGAGTGCAGGCCAAGAAATTATATAATCTGATGGACGGGCGTAAGGAGGGAACCTATCGTTATCGAGGTGAGTGGGGAGTACTTGATCAGCTGATTGTTTCCGGTTTTTTGTTACAAGGGCATGATAGTATGCGCACTTCATATGATAAGGCACAGATTTTAAAATATCCGTTCCTGCTGGAAGAGGATGAAAAATATGGTGGTAATATTCCATCACGTACCTATTGGGGAAAGAAATATCATGGTGGTTATAGCGACCATTTGCCAGTGTGTGTGGACTTTGAAATTGGAAAATAGGGAGAGATTGGTGGTTAGTGATGAATGGACTGCGCTATTATGCCGCAGGTGTTAATCACTAACCGCTATATATTTCTATTCATGATGATAAGGACCGTTGTTCAATATAGTCATCGCCCGGTATAGCTGTTCTACGAAAATAAGGCGTATCATTTGATGTGAGAAGGTCATCTTGGATAATGAGATCTTTTCTTGGGTTACATCATATATTTTGGGTGCAAATCCGTATGGCCCCCCAATGATGAATACTAACCGTTTGTTTACAGTGTGCATTTTGCGTTCTATCCAGTTGGCAAATTCTACGGAACGGAATTCTTTTCCATGTTCATCCAATAAAACCACTACATCGCCCGGCAACAAAGCTTTCAGAATTAATTCTCCTTCCTTCTCTTTTTGTTGCTCCATACTCAGGTTTTTGGTATTCTTGAGCTCGGGGATGACTTCCATATCGAAAGAAATGAAGTGCTTGGTACGTTCCACATAATCATTGATAGCGGTGATATAATGTTTTTCGACAGTGCGTCCTACTACTAATAATGTAAATTTCATACGTTCTTTTCTGGTTTACTTTGCAAAAATACGGAAAATCTCTACCTTTGCCTATCAATTCATAAAAAAACGATAACATTATGGACGAATTAGTAGTAAAAGACTTAATAGACAGACTGATAGACCTGTCTTTTGCTGAAGATATAGGTGATGGGGACCATACTACCTTGTCATGTATTCCCGCAGATGCAATGGGAAAATCAAAGTTGTTGATTAAGGAAGAAGGTATCTTAGCTGGCATTGAAGTGGCTAAAGAAGTATTTCGCCGTTTTGATCCCACAATGAAGGTGGAGGTGTTCATTCAAGATGGAACTCACGTGAAACCGGGTGATGTGGCTATGATGGTGGAAGGTAAAGTTCAGTCACTTCTTCAGACAGAACGCTTGATGCTGAATATCATGCAACGCATGAGTGGCATTGCTACTATGACCAATAAATATGTGAAGAAACTGGAAGGTACGAAAACTCGTGTACTGGATACCCGTAAGACAACTCCGGGTATGCGTATCATGGAGAAGATGGCTGTAAAGATAGGAGGAGGATGCAATCACCGTATCGGTTTGTTTGATATGATTCTGCTGAAAGACAACCATGTGGATTTTGCAGGCGGCATACACAATGCGGTGTCCCGTGCTAAAGAATATTGTAAGGCAAAGGGTAAGAGCTTGAAGATTGAATTGGAAGTGCGTAATTTTGACGAATTGAATCAGGCGTTGGCAGAAGGTGTGGATCGTATTATGTTTGATAACTTTACACCTGAAGATACTCGTAAAGCTGTAGAGATAGTAGGAGGACGTTGCGAAACCGAGTCTTCTGGTGGTATTACTTACGATACTATGTTACCCTATGCGCAGGCAGGAGTGGATTTCATTTCTTTTGGTGCGTTGACCCATTCTGTAAAAGGATTGGATATGAGCTTCAAGGCTTGTTAAGGAAATGTTTTATGATAAGAGAGAACTTCAAATTTTGGATCTTTTTTTGAAATATGAATGACGTAATTGGTACGAATAAAATTAAAATAAATTCGTACATTTGCGTCATTGATATTAGTTTCTTTTATTTTCTTCTTTAAATCGGGTAGGTGTCATTCCTTTTACTTGTTTAAAGGAGGTACTGAAATACCTCGGATAGGAAAAGCCTACCTCGTAAGATATTTCGTTGATATTCATGTTGGTATTTGTAAGCAAGTAAACAGATTTTTCTATGCGTAGTTTATTGATATAGTCATTAACGCCCAACCCGGTTAGAAGTTTTACCTTATTATATAAGGATGCTCTGCTCATAGCCATTTTATCTGTGAGAAACTTAATGGAAAGTTCCTCTCCAGCCATATTTTCATTAATAAGTATATTGAGTTTGGCGATGAATTCCTCATCTTCTTTACTGTTTTTCTTTTGAGACTGTTCTGTTTCTATCCTTTTTTCGTTTTTTTCTTTTACTAGCCTATTAGATGATAATTCCGTTGCAGGAATGTTTTCTTCGACTGGTATTTTTTCTTCTTTGTTTTTTAAGATGTCGTTCAATATAGCTTGTAGGAAGTGGTTCATATTGCCTTTCATATATTTCTCTTTCCGTCGGAAATAAATGTAGCCTATACCGGCTGTGGTAATAATAAACAAGATGGCGGCTATGCCGATGAACCAGCTGGTCTTATACCAAGGAGGAGTAACGATTATGTTTATCAATTTTTGGGGTGTGGTATGATTCCCGTCTTTAGTATTGCAAGAAACCCGTATTGTGTAGTTGCCTGCGGATAGAGAGGATAAATTTAAAGTTGGATCGTAAGTTTCAATCAATTGTTTGCTTCTACTTTCAATTATGTATCGGAGCAGGTATTTTTGGAATATGTCTCTGTTCTTTATTCGAAGGTGGATGGAAAGAGAATTGTAGTTCCAAGGTATGTTTATTGTATTCTCTTTGATTTTTTTTAAATAAGGACTACCGTTAAGGAGAATGTCGGACAGGTATATTTCTGGTATCTGAGTTTCAGTTTCGGGAATGTTTGTGTTGATTTTTACCAATCCTTCGGATCCACCTAGATAGATGTAATTCTTATTAGATTGTTTTTGGTATGCGAATAAAATTTCGTTAGATGGGAAACCATCAGAACTATTCCAGATAGTAAATTTATTTTCTTTGATAATATAAGAATATAGTTGATTTTGAGCACAGATCCATAGACGTCCTTTTCTATCGGCAATGAGGAAGGATATGTTATTAAATAGTTTGGTGTGTATGCGATGGTATTTTCGACTTTTCAAGTCGAAGAATCCAAGTCCTTTGTCGGTTCCGGTCCATATTATATCGTTGTTGTCATAAGACATGGAAGTGATGGTTTCATTTTTTTCCAACTCGAATAGTAATCGGATACTGTCATTTTGTTGATCTACCCAAAAAGCTTGGTGAGCGTATTTTAAAAGAGAGAATTTATCGTTGGAGTATGATAGACAAAGTGCATTATTAGAGAAGTCGTAGTGACGATCTGTTTGCATCTTTGAGAATGTGTGGTTATGTGTATTATATGCATATGCATTACGACTGATTATATATATTTTGTTGTTTGCCACTTGATTGGCCAAAGGAAGGTAACCATAAAAACATTCTTTATAGTTGGTCTCTTTATCTATAATGGTGAAAGGACGATATTGCTGCGTCTTTTTATTGAACAGGAAAATGCCTTTGGTATACAAAGAAACCATTAATTCAGATTCAGATATTTCAGCAATGGAAATAACTTTATCTCCGTAGGTTGAGGGGAAATGGGTAAATTTGTCAGTAGAAGGGTCGTATAGGTTGATACCTCCTCCATCAGTTCCAATCCAAACTTTTCCATTCTTTTCTTCGTAAAGGCTGATGATTGATTTTTCACTGAGTCCGTTGGGATTGTTTAAAACGGCATCTTTATATGTCTTAATGTACGTTTCTTTAATACAGAATATGCCTCCGCGTACGCTTCCTGCCCATAAGTTTTTTTCTTGGTCTTTATAGAGCAAGGTGATGGAGTTTACTGGTAGGGAAGAATAGTCTCCTACTATATGTTGAAGTTGTGAGAATTGTTGAGTATGGGGAGCAAATTGGTTGATGCCACTTCCGTCTGTAGACAACCATAGTTTGCCATTGTGTTCTGTTATGTCTAAAATATAATTGTTGTTTAATCCGGAATTTGTTTGAGTATAGTGTTCTTGGATTTTTCCTGTTTGGTCATAGCAATATAGTCCAGATCCATAAAAGGATGTGTAAATATGCTGGTCAAGAGTTATGTATAACGATGTCAGCAGGTTAGGACTGCTTGGAATAAAAAGACTAAATTGTTGAGTTTGACAGTTGTACGAGTAGATTCCTTTTCTTCGGGTACCTACTAAAATTTTGTTTTTATCGAGATAAACCATTTTTTGGATTCTATAATCTACCATGTTGATATTTTTTTTCTTTTCTTGTTTTTTAATGTGAATGATCTTTGTTTTTTTACTATGATAGTCGTAGCAATATATGGTATTCTCGCTGCCAAACCATATTCCACCTTTTACTTTGATAGAAGAATAGATCGCTTGGGAAATGGTAGTATTAAATCGGTCCTGTTCGGCATCATAAAGGGCTAACCCTTTGGGAGTTGCTATCCAAAGGTTTCCTAATGAGTCTTCTGTCAGATGATTGATATAATTACTAGGTAGAGAGTGGGGATCGTCTGAATGGTGCAGATAGGTTTTGATTCCCTCTTGAGTATAACTGTTCAATCCATTTTGGGTACCTATCCATAAAGTACCTTTATGGTCTAGCAGGATGGATTGGACAGTAGCTTGGGAAAGTCCTTGCTCTATAGAGAGCTGGGTGAACGAATAATTGACACTGTGTTCGGAAGAGAACAATTTTGTGTCTGCCCATAAGAATAAAATGATAATTAAGGTCCGATACATTGTATTTTTTATTTTTTGCAAAAATACATTTTTTTTCTTTTGATAAGAATTTAAGGACTATTTTTCAGTATGAAGTAATAAGAATACTAAGATATTTTAGAAATAAAAATTGAGAAATATCCCCTTATTAGACAGAAATGGACTTGATTTATACAATTTCTGATCTCTTTAGTTGATAAATAGACTAAGTTTGCCAATTAAATTTTTAAAATAAGTTTTGTGAACCAAAATTAATGTAGTATGAAAAATGTTATACTTTTATTATTGTCGGTATGTGGTATGCTTGCTTGTACTCATACACCGAAATGGGAATTAGTGTGGGAAGATAATTTTGATGGTGCGGAACCTGATACCACAATATGGAGCCGCATACCTCGCGGAAGACCTGATTGGCAAAATACTCAGTCATTTGATAATCGTTGTTATGAAATGCGTGATGGTTGTTTAATATTAAAGGGAATTGTGAATGATAATATGGATGTAGATACGGCGAAGTATCTGACTGGGGGATTGTGGACAAAAGACAAGCATGCTTTTCATCGGGGACGCATCGAAGTAAGAGCTAGATTGCATGGGGCGAGAGGAGCATGGCCGGCTATATGGACTTTGCCTTATGAAATTGATAAATATGTTTGGCCTATGGGAGGAGAGGTAGATATTATGGAACGTTTGAATTATGATTCTATTGTTTATCAAACCGTGCATTCGCACTATACTTATACATTGGGGATAGAGAATAATCCGAAACATGGAGGCACTACATCCATTAATCCTGAGGACTTTAATGTATATGGGGTAGATTTTTGGCCGGACAGTTTGGTGTTTCATGTGAATGGAAAACGACATTTTGTTTATCCTCGTATCGAAACGGAACAAGAAGGTCAATTTCCTTTTGATATTCCCCAATATTTGTTGATTGATATGCAATTAGGAGGTACTTGGGTAGGACCAGTGGACTCTACGGATTTACCAGTGGAGATGGAAGTGGACTGGGTACGTCATTATCAATGGAAATAAAGCTATTCTGATATTTGTTGTAATACAAATTATAAGTAACCTATTAACTTAATTAAATTGAAATTATGAAAAGACAAAGGCAAAAATTATTTCGCGTGGTTTTGGCAGGCGTCCTGATGATATTTTCATTTATGGTATACGCACAGGAACGTATAGTGACAGGTAAGGTGTATGATTCATCCGGTGAGTCTATTATAGGAGCTAGTGTAATGGTACAGGGTACTATGCAGGGAGTGGTGACTGATATAGACGGTGCTTTTCAGTTGAAGGTGCAACCTTCCCAGTCTTTAGTGATTAGCTTTTTGGGATATCAGGATGTGATCCTGCCGGTAGGGAGTAAAAATAATTTTAAAATTATTTTGGAAGAAGACTCCAAAAAGCTGGACGAAGTGGTGGTAGTAGGATACGCTACTCAGAAGAAAGTGAATTTGACAGGATCTGTTGCTTCCGTATCAGCAAAAGATATTCAAGATATTCCGGTGGCTAATACAACTACTTTGCTACAGGGACGTTTGCCAGGTTTAGTACTAACTCAGAACGGTGCACAAGCTGGTAATGATAATCCAGAAATCAGGATTCGTGGTATTGGTACCTTTGGGAATAATAATCCGATGGTGTTGATTGACGGGGTGGAAGGTAGTATTTCACAAATTGCAGAAATCCCTTCTGCCGATATTGAGAGCATTTCTGTATTGAAGGATGCGGCATCGGCAGCTATTTATGGTGTGCGTGCTGCTAATGGCGTTATTTTGATCACTACTAAGCGGGGACAGGCATCAAGCAAAGTGAAGGTTTCGTATTCAGGTAGTTATACTTTGCAGACCCCAGGTATTGTTCCCGATTATGTGGATGGTTATAATTGGGCTTTGATGAAAAACGAAGTGAGCACTGGAACTTTTTCACCGGAAGCTTTGCAAAAGTTGCAAGACGGATCAGATCCGGATCATTATGCAAATACCAATTGGCTGGATGCTGTATTGCGTAATGCTAGTATGCACCAGCATCATCTGTCTGTATCAGGAGGTAATGAAAATACCCGTTTTATGACTTCGGTGGCCTATTCCAATCAAGATGGTATCATGATGAAGACAGGAGTAGAACGCTTTTCTTTTCGTTCGAATATTGATACTCGTTACAAACGTTTTACTTTTGGATTGAACTTATCCGGTAATAAGAATAATGTGACTACTCCTGCTGTCGCACCTTCCGGCGAAGGTGGAATCATGCGTTATGTATCCTGGTTTACTCGTCCTACTGTGCCGGTGATGTATTCTAACGGACACTACGGCTATGTAGATGGTTCGTCATTGAGTGCCGAACTGATGAAGAATCCTGTAGAGTCAATGTCTTTAGGGCACCGCAGCAATGAGTATTGGCGTTTTAACGGTAAGGTTTTTGCAGGTATTGATTTATGGGACGGATTGAAGTTCCAGACCAGTTTTGCTTATGCTTTTGATTTAAATGCAACGAAATCTTATTCTCCCAAATCTCCTGCCCGTTATGATGCAGAAGGAAATATTAGAAAAGCGGCAGGGGAAACGAATAAGGAGGAGGATTATTGGTATCGCAATGCAACATGGACGAGTGAGAACCTGTTGACTTATAACAAACAATTTGATAAACATAATGTTAATGTGTTGTTAGGGCACTCTGTTATTGGCTCGCGCTTTTATAAAACGACTGCTTCCATACAGGGCTTTCCTACAGAAAATATTTATGAACTTGATGGAGGAACAATTAATCCGGGTGCAAAAGGCAATTCGGAAGAATATAAACTCCAGTCATTTTTTGGTCGTGTGAATTACGGTTATGATGACCGTTATTTGTTTGAGTTCAATATTCGCCACGATGGTTCATCACGTATGCCTAAAGCCAATCGTTACGCTACATTTCCTTCCGTATCAGGAGGATGGGTGTTTTCGAATGAAGAATTAATGAAAGACTATAAAAACTTCTCCCTTGGAAAGTTGCGTTTATCATGGGGTAAGTTGGGTAACCAGGAAATCGGTAATTATGCTTATGCGGCTACTTTGGGCGCAAGCGGAAATTATTTCTTTGACCAAGGTGGGGACAAACAGGCTGGTATGGTACAGACTTCTGTTCCAAATGAAGACATCAAATGGGAAACGACCCGCTCCATCAATGTGGCCCTTGATCTTGGATTCTTTAATAATAGGATACAGACTACTTTTGAATGGTTTGATAAGAAAACTTCTGATATCTTGATGCAATTAGCTATGCCAGGCATATTCTTAGGTTCTCTTAATGCTCCTTATCAGAATGTGGGTGCTGTCCGCAATCGTGGTTGGGAATGGAATGTGAATTACTCGGATAGTAAAGGCGATTGGGTTTGGAATGTAGGTTTCAACTTGTCACACGTGAAGAACGAAATTCTGGAAATGGGCGGTTTGGAAGAAACAATAAGTGGGCAAACAATCAATCGTATTGGCAATCCTATTGGCGCTTATTTTGGATATAAAGCGATTGGTATGTACCGTACAGAAGCTGATTTACAGCGTACTAATTCAAAAGGGGAAATCATTAAACAAAATGGTGTGGCTCCTAAATTGGGCGATATTATGTATGCTGATTTGAATGATGATGGTAATATTACTGCTGATGATCGTGATATTATTGGCAATCCTTTTCCTAAATATTCTTATAGCTTCAATTTAGGAGCTTCTTGGAAGAATTTTGACTTGTCTACTTTTTGGCAAGGAGTGGGAGGTATTTACCGTTACAGTTGGGAAACTTCTACCGATATTCGCGGTAACTTAACCGAACGTTGGTTGGATCGTTATTCTGCCGGCAACGTAAATGCTTCTATGCCAGCATTGGGTAATACTATGAATGATTCTTATTCTTCATTCTGGTTAGAAAATTCCAGTTACTTACGTTTGAAGAACTTGGAATTCGGCTATACATTCCGTCAGCCTGGACTTGCTAAGATGGGTGTTTCCAGTGTCCGTGTTTATTTTGCCGGAAGCAACCTTTTGACATTTACGTCTTTGAAAAACTGGGATCCGGAAAAAACATCGGGTGATGCTAGAAATGACGTACATCCCAATATGCGCACTTATTCATTTGGGCTAAATATTCAATTCTAACTTATAAGGAGGATATACATTATGGTAAAAAGTACAAAAAATATATGCAGAGTTTTATTTTTTTCTGGAGTGTTATTGGTTACCAGTGCATGTTCAGATAGTTTTTTGCAGACGGATTCTCCGAATCAGCCTTCTCAAACCACTTATTGGCAGACCGAATCGGATGCATTGATGGCTTTGACAGCTTGCTATGATGCCATGCAGAGCCAGAATTTATATGATGACAATATTGATGGCTGGAAGTTTGGATTTCTAGGACGTGAAACCAGTACGGATAATGGAGACCACACATGGGGTGATTGGATGCTGGGAAGTTCTATCTCGAAATGTGCTTCTTCCACTACCGATGAATGCTTTTCTATGTACTGGAATGCTAATTATGAAGTGATTAAGCGTTGTAATATGTTGGTAGAGAATGTGGAACGTATTCCGATGGAGGCTGAAAAGATAGATGCATACAAGGCGGAAGCAATAGCATTACGAGCTTTGATGTATTGCAATCTGACCTCCGTATTCCGTGATGTCCCTTATCTGACGAAACCTTTAACTTTGGCTGAAGCACAGGCTCCCAAGGCGGAACGTAGCCAGATTATTTCGTCCTTGCTGGAAGATTTGAAGACTTGGATTCCTAAAATACCAGTTATAGGGAAAGCGCAAAAAGGACGTATGTCCCAAGAAGCAGGTTATGCCATTATGGGACGAATTGCTCTTTTTAATCAACGTTGGGACGAGGCAATAACGGCTTATAAAAATGTAGTAGGAAAAGTGCAGCTTTTTAAGTCGGGTGACGGAACTGATTATGCTGCCAATTATGCTGATTTGTTTAAAGAGCAAAATGAAACGGCAGCAGAAGTATTGTTGAGTGTCCATTTTAAAGGTCCGGGATTAGGTGAAGGAAGTTGCTTTGGGGTTTGTTGGTCTGCTCCAATGAATGCTATTGAAGGTTCTATGAACTTGTGTGATGATTTTTATTGTATAGATGGGTTGCCCATCGATAAGTCACCTTTATTTAAAGGAAGTCTTGTTCAAGGAGCCCATACGAAGGCTAATCCGGATATGGGACGTTATGAGAATCGTGATCCTCGTATGAAAGGTACATTGATGTTACCTGGTATGGAATGGAACGGAAAACTGTTTACTAATAATTTGCCGGCAAGTTCTACCTGTTGTATTCGTAAATGGTACACTCCAGAAGATACAGTTAATGAATATGACGGTAGTCTTGACTTCTATGTTATCCGTTATGCAGAGGTACTTTTGTCACTTGCTGAAGCTATGATTGAGAAAGGTGGTTATCCACAAGCCGAAATAACAGGATATATTAATGAAGTTCGTGCTCGTGTTGGTATGCCAGCGGTAGAAGTAGTGGAAGGAACTAATTTGAATAAAGAAGAATTGCGCGCCATTGTACGTCACGAACGCCGTGTGGAATTGGCTTTTGAAGATTTGCGTTTTGCAGATCTTTACCGTTGGGGAGAATTTGAAAATGCTCAAAAGCGTATGCAGAAAGACCAGTCATTCTATGGCTTTGGAGTAGTTTCGCGGGGTAATCTTCGTGGTGCGCAAGATTTGGTTTGGCCTATTCCGCAAGGTGAGATTGATACGAATCCGATGTTGGAGCAACATAGTGAATGGAAATAAGAATGATTGAATTATCTATTGTAATATAACTGTGATGAGGTAAGAGATTGTTAAAAGGTATTTTCTTGAAATAAAGGACAAGTATGTGGTGATAAGGCTGCAACTTGTCCTTTATCGTTTGTTTCCTATTATATATGTTCTATTTCATAACGTAGCATATTTTGTTAAATTACAATGTGATGTTATTTATCTTTTCGTCTCTTTGTTTTATCTTTGTCGTTGAATATTATAAGTAATTAAGTATATGAAGAAAAAGAATGTTTTTAAATGGTGGGGAGTTGTTTTGTTATTATGTATGTGTTCTGTTCATGCTGAGGCGCAGGATTTGAAATCTATATTGACAGGAGTGGCAAAGGCGGCAATTGGTAACAAGGCTACTACGGCTCATTCTATTGTGGGGACTTGGTCTTATCAGGCTCCTGAATGTCAGTTCGAGAGTGATCAGTTACTGGCAAAGGCTGGTGGAGAGGTAGCGGCCAAAGAAGTGGAAGAAAAATTACAGACTATATATGATAAGATTGGTTTGACTAGTATTAAGTATATTTTCAAGGAGGATGGTACTTATTCATATATATTGAAAAGACGTACGGTAAGCGGCACTTATGTTTTTGATGAGGAAGCTAAGACGATTATTATGAAAAGTAAGTTGGGCATACAGACGGTAGCTTATGTGACAGTGACAGGTAATAGTATGAGTCTTGTGTTTAATGCCGATAAGTTGATGTCTATTCTAAAGGTGATTACTGGAGCGGCTTCCAAAGTAAATTCTACAGCTGCCACTCTTAACAGTGTAGCTGAAGCTTATGACGGGCTGATGTTAGGATTTGAATTGAAAAAGTAGATGCTTTTTGTAAAATATGGGATACAAGTCTTTTATAAAAGTTGAAAAATTGTGATTGGAAATAATGTTTAAGGATAAAACCGTTTTAACCTTATTATTATGGTTAAAACGGTTTTTTTATTAACATGTATTGTTTTTGTATATACTGGTCATGAATGTAATATATTGCATATATGTGAGAACGGTTTATTCTTGCTCTTTCAGTGCTGCGAAAATCAAACCTTCCAGTTCTTCCGCCAGTTCGGGGTTATCCTGAATCACTTGTTTGGAAGCGTCACGTCCTTGTCCCAGTTTGGTTTCGTTGTAGCTGTACCATGAACCGCTTTTCTTGATGATGCCTAAATCAGCACCCAAATCAATGATTTCACCAGCTCTTGAGATACCTTCACCAAACATGATATCGAATTCGGCTTTACGGAAAGGAGGTGCCACTTTGTTTTTCACTACTTTTACTTTAGTCTGGTTGCCGATTACTTCTTCACCATCTTTCAGTTGAGTGGAGCGACGGATATCCAAACGTACGGAAGCATAGAATTTCAGAGCATTACCACCGGTAGTTGTTTCTGGATTACCAAACATGACACCGATTTTTTCACGCAACTGGTTGATAAAAATACAAGTTGTATTGGTTTTGCTGATGGCTGACGTAAGCTTACGCAAAGCCTGAGACATCAAACGCGCTTGTAAACCTACTTTGTTATCACCCATATCTCCTTCAATCTCAGCTTTTGGAGTCAATGCCGCGACAGAGTCGATAACAATGATATCAATAGCGGATGATCGTATTAGCTGCTCAGCAATTTCAAGTGCCTGCTCACCGTTATCGGGTTGTGATATCCATAAGTTATCTACATCCACTCCCAGTTTGGCCGCATAGAAACGGTCGAAAGCATGTTCGGCATCAATGAAAGCTGCAATGCCGCCTGCCTTCTGAGCTTCAGCAATGGCATGGATAGCCAATGTAGTCTTACCGGATGATTCGGGACCATAAATTTCTATGATTCTACCTTTGGGATAGCCGCCTACCCCTAATGCGGCGTTCAAGGCGATAGACCCGGTAGGAATCACTTCCACTTCCTGTACGTTGTCATCACCCATTTTCATGATAGAGCCTTTACCAAAAGTTTTCTCTATCTTATCCATTGCAGCTTGCAGTGCTTTCAGTTTTTCACTATTTCCGGCACCTGGAGCTGCTGAGAATGGAATTTCTTCGTTATCTTTTTTTGCCATAAATCTGTTGGTTTATAAAATTTGTTGTGCGTGTTCTTTTGTTTTCACCTCTTTGGGAGAGATGATACGTTCAATCACGCCTTCTTCGTTGATGATGAAAGTCGTACGGAATATACCCATATATTTACGTCCGTACATACTTTTTTCTCCCCATACTCCGAATTGTTCTACCAACTTCTTGTCGGTATCGGCAATAAGAGTAAAGGGCAGCTCGTTCTTTTCAATGAATTTCTGATGCGATTTGGCATCATTCACACTGACACCGATTACTTCATAACCATGGGCGCGCAGTTCCGCATAATTATCACGCAAGTTACATGCCTGGGCAGTACAACCCGATGTCATATCTTTAGGATAAAAATAGAGTACTATCTTTTTTCCTTTGTAATCACTTAAACGAATTTCTTCTCCTTTTTCGTTCAAGCCTAATATTTCTGGGACTTTATCTCCTATGTTCATTTTTTTAGTGGTTAATGATTTATGGTTATTGTGGCCGCAGGTATGAATTACTTACCATGGGCCGTTAATCACTTTTTAAAGTTCTAAATCACCATCAAATACTTCATGCCAAGGCAGCCCTTGTTTGTTCAGTTGTTCCATAAATGGATCGGGATCAAACTCTTCTACATTCCATACTCCTGGACGTTTCCACAATCCTTGCAGGAACATCATGGCTCCAATCATGGCAGGAACTCCTGTTGTATAGCTCACTCCCTGCATTCCAGTTTCTTTGTAAGCTTCTTGATGGCTACAGTTGTTGTAAACATAGTAAGTACGTTCTTTGCCATCCTTTACGCCTCGGATGCGGCATCCGATAGAAGTTTCGCCTTCATAATTTTCTCCTAGATCCTGTGGATTGGGGAGTACGGCTTTTAGGAATTGTAACGGAACAATTTTCACTCCGTTATAATCTATTTCGTCAATACGGGCCATACCGATATTCTGGATGACACGCAGATGAGTCAGATATTCCTGACCAAAAGTCATCCAAAAGCGAGCACGTTTGATAGTCGGGAAATTCTTAACTAATGATTCCAGCTCTTCATGATACAGCAAGTAGGAATCACGAGGACCGATATTGGGATAAGTCAGATCCTTGTGGTATTCCAATGGTTTGGTGGTCACCCATTTGCCTTCTTCATAATAACGTCCGTTCTGAGTAATTTCGCGGATATTGATTTCAGGATTAAAATTGGTAGCAAACGCTTTGTGATGGTTACCGGCATTACAGTCCACAATATCCAAGTAGTGCATCTCGTCAAAATGATGTTTTGCAGCGTAGGCTGTATAAATACCACTTACTCCCGGGTCGAACCCACAACCCAGTATAGCTGTCAGTCCTGCGTTTTCAAAACGTTTCTTATAAGCCCACTGCCAACTGTATTCGAAATGAGCTTCATCTTTCGGTTCATAGTTTGCTGTATCCAGATAATTCACTCCAGCCTTCAGGCAAGCTTCCATGATGGTCAGATCTTGATAAGGCAGAGCTACATTGATGACGATTTCGGGTTTGAAACTATTAAACAGGGCTACCAGTTCGTCTACATTGTCCGCATCTACCTGTGCAGTCTTAATAGCTGGATTGCCGATAGCTTTTACGATTGCATCACATTTTGATTTTGTACGGCTGGCGATCATGATGTCAGTGAATACATCCGGATTCTGAGCCACTTTGTGTGCTACGACAGTACCTACACCGCCTGCACCGATAATTAATACTTTACCCATTTGCTGTTTTTTATTCTTGTTAAAATAAAATGCCCGGCAAACATTACCGTTCACAGGGCAAAGATAACAAAATATTTTGGGTATTAGTTGATATGATCTAGTTTCTTATTGGTGAAATCTAATGTTTTTCTTTCGTAGGACCATGTTTCATGGCCACCCGTGACTATATGAATGCGTATGGGATTACCCAAAGCCAAACGACATTCGTCGGTTGTCATTCCTTTCCGTACCTTACCGCGGCTTATCATGTTCCAAACTTCTTCTGTGATATTCGGATACTTGGCTCGTAAGTTGCCTATGCCGAATAGATCCGTAAAATAATTGTCTGATTGTAAAATCACATCAACTACACTCGTATGGGTGAATGCAGCTTTTATCTTATAATTCTTTCCATCTATGTTTTCCAATTCTAAAAAGACGTAAGGAGAGTTGTTTTGTGAGATTATATTTTTGATGGTGAATTGTGTATATCGGGGAAGTCTCACCGGAGTGTCTGTTTCATCCAGACATTCCGTTTCCGCTTTCAGATAGACAGTTTTTTTTCCATATTTACTCATCAGATTCTTTGATTTTTTTGTATTTGCATCACTGAAGCTAAATGAATTTGGAAAATATTTATTTTTATTTTCCATAATAAAATCACTGTCTGCCATGCCACAATTAGTCTTTGATATAGCTACCGGCTGATAGTAGGTGTTTCCTCTCTTGTCTTGGAATACGATTTTTACAGGGTATGCGCGGCTGCCCACTCCGACAGCTGTTACTGTTACTTCTTCATTTATACCAATCGGGACCTCTTTATAGCCCGATATGCTGTTGGGATCATCTATATGTACTTTATTGGTACGCATATATAGGGTTTGTCCTTCCAGCAGTTCTTTGGCTATGTCCACATCACCCAGGTAGGCAAGGGTAGGGATACCAGCTTTGGGCTTTAGGCAATATTGTTCCAAAGTGGTGTTTTTAAGTTCGTGATAATATTGTTGCCCTTCACATTCAAAGTTAAAATGTACAAAACCCCGTTCGGTAATTTCCGAACCTAGATATTCAAAAATTTTATGTTTTAAATCTCCTGTATCCACCTCCTTATTAGTCTCCGTCGATTTAAAAGGAGGAATAATGATGTCTTTACGTTCCGGTATCACCATGAATTTCATGCCTGGTGTCCAGTCACACAGGTTGTAATGCTTGAAATGATCGTTTATAAACTGTTTTTCCAAAGACTCTACGGAAATACTTGTTTGTTGTGAAGTAGTCGTGACTATATATCCGTTTTGTGCATAAGTGCATAAGCTACAGCTTGTTGCCCCAATTAAAATGGTTAAAAACTTTTTCATCGCTTTAAGTGTTAGTATATATAAATTGATACAAAGGTATAAAATTTTTGTGTATAATTGCTATAGTGAAAAATAAAATGGTTAGTTTTGCACACTAAACTAACAGATTTAACAAAAAAATAATATGAAAAAACTAGTATTAGAAATGATGGCTATTTGTGCCGGAGCATTGATTGTATCTTGTGGTAGTGGAAAGAATATGTTGTCTGTTTCTTCTCTGGATGGGGAATGGAATATTACAGAGGTGGATGGACAAAAGATATCTACAGAGAGAATGCCTTTCATTGGTTTTGATGTAGCTCAGAAACGTATTTATGGAAATAGCGGATGTAACCGTATGATGGGAAGTTTTGAAGCCGACTCTCTGAAGCCAGGTACATTGAAGTTTGGACAGATAGGAAGTACCCGCATGATGTGCCCTGATATGAAGACTGAGCAGATGGTATTGGGTGCATTGGATAAAGTGACTTCTTTCCAGACGGTTTCTGACAAGCCTAGTGTGATAACTCTATGTAATCAAGATGGTCAGCCGTTGATGACTTTGGAAAAGAAGGCGGCTCCGGAAGTGTCACTGTCTGATCTTTCAGGAGAATGGGTTATTGAATTGGTGAATGGAAAGAAAATTGTAGGTACGGCTGAGGTAACTCCTTTTATCGGTTTTAATTTGGATGAAAGCCGCATTTACGGTAATATGGGCTGTAATACTATTAATGGTGCATTAACGCAGGAAGATGGAAAACCCAATTCTTTGAGATTTGACAATGTTGCTACTACCATGATGATGTGTCCTGATATGGAAACTGAAACTATTGTGCTGAATGCTTTGAATGAAACAAAAAGTTTCAGCATGAAAGATAATAAAGTATACTTATTAGGTGAAAATGGAAATGAATTGCTGGTGTTGAAGAAACGATAATCCATATACATTCAAATAGATATGGTCGGCCTATTTTCTCATAAACGAGAAAATAGGCCGATTGCATTTATGGCATTATGGTAGGATGCTGACAAGTATTCTGTTTGGTGGAATTCTGACATTCTTGCCTTATATAAATCCATCTAAAAGTATCATATAACAAATAAATCAGTCATTTTGTCAGCCTTTGTCACATTCTTATTTTTGGCATACCGTTTGTTTTATGAAGGACGTGCGGTTGGTGCACCAAAGAAAAAAAGAAATCCTTCGTGAACCATTCGCCAAGAAATCAGTTTAATTGAAAACAAATAAATAAAGATATATAATTATGGGAAAGATTATTGGTATTGACTTAGGAACCACAAACTCATGTGTTTCAGTATTTGAAGGTAATGAACCGGTAGTAATCGCAAACAGTGAAGGTAAACGTACTACTCCGTCTATCGTTGCATTTGTCGACGGTGGCGAACGTAAAGTAGGTGATCCTGCAAAACGTCAGGCAATCACTAACCCGCAACGTACTATTTTTTCTATCAAGCGTTTCATGGGTGAAACCTGGGATCAGGTACAGAAGGAAATAGCCCGTGTCCCTTATAAAGTAGTGAAAGGTGACAATAATACCCCACGTGTAGATATCGACGGACGTCTTTATACTCCGCAAGAAATTTCAGCTATGATTCTGCAGAAGATGAAGAAAACAGCTGAGGATTATCTGGGACAAGAAGTTACAGAAGCCGTTATCACCGTTCCGGCATACTTCTCGGACTCACAACGTCAGGCTACTAAAGAGGCTGGTCAGATTGCAGGTTTGGAGGTTAAACGTATTGTGAACGAACCGACAGCCGCTGCCTTGGCTTATGGGCTTGATAAGGCTCACAAAGATATGAAGATTGCTGTGTTCGACCTTGGTGGTGGTACATTTGATATCTCTATCCTTGAATTTGGTGGTGGTGTGTTCGAAGTACTTTCTACTAATGGTGATACTCATTTGGGTGGTGACGATTTCGACCAAGTGATCATTGATTGGTTGGTGCAGGAATTCAAGAATGACGAAGGTGCGGATTTGACAAAAGACCCGATGGCAATGCAGCGTTTGAAAGAGGCTGCAGAAAAGGCAAAAATTGAATTGTCTTCTTCTACTTCAACTGAAATCAACCTGCCATACATCATGCCCGTAGACGGTATGCCTAAGCACTTGGTTAAGACTTTGACCCGTGCTAAATTTGAAGCTTTAGCTCACAATTTGATTCAGGCTTGTCTTGAACCTTGTAAGAAAGCTATGAGCGATGCAGGTCTGAGCAACTCTGATATCGATGAAGTAATCCTTGTAGGTGGTTCTTCTCGTATTCCGGCTGTTCAGGAATTAGTAGAGAAATTCTTCGGCAAGACTCCTTCTAAGGGCGTGAATCCTGATGAAGTTGTTGCTGTAGGTGCTGCTGTTCAGGGTGCTGTTTTGACAGATGAAATCAAGGGCGTTGTATTGCTGGATGTTACTCCGTTGTCAATGGGTATCGAAACATTGGGTGGTGTAATGACTAAGTTGATTGATGCAAACACTACTATCCCGGCTCGTAAGAGTGAAACCTTCTCTACAGCTGCCGATAACCAGACTGAAGTGACTATCCATGTACTTCAGGGTGAACGTCCGATGGCTTCACAGAATAAATCAATCGGTCAGTTCAATTTGACTGGTATTGCTCCAGCTCGTCGTGGTGTTCCTCAGATTGAAGTAACGTTTGATATTGACGCTAACGGTATTTTGAAAGTATCTGCAAAGGATAAGGCTACCGGTAAGGAACAAGCTATCCGTATCGAAGCCTCCTCTGGTTTGAGTAAGGAAGAAATCGAAAAGATGAAAGCCGAAGCTGAAGCTAATGCAGAAGCAGACAAGAAGGAACGTGAAAAGATTGACAAATTGAATCAAGCTGATTCTATGATTTTCTCTACTGAAAATCAGTTGAAGGAATTAGGTGACAAGTTGTCGGCTGATAAGAAAGCCCCGATTGAAACTGCTCTTCAGAAACTGAAAGATGCTCATAAGGCACAGGATTTGGCTGCTATTGATACTGCCATGGCTGAACTGAATACAGCATTCCAGGCTGCCAGCGCTGAAATGTATGCTCAGAGTGGTGCACAAGGTGGCGCTCAGGCTGGTCCGGGTGCAGGTGCAGGACAACAGGCTAATCAAGGTTCTTCTTCTAATAACAAAGAAGATATTCAGGATGCAGATTTTGAGGAAGTGAAGTGATTCCGATAAGTAAACAGATAATAAACAATAAGCAAAAGCGTGCAGCTCAATGAGTTGCACGCTTTTTGCGTTTATGGGGTTCATGGTTGCTATGCGTTTTCTATGGGCTTTTTTTATTTCTTATTTCAAATTGCTTTGCTGTACAATTACAAGATTGTTAACTATAAACTTACTCTATCTATTTTAATATTGGAAGAATTTGTAAATCAGCAGGCAGCCATTTTACATTATCTAATTCTTCTTTTGAAAGCCAACATGCAGCTTTATGCTCGTTTAGACTCCAAACATCTGTTAATAGAGAGCAAAAATAGCAGTGCATTGTAAGGTGGAATGAGGGATAGTCATATTCCACAGTATATAGAAAATTATTCACGCTTATATCCGCTGATAGCTCTTCACGAATTTCACGTATCAATGCATTCTCAGGAGTTTCTGTAGCCTCTATTTTTCCGCCAGGAAATTCCCACCAATCTTTCCATTCTCCATATCCTCTTTGCGTGGCAAGAATCTTGTCTCCCTTAGAGATGATGGCAGCAACAACTTCTATTTTCTTCATAATATTATGCAATTTCCTTCATTCTTGCAAAAAGCATTACACTACCAGGAATTGGTTCAATCATATTCCACACTATTTGCATCTGCTTTCGAGTACCTAAGTTTTTGTACTCCCATTTATTCAGTGTAACACGTCCCAAATAGACATATCCCATTGTGCGTGATTTGTCTTCCGCAAAGTTTTTCTGTTCGCGAATGAACAAAAGCATTGTTTGCGTTTGGTTGATATATGCTTTTCCTTCATCGGATTCTGGTTTCACACGATTCTGTGTATCCCATTGAAACAAGTAGGGAGAAAGTGCTTTGTCGTCATAATCTGTTGTAGATCCTTCTTCGCGATTTTTAATAATATCGACAAACATCGCTTCCAATTTCAATTTTTTGTTGCGTTCTACTCCTTCGCGAGATGGAGATTTTCTTTCAAGTGTAGACGTTCCTATGGCTACTTGAATTTGAGCTTTTGTATATACTCCATGTAATTTCAATGGGAAATTAGGCAACATTGAATTATCCGTTTTTTCATATGCTTTGTTTCTTTGAAGTAGCAGTGTTATTATTTCTTTAAGTTCTATACAGAGGTAATGGTCGGTTGAAAGTTCATCCACCATTTTCTGAAGATTGTTAAAATATTCTGCATTTTCAAACAAATCATAATAGAACATTAACAGACGTTTTTGGTCGACAGGAGTTAGCATATCTACCTTTACCTTAAAATCTTTCTGCACCAGATTCTTAATAAAACTTAGATAGCTATACGAATCTGTAGCTAACCATTTACGAAGTACGGCACGGCGTAGTTCAGCATTGAATCGGGATTGTTGATGCTCTATTCCAATCTCACATAAAAGTTGATTCCATGTCCTGTCACGATATAATTTATTTAAGGGAATCTGATATATCCTGATAAAATTGGTAAGTGTAAGCGGTACAGAATGATGTCTCTCGAAATTTTGTACTAATGCAATGATATGTTGTGTAGTAAATCGTTTTATTGCCCCCTTGATGTTTCTTATAATATATTCCTTGGCCTTTGGCTCAAGTGAAATTTTACATCCTAAGGGTAAATGGGGACAGTTGCGTTCCATTTCTTCCTCAACACTCATTGATGTTCGCCCGATTATCGCACGCATGCGGTTTGTGTAATTGAATTCGGAACGACAGTTTCCAATATAATCAAAAATATCCACATGAGTCTTTCCTTCTGCCTTACGCAGACCGCGCCCGAACTGTTGAATAAACACAGTGAGACTCTCTGTAGGACGAAGGAATAAAATGGCATCTACTTCAGGAATATCTACTCCCTCATTGAACATATCTACTACAAATAAGTAATTGATCTTCTTGTTCTTTAATCTCTTGTATAGTATTGCACGCATCTGAGCATTTTCGCTAGTCAGTACATCTGCTTTCAATCCACATAGCGTAAATTTTGCTGCCATATATTTGGCATGTTCCTGGTCAACACAGAAGCATAATGCTCTAACATTACTGATATTGGATATAGTTAGGTATGTTTCTAAAGATTTCAATATAACACCAGTACGAGCATCATTATATGTATATATACGCGAGAGCTCTGATGCAACATATTGCCCTCTGTTCCATGTCACTTCTGAATAGTCCACTGAATCCGTTATTCCGTAATAATGGAACGGGGCTAATAGTCCCTTATTCAATGCATCGTCAAGGCGAATCTCCGCAGATATAGTTCCATCAAACTCCTGTGTAATATCATAACCATCCATTCGCTCTGGTGTTGCAGTCAATCCTAAGAGTATCTTTGGTTTGAAATAATCTATAATTTTTCGATAAGACCCTGCAGCTACGTGGTGTACTTCGTCAATGACAATATAGTCATAATAGTCTTCTGGTAGATACAAATCATCCAAGCGATTGTTTAACGTATCCTTGGAGGCAAACACATGTTCATAATTGGTTGGTTCTTTGCCTCCATACCATTTCTCACCAAAGTTGTAATCACAAAGCACTTGTTGGAATGTCCGTATACTTTGTCTGAGGATTTCTTCACGATGGGCCACAAACAACAAACGTGCACGTTTGTGGCTATTAGCAAATATCTTATAATCGCTCGCCGCTATCACTGTCTTACCTGTACCTGTTGCAGCTATTACAAGATTCCGCCAGTGCCCTCTCACTTCGCGCTCCATCTGTAAGTTTTCCAATATTTCTTGTTGGTAGTCAAACGGACGTATCAATTGAAGTACATTAAAGTCAATTTCGTTATCCGAATTTTCGTCAAGGGCAGCTTTTAGTCGTATATCATCTTCACCGTTTACAAAAGTATCATAACCTTCAGCCCACCATGAAGCATCAAAAGCTCCCATGATGGTTTTCATCATACGAGGTTGTTCCATTTGAGTTACTTTAACGTTCCACTCTGCACCTGTATCAAGAGCCTGCTCAGATATATTTGACGAGCCTATATAGGCTGTATTGAAACCAGTTTCACGCAGAAAAACATAAGCTTTTGCATGTAGGCGCTCTGATGTTTCGTCGTAAGTTATTTTGATTTCAGTATTCTTTAGGGCTGCTAACTGCTTTACTGCTTCAAAATCAGTAGCCTTCATGTAAGTAGTAGTTATTACCTTTAGCAAACCTCCTCTGTAGGTAAATTCCTTCAGTTGTGGTAGTAGCAATGCAAGACCACGTTTTTTGATGAACGATACCATCAGGCGGATTTCGTTAGCAGAACATATTTCCTTCTGTAGTTCTGTATACAATTTGACGCCTTTGCCAGTAAATAGTTCTCCATTTACGAGCCCCTTAATAGGCATTATCTCTTTTAACCGTTTAGCTAAATTGGGATAATCAGACTGCGTCTTGTCGATAACTGCTGTTAGAATCTTGGCTTGCGCCGACACAAAATTTCCTGAT
>ENA-OYHA01000120-OYHA01000120.1-human-gut-metagenome-genome-assembly--contig:-NODE-120-length-26261-cov-4.626078_pt1 | contig 26261 bp, 20 predicted proteins | sample MGYA00243759_ERZ652991 | MGnify/ENA primary metagenome ERZ652991 (study PRJEB26926, sample SAMN06165321) | human gut metagenome | biome: ENVO:00009003; feature: ENVO:2100002; material: ENVO:00002003... | reverse complement strand
TTTTCATACTTATCAAGGTATTAAGTTATTCTTTCCAGTTTTCCAGATAATCTTTAATAAAATAGAGGAAGTTGCCACCTAATGAACCATCCACGACTCTATGGTCATAAGAAAGGGACAGATACATCTTATGACGGATGGCAATCACATCTCCTTCCGGGGTCTCTATTACGGCAGGCTTTTTCTCGATGTATCCTACTCCCAGGATAGCCACCTGAGGCTGATTGATGATAGGTGTACCGAACAAAGACTTGAATGTACCGAAGTTCGTAATCGTAAAAGTGCCACCGGAAATATCATCGGGCATCAGCTTATTATCACGAGCCTTGAGTGCCAGTGAATCAATGGCTACGGCAAGTCCGTTCAGGTTCAGACGATCGGCATCACGAACCACCGGAACAATCAGATTGCCATCATTCAGAGAAACGGCAATGCCGATATTGATATGCTTCTTGAAGAGGATATTATATCCCTCTACCGATACATTCACTTGCGGGTAAGCAGCCAGCGCCTTCGCCACAGCTTCTGTGATGGCAGGCATATAAGTAAGTTTCACTCCCTCACGACGTAAGAAAGCATCTTTATTCTTATCACGCCACTTCACAAGTTTCGTTACATCCACTTCCACAACATTGGTTACGTGCGGGGAAGTATGTTTGGACATTACCATGTGGTCGGCTATCACCTTACGTACACGATCCATCTCTTTTACTTCAACACCTTCTGCTGAGAATGTGCCGGAAGCAGGTGTAGTACGTTGTACTTCAGGAGTTGCAGCAGGTTTAGCAGACGACTGGGCAGGTGCTGTAGCTACCGGTTGCGGTGCAACGCTTGCAACAGGTTGCGGACTTGGCTTAGCAGCAGATTGCGCCGTGGTGGTACCACCACTTTGTTTCCGGACAATGTAACTCTTGATGTCCTTCTTGCTCACCCGCCCCTGATATCCGGTACCCGGAATAGTATCCAGTTCTTCAGGCTGAATGCCGGCCTCACGAGCCAACTGAAGAACTACAGGCGAGTACCAACGCTCTTCTTCCGTTTTTACAGTCTTGACTTGAGGAGTTTCCTCAGAGGCAGTCTTAGAAACAACCGCAACACCCTCATCCCCGGAGTTCTCACCTCCGATATCGACAATAGCCACCACCGTACCCACAGCCACGGTGTCTCCTTCCTTAAATAAAATTTCCACGACTTTACCTTCTACCGGAGACGGTATTTCGGCACTGACTTTAGCGGTATTTACTTCAAATAACACATCATCTTCCTTGATGACGTCTCCTACTTGTACCGACCATGAGATGATGGTACCTTCGGTTATACTTTCACCCAATTTGGGCATCTTTATTTCAAATCTTGACATATAGTTAAGTTTTAGGTTCTCGGTTTATTATTATACAACAAACAACTGAGTAGTAAGTTTTTAACTTAAGTAAAAGTTAATGCGGATTTATGATATATCCACTCTTTGCAGGAATACTTTTCCGCTTTCAACCGTTCGATGGCTTCCATATCTCCGGCAGAGAAGCGGTAAATCCGGTTATCGTCATCATCCACAAAGGAGTGAAAGAGCAAATGCATGAAACGTTTGACGTCCATGGGTTCGGACAAAAACTCTTTTATATTAGCAACCTCACTCCGTACGGAAGGTACTGCACGCATAGTACGAGAGCCCGGTAAACGGCTTTCCGCATCCGGATCGCCATTCAATGCCGCATTCAATGTATCCAGATCAGTGGAAAACAACAAAGTACAATGATACATCACACGGTCTTTGTGTATACACTGCGCACTACCTGATATTTTCCGTTCATCCACATAAATGCCCAGACGCTGGTCAGCATAAGCTGAGATGCCTACCATTTCGAGGAAATCGACGACCTGTTGCAGATAATATACAAAGTCCGGCTGCTTTACGGTTTCAATAAAACTCAGGTTAACGTTTCCCCGGTCATGATATACAGCCCCTCCACCGGAGAAACGGCGTGCCAGGGTTATTCCCTTTTCATCCAGAAACCTCTCGTCCGCTTCCGCTGCCACATTCTGATGTTTCCCTATCACTACGGAAGGTTCCGACTGCCAAAGCATAAAGAAGTTACCTCGCTTCTGCTTCAACAAATACTCTTCTGCTGCCAGATTAAAATAGATATCCGTACAGCGATTATCAATACAGAACATTATGCAAACAAAGTTTCATGGAAAATTTCACCGACCGTCGGATGCGGAAAAACAGTCTTTTGAAACTCTTCCACCGTATATCCGTGCTGCACGGCAAGTCCGGCAAGAACAATCAATTCGGAAACAGGGTTTCCCAGCATATGGCAGCCTATCACCCGATCATCGTCATCCAATATCAGTTTGCAAAGTCCGTTCACCAATTCATTCTCGGCTACAAAACGACCGGAATAGGCCATCGGTAACTTCTGTACATGATAACTGATACCGGATACTTTCAATTCTTCCTCAGTCTTACCGACTCCCGCTACTTCGGGATTGGTATACACCACACCGGGTACACAATCGTAATTCATACGGTCTTCCACTCCCAGGATATGATTGACAGCAACTTCACTTTCACGAATGGCAGTATGTGCCAGCATAGAACGCCCGGTGATGTCGCCACAGGCATAAACACGAGGATGGGAAGTCTGCATATGCTCATCCACCTTCACACCGTTGCGCAGCAGTTCAATGTTCAGTTTATCCAAACCGACCTGGGACAAGTTAGCTTTCCTACCCACACTGACGAGTACCTTTTCGGCTTCGATAAGTGCAGTCTTACCTTCTTTTTCAATAGTGACACCCTCTTTGCCGACTTCAATTACTTTGGCATTCAAATGGAAATTAACCCCACGCTTCTGATATTCTGAACGTAGCATGCCACTGGTTTCCTTATCCATGGCGCCCAATACTTCGGGCATCATTTCAACAACATGCACCTGCACACCCATGCTATTGAAAAAAGAGGCGAATTCCATCCCGATAACACCACCACCGATAATGACAAGTGAACGGGGCAAAGTTGTGATCTCCAATGCTTCCTTTGATGTCCAATAATCAATTTCAGATAATCCTTTAATGGGAGGGATCAATGTATCGGAACCTGTACATACCAACAGATAGGTTACTTCATATACTTCGTCGGCAGCCGAAAGTTGGAAACGTCCGTCCGCCTCACCCATAATAACGGCTTCCTGCGGCACAATAACAGCACCGTACGAACTGACCGTCATCTTCACACCACCAGTCAGCTTTTTCACAATCTTATCTTTACGGTCGATAATCTTTTTCATATCGAATGACGAACCGTCGGGCACAGAGATGCCATACTTGGAAGCGCCTTTCATATTGTCCCACAACTTGGCGGAATAGAGTAGAGTTTTGGTAGGGATACACCCCTCATTGAGACAAACACCGCCAATAGCTTTCTTTTCAAACAAAACAGTTTGCAGCCCGTTTGCAGCCGCTCTTTCAGCTGCCGTATATCCGGCAGGGCCACCGCCGATGATAGCTATATCATATTTCATAAATCAGTAGTATTAAGTAAATTATATACTTAACAACAAAAGAGAAGAGCGCAAAGTTCTATAGCAACCTATTAAGGAAAGTTACTGTTTTTCAATCACAATAGCCTACATCCTAAAATTTATCTGTACTTTTGCAGAAATTTAAGAAACACTATGGTAGCTCCCGAAATAGCAATTGCTGACTCCAACACCTTATCATGTATGGGATTGCAAAGCCTTCTGGAAGAAATTATCCCGATGGCCGTCATCCGTGTATTCAGTTCGTTCGAGGAACTGATGGACGATACCCCCGATATGTACGCGCATTATTTTGTTTCAGCACAGATATATTTTGAGCATACCGCTTTTTTCCTACCGCGCAAGCCCAAGACCATTGTATTGGCAAACGGTGACAATCAGCCTCAGCTGGCAGGAATACCGACCTTGAATATTTATCAGGACGAGAAAACACTGATCAGAAACATCCTGCAACTGCATCAGTTCGGACACAAAGGCGGACATCCTCATAGCCACCCCCACGGACATCCCCACGGTGCAACAGCGCATCCGTGCGGTAATCCTCATGCCGACAGCGAACATGATCTCTCTCCCCGCGAAATAGAAGTACTGGTACTGATAACCAAAGGACTTATCAATAAAGAAATAGCCGATAAACTGAATATCAGCCTGACTACCGTCATCTCCCACCGAAAGAATATTACGGAGAAGCTGGGCATTAAATCAGTGGCCGGACTAACGATTTATGCTGTAATGCACGGATACGTCGAAGCAGACCGTATCTAAATCCTAATAAATGAGGATTGCGGGTATAAGAGAAATCCTCTTTCTTTGCAAGCGAAATAATAGAAGCAAAAAATGGAGAAGAGTAAATTGTTAACCTTTGCCCTGGCACTCCTGTCGATAGGGAACGTATGTGCAGAGGAAGTGGATACCCTGAAAATAGTGGACGTTGAAGAAGTCCTGATCATTGCAGCACCCAAAGAGAACCGTAAGTTGCGCGAGCTGCCCAATGCCGTCACCTTACTTTCGCAACAAGATATGCAGGCTGCACAAGTGAACTCAATCAAAAACCTGACCGCACTTGTACCCAATATATTTATTCCCGACTACGGTTCGCGACTGACTTCCGCCGTTTATATCCGCGGTATCGGCTCGCGTATCAACACCCCGTCCGTAGGGCTCTATGTTGACAATATACCTTATATAGATAAATCCGCATTCGATTTCAATTATTCCGACATCGAGCGTATTGATGTGCTGCGCGGTCCGCAGGGTACACTGTACGGACGAAATGCGATGGGTGGACTTATTAAAGTACATACCAAATCTCCTTTCTCTTATCAAGGTACTGACTTCCGGATAGGGGCAGGTACACACAATCAATACAATACTTCCGTCACTCACTATCACCGGATGAATGAGCGCTTTGCATTCTCGGCTGGAGGATTTTATGAATACGAAGGCGGTTTCTTCCGCAATGCAGCGCTCAACAATAAAAAGGTAGATAAAGGGCAATCTGCCGGTGGACGTATCCGCGCCATCTACTTGCCCAACGATAATTGGAAGCTCGACTTTAATGTAAGTTATGAATATGGTGACCAGGGCGGTTACCCGTATGGACTCTACAATAAAGAAACCGGAGATGTAGCCAAAACGGCTTACAATGATGAAAGTAGCTATTACCGCAACCTGCTGAATGCCGGACTTAATGTAGAGTACCAGGCACAGAATTTCACACTTAGTGCCGTAACCGGATATCAGCATCTAAAGGATCGTATGTTTCTGGATCAGGATTTCACAGCCTCAGATACGTATACACTGGAACAGAAACAACGCATCAATACCATCAGTGAAGAAATTGTGATGAAGAGCAAGGAAAACCGCCGCTGGCAATGGGCAACTGGCATCTTCGGCTTCTATCAATGGCTGAATACTACTGCCCCCGTCACATTCAAGGAAGATGGTATGGCGATGATGGATCAGATGTTGGGCAGCGTGATTCCATCGAAGATAGAAGTGCCGATGGGTCCGACATCGAGCATGAACATCATGCCGTCATTAAAGATAGCCAGCACCCGCCTGCCCATCAACGGAGATTTCGAGACACCGCTTCTGAACGGAGCCTTGTTTCACCAATCCACCTTCCGGGACGTATTCGGACTTGGCGGACTCTCTTTCACCGCCGGGCTTCGACTGGACTATGAGAAGATGAAGATGGACTATAACTCCGGCACAGCCATGGACTACACCGTAGGCATCACAGGCCAGATGGTACAGAACGGACAAGTTATCAGAGACATCCCGATGATGCCGGAAACCGCATTGACTGTTGAATCAAGATATGAAGGTTCCATCAGCAAGGATTATCTGCAATTGTTGCCGAAATTTGCCTTGCAATATGATTTCAAGAAAAACACCGGTAACGTCTATGTGACTGTCAGCAAAGGGTACCGTTCGGGCGGCTACAACATCCAGATGTTCTCCGACCTGCTGCAATCCAGCCTGCGCAATGATATGATGAAACAATCTAAAGAAGAAATCATGCCGCATGTTCCCGATGCTTATAAGGCATTGGTAGAAGGACATTTTCCTGATGCCGGAGTAAACCCGGATGCCAAAGCCGCCACCGTCTACAAACCTGAACAGACCTGGAACTATGAAGCAGGCACCCACCTGAATCTTTTCCAGAACCGTCTGCGTGCCGATGCCGCCCTCTTCTGGCTCGAAACGCGCGACCAACAAATATCACGCTTTGCCCAAAGCGGCCTCGGACGTGAAACGGTAAATGCAGGAAAGAGTCGCAGCCTCGGAGCTGAAATATCTCTGGCGGGCGCAGTTACCACCAACTTCACGCTGACTGCAAATTATGGCTACACATACGCCACATTCAAAGAGTATGTGACGAATGCGAAAAGCGCAGATAATAAAGTGATTGAAATAAGTTACAATGGCAATTACGTCCCCTTCGTCCCCAAGCACACCCTGAGCCTGGGCGGACAATACATTTTCCGCATCAACCCGGGGCATTGGTTAGACCGTATTCAACTTAATGCCAACTACACCGGTGCAGGACGTATCTATTGGACCGAGCAGAATGATGTCAGCCAAGCCTTCTACGGCACATTGAACGGACGCCTCAGCCTGCAAAAAGGCAACGGACAGATTGACTTCTGGGTTCGCAATGCACTGGATAAAGACTACGCTGCCTTCTACTTTGAAAGCATGGGCAACGGATTCATGCAGAAAGGCCGCCCCATACAGGCGGGAATCGAACTACGTTGCAGGTTCTGATAGAGATCATTACTTCCGTCCCCATACATCTCCCTAACCCGTTATGCAAAAGATGGCATCTTTTGTCGCAAAAGGTGGCATCTTTTACATTACATCTAAGCAGGAAAGAGGGGAAAAGTAAGTATCATAAGCATGAAAGGGTTAAGAGAACTTGCTACACCCTATTATTCATTGATAGCACCACAGCTTGGGCAAGCCCCCTTTTCTTTTAATTTCTGTCCGCAGCGCCCGCAACGATAGCGGTAAATGACAAGTGTAGTACACATTCGCTTTAGGAAAAGTCCAAGGAAAACAACAAGGAAAATATAGCCGATATAGATTTGTGTAGTCAGTATAAAGAAGAAATAACAGAAGATACAACAAGATGCCAATCCCAACAGATAGAATACGGCAGCGGCAGGAGTCAACTGACGGAACAAGTCATCGAGTACTGCCAGCAGTACAATGATAAACAACCAGATGCTCAGCAAAAAGACTGAGAGAATAAACGGCACCTTGAAAGGTGAAAGCGTAGGATTAAAATAGAAATGTTCCCACGTTTCGGGCACAAAGACTTGCATCGTCTCATACACCGTAGCACTGAATGCCATCAACAGGCAGAGCAAAAGCGGATATACACTATCAATATCATTGAAATAAACAATCTTCAACTGCTTCCGACGGAACAGACGGAACACCCAGGCACCGATAAACAAGGCGAAAATAATCACGAAGTAAGAAGCATGTGTATCACTGAACAAGTAAATGAATTGTGAGATACTGTCCGTAGGTACAAAAGCTTGCATCATTTCCCGCTCCCCAATCCAGCCTTGTATCTCCTGGGAATGAGCCAGTTTTACCCAAACACTGTCCACACTATCAGCAGAATGAATGGCAAATTCGGCCACTACTACACGGTCTCCTCTATACAGAGTATTGTAGCAATCCTTCACCGGCAAACAGGCAAGCACCACGGAATCCCGCACCACTTCCAGATTCGTATTCAACGTATAATGCCGGTCGTAAAGGTAGGTCAGAGAGTCGCGGGTTTTATCACTGATACCTTCATCATCCAGATTGGGACGAGAGTAACGACAGGAAACCAGACTGATAATAATCGCTATCACCACAGAGTAGCACAGAGTTGCACGGAGTCTTTTCTGATATTTAAGAAACTCTGTGTTACTCTGTGCCGCTCTGTGGTGATAACGAATATGTTCTCTCTTATTCTGCATATACTTTCATCTGACAATTCTTACAATCAAACTCCAAGCGGAAGCGCTTACCATCAGTTCCTTGCAAACAATAAGGCTCCCGATAGGGTGAACGTCCCTTCTGATAAGTAGGGCACCACCCCATACTATAACGCAAACAATGCTTGCAGAACATTAAAACAGCACCCGGTACAGATTGTTTCTCATAAGCCGGAGCTACGGTAGCAATGCCGTGATCGGTATAGAAAGAGGCGGCACGGGTATTCATTACATTACCGAGGTACGTTAATGAAGTAGCGGAAGCTGTTGTCTTAGAAGAAGTTCCCGGTAAAGGGAAAGCATGAGTTGTAGGTTTCCAGACTGCCACTTCCTGCCGATAATTAATACGGCGAACGGTAACCAGCTTGTCTACGGCTTGACGGCGCCAATCGGCTACTACGGAAGCGGGAAGAAACCAGTTATCTGAAAAGCGGATTTCTATGGCGGAATTTGTTTCAGGCGAACGATTATCCGCTAATATTCCGGCTTCAAAAGGAGTATTTCCCAATTTACTGAGTTGAGTACGCAGATTATCTGCCTGCGGGGTACGGGCAGGTTCTTTCTGATAAGGGAAAGAAAGTGTAACGCTATTATCATCCTCATCCATGACAGTCAGAGCAAAGCCGAAGGCAGTATCTGCCAAAAGCAAGGAAACGGAAATCTTTCGTTCGGAAGACTTACGTGCCAGCAACTTCTCAAACTCCTGGTCATAGTTACGGTAAAGTACAGTACGTGGACGGATACGAGGCATCTCACCTGCCGGATAGAGTTTATTTCCATCTACACGGTTGATACGGAAGCCTTGCAGGCGTCCTTGCTCATCGATATAACAAACACCGTCACCGTTGTTGAATGATTTCAATCCGGCTACTGTGAGGTAGTTTCCACGTTGTTCCTTCATGGTTCCCATCTCTTCACCGAGGGATTTCGGAGTATCGAAAGAGAAAATTTCTTCACTGCGTCCGTGCAGGAAGTAATGCGTAAATCCACGACTAAAACTTTTATCTAACTGGGGACGGAATGTATAATTGCAAGTTCCGGAAGAGGCTCGGGCGTATTCTTTACGGCGTGTAAAGATGGCATCCAGCTTTTGGCGGTAAGCAGCCGTAACATTCTTTACGTAAGAAACATCTTTCAGACGACCTTCTATCTTGAGCGAAGTAGCACCTGCATCAAGTAACTCTTCCAGAATATCACTCTGATTCAAATCTTTGAGAGATAGCAAATGCTTATCACGTACAATTACTTTTCCGTCGGCATCCACCAGACTGAAAGGCAAACGACAGAATTGTGCACATTCTCCCCGGTTGGCACTACGTCCGAAACAAGCCTGGCTGACATAACATTGCCCGCTATAACTAACGCAAAGTGCCCCATGTACAAATACTTCCAACGGCACTTCCGGACAAGCTTTATGAATATGGCTGATTTCCTGAAGGGAAAGCTCACGTGCCAATACTACTTGCCGGAAACCGGCTTCTGCAAGGAAACGTACTTTCTCCGGTGTACGGTTATCCATTTGGGTACTGGCGTGCAAGGGAATAGGCGGTAGGTTTAAGCGAGTGATTCCCATGTCTTGCACAATGAGGGCATCTACTCCCGCACGATACAAATCCCAAATCATTTTCTCCGTCTCTGCCAGTTCTTCTTCCTTTAAGATGGTATTGACAGTCACATAAATCCGGGCATTATATAAATGGGCATGAGCCACCAAAGCAGCTATATCTTCCAACGAATTGCCGGCTGCTGCACGTGCGCCAAACTTAGGTGCACCGATATACACTGCATCCGCACCGTGGTTAATAGCTTCAATGCCACATTCCATGTTCTTGGCAGGGGCCAGTAACTCTATCTTCCGTTGCTTTATCATATCGTTTTAGTTACAAGTTACAGGCTACAAGCTACGAGTGCTACACTATATACCGCAAGGTCTTGTCACTCGCAGCTCGTAGCTTGTAGCTACTTTATATCATTAATATTGTACGGAGTTTCCTGATAAACGAAATAGTTCAACCAATTAGAGAACAGCAGATTGGCATGGGCACGCCAACGTACCATCACACCTTTGTCCGGATCATTATCCACATAATAATTACGAGGTATTTCAATAGGTAGACCTTTATCCACATCCCTGCGATATTCCGTATCCAGTGTCAGTGGAGAGTATTCCGAATGTCCGGTAACAAAAAACTCACGTCCACCACGTGCTACCACCAGGTGTACGCCTGCATCTTCCGATTCCGAAAGTAAAGTAAGCTCCGGCACTTTCAAGATATCTTCTTTCCGTACTTCCGTATGGCGGCTATGGGGTACATAGAACATATCATCGAAACCACGGAAAATAGCGTGCAGCGGATCTAAAGGACGATGCTCGAATATGCCGAACATTTTCTTATCCAACGCATACTTGGGCACTCCATAATGATGATAGAGTCCGGCCTGTGCAGCCCAGCATATATAAAGGGTAGATGTGACATGCGTACGCGCCCAATCGAATATTTCCATTATTTCATCCCAGTAAGTCACCTCTTCGAAATCCAATTGTTCTACAGGGGCACCAGTGATAATCATACCGTCGTACTTCTCGCCACGCATCTTTTCAAAGTCAGTATAGAATGTCTGCATGTGTTCTACAGGCGTATTCTTTGATGTATGACTCTTGATTTTCATGAACGAGATTTCCACTTGAAGCGGTGTATTGGAGAGCAAACGCACAAGATCTGTCTCCGTGGTAATCTTCAAAGGCATCAAGTTCAGGATAACGATGCGCAACGGACGGATGTCCTGTTGCGTGGCGCGGGAGTTGTCAATAACAAATATGTTCTCTTCTTTCAGCAACTCTATCGCCGGCAGCTTATCAGGTAAATTTAATGGCATAAGTTATCAGATTATCTTTAATTTGACTACAAAGGTACATGATAATTTTGAAATCTCCCGCGAATATAGAGCAAAACCTGTTCATTTATCTTCTTCATACAAAGCATAATAAGTAAAATTATCAACATAAAAGGAGTTTTTCTTTTATAGTTTTAAAATAAAATTTTATCTTTGGCACCCATAAAGTTAACGAACATTGAAAAGCATTAAGATAGAATAGAACCAGAATTCAAGTGTGAATTCAATTAATTAGCATCTCAAAGCCATAAACTTTCCTATACCAATCAATTATGGTCCTTCCCTATTTAAACAGTCCGATGCTTTGATTAACGAATAAAAGTGTATATTAATCAGAAATACAACTATTGTATTTCATAAAACAACTACATTATATGAACAAAACAACTATTAAAAGTAACAGACTGGCTTCTGCTTTGTTATGTTTCCTTTTCCTATTCACTTCTTGCGTTAACAAATTAGATTCAGAAGTCTCTCCCGGAACAGTTCCCATAACATTTTCAACAAAAGTCAGCAAAACTAACACGCGAGTAACAAATACAGCTTTTGAAAAAGGAGATAAAGTAGGACTATATGCAATGCTATCCTCCACTTCTATCGCAGAAGAACGATATATAAACAATTTACAATTAGAATGCGCAGCAAACACAACGCTCATCCCTCAAAAAACGGTTTTCTATCCAGCAGGAGATGCAACACTTGACTTCATCAGTTATTCTCCTTATCAATCAACAGAAATTCCTTCCAATTCTTCCACCATTCCTGTCTCCATACAATTTGACCAAAGTAATGTTATTAAACGTTCACAATCAGACTTTTTAATTGCTACACAATCAAAAGTAGCAAGTAGTGAGAAAGCTGTTGAACTGAAATTTTATCACAAATTAGCCAAATTCAACATTACCCTAACGCCCAAAGGAGATGAAACCGTTGAGAATTTACTAAGTGCCAACCCTCGCATCATCGCAACAGGCTTCTATAGTAAAGCCGATTACGACGTAATCACAGGAGAATTTACAAACCATGAAAAAGAAGCGGATATTATCCCTTATGGAACATGGAGTATTAAAGATGGAAAACTAGTAGGAAAAGAGATTATCATTATTCCCCAAGATATAAAATCCGACGCACAATCATTCGTCATGGATTGGAACGGACAACTCTACACATGTCCGATACCAGAATTAACAATGACGGGAAGTACACAATGTGATTTAGACATAGCCGCAATGCAGACCACCAGCCATGTTTTAACAGGAATTACCGGAAATATAGAAGATTGGACATCTATTGAGGGTAAAGAAACCGATAATAGTGGTAAAACAACAGCAATACATATTGCAGCACTATCCTTTACTCAATCAAATGTTTATAAAATATACAACAACGGCAAACCTGTTGTTGAGATTTGTAAAGAATATCTTAAATCAGACAATATTAATTCACAAGCAATCATAATCTACCCTATCAACGCCAATGAACAAAGTGACTTGAGTAATGGAACAGTCTTACAACTCTTAGATGATGAAAAAGAGATTAACGGAGGAAAAATAAATTGGGATACAGAGAAGAATTCTTTCACATATACACCGGGCAATTCAGGAAGAATCGATAAGTTTTACCTGGACGAAGCAGGAATAACCACATTAACAAAACCGGATAAACCTATAAATGTAAATGTTATACAACATACGATTCGGGACATAAGAGATGGGGTTATAAAAGAATATCCTATAGTAAAAATAGGGACACAATATTGGATGCGAAAAGACTTGTGCACGACTACATACAGAAATGGTTCTCCCCTTACTAAACAAACAGAATTAGGCAAAGGAGCCGGCTACTTCAAACCAGAAAAATATGAAATATACTTCTATAATGGAGAAGCCGTATTAGCTGGCAATTTAGCCCCGGAAGGATGGAAAGTTCCTAATAATAGCGACTGGGAGTCTTTGAAGAGTTACATAGCCAATGAAGCATCCTTGATAAAAGCAGGAGAATGGCAAAGCCTAAAAGAGAGTGACACTGTATATCCTGCCTCCAACTTGACCGGCTTTAGCGCATACCCCGTAGGTATGTGGTTTGAAAAAGCACATGAACAAGCCTATAAAATGACAGGTTATTGGACCATAGGAAATGACAATCAGACTTTACCCGAACAAACCACATTCTTCACAGGAAGCAATGAAAACTTTGTCTTAAGCGGAACTTTAGTTACAGGAGAAACATTCTATAAAGCCCTTTCCATACGTTGTATAAAAGAATAGCCCAACAATAAAAGCATATCTCATTTCTTTTTCGTATTTTTGTTCCCAATGTACAAATAAGTTTTGTTCACCGAACAAAGACAACGAAAAAGAAATGAGAATTATCGACCTGATACACAGCAACGAGAAGACAGCTTTCTCTTTTGAAATACTGCCACCGCTGAAAGGCACAGGCATCGAAAAGCTGTACGAAACCATAGATACTTTACGGGAATTTGACCCGAAATACATCAATATCACCACACATCGCAGCGAATATGTGTACAAAGATCTGGGAAACGGTTTGTTTCAGCGCAATCGCTTACGCCGCCGTCCGGGAACTGTTGCCGTAGCTGCCGCCATCCAAAACAGATATAATATCACTGTAGTTCCGCATCTTCTTTGCAGTGGTTTCACCCGCGAAGAGACGGAATATGTACTGCTTGATCTGCAATTCCTGGGTATCACCGATTTACTGGTGCTACGTGGAGATAAAGCAAAACATGAGTCTGTCTTCACTCCCGAAGGCGATGGCTACCATCATGCCACTGAATTACAAGAACAAATCAACAACTTCAATAAAGGCATCTTCGTGGATGGCTCGGAAATGAAAGTGACCAATACGCCATTTTCCTATGGCGTAGCGTGTTATCCCGAAAAGCACGAAGAAGCTCCCAACATTGACACTGATATCTACTGGCTAAAAAAGAAAATGGAAGCCGGTGCAGAATATGCCGTTACACAGCTTTTCTATGATAACCAAAAATATTTCGATTTCGTTGAACGTGCCCGGAAAGCCGGAGTTACCATTCCCATCATTCCAGGTATCAAACCATTCAAGAAGATGTCTCAAATCAGCATGATACCCAAGACTTTCAAGGTAGATTTGCCCGAAGAACTGGCACTTGAAGCCATGAAATGTAAAACGGATGAAGAAGCCAAACAAGTAGGCATCGAGTGGTGTGTTAAGCAATGTAAGGAGTTAGTGGAGCATGGAGTACCCAGTATTCACTTTTACTCCATAGGTGCAGTGGACAGTATAAAAGAAGTTGCAAAGCTGGTATACTAAGACGGCAGCCAAGTAACATGAGTTGTAATTTATAAAACCATATATAATATCGTGTTTTTCAAAGAGGTAATAGGACAAGAAGCAGCCAAACAGCGACTCAGGCAAGAAGTGCAAGAGGGGCGTATTCCTCATGCCCAACTCTTCTGCGGTCCATCGGGAGTGGGAAAACTTCCGTTGGCAATGGCTTATGCCCGTTACATCTGTTGCCCGAACCGTACAGATACAGATGCCTGTGGAACTTGTCCCTCCTGCGTAAAGTGGAATAAGCTGGTACATCCTGATGTACACTTTGTCTTTCCCATCGTAAAAAAAGGGAAGAAAGAAGTATGCGACGATTACATAACTGACTGGCGACATCTAGTGCTGAACAGCCCTTATTTCAGTCTCAACCACTGGCTAAATGAGATGGATGCTGAAAACGGGCAAGCCATCATCTATGCAAAGGAGAGTGACGAGATAGTACGCAAGCTCAGCTTGAAATCGAGCGAAGGTGGCTACAAGGTTACTATCGTCTGGCTACCGGAAAAAATGCATGTAGTTTGTGCCAATAAGTTATTGAAGCTTCTGGAAGAGCCTCCCGAAAAAACTGTATTCTTATTGATATCCGAAACTCCGGATATGATACTGCCGACAATCCTGAGCCGTACGCAACGTTTCAACATCCGTAAAATAGAAGAAACGGATATTGCCAACGCCTTGCAACAGAAATACGGTGTACGTCCTAATGATAGTTTCACCTTGGCACATCTTGCCAACGGTGACTTTATCAAAGCATTGGAAACCATTCACCTGAACGAAGAAAACGAACTGTTCTTTGAACTCTTTGTCAGCCTCATGCGTCTTTCCTATCAACGGAAGATACGTGAAATGAAGCAATGGAGTGAGCAACTGGCAGGCATGGGACGCGAACGACAGAAGAACTTCCTGACATACGCCCAGCGTATGATACGCGAGAATTTCATCTACAACCTGCATTGCAAAGAGATGAGTTACATGACTTTGCCTGAACAAAACTTTGCCACCCGCTTCGCCCCTTTTATCAACGAACGGAATGTAATGGGAATGATGGATGAATTGAGCGAAGCGCAGATACATATTGAGCAAAATGTAAATGCAAGGATGGTCTTCTTTGATTTTTCATTGAAAATGATAGTTCTACTGAAACAGTAGAAATCAGATATATAGTAGTAATCTCAATCATAAATAAAAAAATGGATTTTAAACTACATAACGGAAGCGGAGGTCTCTGCTGCAAAAGTTGCGGCAGGCAAGACAAGCAACTGAACACCTACGACTGGCTGGCCGACATTCCCGGAAACGGAGAAGAAAGCGACCTGGTAGAAGTTCAGTTCAAGAATACCCGTAAAGGATATTTCCGCAATAGCAACCATATACCTCTTGAAAAGGGCGACATCGTTGCCGTAGAAGCAACGCCGGGACATGACATCGGTGTAGTGACCCTAACCGGACGCCTCGTTCCACTGCAAATGCGAAAGGCTAACATCAAGTCTGAGGCTGATATCAAGCGCATCTACCGTAAAGCCAAACAGGTAGATATGGACAAATATAATGAAGCCAAAGGACGCGAACATAATACTATGATACGTGCCCGTCAGATTGCCCTCAACCTGAATCTCAACATGAAAATCGGTGATGTGGAATATCAGGGAGACGGTAACAAAGCAATTTTCTATTATATTGCCGATGAGCGTGTAGACTTCCGCCAGCTGATCAAGGTATTGGCAGATGCTTTCCATGTCCGCATTGAAATGAAGCAGATTGGTGCACGCCAAGAGGCCGGACGAATCGGTGGTATCGGCCCATGTGGACGCGAGCTCTGCTGTGCCACCTGGATGACCTCTTTCGTGTCAGTATCCACAAGTGCCGCCCGTTATCAGGATATTTCTCTCAATCCGCAAAAACTGGCAGGACAATGTGCCAAACTGAAATGCTGCCTCAACTATGAAGTGGACTGCTATGTGGAAGCCCAGAAACGTCTTCCTTCCAGAGAGATCGAGTTGGAAACCAAAGACGGTACTTTCTATTTCTTCAAGGCAGATATTCTGAGTAATCAGATAACCTACTCTACCGACAAGAACATTCCTGCCAATCTGGTAACAATCAGTGGTAAGCGTGCATTTGAAATCATCGGTATGAACAAACGGGGTACTAAACCAGAAAGTCTTGTAGAAGAAGCACGCCAAGTGGAACCCAAGAAGCCGATAGATTTGTTGGAACAGGAAAGCTTAACCCGCTTCGACCGTAGTCGTAAAGGTAAAAATGGCGGAGAAAATAACGGTGGCGGAAATGGAAATGGCGGTAATAACAACCGCAAGAAAAAGAAAAAAGGAAATCCGAATCAACCTGGAGATCAACAATCCAGACCACGCCCACAAGGTGCCCCCAGACCACAAGGAGAGCAACCAAGGCAACAGGGGAACCAACCCAGACAACAAGGCGATCAGGTCAGACGCAACAAGCAAAAAAATCGTGAACGAGGAGATGGACAACGTGTTGATAGAGGTCCCAGGCCCAACAATCCACCCAGACCACAAGGAGAGAAACCAGCCGGAAATGAAAAACCTGCTCAAGAATAAAACATCTCTCCTGAAGAGTTTAATACTGCTGTTCATCGCAAGCTTCTACACAGCCTGCGATGAACAGACTGTATATCATTCTTTTCAATCCCTGCCAACGGAAGGCTGGCAGCGGAATGACACACTATTCTTCAATGTTTCGGTTGCAGACTCCGCTACACTCTACAATGTATCCGTAGAAGTAAGAAACCGGAACAATTATCCGTATCAGAATCTGCCCTTACTCATCTACTACGACAGTCCGGAAGTCCCAAATATCAAGCGGGATACATTGGAACTGCGACTTGCTGACAATGCAGGTATTTGGTTAGGAGATGGCTGGGGTGGGTTATATCAATCAACTCTCGCAGCAGGTTTCATCCGTATTGGAAAAGCCGGGGAATACCGCTTCAAAATTATACACCTTCTACCGGACGAAGTTCTTCCAGGTATCAATGATGTAGGAATCAAATTAAAACGCTGACAGTCTCTTTTTGCGTCCTGCATCAATCCGCAGGAAGATGAACAGCAGGATGGTGAATCCCCAAAGCGAAGAACCACCATAACTAAAGAATGGTAGCGGAATACCAATCACAGGTGTCAATCCCAGCACCATACCTACATTAATAAATAAGTGGAACAGGAATATACTAACGACCGAGTACCCATAGACTCGACCAAAAGTAGACGGTTGCCGCTCCGCCACAGCAATCAGACGGAGTATTAATATAAGGAATAAGAGTAGCACGGCAGTAGAACCTATAAATCCTTCTTCTTCACCTACCGTACAGAAAATAAAGTCCGTATCTTGTTCGGGTACATATTTCAGCTTAGTCTGAGTACCGTTCAGGAAACCCTTTCCTGTCAGACCACCGGAACCGATAGCTATCTTCGACTGGTTGACATTGTATCCGGCACCAGCCAAATCTTCTTCCATACCTAATACCACCTTGATACGTATCTGCTGGTGAGGCTCCAATACTTTATTAAAGAAGTAATCACTGGAATATAAGAAACCGATAGAACCGATAGCAAACATACCTATCAGGAAATAACTAAGATGACGTTCACTTAACGAAAGGAAAATAAGGTACCCAACTACCAGCATACACAGTCCCCATTGCACCCAAACCAAATTAAACGGAGTCACATATTCCGATATAAAATAAGCGATCAACAACACTCCAATGGTAACTAACAATATATTGCGTACCGGTTCCCATTTCTTCTTATAAACCCACACCATTCCTGCCGCAGACAGCAAGACCATCGAAAGTACGGCAAACTCCCCTATCGGCGTCGGCGTATCGGCAATAAACACCTGATCAAAACGAATGCCTACCACAAAGTAAACTACCGCACACAACCCGGAAAACAGGACCACACCCGGCATCCCCTCCCGATACAGCACCAAAAAGAAAGCAGTATATACCAACGCGGAGCCAGTCTCCCGCTGCAAGATAATAAGCATCATCGGGAACAGAATAAGAAAAACCATCATCAGGATATTCTTCCAGTTCTTCATGGTGAACGAATAGGAATTCATATACTTGGCAAGAGCCAGTGCCGTAGCAAACTTGGCAAACTCCGCCGGCTGCAAACTTACCGGCCCCATGACCAGCCACGACCTCGATCCCTTCGTATCAGGGGCTATAAAGATAGTGACCACAAGTAATATGGCAAGTGCTATATAAATCAGATAGGCAAACATATCATAAACGCTGTCTTCAAGCATCAACAACACAAACCCCAATCCGAAAGAGCAAATGATCCAAACCAATTGCTTACCTGCACGAGTGGAGAAATCCCAGAAATCGCGGTCACCATAATCATAGCTTGCCCCGCAAACGCTAAACCAACCGAATGCAATCAGAATCAAGTAAACACAGATCGTTACCCAATCCAGTGATTTCCATATACTATCTCTCCTCGTCACCATACATTATCACACGATTACTCATTTCTTCCGCTCTTTCTTCGCTGGCAGGCGAAAGTTTTCCATTCAAATACTGTTCCATCATTAAAGCACCATAAGGTACTCCGTAGGTTGCCCCCCAACCACCATTCTCCACATAAACAGCAATTGCAATCTTCGGCTTATCCATTGGGGCAAAACCTATAAATGCAGAGTGGTCATGTCCGCGATTCTGTGCCGTACCCGTCTTTCCACAGACTTCTACACCTGGCAGTATGGTTCCGGCTATACGGCAAGTAGCACTTCCGGTAACTCCCGTAACGGCAGCCCGCATACCTTCTACAATTTCTTCATAATAAGAGCGGTCGATAGAAGTGTAACGACGTTCCCGGTAGGTACTATCCAATTCTGCATCCTGAATATCCTTCACGATATGCGGAGTCACAAAATAACCACGATTGGCAATGGTAGCCGCTAAATTTGCCATTTGCAAAGGTGTACTTAAAACTTCACCCTGACCGATAGAAATACTAATTACCGTCAATCCATTCCATGATCCACGATAGGCCTTATCATAAACACCCGCATTGGGAATAAATCCGCGTTTCTCACCCGGCAAGTCCGTTCCCAGCTTATAACCAAATCCTTGAGAAACCATGTGATCTTTCCATACAGTAAGCGCATTCTGTGGTGAACCGTATTTCTTATCACCAAACATGCGATAAAGCCCCCAACAGAAATAAGCATTACACGAAGTGGCAATAGCAGGTATCAGCGGAAGAGGTGATCCATGCCCGTGACATCCCACACGCAGACCTCCATAAATGAATCCGTGAGAACAAGGGAACGATGTGGATGGCTGTATAATACCTTCCTGTAAGAATGTCAGCGCCTGCGCTGTTTTGAAAGTAGACCCCGGAGGATAAACACCCATAATAGCACGATTCAGCAAAGGTTTCTGCTTATCTCTCTGCAGCATATTATGATTTTTACCACGTTGGCGGCCAATCATCAAGTGCGGATCAAAGTTCGGAGCAGATACCAAACAAAGGATCTCCCCCGTTTCCGGCTCAATAGCCACAATTGCACCGATTTTATTCTTCATCAGACGCTCACCCAACATCTGCAAATCAATATCCAACCCTAATTTCAGATTCTTACCCGGTACGGATGGTCGATCCAGTTTCCCATCCATATAGTGGCCCTGAATACGTCCGTGCGCATCACGAAGCAAAACCTCTACTCCTTTTTCGCCACGCAGGTATTTCTCGTATGACTTTTCTATACCTTGCTTACCCACATAATCACCGCGAATGTAATAGTCGTCAGCCTCAATATCTCTCATTGAAACCTCACCGATATCCCCCAAAGCATGTCCGGCAGAATTATAAGTGTATTGCCGGATAGTACGTCTCTGAATATAAAAGCCCGGGAATTTAAAGAGTTTTTCCTGGAATACACCGCACTCTTCCGCCGAGAGCTGCGTCATAAACACCTGATGCGTATATCTGGAATAACCGGGATTCATCCAGCGGTTCTTCACATCTTTCATTCGCTTCAGCAGCTGTTCTTTCGTAATATTCAGTGTGCGGCAAAAATCGAGAGTATCCAGTTCCGTCACCTCTCGCGGCACGAATGTGATATCATACGCAGGTTGATTGAACACCAGTAATTTTCCATTGCGGTCATAAATCGCACCGCGCGAAGGATACTGGATTTTATTGAGGAAAGCGTTACTATCTGCGTTCTTCTTGTAAGTATCAGTCATGATCTGCAACACAAAAAGACGCATGATATAAATGATAACAATCACAATTGCTACCCCACCTATCACTAATTTCCGCTTTTCGAGTGTATAATCTTTTGCCATCTTACTTCTTCTTCACTCCTTCTATAGCCATGATACAGGTTATAGTCAGCAACGCACTTGCCACAATTCTCAGCAGCAACGTTCCGATATGGGCGAACGAAAAGAATTCTATGGTAAGTAGTATTGCATGATGAATAAAAACGCTAACAACCAAATACTTCAGGAAAGGTACAATTCCCATCGATTTTATCGAAGGAACTATATTCTCAAACGCATCCCTCGGCACAAACAGGCGTAGGAATGTAGGACGCAGAAAAGCCAGTGCCACCGTAGCTGCAGCATTCATACCCGGCGTATCCGAAAAGATATCCACCGTCAGTCCCAGAAAAAACGCCCACAGCATCAAAGTATTCCGTGGTGTTTCCGACTCGAATTTCAGTATGAGATAAATATATAGAAAAGGAGTGGCATATCCGGCAATATGCACATTATTCAGTATCAGTACCTGCAATAGTACCAAACCGATAAACCAACCTATTTTATGCAGATAATTGATAACCAATTTGATTTACGATTTTATAATTTACGATTTACGATTGAGGTCCCCCCCTATCATTTATCACTCCTATCACTCTATCACCTTATCACTCCCATCACTTCTCCTCTTCCTTCTCCAGCGCTTTCTGCTCTTCTTGTCCGGTACGGGCAATCACCCGAACGTTGCTCACCTTTCCGAAGTCCGTAGCCAGTTTTATCTTCAACAGATAAGAGAGGCCGTCGTGAGAATCAGACATATCATCCACCGTTCCCACCATGATGCCTGCAGGAAATACTGTAGAATATCCACTTGTCACCACCGTATCACCCAGGTTAAACTCTGCGTGGCGAGGTAAATCTTTCAGATAAGCATAACGAGAGTCTCCATATTCCCACTTCAAGTAACCGAAATATTCACTGCCCACAATCTTGCAACTGATGCTCGATTTACTGTTCAGCAATGGGATAACGGTAGAGTAATGCGGAGAAGTCTTATAGACAATGCCCACTACTCCGTTGGCATCTACCACTCCCATTTCCGGACGAATACCCGCAGAGGTTCCTTCATCAAGGGTGATATAGTTATCCACCCGGTTCAGACTATTCTTGATGACATTCGCTTTGAAAATATGGTATTCGTCCGGTTCGAGCCGTTCCAGGCTATACAACCGAACAGAGTCCATTCCTTTATTTTTCAGCGTTTTCTCCAGGAAAGCCACCCGCTGCTCCAACCACATATTACGGTCGAGCAAGTCTTCATTGACAGATTTCAGATGGAAATAAGAAGTAATAGTTCCCGAAACATCGTAAACTTTCCCCGCCACACTGTTGGCAGATGTGAAGAACACACTCTGCTGATAGTAGTTGAAACGAAACAATAAAACAAAACTGGCTGCCTCTAACAGTAGAAAGAGGAACCAGTAGTTATATTTAATAAGAAAGTTCAGTAAATTTCGCATATGCCTTTATCATCTCATCAGGAATGAGAAACGATCCACATTCTTCAACGCCACACCCGTACCTTTGGCAACAGCATGCAGGGGATCCTCAGCAATATGGAACGGAATGTTAATCTTATCAGTCAAACGCTTATCGAGTCCGCGGAGCAATGCACCACCGCCTGCCAGATAAATACCATTGTGCACGATATCGGCATACAGTTCGGGAGGTGTATTTTCCAGCGCATTCAAGATAGCGGTTTCAATCTTCGAGATTGATTTCTCCAGACAGTGCGCCACTTCCTGATAGCATACAGGCACTTCCATAGGCAGAGCCGTGATACGGTTCGGTCCGTGAACGATATAATCTTCGGGGGCGTCTTCACCAAGTTCGGTCAGGGCGGCACCCGCATTGATCTTAATACGTTCGGCCATACGCTCGCTGACCTTCACATTGTGCTGACGGCTCATATACTCCTGAATGTCTGCAGTAAAGTCATCACCCGCTATGCGGATGGAATTGTTGGCTACGATACCACCCAAGGAGATAACGGCAATTTCCGTAGAACCACCACCTATATCTACAATCATGTTTCCTTCCGGAGCTTCCACATCGATACCGATACCGATAGCGGCAGCCATAGGTTCGAAAATCAGGTAGACATCACGTCCGCCGGCATGCTCGGCAGAGTCGCGCACGGCACGCAGCTCCACTTCAGTACTACCCGAGGGGACACCGATAACCATACGGAGCGAAGGAGAGAACAGACGGTTGCGATTATTCACCATCTTTATCAAACCGCGTATCATCTGCTCGCAAGCATAGAAATCGGCAATTACACCGTCGCGAAGCGGACGGATGGTACGTATGTTTTCGTGGGTCTTTTCGTGCATCATCTTTGCCTTATCACCCACGGCAATCATCTTATCGGTGCGACGGTCGAGAGCTACCACCGAAGGCTCATCCACCACAATCTTACCATTGGTTGTAATAATGGTATTGGCGGTACCAAGGTCCATCGCTATTTCTTGCGTAAAAGAGAATAATCCCATATTCTAAATGTAGAATTAAGAATGAAGAATTAAGAATACTATGCAGAATAACAGCGCAAATAAAGACAGCGCAGCAAATTCTTTATTCTTCATTCTTCATTCATCATTAATATTAGTGTTTGAAATGACGAATTCCTGTGGTCACCATCGCGATGCCATGTTCGTTGCAATAGTCGAACGAAAGCTGATCCTTGATGGAACCACCCGGTTGAATAACTGCGGTCACACCTTCATTTCCGGCAATCTCCACACAGTCGGGGAAGGGGAAGAAAGCGTCGGATGCCATCACAGCACCTTTCAGGTCGAAACCGAAGTTCTTAGCTTTTTCGATGGCCTGCTTCAAAGCATCCACACGTGAAGTCTGTCCCACACCGCTTGCCAGCAATTGCTTGCCTTTAGCCAGTACGATAGCGTTGGACTTACTGTTCTTCACAATCTTGTTAGCAAAGAGCATGTCTTCTATTTCCTGTGCGGTAGGTGCTTTCGTGGTTGCAGTTTTCAAATCTTCAGGCTTCTCGATGTTCAAGTCACGGTCCTGTACCAACACACCATTCAGGAGAGAACGGAACTGCTTCTTAGGCAGTGCGGCAGGCTTGCGAACCAGAATAATACGGTTTTTCTTCTGTCCCAGGATTTCCAATGCGTCTACATCGTAATCAGGAGCGATAATTACCTCGAAGAAGATTTTATTGATTTCCTCAGCAGCGTCCTTATCGATCACTCCGTTTGTGATGAGTACACCACCGAAAGCGGAAACCGGGTCACCGGCCAATGCATCGTTCCATGCTTCGAGCACCGTGGGGCGTGAAGCCAGACCGCAAGCATTGTTATGCTTCAATACGGCAAACGTAGTCTCCTCAAATTCATCGATCAGGTCAACGGCTGCATTGATATCGAGCAGGTTGTTGTAAGAGATTTCCTTTCCGTGAATCTGGTCGAACATAGCTTCCAGATTTCCGTAGAAGTAACCCTTCTGATGCGGGTTCTCGCCGTAGCGCAAAGTCTTCTGATTATTGGCAGAGCAACGGAATGCGGAACCTTCTTCGCCATCGAAGTAGTTAAAGATGGCTGAATCGTAATGGGAAGAAACGGAAAACGCCTCTTTGGCAAACCAACGGCGTTCTTCCAGCGAAGTGGTAGCTCCATGTTCCATCAGCATATCGCGGAACGGCTGGTATTGTGCCTGAGAAGCAATGATAACCACATCATTGTAATTCTTGGCAGCAGCGCGGATCAGTGAGATACCGCCTATATCTATTTTCTCGATGATAGTCGGCTCGTCGGCACCGGAAGCTACGGTAGCTTCAAACGGATACAAATCGACGATAACGAGGTCTATTTCGGGAATTTCATATTTTTCTATCTGTTGCATATCCTGTTCCAGTCCGCGGCGGCAGAGAATACCACCGAACACTTTCGGATGCAGGGTCTTCACACGTCCACCCAGGATAGAGGGATACGTGGTCAAGTCTTCCACTGCTTTACAGGGATAACCCAGTGATTCTATAAACTGACGAGTTCCGCCTGTTGACAGAAACTCAACTCCTTCTTCATGCAGTTTGGTGATGATTTCGTCCAAACCTTCCTTATGATAAACCGATACTAAAGCGGTTTTAATTCTTTTTGTTTCAGACATGGAATTGCGTATATAAGTATTTGATGCGCAAAGGTACTAAAAATGTTTATTTGCACACATACTCAAACACAATAAATTAGGTATAATTAAAAAAGGCAGCAATCCTGTTTAGGATTTACTGCCTTTATCTTTCTTCTTTGCTAAACGGAGAGGAAATCGCTCCACTGTGCCAGAGCTGTGCCACAGTATTGGCACTGTTTTGCCATCACCTTGGCAAGACTATGCCATGCCTATGGCACAACTGTGCCAAAGCGATGGCAAGACTTACCAGATAGAGATGCGTTCTGCCACCGGTACGAACATCGGATCTTTTTCTGTAATGCCGAATGCCTCATACCATGCTGCAATGTGCGGCAATGCAGCGTCTACACGCCATTTGCCCAAAGAATGCACGTCGATCTTCGTCAATTGCAGGATGGCTTCGGGACGGGTATTGTTAGCCCAAACATTGGCATAAGCCAGGAAGAAGCGTTGTTCAGGAGTGAAACCATCTTTTACTTCCAGCGGAGCGGCAGCGGTAGCCTTCTTGAATGCCTGGTAAGATACTTGCAAACCTCCGTGGTCGGCAATGTTCTCACCCAGTGTCATACGACCGTTGGCATGTACCCCCGGTGCAACTTCGATGCTGTCAAAGAAAGCAACCATTACATCGGCACGTTTCTCGAAGTTCTTGGCATCTTCTTCCGTCCACCAGTCTTTCAGATTACCGTCTTTGTCGTACTGGCGTCCCTGGTCGTCGAAGCCGTGTGTCATCTCATGACCGATTACAACACCGATTGCACCGTAATTGAAGGCATCGTCAGCATTCATATCGAAGAACGGATATTGCAGGATACCGGCAGGGAAACAGATTTCGTTCGTTGTCGGGTTGTAATAAGCGTTTACGGTTTGCGGAGTCATCAACCACTCGTCCTTGTCTACCGGTTTGCCGGCTTTGGCAATCATTTCAGCATAGTTCCACAGGCTGGCACGTTTGAAGTTGTTCCAGTAAGAGTCGTCTTTGATTTCCAACGTAGAGTAGTCTTTCCACTTATCAGGATAACCGATCTTCACGTGGAAAGTGGCCAGCTTCTCCTGTGCTTTCTTCTTGGTTTCGTCGCTCATCCAGGCAAGGTTGTTGATGCGTTCGCCCAGGCTGGTCTGAAGGTTCTTCACCAAAGATACCATACGTTCCTTGGCAGCGGCAGGGAAGTATTTCTCTACATACATCTGTCCTACGGCTTCACCCAGTGCGGAGCTTACTACAGAAACGGCAGTCTTCCAGCGGGGTTGCATTTCCTGCGTTCCGGACATGGTGCGTTCGTAGAAGTCGAAATTCTGTTGAGCCATCTCGTCATTCAGGAAGTTGGCAGCAGAATCAATCAGTTTCCATTGCAGGTAAAGGGCTTGCTGGTCAACAGGTAAGGAATTCAGAATGTTAGCAGCTTCAGCTACCGAAGCAGGCTGGCCGACAATGATTTCCTTCACATCTGTCAGTCCAAGACCTGAAAGATAAGCGTCCCAGTTGAAAGTAGGATAATTCTTCTTCACCTCTTCCAT
>ENA-OYHA01000077-OYHA01000077.1-human-gut-metagenome-genome-assembly--contig:-NODE-77-length-31201-cov-6.022796_pt1 | contig 31201 bp, 19 predicted proteins | sample MGYA00243759_ERZ652991 | MGnify/ENA primary metagenome ERZ652991 (study PRJEB26926, sample SAMN06165321) | human gut metagenome | biome: ENVO:00009003; feature: ENVO:2100002; material: ENVO:00002003... | reverse complement strand
ACGAGATAGGAGTCCGTCTCGTGGGCTCGGAGATGTGTATAAGAGACAGCTCCTACGGTATATATCGGTACTTATAAGTTGGATAGGGCAAAGAAGAAGATTTTGACGAATGCTCCTTCGGTTTGGAATTATGAATCCGGTGAGATGATTCGTGTGGTGACTTATACCAATTGCGAAGAAGCGGCTTTATATTTGAATGGTAAAGAGATAGGAGTCAGGAAGCCATATGACGATGAAACGGCTGTTATTTATTGGGATATCCCCTATTCGACCGGACATTTGGAAGTCGTAGGATATAAAGGAGGCAAGTCTGTGGCAAAGGCTATCTTGCGGAGTAGCGGTTTGCCTTGCGCTATCAAAGCCTCGTTGGACAAGAAAGAGGATATAAAAGTGAAAGATTGCCTGCATTTACAGATTCAGATTGAAGATGAGAATGGTATTCCGGTGGTGTTGGCAGATAATCAGGTGACCTGTAAAATAGAAGGACCGGCAAAGTTGCTGGGACTGGAAAGTGGTGACAATAACGTAGCTGATAATTATCGCGACAATAAGCAGCGTTTTAAAAATGGGAAGTTGCTGGGTTATATTCAAGTTACCGGTAAAGGAAAGGTTACTGTAAAATTGACTTCTCCGTTATTGCGGTCTTCTATAGTAGAGTTTAATGTTGAATGATTAATAATATGAGTATGAAAAATATTGTATGTTCCTTAGCTACTCTATGTGGTGTTGTCACCCCTTGTGTGACAAAAGCGGATACTCCGGTGCAAAAACCGAATATTCTGGTTTTTATAGCCGACGATCTCGGTTGGGAAGAAATCGGAGCCTATGGACATCCGGTGGTCAAAACTCCTAATATTGACTGGCTGGCCCAGAATGGAATGCGGTTTGACAATTTTTATTTGACAGCAAGTTCCAGTAGCCCTAGTCGTTGTTCCATTCTGACGGGAATGTATCCGAGTTGTACAGGTGCGGCTAATTTGCATGAAAATATGCCTGAGCACATCAATTTGTTTCCTGACCGTCTGCATGATAATGGATACTATACAATGTTGGTGGGGAAAAGCCACGGGACCAATAACCCGAAAGTAAAACAGCGTTTTGATTATGGAAAGTTTATTAACTGGTCAAAACCGTGGACAATGGTCGATTTGTGGAAAGAAGCACTGAATCAGCGTCCTAAAGACCGGCCTTTCTTTATGTTTGCGGCGTCTATCGACCCGCATCGTCCATACAACAGGGAGAGTTTGAGCATCCTTATCATCCGAAGGACGTGGTGGTTCCCCCTTATTTACAGGATTCGCCGGAAATGCGTGAAGAGTTGGCAGACTATTACGATGAAATAGGGCGTTTTGATGATCATATCGGCCAGGTTCTTGATTTGCTACGGGAGGAAGGAAGTCTGGAAAATACGGTTATTGTAGTGATGACAGATAACGGGCGTCCTTTTCCTCAATGCAAAACCCGGGTGAATGTTCAAGGATTGAAATCTCCGTTTATTGTTTATTATCCTTCTGTCGTAAAAAAAGGAACTACGACAAAAAGTCTGGCCAGTGCAGTGGATATTGCTCCTACGTTTTTGGAACTGGCGGGTGTGGAGAGAGCTCCGGGACTACAAGGTTTCAGTTTGGTTCCCGTACTTGAAAAACCGGATACCAGAGTGCGTGAGTATGCTTTTGGAGAGCATAACTGGCATACTTTTATGTCGTATGAACGTTCGGTGATAACAGAAAAATACGTTTATACCAAAAACTGGTTGTCTCATTTGCCCAATCCGTCAGTCGGCGAAACGATGCGGATGCCCGCTTATAAAAAAATGCTCGAAAGTTATTTGAAAGGGGATTTACCAATGGTTCAACAAGACTGTTTTATAGCTCCGCGACCGAAAGAAGAGTTATATGCGATACCTTCGGACATTCATTGTCTGAAGAATCTGGCAGAAAAAAAAGAGATGAATACGATGGTTGTGAAGATGAGAACAGCCTTGGAAGTGTGGCAGCAATCTATTGGCGACCGTTTTCCCGGAGAGGCTAATCTGAAACAGGATATATCAGACAGACAGACCGGTGAGAAGTTGAACGAACAGACTGTTAAGAAGAACAAGAAAAATAAGAAGGAGAAGAAATGAACCGGATCTTTTATTTATTCGTGAGCTTGATATGGGTCTCTTATGAGGGATATGCTCAGAAAACAGGAACTTGGGGAGATCAAGGAGACGGAACCTATAAGAATCCTGTCTTAAATGCCAACTATCCGGATACAGACGTTGAAAGGTCCGGAGATACTTGGTATATGATCAGTTCCACCAGTATGATGGCTCCGGGAATGACTATATTGGAATCAAAGGACTTGGTGAACTGGAAAATAACAGGAAGTGTCTTTCAGAACGTCTCCTGGAGGAAGGATTATTCGCCCGGGCAGATGAATGACTTGCGGGGAGGAGTATGGGCAGGTGACTTGGTCCGGCATGAAGGTAAATGGTTGTGTTATGTGATTGATCCTGAATATGGGTTATATGTTTCGGAAGCGGAGCATATAAAAGGTCCTTGGTCGGAACCTGTCTTGATGAAAGCAAAACGGGAATGGACGGACCCGTGTGTATTCTTTGATAAAGAGAGGAAACAGGGCTATTTGTTATGTCATTATGCGACAGATAAAAAAAACAACAGCTTTGAAAACCGGATATTCAAATTAAGTTGGGATGGAAAAGCCTTGCAGGATACCGGTAAGATAATTTATAAGGGACGTGGAGCGGAAGCTGCCAAAGCTTATAAGGTGAAAGATTATTATTATATCTTTATTTCGGAATGGATAAAAGAAAAAGGGAAGGGGGCTGACCGTAAGCAGTTGGTTTTAAGATCGAAGAATATAGATGGTCCTTACGAAAAAAGAGTTGTTCTGGAAAAGGGGAACGGATGCAATCGAAGTTGTTGCCAGGGTTCATTGATAGAAACGCTGGATGGAAGTTGGTGGTATATGCACCAACTTGTGCAATCAAAGGATTCTTATGAAGGAAGACCTCAATTCCTGATTCCTGTAGTGTGGGAGAACGGATGGCCTGTTTTGGGAGAAGATCCGGATGCTAACGGGGTTGGAAATCTTGTCTGGCAATGGAAGAAACCTTTGAACGGATATCCCATTACAGCCCCACAGACGGATGATGATTTCACTGTTGCCACTCTTTCGCCTCAATGGGCATGGTATTATACGCCTGATTATTCTAAGTGGTCATTGAAAGAAAGACCTGGTTATTTGAGAATGAAAGGGGTGAAGCCATTGAAAGAAGATGATTTTCTGAAAACACCAAACATATTGAGCCAACGGAAAATGGGAAAGGGATGCGATACGGTGACTGTCAGAATGGAACTGAAAGGTATGGTAGAAGAACAGGAGGCTGGCATCACTCATTTCGCAGCTTACTATTTTAATTTGGGAGTTGTGAAAAAAGGGAAAGGTATTTATGAGGTTATTGAGAACCGGAATGGTGTTGTGACGAGTTTGGGTACTGTTGATTCTGATGCACTCTGGTTGCGATGCCTGATGAATCAAGATAAGGGAATTTATGAATACAGTACGGATGGGAAACATTTTATTCGTTCTAAACAGGATTTTACAATAGCTGCCAAAGGATTCAGAGGAGATCGTATCGGACTATACAGTATTCATAAAGCAGGAAAAGGATATGTTGATATTGATTGGTTTCGTTATGACTATGACGGACCGAAAGAATGAAAAAATAACTTGTTAATTCAAAGAGGATATGAATGACTTTCTTAGAAAAAGTATAGGTGTTCTATATGTAGCTGGGAATTTGGCTCCACTGTCAGCACAAGAAGTGCAGCGGGAACATCCCAATTTTGTCTGGTTTATGACCGAAGATGTTTCCAAGCATTATTTGAGTTTGTATAATGAAGGAAAATGCGGTGCTGTCACCCCTAATGTGGAGCGACTGGCTAATGAAGGCATCGTTTTTAATAATGCCTACAGTAATGCTCCCGTCAGTTCGGCAGCGCGTTCAACTTTGATAACGGGATGTTATGCCCCGCGTCTGGGAGTCAGCTTTCATCGGAAATTGGAACAGGTCCCGATGCCGGAAGGGCTGAACATGTTTCCTTCCTATTTGCGCAAAGTAGGTTATCACACATCCAATGCTGCAAAAACCGATTATAACTGCTTTATGGACAAGACAGCCTGGGATATTGTGAACGGAAAAATGGGAGAGTGGCGTAACCGTCCGGATAAGAGTAAACCCTTTTTCCATGTACGTACCAACGCGGTGACTCATGAAGGAAAGTTGCAGTTTAAAGAGACGGCTCTTCGGGAAACGCCTACGGTAAATTCTCCTTCTGATGTTTTTGTTCATCCTTATCATCCGGATACCGAACTTTTCAGATATACTTATGCAACTTTCTATGACCGTATTCAGGATTCGGATAGGGAATTGGGCGAATTGATAAGTATGTTGGAAGCTGACGGAGAACTGGATAACACATTTATTTTCTATTTTGGCGATAACGGCGGTTCTCTTCCCGGTACGAAAGGGTATACAACAGAAACAGGGCTGCAAGTTCCTTTAGTAGTGTATGTCCCTAAGAAATGGAGAGATAAATTGCCGATAAAAACCGCAACAAGAGCAGATGGTTTTGTTAGTTTTATGGACTTGGGCCCCACGCTGCTTCATTTGGCAGGTATTCAAATCCCTGAACAGATGGATGGTACTCCTTTCTTGGGAACGGATATTTCGTTAAAGAAATTGAATGCCCGCGATGAAGTATATGGCTATGGTGACCGTTTTGACGAACTTTATGCTTTCAACCGTACTCTGCGTAAGGGAAATTTTAAATATTCCCGTAATTTCCAGCCTTACCATTCAAAGGCTCTTTATGCTTTTTATCGTTATAAGCAGGCTGCTTTTCGTGAATGGAAAGAATTGTATGAAGCCGGCAAACTGAATGCTGTCCAAAGTCGCTTCTTTGAACCACAGGGCGTGGAGGAACTATATGATTTGTCTGTCGATCCATACGAAATCCGAAATTTAGCTGCTGATCCGGCGTATGCTGCAAAGTTAAAAGAGTTGCGGGCACTCTTGAAGACATACATGATAAATGAGCACGATTTAGGCTTTTTCCCTGAATGTGAGTGGTTGGAACGTGGCAGGCAGAATCCCGCCCGGTTTGGTTTGGAGCATGCGGCTTCTATCAGAAAGTATTCTGATGTTGCAGATTTGGAACTTTATCGTTTTGCCGATGTCGAATCTTCTCTGCGTACTGCATTGAAATCCCCTGATGCGGTAGAACGCTATTGGGGAGCTACTGTTTGCGCTTCTTTTGGCAAAGCGGCTTCTTCTTTATACGGTGAACTTTCTAATCTATTGAATGATTCTCAGGCTTATGTTCGTAGCCGTGCAATTGTAGCTTTGTCAAGAGTGAAACAGTTGGATCCTGTTGTTCCAATGAAAAATGCTTTAGGAATGACTAAGAGTGGTGCTGAGTCTCTTTTGATTCTGAATGACATCACTTATTTGCAGGATGCCGGCTTGGGATATCATTTTGTTTTGCAAACGACTGATGTTCCGCAAAAATGTAGTGGAGTAGATTGGAGATTAAAATATTTAAAATCAAAGTGAGTATGAAAAAGGTATACGGCATAACAAGTTTATTATTGTTGTTTTCTATTTTTGTGAGAGCGCAACAAACAGAGTGTATTTCGGCACCTATATTTGCAGATCCGAATTATTGCGGTTCATGTGACCCGGAAATAATCTGGAATCCTGCTACGGAAGAATGGATATTTTTTTATACAGGTAGACGTCCGGCACAGGGAGTTGCCGCTACCTGTGGAAATCCGATAGGCATGGCCACTTCAAAGGATTTTAGAAATTGGGCGTTCAGAGGGTATTGTTTGTTTGATGGCAAAGGAGGAAAACCGGACAATGAAAACACGCTTTGGGCTCCTGGAATTATTATTGAAGGCGATTACGCTCATATGTTTGTGACATATAGGGAAGGTTCAACGCCTCCATGGGGAAAAAGAGGGGGTATCGTCCACTATAAAGCACCTGTAACTGACATGTTGAATGGTTGGAAACGGGTAGATGTGACGCTTGATGATAGTAGTTGTCTGGATGTTTCGGTCATTAAACTTGAAAGTGGAAAGTTTCGTATATATTATGTAGGAAGTGCTAATAATCCGGAAGCCAAAAGGCGGAAAACGATTCGCTTTGCAGAAAGTGATAATTTGAATACTTGGCAGGTGAAAGGTGATGTTTTGGGGGATGTCAATGATAATGAGGTGCATGGGCTAGGTTATCAGGAAGGTGTCTATGTATTCCGCTTGAATGGACGTTTTTATATGTTGACCGACCCTCATAAAGGATTGGCTACGTATAGCTCTGATGATGGCATTACTTGGCAATATCATGGGCAGATAATGAAAGCAGGTACGTCCTCGCGGACATTGGATTGGAGCCAGGCCAGACATCCCAGTGTGATAGTGAAAAACAATAAGCCATATATCGTTTATCATGTAGAACCGTTTCGACCGGAGAAAGTGCAAGCACCCGAACTGGAGAAACATCAAAGATACGCATTTATACAGATGGCTGAGTTAGAATGTTCCGAAAATGGCATTAGAAGGCTTAAATGACTATATTTTACCCAATGAATGACTTAAATTTCACCAATGTATCATTCATTGTTATCCTATCTTTGCCGTATAGAAACAAGTGTTTAACTTTAATTCAATGTAAGGAATGAAATCACAAATGCGTAAAGTGAATAAGTTGCTCTTAGCATCCGGTTCGTTGATGCTTCCGTTTATATCCGGATATGCCCAGAAACAGAACTCAAAGGAGAAAAGTCCCAATGTAATATTTATAATGGCGGATGATTTGGGTATAGGTGATCTGGGCTGTTACGGGCAAGAGCGGATTAAAACGCCTGCTATTGATGCGTTGGCAGAACAAGGGATGAAATTTACTCAACATTATTCGGGTTCAACGGTCAGTGCGCCTTCCCGTTGTGTTTTGCTGACAGGGAAACATACCGGTCATTCTTTTATTAGAGGTAATAAAGGATATAAGGCGGAAGACGGTCGTCATTATGACTTGAATCTGGCAGATGAAGAGATAACCCTGGGTGAAGTCTTCAAGACAAGAAACTACACAACGGCTTGTGTCGGAAAATGGGGTTTGGGAGGACCTTCAGCCGAAGGACATCCCAATAAACAAGGTTTTGACTATTTCTTTGGCTACTTGGGACAAGGTAATGCTCATAATTATTACCCGACCCAATTGTTTGAAAACAATACTCCCGTGCAGCTCGGCGGAAAAGTGTATACCCATGATTTGATAATGGAAAAAGCGTTGGACTTTCTGGATCAGAATGCTGAAAAGTCTTTCTTCCTGTATCTGACCCCCACTATTCCTCATGCGGATATCGTAGTTCCTAATAATGAGTTGTTTGATTATGACGGTAAGTTTGAGGAAGTGCCTTACCCGGGTAAAGGATATCGTCCGCAAGAAAAGCCAAGAGCAACTTTCGCTGCTATGGTTACACGCCTGGACAGGGATGTTAAAAGAGTAGTTGACTTATTGGCTGACAAAGGGGTGTTGGATAATACTATAATAATTTTCACCTCAGATAATGGAACGCATAAAGAAGGTGGACATGACCCGCGATATTTTGATAGTAACGGACCTTTCCGCGGAACAAAACGAGATTTGTATGAAGGTGGGATACGTACTCCGTTTATCGTGAAATGGCCGGGAGTAATTCAAGAGGGTTCGGTTTCTTATCAGGTTTCTACATTTTGGGATTTTATGCCGACTGTATGTGAACTGATCGGTGCGACAACTCCGACCGGTATTGACGGCATTTCTTACTTGCCGACTTTGACAGGGAAAGGAAAGCAGAAACAGCACGATTATCTCTATTTCGAGTTTCACGAACAAGGAGGTAAACAAGCGGTGATTAAAGACGGATGGAAATTACTGCATCTGCAGGTGAACAATCCGAAGAAAGAGAAATATGAATTGTATAATCTGGCAGCTGATCCGGGTGAGATAGCTGATGTGGTGAAGCAATATCCTCAAAAGGTTCAGGAGCTGAAAAGTATTATGCAGAAAGCCAGGACGACCAATGAAAATTGGAAGTTTGCATTTGAACAATAACACATTTAATTTTTAGTATATGAAGAACATGAAAGTCAAGTCTATACTTGCCTTATTGCTCGTGGTGTGCTCGATTGGGATCGGATATGCTCAGCAGATGACAGTAAAAGGGCAGGTTTGGGATGAGGTGTTGAATGAGCCTCTGATTGGAGTAAATGTCACAGTGAAAGGAACGGCCAATGGGGTAATTACTGATATGGATGGTAATTTCTCCATTAAGGCACAAAAGAATCAGGTTTTAGTGTTTTCATTTATCGGTTATAGGGATGTTGAGATTGTGGTGAAACCTAATCTTAATTTATCCAGGGTGGTGATGTCTGAAAGTACACAACAGATTGAGGAAGTAGTGGTTGTAGGCTATGGACAACAAAAGAAGGCTTCCAGTGTAGGAGCTATTGCGACGACGAAAGGAGACGACTTACTGAAGGTGGGTAGCGTTACAACTGTTTCTGAGGCATTGCAAGGACAGATGCCGGGAGTGGTAGCTATTAATACTTCTTCCAAACCGGGTGCGGATGCTGCAGATTTATTTATTCGTGGTAAAGCAACTTGGGGAAATGCGTCTCCACTGATTCTGGTGGATGGTATGGAGCGAAATTTCAATGACGTAGACGTGAATGAGATCGAATCTATTTCAGTCTTGAAAGACGCTTCCGCTACTGCCGTTTATGGTGTAAAAGGAGCTAATGGTGTTATTTTAGTGACAACAAAGCGTGGCGAAAATAAGAAGACAGTGGTAAACTTCAGTGCCAATTTCGGATTTAAACAGCCTACGACAGAGTTGAAATGGGCTGATTACCCTACCTCGATGCGGATGTATAATGAAGCTGCTGCCAATGATGGAATGTGGGATAAGATTATTCCGGAATCTACTATTTCTGCTTGGGACCATGCGTATGCAACTGGTAATTACGGACCTTATAATGACTACTTCCCTCAAGTGGACTGGTGGAATGAAATGGTTGGCAATTTCGGTTTTCAACAGAACTATAATCTGAATATAAGCGGCGGAACGGAACGTATGGCATATTTTGCCTCGATAGGTATGTTGAATGACGGGGATATCTATAATACGAAGAAACAACAGGATTTTGACCCCCGTTTTTATTATAAAAGATATAATTGGCGTTCTAATTTTGACTTTAAAATAACGAAATCGACGACACTTTCTGTTAATATTGCCGGTAAAATGGGATATAGGAACCAGCCGGGATATCGGGATGCAGATAAAGGAGATGGTTATATTTTTGATCCATTTATTCAGACTCCTACCAATTTATTTCCCATCAAATATTCGGATGGAGAATGGGGAGCTGATGGACAAGGCAATGGCAATATTGTTGCTCAGATGAATAGCCAGGGACAACGTCATTACAAATCGTTTCAAGGTTTTTATGATGTTATTTTGAAGCAGAACTTAGATATGGTAACGAAAGGGCTTTCAGTGAAAGCTACAGTTTCATATAATACATATTCGGATAGACAATCCAGTATTTTTAAAGCTCGTATTTATGGTTTGAATGATTCGGAGGCTTCAAGCAATGCATTTATTCGTTATTATAGAGTATATGATTATGCAAATCCAGTCGTGAATGCGGATGGGAGTATTGATTATCCGTTAGTGAGAGAAGACCGTTTTCCGAATTGGCAGGCTGAAGAGGATAAACCAATCGGTGCAAGTCATGACAATTTTAAAGATTACGGCAGAAAACTGTATTATGAAGTTGCTTTGAACTATGAGAGAAGTTTTAATGACCACAATGTAACGGCATTGGCTGTCTTTAACCGGAAGATAACCGATAGTACAGAATCTAGTGATAATAGTAAAATGTCCTTTGCTTCTTATGAAGAAGATTGGGTTGGACGCGTTACTTACAATTGGAAAGAGCGTTATTTGGCAGAAGTGAATGCGGCATATACCGGTTCGGAGAAATTTGCTCCTGGCAAACGTTTCGGCTTTTTCCCTTCTTTCTCTGTAGGTTGGAGATTGACAGAAGAGCCGTTCATGAAGAAAATACAGGAAAAGTGGCTGACTAATTTAAAACTTCGTTATTCTTATGGTGAAGTTGGTAGTGATAAAGGTGCTCCCCGGTTTAACTATATTCAATTGTTCGAATCTGGTGGAAGCGTAAATTTCGGTAAAGACCAGAATGTTTCTTATGGACCTTTATATACAGAAGGAAAGTTAGCCTATCAGAATGCGACCTGGGAAACGGCAGTTAAGCAAAATATAGGGGTTGAAATGACAATCCTGAGAAAGCTAAAGTTGAATTTGGATTTATTTGACGAGAGACGTACAGGGATTTTAATGGCGCGTAATACGGTAGCTCCGTGGATGGGAACAGGGCTCCCTTCGGTGAATATCGGTGAAACTAAGAATCATGGTCTTGAGTTAGAATTAGGTTGGAATGATAAAATAGGGAAGCATTTCTCTTATTTTGCTAAGTTTAATTTTTCGACCAGTGAGAACCGTATTGTTTTTAAAGATGATCCTAATCGGTTGGATGACTATTTGAAAGCAGCGGGAAAGCCTATCGGTTACGTAAGGAAATATTTAGTGTCCGGTAACTTATCATCTATAGATGACATCTTTAACTATACACAGAGTGGTATTGTGAATGGTTCTCAAGATAAGTTGGTTCCCGGAGATTTGGCTTATATGGATTATAATGGCGATGGGATCATTGATAGTAAAGATACCGCACCTGTTAAAAACCTGAATTATCCGTTAACTACGTATGGATTATCATTAGGCTTTACTTACAAAGGATTTGGCGTAAATGCTTTGCTTTATGCGGCGACAGGTGTGTATAAAGAACAAATCGGTGCTTTCTTATGGGATTTTCCACAAGGAAATATAAAAGCTCAACCGGGTACGTTAGATCGTTGGGCTCCGGAAGATGCCGGTTCACAAGGTATAATCCGTCCGTCTATTCATTTAGTAAATGATTATAATAGTAAGGAAAATACATATTCCTATACTGATCATTCATATCTCCGACTTAAAAATTTGGAAGTAAGTTATGCATTTCCGAAAGAATGGATAAAGAAAATGAATATAAGCAGCTGTCAGCTGTATGTGAATGGAAATAACTTGTTTACAATATCGGGTGTAGACGACCGCAGAGATCCGGAAACCGGTAGTGGATCTGTTTATCCGATTGTGCGTAGATATAATGTAGGGGTGAGATTGTCATTTTAATAACATATAGACTGATGAATATGAAAATAAGATATAATATATTGATTGGTATGTGTGGCTTAATGTTACTTTTAACACATGCTGCATGTGAAGATTTTCTAGATAAGTCTCCTGATATGGGATTGTCGGAAGAAGATGTTTATAAGGATTATACTTCAATCCGGGGATTTATGGATCGTGCTTATAACTTTTTAGATAATTTTCATGCGTATGATTCATATAGGAATGGACGTACCCATATAGGTGCAATCTCTGATGAATTTGCTTCTTTGTACAATGGCTCCGAGGCAAAAGCTGTAAATTCCGGTAATTGGCTGACAAAAGAAGGTGATGGTTTTGAAGTTGGTGTCAGTGATGCAAAAGGAGGAACCTCAATGTGGAAAGCGTATAAAGGTATCCGAATAGTGAATAGAGTGATAAGAGATATTGACAAAGTTCCAGGGTTGTCGACGACACAAAAAGATGAGTTGTTGGGACAGTCTCATTTCCTGAGAGCTTGGTTTTATTTCCAATTGATAAAACGATATGGGGGTATGCCGATTTTCGATGAGTTATATGTCGGTGACGGTGATGAGGATTTGCCCCGTAAAACGTATCATGAATCACATGACTGGATGATGACAGATATTGAAAAGGCTATTTTCATGTTGCCCAAAGTCTGGGATGATAATAATGTGGGACGACCTAACAAGATTGCTGCGATGGCTTTTAAGTCAATGGCTCAATTGTATGATGCGAGTCCTTTGATGCAGAATGATTTATCTTCAGTTCAAGTGAGGGGATATGATAAAACTCGTGCGAGCGTGGCTGCAAAATCAGCTATGGATGTATTAGACTATATTGAGAAAAACTCGGATGTTGGTTGTTATCTGATGTCGGGAGACTCATACAATCATATTTTCTATTGGACAGCTCCTCCTTTTATGCAGCCGGAGTTTTTATGGTACAATCGTGTAAATATTTATAATAATACTTCCAGATACATACGTGCTTTTTGGTTACCGGGAGAGTATTCCGGTGGAACGGGTAATGATGCTGTGGCATATAATGCTCCTACACAGAATATGGTCGACTTGTATGAAAAGAAAGGAAATGATGGCTTTTATTATCCGATCACTCATAATAAAGCTAATTATGACGATCAGCATCCGTATGAGAACAGGGATCCCCGTTTTTATAATAATATCCTGTATGCCGGAAATAAATGGGGGGAAGATCAGAGTGGAAAGAAACAATACATAACGTCTTATGTGGGGGGGGATATGTATAATACAGTTATAAAGAATAATCAGACGAATAAACGCCAACAAACATCCTATCTATGCAAAAAGTTTATTTGGGAAGGAGCGGATCGTTTTAAGACTTTATATACGCTATATCGGGTAAGTACCGTGTTTATCCGTGTATCCCAGGTTTATCTGGATTTGGCGGAAGCTTCTTTCGAAGCAACGGGAAGCGCTACTGCTAAAGTAGAGGGGTGTGAACTGTCCGCTCTGGATGCTATTAATGTAATTCGCAATCGTATTGGTATCGGTGATGTTCCTGCCGACATATATAATGACGAGCAGGCATTCAGGGAAGCTATCCGTCGGGAGCGTGCCGTTGAGTTGATGTTTGAAGATCATCGTTGGTGGGATATCCGTCGCTGGATGATTGCTCATGAACTTTTCGCGGGACAATATCCTATAAAGGGAATGTTGGCTACTCCGAAGGATAAGAACCATTCAAAAGTGCAGGATAAGAGTACGTTAGAGTTTACTTATGAAGTAACTGATGTGATTCCGGAAGAGCGTAAATTCGAAATGCGGAACTATTGGTATCCGTTCTCAATGAATGATGCTTCGTCTCTGAATAATTTGGTTCAGAATCCGGGGTGGGAGTAATTAAGTTGTTACTATTTTAAAGATAAAACTATGAATAAGTATAAGATATATGCAGGTAGTTTAATTCTGGCATTTGGTCTTTGTGCAGCTATGCCTGTCGGTGCGCAAAACAAGAAGAACAAGAAGAAGCCGAAAACTGCGAAAGCTGCCTTAATTATAAATATTGAGACGACTATTGTAGACGAGAATAATAATCCGATAAGACATGCCGAGATTATAGCCGGCGAAGGAGCAATTTCACACTTCTCGGATAAGGCGGGAAAAGTCTCCATACAGACGAAGGCGAACGGTGTCTTGTTGGTAGAAGCTTTGGGATATGAGGATGCGATTATTGATTTGTCCAAACAGCAGTTTCCAAAGGTGTTGAAACTGAAGAAGACAGAAATGCTGGCTTCCGGAAAATATAAGATCAATCGCCCGGATGGAGGGACAACGAACCAGAAAGATTTGGTAGGGGCTATCAGCTCCGTGACGGGGGAAGAACTTACCACCTATCCGGACTTTTCATTGTCGAACACATTACAAGGACGTATACCGGGCTTGGTGGTACGTTCTAATTCAGGAGCATTTGCATTGAACAGTTCAAGCTTGTTTGTACGCGGATTGCATGGTAAAGATAACAATCAGGCAATTGTCATTGTCGACGGAATCGAACGTAGCATGGAAGATATCATTCCCGAAGAGATAGCGACCATTGAGGTACTGAAAGATGCGACGGCAAAAATTCTGTACGGTGCCCGTGCGGCCAATGGCGTGCTAGTGGTGACTACCAGACGGGGGGAAGCGAACAAACGGGTGATACGTGCTTCCGTTGAAGCCGGTGTGATGATGACCACCCGTACGCCGGAATATCTGGATTCTTATAATTATGCCAGTCTGTATAATGAAGCCAGACGTAACGACGGACTGCCGAATTTTTATACGGATAGCCAGTTGAATGGATATAAGAATTCCACGGGACCCAATGATTTACTGTATCCGAATGTGGATTATTATGATTACTTCCTGCAGAAGCAGAGCATGTATCGCAGAGCCATGATCGATTTGAACGGCGGTAGTAATAAAGTGAAGTATTCCATGATTGCTAATTACGTAGGTGGTAATGGCTTCGAAAAAATAGGCGATCGCCCGGATTTGAATCGTCTGAATGTACGTGGTAATCTGGATATTCAGGTGACCGACTATTTGAGTGTAATAGCGGATGCTGCTGCCCGTTTAGAAATGAAAAATTGGAGTAGTGTGGGAAATGGGGAGGTGTTTACAGCACTGTCTTCTACTCGCCCGAATGAATACCCGTTGACGATTTCACCGGATGATTTAGGAATGGCCCCTGATGAAAAAGGGATTCCTTATTTCGGCTCCAGTCTGCGTCATCCGGCCAACTTATTTGCAGATATGCAATACGGTGGTTTTATGTCCGAGAGATACGTAACGAGCCAGACCAATATCGGGCTTGACTTTACATTGGACAAATTTGTGGAAGGACTGTCGGCAAGTGCGTTTATTACTTTCGATAACTATAATTATTTCAAACAGGGGCAGTCGAACGTCTATCCGACCTATGCTATCCGTGGCATCGTCAACGGAACTCCGGAATTCTTGCAGATGAAGAAGTTGAGTTTACAGGATGACCAGTCACGCCTGGGCGAAGAAACGCGGAGAACACTGGGGTGGCGTGCCAATGTAGGATATACGAATCGCTTTGGCAAACATGACGTTACGGCTATATTGGCTTATAATTATTATCAGAATGAAACGAAAGGGGGCGGTCAGGACATTAAAAATGCGAATACAACTCTTCGCATGAACTATGTATATGACAATCGTTATGCCGTAGAAGGCGATTTGGCATTGATGGGAAGCAACCGTTTCGAGAATGGCAACCGGTATTTCCTGTCCAGAGCGATAGGAGCCGGCTGGATACTTTCCAATGAAGGATTTTTGGCCGACTATGAATCAATCAATTACTTGAAGTTAAAAGCAAGTTTCGGTGTATTGGGATATGATAGAGCTACTGACTTCCTTTTGTATAACACAGCCTGGCAGAACGGTGATAACCTCGCTTTTGGCGAGCAGAACAAGACAACTGTTCATACGACCCAATTTGTCCGCTTTGGAAATAAAGACCTGAAGTGGGAACGTTCTACGGAGTGGAACATCGGTATAGAAGGTTTCTTTTTCCAGAATCGCTTGAAAGCGGAGTTAAACTACTTTAATGAAGTGCGTGACCAGATTATAGGAAGCAAGAGTGCCATGCAGATGGATATCTTAGGTCCTTTTGTTAGTTTCGCCAATATGGGAAAAGTGCGCAATAACGGTATAGATGCCTACGTGCAGTGGAACGATAGAAACGGTGACTTGTATTATCAGGTGGGAGCCAATCTGACCTGGTCTAAGAATAAACTGCTGAAATGGAACGAAGTCGATTTCCCTGACAAATATACCAAAGCTGTAGGAAAACCCACGGATGCCATGTTCGGCTACCAGTCACAAGGTTTGTTCGGCAAAGATGTTCCTTTGCAGGGAAGCAACCAGTTGCTCGGAAGTTATCAGGAAGGTGACATTGCTTACGCCGACCTTAACGGTGACGGATATATAGACGGAAGGGATAAAAAGATGCTGGGCAACTCTCATCCGAGAACGGTTTTAGGTATTGATGTCAATTTGCAGTACAAGAATTGGGGACTGTATATTCTGGGAACTGCCGAATTCGGTCTGGACGCATTTAAGAACAATTCTTATTACTGGAACAAGGGAGAAGAAAAATATTCGAAGGTAGTGCTCGACAGATATCATTCGGAGAATAATCCGAACGGGGCCTATCCGAGATTGACGACTACTCAGGGAGATAATAACTTTGTGAACTCCAGTTTCTGGATAGAAAATGCCTCATTCTTCCGTCTGAAGAACGTAGAACTTAGCTATACGTTTACCAACAAAAAGGAAAACAGCCTAGTGAAGAAAGTGAAACTGTTTGGCCGGGGAACCAATCTTTTCGTTTTGTCGAAAGAGAAAGATCTGGATCCGGAGATGATGAATGCCGGTGTTACGAACTATCCTGTATACACAACGCTGACCGGTGGTTTGACTGTAACCTTTTAACTAACTCTTAATAGATACAATGATGAAATTAGTAAAGTACTTATATATCACCCCGTTACTTTTGGGTACATTGGCGGCTTGCGATGATACGTTCGAGGAAAAGCCCAACAATGAGTGGGAACAGAAATATATCTGGAGTGTGTCTGATATTGCGCAGGGCGTTCTGAATAATGCCTATGCCGCTATTCCTAAACGTCCGGACAATTATGGTGAAAACTTTCTGGATGCTGCTACGGACAATGCCCTGACAAGCCAGTACGGCTCATCGGTCTATAAATTGGTGACTGGTAACTTCTCTGCTACCAATAACCCACTGGGCAACTGGGCTACTTGCTATCAGCAGTTCCAGTATATCAACACTTTCTTGGAAAATGGATTGACCGACGCGACTTTGTATGATAAGGTGGACAAAGAAAAAGACGCTGCATATAAGAAACGTCTGCGTGGCGAAGCCTATTTTCTGCGTGCTTTCTGGGGCTTTCAGCTCTTACAACAGTATGGAGGTAAGACAGACGACGGCAGAGCTTTGGGATATCCGTTGGCATTACATTTTATAACGGAGGAAGAAGCGGAGCAACTGACTGCCTTTGAACGTAATACGTATCAGGAGTGTGTAGAACAAATAATGAAAGACTGCGATGACGCGATAGAGAACTTGCCATTGTCCTATTCCGGATCGGATCCGGTATTGGGTGCGACGGAGATAGGACGTGCCACTCAACTGTCTGCTGCTGTTTTAAAAAGTAAAGTGGCTTTGTATGCTGCTAGTCCGGCGTATCAGACGGATGCATGTACGAAGATTCAAGGAATGGGGCAGTTTACCGTGATAAATGATGCTGTTTATAAAAGTCAGTGGGAAACTGCCGCGAAAGTGGCGGATGAAGTATTGAAAATGTCTGGCTTCGGCAACTTCTATGCTTTGCAGGCAACAGATCTGGCAGATGCAGGCAATACGACTCCGGCAGAATTTGTATTCCGTGCCTTCCATAATACAAAGGAATTGGAAACCAGGCATTTTACTCCTTACTATTTGGGAAAAGCAAACACAATCCCTTCTCAAAACCTGATAGACGCATTCCCGATGAAAGCGAGCGGATATCCCATTGCTGATACGGGAAATTCAGGCTATGATGCGTCAGCTCCTTATAGTGGACGTGACAACCGTTTCTATCTGACCGTTTATTATCATGGTGCAACTTATGGAGGCACCGGATTACCTTTGGATGTGGTTTATGGCGGTAAAGATTCTCCGTCCTATGACTTTAAGGCTTCACGCTCCGGCTACTACCTGGCGAAATTTTTGAGCAAGAAAGAAGCTATGCTCGACCCGATTACGTCCACTAATGCACAACATTATTACCCGATTCTTCGTAAAGCGGAAGTTTTTCTTAACTTTGCCGAAGCCGCCAATGAAGCATGGGGACCCAAAGTGAAGGGGACTTATCAGGATGCGGAAGGCAATACTGTGACTTGCAAATATTCTGCTTATGACGTGATTAAAACAATCCGTAAAGCATCGGGTGGAATCACGGATACGCGATATCTGGATGAAATGGCTGCCGATAAGGAAAGTTTCCGCGAACTGATACAGAATGAAAGACGGTTGGAATTGGCTTTTGAGAATCATCGTTACTATGATATGCGCAGGTGGCTGCTACCGTTGAATGAGCCGGTAAGGGGAGTTGAGGTGACGGAACAGAATGGCGTTTTGCATTTTGATACATCCAAAGAAGTGGAGGCGCGTAAATTTGACGATATCCGTTACTACTATTCTCCACTGCCTTATAATGAATGTGTGAAGAACCCGAATCTTGTCAATAACTTAGGTTGGAAATGATAACTAAAACTGTAGAATGATGAAAAAGATAAATATTAGCTGGTATTGCATGATGTGTCTGTTGTTGATGACATCTTGTTATGAGGAGTACGCGAAAGACTATGACTATTCGACCACTTATTTTGCTTCTCAAAAGCCGTTGCGTACGGTGATTTCCGACAGAGATATGTCTATGAAGGTAGGAGTGGCTATTGGCGGCAAGAGAGAAGTGGACACGGGTGACTGGGCGGAATTTGAGATTGACCCGGCCTTGTTGGACGGAACGGGACTGACGCTTCTTCCCGAGGAGTATTACACGTTGTCGGACGCGAATACCTTCAGAGTCTCTAAAAGTTCATTGGCGGTAGCGGATGTAACAATTAACTTTACCGATGCTTTTTATGCCGATGCCAATTCTACCAAGTTGCACTACGCCCTTCCTTTTAAGATAACGGACAGTTCTTTGGACAAAGTGCTGGAAGGACAAGAAACCAGTGTTGTGGCAATTAAATACATCAGCACCTATCATGGAACTTACTATGTGAAAGGTAAACTGAAAGAATTGAATGCTGCGGGCGAAGTGGTGGAAACTAAAATATACGAGAATAAAGACTTGTCACAAAATATCACCCGCAATGTAAGCTCGTTGTCCAAAAATGTGATTGTAAGGGAAGGTGTAGCGGACTATACGGTAGCCAGTACGGAAAATGTGAAAATGACTATGCAACCGGACCATACGGTAATCGTAGAGACGCTTGACGGAGGACTTGCGATTACCGATGGAAGCGGAAGTTTTGATGACACGAAAGAACGTCTTGAAATCTCATTGAAGTATCGCTTTACGAAAGAAGGCAAGCAGTATGAAGTAGAAGAGACTTTGATTCGCCGGCAAGACCCGTTGAAGGATTTGCGTTTTGAAGAATGGTAATCAATAAGAAACGTTTGATGAAGAATGTTTATTTATGGGGATGGATACTTATATGGGTATCCATTCTCCCTTTGAAAGCACAAGAGGCGTGTCCCGTACCTCTTTATACGGATCCTGTATATAAAGGAGCAGCTGATCCGGAAGTGATATGGAATGAATACGAAAAAGAATGGTGGATGTTTTATACTTCCCGCCGGGCTGTTTGTGAAGGAGCGCCGTTACCGGCTTTGGCTATCGGGGTGGCCGTTTCTAAGGATTGGAAGCAGTGGAAGCACAAGGGATATATCAAAATAGACGGCGTTGGTGGCAGTCCTACAGGAGGTGATATTTTATGGGCACCGGGAATTATTAAGGAAGGTAATCAATATCACATGTTCTTGACATTTAAGAAAGGTACTGGACGTGGAGGACGTTGGGGAATTCCGGAAAGTGTATTGTTGCATTTGCAGGCTCCTGCAAATGATTTGTTGAATGGCTGGCAAACTTATAAAATATTGCGTGTTCCGTATGCTTCGATTGATGCGACATTGGTGAAAAAGGCTGGCATCTGGAATCTTTTCCATCGGTGTATTGTCAAAGGACAGAAGGGCGTAAATACATTTCGGGCAACTACGGATGATTTGGATAAACGATCGGTCGAGTGGAATTATCTGGGACCGGCAAAAGGGGATGTGAATGATATTAAAGTTACCGATTACGGTTATCAGGAAGCACCCTATAGCTTTTATTGGAAAGGTTATTATTGGCTGCTGACCGATCATACTTCTGCCGGATTTCCAGTATATCGTTCGGATGACCTTGAATCCTGGAAATTTATGGGTGAACTTATGAAAGAAGATGGAGAACATGAGTTACAAAAGGGGCCGGTCAGACATCCGGGTGTTGTCGTGCTGGGAGATCGTGCTTTTGTGTTTTATTTTTGTCAACCTTTTATCAGCAAAAGGAATAAGAAAGAACAGGAGAAACGTCCGGACGAATATGCTTGCTATGTACACGTCACCGAACTGTTTTATAAAGAAGGCAAATTGACTGCCGACCGCAACAAAAAGGTGATTCCTCCCACTGATTTACGTCCCGCGAATGGAACTTGGGGATTTGTAGCTGACTAAGCAAAGGATATAGCTAACCAAAAATAAATGACAACATGAAGAACTCTTATCTATTATTACCGGCAATCTGTTTTGTCGGATGTGCTTCGGAAACAGCAGAAAAGCCGAATGTTATCGTCATCCTTGCAGATGATTTAGGCTTCGGTGACGTGAGCGCGTATGGCTCTGCCACAATACATACTCCGCATATCGACAAGCTGGCTAACGAAGGGGTGTGTTTCACAAACGGCTACGCCACGTCCGCCACATCTACTCCGAGTCGGTATGCGCTTATGACCGGTATGTACCCGTGGAAAAACAAAGACGCCAAAATCCTGCCCGGCGATGCTCCTTTGATTATTGACGAACATCAGTTCACTCTGCCCAAAATGATGCAGTCCGCCGGTTATACGACAGGAGCGATCGGCAAATGGCATCTGGGTATGGGCAACGGAAATGTAAACTGGAACGAAGTCGTGAAACCGGGAGCAAAGGAAATAGGTTTTGATTATTCATGCCTCATTGCCGCGACGAACGACCGTGTGCCTACGGTATATGTAGAAGACGGGAAGGTGGTCGGTCTGGACCCAGACGACCCGATAGAAGTGAGTTATGAGAAGAACTTTGAGGGTGAACCCACCGCGTTGTCCAACCCCGAATTATTGAAAATGGAGTGGGCGCACGGCCACAACAACTCGATTGTAAACGGCATCCCCCGCATCGGCTACATGAAAGGCGGCAAAGCTGCCCGTTGGGTGGATGAAGACATGGCAGACTATTTTGTCGGTAAAGTGAAGGATTTCGTGTCTGGACATAAAGACGAGCCTTTCTTCCTCTACTACGGACTTCACCAGCCACACGTACCCCGTGCACCTCATAGCCGTTTTGCAGGTACAACTACAATGGGTCCCCGTGGAGATGCAATTATCGAGGCAGATTGGTGTGTCGGCGAGCTGATTGCTCATCTGGAGAAGGAGGGTTTGTTGGAAAATACGATGATTATCTTCTCCAGCGATAACGGTCCGGTGCTGAACGACGGCTATAAAGACGGTGCTGCCGAGAAAGTGGGCGAGCATAAACCTGCCGGCGGATTGCGCGGGGGAAAGTACAGTCTCTTTGATGGCGGAACCCACATCCCGTTATTCGTCTATTGGAAAGGAACGATTTCGCCCGTTATATCGGATGCGTTGATTTGCCAAATGGACCTGATAGCTTCGTTGGGCAAACTAGTGGACGCTTCCTTGCCCGAAGGGCTTGACAGCCGTGAGTATCTGGATGCTTTTATGGGCAAAAAACTTCAGGCGCGTGAAAATCTGGTTGTGGAAGCGCAAGGCCGTATGGCGTATCGTCAGGGCGACTGGATGATGATTCCACCGTATCGTGGGCAGAAAAGAAATCTTACCGGCAACGAACTGGGTAATTTGTCCGAATATGCCTTATTCAATCTTAAAGAAGATAAAGCACAGCAGGAAAACAGGGTTGCGGGAAACGAACCGTTGCTGGAAGAAATGAAAGAGAACTTCTTTACACTGACAGTCGGTTATTATAAGAGTGAAGTTGAAGAAGAGCCGTTGAAGTAATTGGACTTGATGGCGCGGATTGTTTCCAGTCCCCGTCATTTGCATAAATCCTCTACCTCTTTGCCTGATTTTTCTCCTACGGTTATGCAGGCCGTGTGCTACTTTTGTGTCGGATTGAAAACATAAAATGATAGACATATAAATTATGATGAGAAAAATCTTTCTGACAGTATTGGTAGGAATCAGCAGTCTTTCCATTCATGCTTCCGGTGTTTTGAAGGAATGGGAAGACAATCAGGTGACAGGAATCAACAGGGAAGACGGTAGAGCTACATTCTGGTATTATCCGACTCGCGAAGCTGCTCTAACCGGAGGATACTACCATTGTCCCGCTAACATTTCTTTGAACGGCAAGTGGAAATTCTCTTTTGCAACCTGTCCGGACGAGCGGAAAGCGGATTTCTATCAACCGGCTTTTGACGTGTCCGGTTGGGATGAAATACAAGTCCCCGGCAGTTGGCCGTTGCAGGGATATGATAAAGCAATTTATTTGAACCACCCTTACGAATTTGCGGTGAAGAACCCTTATCCGCCCCGTGTGCGTCACGATTGGAATCCGGTGGGTTCGTTCCGGCGTACGTTTACGGTTCCCCACGAATGGAAAGACAAGCGTGTCGTATTGCATTTCGGGGCTGTAAAATCTGCCTTTTACGTATGGGTGAACGGACGGAAAGTCGGTTATTCCCAAGATTCGAAGATGCAGGCGGAATTTGATATAACTTCTTGTTTGCAACCAGGGGAAAATGTGCTGGCTGTTGAGGTCTATCGCTTTTCGATAGGTTCTTATCTGGAATGTCAGGATTTCTGGCGTTTGGCAGGGATTAAGCGGGATGTCTGGCTATATGCCACTTCCAAGACGTATGTCAAGGATTTCCGGGTCAATGCCTCATTGGAGAACGGATATAAAGATGGACGACTGGATGTAGAAGTCGAAATGGCAACTGTTACGGCTAGTTCCGCGCAGCAACTCAATGTGCAGTTGGTGGATGAAAAGGGTAGTGTGATATATAGCGGGAACGAAACAGTAAAGGTGGCTAAAGGAAAGGGAACGGTGGCACGCTTTACGGTTGATTTACCGGGAGTAAAACCATGGACTGCGGAGACACCGGACTTGTATACGTTGCTGATTTCTTCGGGAAAGAACGGAGAGGAACCTACTTACGTATCTTCCAAAATCGGTTTCCGGACAGTCGAACTGAAAGACGCACAGTTGCTGGTGAACGGTCGTCCTGTTTATATACGTGGCGTGAATCGCCATGAACATCATCCGAAGTACGGACATTACGTACCTCGTGAGACTGTGGAGAAGGATATAGAACTGATGAAGAGACTGAATGTCAACGCAATCCGTACTTGTCATTATCCGGCAGACCCGTATTTGTATGAGTTGTGCGACCGTTACGGACTCTATATCTGTGATGAGGCCAACATTGAATCTCACGGCTTGGGAGCGGCATTACAAGCTCCTTATGATTTCGACAAACATATTGCTGACGACCCTTCATGGGAAAAGATACATCATGACCGTATTTTCCGGATGTTCGAACGGGATAAAAATCATCCTTCCGTCATTATCTGGTCGTTGGGAAATGAATGTGGGGACGGAAGTATATTCAGAAACGGGTATCACCGGCTGAAAGAAACTGATCCGACCCGTCTTGTTCAGTTCGAGCAGGCTGGTACACAAGCGCATACCGATATATATTGTCCGATGTACATGCGGATGGACAAAATCCGTAATTACGCACTTTCGAATGACGTGTATCGTCCGTTGATTTTGTGCGAATATGCCCATGCAATGGGAAACAGTTTAGGAAATTTCCAGGATTATTGGGATTTGTTTGAAGCATATCCTGTGTTGCAGGGCGGTTTCATTTGGGACTGGGTAGATCAGGGAATGGAAGATTTTCGCGACGGTGTTCGTTTTCTTGATTATGGAGGCGCTTTCGGTTTGCAGAACGAACGCAATGACAAAGCTTTTTGCCTGAATGGTCTGATTAATGCTGACCGGGGATTGAATCCTCATGCCTATGAAGCGAAAAAGGTGATGCAAGGTATTCGTGTAAAAGCGATTCCCAACATGAAAGGGGAATTCGAATTAGTGAACAATCTGAGTTTTACGGATGTGTCCCATTATCGGCAGTGCTGGAAGTTGGAAGAAAATGGGGTGAAGGTAGAGGAGGGTGAACTTCACTTGAAGCTGGCGCCTCTTGGTTCGATGCGTTTCCGGGTTCCTTTCCGGACAAAAATGGATGACGGCAAAGAATATTTTGTTACTTTTGAGTTTAAAACGTTCGAGACTGAAGGGGTGCTTCCGGAAGATTATTGCGTAGCGTATGACCAACACCGGATACAGGGATGCAGGGCATTCGATTATCAGCCGGATGCCTTGAACGGCAGTCTGACGATAAACGAGACAGAAGAAAAGATAACAGTTGGAAATGAAAATTTTAGTTCTATATTCGACAAGCGTTCGGGAGCTCTGAACGGATTGTCGTTGGGCGGTTTTAATTATATGGATACACCGGTCCGTCCTGATTTCTGGCGGGTGAAGATAGATAATGACGGTTGGTTTAAAGACGGAAAGTACTGGAAAAACGCTCATCAGCGTTGTCGCTTGGATACTTTTACCCTATCGTGTGAGAAACGGAAGGAGGGTAAAAGGGAGATGATAAAGTCCGTGAAACTATCGTTTAAAGTATTAATGAACGTAGACCCGGAAGATGAGACACCCGATTTGTCGGAAGTTTGGTTTAATACGACGTATACAGTCTATCCGGATGCGACGGTGAAAGTGGAGAACGAATTCCTGCCCGTTTACTATCATGCGGAGCGAGAGATGTCTGTTCCGCGTATAGGCCAGTTGTTCAAGTTGAATGGTGCGTTGGAGACGGTCGACTGGTATGGTAGGGGGCCGTGGGAAAATTATGCTGACCGAAAAACGTCTGCTTTGGTAGGGCGATACCGGATGCTCGTAAAAGAGTTGGCGTATGCGTATGTACGTCCGCAGGAAAACGGCTATCGGACGGATGTGCGTGAATTGACTTTGAGTTCGCCCGAAGGAAATGGGATGAAAGTGACCGGATTGCCATTCTTCTGCTTCAATGCCCAGTATGCCCCTAAGGAGAACTATGAAATAAATGGGAAACCTATTCGGAATACAATCGACTTAAAACATGAGAAAGATGTTTTTCTGAATATCGATTATGGTCAAATGGGAGTTGGCGGAGATAACTCATGGGGGAATCCGGTGCATGTGGATTATCGGATTCAGTTGAGGAATTACCGTTATGGTTATGTGATTCAACTATTTAAAGAATAAATGCGATGGATAAATCTGTATTGTTAATGAGTGCCGTGTTAGCTTCCGCTTCTTTGGAGGCTTCGGCACAGGCGAAAGACAAGTCGCCTAATATCGTTTTTGTGTTGGCGGACGATATGGGCATCGGTGATTTGGGCTGTTATGGTCAGAAGAAAATTAAAACGCCCAACATTGATTTGTTGGCGGAAAAGGGATTACTGTTTACCAATCACTATTGTGGTTCTACGGTTAGCGCTCCTTCACGTTGTAGTTTGCTCACCGGCAAACATACCGGACATGGATATATTCGTGGTAATAAAGGGATGAAGTCTGAAGAAGGATTTTTTGATCTTCATTTACCAAAGGAGGAAGTGACCGTAGCTGAGGTGCTGAAAGAAAAAGGGTACGCTACGATGTGTGTCGGGAAATGGGGGTTGGGTGGTCCGCATACGTCCGGTAGCCCCGTTAATAAAGGCTTTGATTACTTCTTCGGTTATTTAAGTCAGGGAGCCGCTCATCGTTACTATCCGGAATATCTTTATGAAAATGAGGAGAAGGTGATGCTGAACAAGCAGGTATACAGTCATTTCATGATCATGGAGAAGGGACTCGATTTTATAAGGAAGAATGCTGACCGTCCTTTTTTTGCGTATTTTGCCATTACACCACCTCATGCTGATTTGGATTATCCTGATTTAAGCCAGTATGAAGATGCTTTTCCCGAGACACCTTATATCAATAACAAATCCAAGGGATTTAAAACGCAGATGAAGCCCAAGGCTGCATACGCTTCTATGGTGAGTGAGGTGGATAAGAATGTGGGGCAGATTATTCGGTTGTTGAAAGAGAAAGGCATTTGGGATAATACAATATTCATTTTTTCGTCCGACAACGGGGTGCACTGTGTAGGCGGACATGATCCCGATTTCTTCGATAGTAACGGTCCGTATCGCGGATATAAGAGAGATTTGTATGAAGGTGGAGTCCGTGCTCCGTTTGTGGTAAACTGGCCGGACAAGATAAAAGAGAGACGGACCGTGGATAATGTCACCACTTTCTGGGATTTTCTTCCTACGATGACCGAACTTGTCGGTACAAAACCGATCAAGGACATTGACGGCATCTCTTATTTGTCTTTGCTTACCGGTGAAGGGAAAGAACCTCGTAAGCATGATTATATCTACTATGAATTTTATGAGCAGGGCGGGAAGCAGTCTATCTTAAAAGAAGGCTGGAAATTGGTCCGTCTCAATATGTCCAAACCGGAGAAGTTGAAAGAAGAACTTTATTATCTGCCGGATGATATCGGAGAGGAAAAGAATCTGATCGGGCAGAATCCTGCTAAAGCGGACGAGCTACGTTCTCTTGCGATGAAAGCTCGTACGGAAAGTGAACATTTCAAGTGGGAGAGTTCAAAATAAAAGAAATGATGAAGACTAAGAATATATCTTTCGCTGCTTTTGCTTTTTTGCCAGCACTTTTGCTGTCTGCGAAAGAGGAGCGTGTCCAGTCACCTAATGTTCTTGCCAAACGTTCAATTATCGATTGAGTTCGATACCGGAAGTGATCAGTGAACTTGTCAGACAGTTGCCCCATTCATTCAAACTTCAAGATTGTGACAGTATGAAATTACTTACAAGTGTCCACTAAAAATTGGGCATAGTTAAAAGTTAAGTAAATTGGGTTTACACTAATGTCCCATTAAAATTCTAAAAACAGCCTTGTATTATGCAGAAATACGGAAAATTACAGTGAATTTTCGAGAAAACGGATTTAAAATTACAAACTCATTTTGAGTATTCTGTAAAAATTATAACTTCTTCATTTCCAGGTGTATTTTTCTCTTGTAATACAAAGTTTTAAATTCATCTAATTTTAACGGGACACTAATGTTAGGTTTACTTAAACCATAGAGGCTTTTGATATCGTTGATATTCTTTTTGTCAAACAAGTCTCTGATGTAAGTCTTGTCGGTCAGTGATATCCCGAGGATTTGAATCACTTCATAGATGCTACGTTCCATATATTGATTTTTACAATCTGTTCAATAATGCTGAGAAAGATTGAGAGAATATGCTAAATACCATTGAATATTCGCCGACTAAGCCTATGTTTTTTGATTAAGGGGACTTGTAATTGAAAAATGCTACTCGACCACTGTTGCACAGTATCCGAGCACGAAATTTTTTACTCAAACGATTTTTATCGGACACCAATGTTTTTAAATTTTGATTCGCATTAGTAGCAAATAGAAAATTACGTGTTTTGCTTTCATTTTTCTATCAATTCTTTCTGTTAAAGTTTGGTATATGGAAGGTTTTATAACAATATGAGATTTTATTTGTTCATTATAGAATGTTGGAAAAGAAAGAATTTCCTATTTTTGTGGAACCAAAATTTATAAGTCCATGACTGAATCAGAAAGAAGGCAAATTATAGAATTGATTAAGAAAGAGGTCATTCCGGCTATTGGATGTACGGAACCTATCGCAGTGGCGCTTTGTGTAGCTAAAGCTGCCGAAACACTGGGAGCGAAACCGGAAAAGATCGAAGTCCTGTTAAGTGCTAATATATTAAAGAATGCCATGGGAGTCGGAATACCGGGAACTGGTATGGTCGGACTTCCCATAGCTGTTGCTTTGGGTGCGTTGATTGGCAAATCAGACTATCAGTTGGAGGTGTTGAGGGACTGTACGCCGGAAGCAGTGGAACAAGGAAAACTGTTCATCGCGGAAAAACGGATTTGTATTTCTCTAAAGGAAGAGATTACGGAAAAACTTTATATCGAAGTAATCTGTAAAACGGGAGATAAAACAGCTAAAGCCATCATTGCCGGTGGGCATACTACCTTTATATATATAGCCAGGGATGAACAAACGTTGCTCGACAAGCAACATACGGTCAGCGAGGAAGAGGAAGAGGCTTCGCCCGAATTAAACTTGCGTAAAGTCTATGACTTTGCACTGACTGCTCCGCTGGATGAGATCCGCTTCATCCTTGATACAGCCCGCTTAAACAAAGCTGCTGCCGAGCAAGCCTTTAAAGGTAACTACGGACATTCTTTAGGTAAAATGCTTCGGGGAACTTATGAGCATAAAGTGATGGGGGATAGCGTGTTTTCTCATATCCTCTCTTATACGTCAGCTGCTTGTGACGCCCGAATGGCGGGTGCAATGATTCCTGTCATGAGTAATTCCGGCAGTGGTAACCAAGGAATATCCGCTACACTCCCTGTTGTTGTTTTTGCCGAAGAAAACGGAAAGAACGAAGAGGAACTGATCCGTGCTTTAATGTTAAGCCATCTCACTGTTATATATATTAAACAAAGTTTGGGACGTTTGTCTGCTTTGTGTGGCTGTGTGGTAGCTGCCACAGGTTCCAGTTGTGGAATCACCTGGTTGATGGGAGGAAACTACAATCAGGTTGCCTTCGCCGTTCAAAACATGATTGCTAATCTGACAGGAATGATTTGTGACGGTGCAAAACCGAGTTGTGCTTTGAAAGTAACTACCGGAGTTTCGACAGCCGTATTATCTGCAATGATGGCAATGGAAGACCGTTGTGTGACTTCCGTAGAGGGAATTATCGACGAAGATGTAGATCAAAGTATCCGCAACCTGACAAGGATCGGCTCGCAAGCCATGAACGAAACGGATAAAATGGTGCTTGACATCATGACACACAAAGGATGCTGATTTTAAGTATTAGGTATCAAGTATTAAGTATTAGCCGGAATGACGGCATAAAAAAAGTATTAAGTATTAAAACTCCAGCTATATCAGCACGAAATTAATACTTAATACTTTATACTTAATGATTCAATTAATGACAGTGTCCGCCTTCGCAACCGCAGTCGTCGCCACAGCCATCACCGCAGCTGTCGCATCCGCAACCGCAGCCATCACCACCACTCATCATTTTCACAAGTTCCTGAATTTCTTCGTTCGTAGCAGGACGGCTTTCCAGTATTTCACCTTCAAAGATCAGGTCGGCACCAGCCAACGGATGGTTGAGGTCAACTACTACAATATCCGGTTTGATTTCTACTACGCTGGCATTTACGCGTTGACCGTCACCAGTCATCAAAGGTACGATGTTACCTTCTTTAATACGTTCGCTGTCAAATTTGCCATCTATTTCAAATATATTTTTGGGGAGGTCAATGACGTGTTGTTCGTCATATTGTCCGTAAGCCTTATCTGCCGGAATGGTAAAGTCAAATTTATCACCTTTAGAAAGAGCAGTTATTTGATTTTCGAAGTCTTCGAGTGTTGTTCCTAATCCTGAAATGAATTGAAAGGGATGTTCTGCTTTTGCTTCTTCGAACAACTCTTTTTCACCATCTTCCATTGTATATAGTTTGTATGCAACGGTAATGTACTTGTTTTCTACTGTTTCCATCTGATATTTTTTGTTTCTGATTAATAATTCCCGGTAATCCGGGGCGACAAAGATACGAATTATTTGCTTGTCCTCCGATATAGGGAGGGTAAATTTCAGATTATTAAGTGCTTTTGTCAGAAAAAGAAGGTGGAGTGTGCACTTAGATAATAGTTGTAAATTCAACCTTTAAGTGATAAAATAGAGAAATAACACCTCTCTTTTCTTACAATTATTCGCTTTTAAGTGATTTTTTTCTTCGATTTGTTTGGATATAATAAAAAAGCCCTTACCTTTGCAGCACGAAAATAAAGAAAAGAAGATATGAATATGTTACATACATCTATTAACCTAGCAGTCCTGCATATTATTCGCGTCGTGGTGGTCCCATCAAGAGCGTGAGAAAGGTTTTTGTGTTGTATGTGTTCGTACCATAAAAGATAGAATTTAGAGCCTTTCTCACTGATGTGAGAGAGGCTCTTTAATTAAAAGATAGATTGAAATGAAAAAGCAATTACGCAGTTCGTTTAGTACACAAGGCCGTCGGATGGCGGGAGCCCGTGCGTTATGGGCAGCCAACGGCATGAAGAAGAATCAGATGGGTAAACCCATTATCGCTATCGTCAATTCGTTCACCCAGTTTGTTCCGGGACATGTGCATCTGCATGAAATCGGTCAGCTGGTGAAGGCAGAGATTGAGAAGCTGGGATGCTTCGCTGCGGAATTCAATACAATAGCTATCGACGACGGTATAGCAATGGGACATGATGGTATGCTTTACTCGCTTCCTTCACGTGACATCATTGCAGACAGTGTAGAATATATGGTTAATGCGCACAAGGCAGATGCAATGGTATGTATCAGCAATTGCGATAAGATTACTCCCGGAATGTTGATGGCGGCTATGCGTTTGAATATTCCTGCCGTATTTGTATCGGGCGGTCCGATGGAAGCCGGAGAATGGAATGGTCAGCACCTGGATTTGATCGACGCGATGATTAAATCGGCTGATGAAAGTGTCAGCGATCAGGAAGTAGCGAATATCGAGCAAAATGCTTGTCCTACTTGCGGATGTTGTTCCGGTATGTTTACCGCCAATTCAATGAACTGCCTGAATGAAGCAATCGGACTGGCTCTTCCCGGAAACGGAACCATCGTAGCTACACACGAGAATCGTACGCAGCTTTTCAAAGATGCAGCAGAACTGATCGTGAAAAATGCAAAGTTATATTATGAAGAAGGAGACGAAAGTGTACTTCCCCGTAGCATTGCTACCCGTCAGGCTTTCTTGAATGCCATGACGCTGGATATAGCAATGGGGGGGTCTACCAATACAGTTCTTCACTTGTTGGCTATTGCTCACGAAGCTGAGGTAGACTTCAAGATGGACGATATCGACATGCTTTCCCGCAAGGCTCCTTGTCTCTGCAAGGTGGCTCCCAATACACAGAAATATCATATTCAGGATGTAAACCGTGCCGGTGGTATTATAGCTATCATGGATGAACTGGCAAAAGGCGGTCTGATAGATACATCTGTTCGACGGGTAGACGGAATGTCATTGGCGGAAGCTATTAATGAATATTCAATCACCAGCCCGAATGTAAGCGAAAAGGCAATTAAAAAATATTCGAGCGCAGCCGGAAATAGATTCAATCTCGTACTTGGTTCACAGGGCATGTACTATAAGGAACTGGATAAAGACCTGTCTCTTATACACATCTCCGAGCCCACGAGACGGACTCCTATCTCGT
>ENA-OYHA01000067-OYHA01000067.1-human-gut-metagenome-genome-assembly--contig:-NODE-67-length-33653-cov-4.973897_pt1 | contig 33653 bp, 19 predicted proteins | sample MGYA00243759_ERZ652991 | MGnify/ENA primary metagenome ERZ652991 (study PRJEB26926, sample SAMN06165321) | human gut metagenome | biome: ENVO:00009003; feature: ENVO:2100002; material: ENVO:00002003... | reverse complement strand
AGATAGGAGTCCGTCTCGTGGGCTCGGAGATGTGTATAAGAGACAGATATATATTTGTGTCGAAGAATATTAAACAACATTTTACACACTTAATTTATGGGTCAACATTACACATTATGTATGTACACATGCACGGTCATGAGTATATGTTGTTAGTACTATCTACTATTTACCTTTTAGCGAAACAACAAATAACTCATAATAACATTCACAGTCATGGTACACAAACAATTCAAGTATCTAATGCTGCTGCTACTCATTCTGCCCAATATCATGGATGCAGAATTACATGCACAACAAAGCAAAATCAGTGTGGCCTCTTTCCAACGCATGGAAAGCGACCTAACAGCTCGCGTCACCGCTCCCAAGCGTGACCAGAATGGAGAGATATGCGCTCTTATACGCATTGTAACTAACGTAAAGGACTTCATGTTCGAGCCCGATGCCCTGGGTATTACCGCACGTGAAAACAAAACCGGAGAGATATGGCTTTATGTCCCTCGCGGCGCACGGCGTATTTCTATCCTGCACGATCAGTTGGGCATTATGAGGAACTACTTCTACCCGGAAATCATTGAAAAAGCCACTGTTTATGAAATGGTACTCAATACCGGAGACAGAGAGGACAAACCTGTGGTAGAAAATAACATGCAATTCCTTGTATTCCGTCCGGAACCCGCAACAGCCAACATCTACATCGATGATGAACTAGTGCCCGTAGAAAACGGACTTTTCAATGCAACCATGCCCAAGGGCGAACATACCTACCGGGTAGAGGCCCCCATGTATCAACCCGATGCAGGTATTATCCAGTTGGGTAATGAACCGGTGAGCAAGAGTGTAGCATTGAAACCTAAATTTGGTTACATGGAGATATTCTCTTTGCCGGAACAAGATGCCGATGTATACCTGGACAGTGTACTAGTGGGTAAAACTCCTTATCGTAGTGACCGTATGGCCATCAAGAACTACAAAATACGCATTGAGAAGCAAAATTATTTTCCTATAGACTCTGTATTGAATGTTACAGCAGGAGAAACCGTACGCCCTACTTTCCACATGGAATCGACCATCAAACCCAAAGAGCCGCGTAAGATGATCCTAATGGCACAAGCCGGATTCGGCGGTGGTGGCCAGACTTCCTTCGGAGGTATGCTGGGCTTTACTCGCAAAAATGGCTTTTATGCAGCTTTCCGCAGCGACTTCAACTCTGTAAAGACAGTAGGAGAATGTGACGACAGCCAACGTACTTCTACCGGAGATCCCATCATCTACAAACCGGGCAGAGTAGAGAAGTCAGTGATGACCATAACAGCAGGATACTTGCGCCAACTAAGCAAACCCCTCTACGGATATGTAGGTGCCGGTTATGGTAGCCGCACGTTAGCTTGGCTTGCCGACACGGACGACAGTGAGAGCTGGTATAAGAATACCGACCATAGCCCGACAGGGGTAGCAGCAGAACTGGGTGCTATTCTCCGTCTGAAGGGCATTGCCCTTTCCGTTGGTTTCAACACTATTAATTTTAAGTATCACCAGATTACTGCCGGTTTGGGCCTCATTTTCTAACGAATCAAACATTCAACCATCATGAAACAAATTATAAAACTCACAGCTTTTCTCGGCTGTCTGCTATTCACCATTGGCAGTTGCGAGAAAGACACAGAACCTACGTGGGTAGCTCCGGAAATGACTCTGGAAGTCGTAGCGCAAAGCACCATCACGCGTAAAGAAGCCACCTTACAGGGAAATATCGGAAAAAATGAGTTGGACATAACCGAATGCGGATTTGCCTACTCCAAAACTAAAGCGTTGCTTGAAAAGAAAGTATTTACTGACAGTAACGTAAAAAAAGTACCCGTTGAAAACACATCAGGTACCTGCCGGGTGGAGTTGGAAGGTCTGGAACCGGGTACCAACTACTTCTACTGCATCTACATCACTTGTGGTAATACCACTGTGATCAGTGCAGACATACTACAATTCTCCACCACAGCAAACAATGCCCCTGAACTATCTGAAGTAAGTATGCTTACCGAAGCTGACAATCAAAGTCTGTCAATACAAAGTTCTATAGTATCCATTGGCGCGGAATCTATCACTCTTTGTGGTTTCTGCTATGCCAAAGGAGCCGATAAAGACCCCACACTGGCAGACCTGATGGCCAATATCCCCGAGGATGAAATGCCGGATATAAACCAGGCTGAGAAAAAATTCAGTACTACAATCGATGGTCTGGAAGCTTCTACAGAGTATAGTGTCCGTGCTTATGCTATGAATGATGCCGGTAGTGTAGGCTACGGCCCCAAAACCGTACTTAAAACAGCCAATGCAGAGAAACCTACTGTACGCACCTATGAAGATGCTGATGTTCGAGGTGACTACGCTGTAGTAAGTGCTGAAATTACCGATGAAGGAACAGCCAAAGTTACCACCCGTGGATTCTGCTGGAGCAGTACTAATGCATCACCTATGTTAGGAGCATGTGAAGGTAACGTTGAAGTAGCCCTTAACGACAGTAAAATATTTGCCTCGGAAATCACCAAACTGAAAGAAGGAACTACTTACTATGTACGCAGTTATGCCATCAATGAAAAAGGTACCGGATACGGAAACAAAATAACCATTACCACCACCAGCGTAACCGAAGCTACAGTAACCCTTGCAGATGTTTACAACATCACAACTACCACCGCTCAGCTTGCCGCATCGGTAGGAAGCAACGGTAACGGTACCATCAATGAACGTGGTTTCTGTTGGAGCAGTTCCAGTCAGAAACCGGAAATAGGCGCCGCAGGTTGTGAGTCGCACGCTATTGAAGGAGAAAACTTCACCTTAGTTTTAAGTAATCTAAAATCGAATCAGACTCCTTACTGGGTAGTGGCTTATGTGAAAAATGAAAAAGGTATCGCATACTCGGAAGTCAAATCTTTCGAGACACAAGTTCTTGATGTTCCTGAATTAGCAACGCCGACAATACCCGAAGCCAATATCACCATATCAAGCGCATTATTCAATAGTTCTATCGTCAGCAATAACAATTCTGATATAAAAGCCAAAGGTTTCTGTTACAGCAGTACTAACAACAAACCGACTATTGAAGATAATCCACAGCCTATAGAAGGAAATACATTCTCACTTCAGGTAAACGAACTGAAGTATGGAACAACCTATTATGTAAGAGCTTACGCCACCAATGGCGTAGGGACAGGATATAGTACAAGTGTCAGCTTCACAACTACTAATATCCTAATCCCGGCACTGAATCATGTGGCAATAAGCAATATAACCACTGATGGAGCTACTTTCACTGCTACAATCACCAGTACTAATAACGGAACAATCAAAGAAAAAGGCTTCTGTTGGAGCACCACCAACAGTAATCCTACGTATGAAGATTCCAAGCAATTGATAGATGATAAAAACACCACGTTTGCTTATAAATTGTCCGGACTGACCAATGGTACACGCTATTATGTACGCGCATTTGCGAAAAATGAAGCTGGTATCAGCTATACAGGAACTCAAGAGTTTGTGACTACAGCATTAAGTGTCCCCAATTTATCCATGCCTAACGTCAGTGATATCACAACGACCTCGGCTAAAGTTGTCAGTTCTATAGAAAGTAACGGTAATGCAACTGTATCCGAAAAAGGATTCTGCTGGAATACTACCGGTACACCTGATCTGAAGACTTCTAAGAAAGTTGAAGGAGATCAGTTCACATTCGTTCTTAACGAACTGGAGTTTGGTAAAACCTATTATGTATGGGCCTATGCGAAGAATAGTGTGGGAACAGGATATAGCCAAGCTAACACATTTACAACCGTAAGCATACAAGAACCGTCGATGGAATATTACGTGAATATAAGCAATGTAGGTATCAGCGAAGCCACCTTTACTTCTACCATTAGCAGTGCCAATAACGGAACAATCTCAAAGAAAGGTTTCTGCTGGAGTACTACCAACAGTAATCCTACCATTACCGATTCCAAACAGTTGATAGAAGACAAAGGTATGACATTTACTTATAAATTGACCGGGTTGACCAATGGGACACGCTATTATGTACGTGCATTTGCAGAAAATGAAGCTGGTATCAGTTATACATCATCTTCCGAATTCACGACGACTGCATTGAATGTTCCCACATTATCCATGCCTATCGTAAATTCAACGACCATTAACTCTGCATACGTTTTCAGTTCCATTAATGACAATGGTAATTCTGCCATTACAGAGAAAGGTTTCTGCTGGAACACAACCGGCAAGGCACCTGATCTGAAGGCAGACGCATCACAAAAGGTGACAGGCGATCAATTCAATCTAACTATCACCGGTTTGACGTTCGGAAAAACTTATTATGTATGGGCATACGCCACGAACGGTGTAGGAACAGGATTCAGTGATTCGCAAACATTCACTACTACCAATATAACCACACCGGAAATGTATTCTACAGATGTCTCTGCTATCACCACTACAAGTGCCACATTGTCTACAACGATTTATAACACAAATAATGGTAAGATCAGTCAAAAAGGTTTCTGTTGGAGCAGTACAAATCCAGAACCAACGATCGCCGACTCTCATAAAGACATAACAACCGATGGCAACACTTTCTCACACTCTCTGACAGGATTGCAACCGGGCGTAACCTATTATGTAAGAGCATATTCTAAGAACGAAGCCGGATTGGCCTACAACAGTATGACTTCTTTTACCACTACAGCGACCTACGAACCAAGTATAGGTGATTTGTCTGTAAACGAAATCACACTGAACAGCGCTAAAGCTACCGCACGCATCAATAGCAACGGTAATCTCACCATAACCAAAGCCGGCTTCTATTGGAGTAAAACAAACAATACCCCGGGTGCAGCAGACAATGTTAAGGAATGGAAGGACCCAACCAATAATCTGTTGACATTCGAAATGACCGAATTGCAAGAGAATACGACTTATTATATCCGGGCATTTGCCACGAATAGTAAGGGTACAGTAGTTACCAGTACCTATACGTTCACCACTCCTATCAACCCGGTACCGGGCGATGATGATATGGAAAACCCCGGTAATTAATTAAAATAAATAACGATCATGAAAAAAATAGCAAGTTATATATTAATAATGTGTCTCGTAGGCGTAAGTGCCTACGCAGGCATGTCCGCAATACAGGAGACGGATACATTTGCAGAAAATGCACTGAAAGTTGGTTCTTTTCCCTTGGCATTTCAACACTCGGCAACGGATGCATGGACTGCAAGCGGAGGTAAAGTGCAAAGTACCAATAAAACAGATGGTTCGGAAGGATGGTTCAGCACCACACTCGAACTGATGTTCGATGCTACGGTTTCTTTTGAATGGTACGTAAATAGCGAAAACTCTGACCCCCTTTGTTTTTATGTAGATGATGCGGTGGCCGGCAGTATATCGGGAACAGAAATGAGTAGTTTTTCAGACTATAGCTATAAATTGAAAGCCGGCAAACACAATTTAAAATGGGTGTATAGAAAAGACGTAAGTGTCAGCACAGGACTCGATATAGCCCAAGTCAAGAATATCTATATTGATCCAAATGCTTTCGTTGTGTCAGGAATTGCCCGGCCTATATGCGAATCACAAATTTACTTTGGCAATGTAGCTTTAAACACGCCAACAGCGAAAAATATTCATTTGCAAAATATTGGAACTGAAGAACTCATCATTAATAGCGTAAATGCAACTGAATCTTTCACTGTAGGAAACTATTCAAAAAATATAACCTCACTACAGAGCATTGATATCCCGATAACACTAACAGGCACCGTTGAAGGTATGGTTGAAGGAAAAGTGACGATTGTCACTAACTACGGAACAAAAGAAGTTAGCTTGAAAGGTTATTGCGGCACTATCAGCCATACTTATGCAGTTGCTACTCCCGGGAGCCTTTCTAATAGTATCCCTGCAGGCGAAACAAGCACCATTACTTCTTTAAAGCTTACCGGTACAATCAATGAAACCGACATTACATTTATCAAAATCAATATGCCGGCAACTACCATATTAGATTTAAGCGAGGCCTTATTCAATGAAAATCAGATACCTTCATCTTGTTTCAAAGATGCCACAACACTGGAAACTATTATCTTACCTATTAGTACTATCGGAATAAACGATTATGCTTTTGCCGGATGTACTTCTTTGAAAAAGATTATCCTGTCCGAAAGTATCACTCATATTTCTAGTTATGCCTTCCAGAACTGTTCAGCATTAGAAGAAATAGCACTACCCACCAAGCTTCGCGATCTGGGTAACAATGCCTTTGAAGGTTGTAGCAGATTAGCGTCTATTACAATACCGGAGTTCATACTCAATATAAATTCCGGCACTTTTAACGAGTGTACAGCTTTAACACAAGTCGTTTTTCCTGATAGTTTGGAGGTTATAGGAGAATCCGCTTTTAAAGGAACCGGATTGACCAGCATCGCCATTCCGAACAAAGTAAAAAGTTTGCCAAATCTCGCATTTGCTTCATGCCCCAATTTGACAACCGTTGTGCTTGGCGACAGTCTCCAAGACATAGTTGCTGACTATTATCCCACATTTTTTGAATCGACCAATATTACTTCCGTTACTTTTGGAGCGGGAATGAAAGTAATCAATCATGCATTCTATAATCAACCGAATCTGACCACAGTCGTTTTAAAAAATAGTGTGACTACTATTGGGAACAGTGCTTTTATGGGATGTACGGCATTAAATAGCATCAATATTCCCTCAAAAATAAGGACAATTGAATCCCGAGCTTTCAACGATTGTTCAAATCTCAAAGATATCACTCTTCCAGATAGCTTACGGACATTAGGAAGTCACGCATTCAGTGGATGTACCAATCTAATAGAGATAACCTTACCGGATAGTCTGCAAACCATAGATGAATACGCTTTCTATGGAACCGGGCTGACAAGTATCACCATACCAAACAAGGTGAAGAGTTTACCCAATTATGCATTTGCTTCTTGCCCCAATCTAGCGACAGTTGTATTGGGTGACAGTCTTCAAGATATAGTAGCTGACTATAGCCCTACATTCTCGGAATCACCCAATATCACTTCCGTCACTTTTGGAGTGGGGATGAGAAACATTAACCATGCGTTTCAGAATCAGCAAAAGTTGACGACCATCGTCTTGGGAGACAGTGTTAAGACCATAGGAAACAGTGCATTCAACGGATGTACGGCATTAAGCAATATCAATATCCCAAACAAGGTAACAGCCATTGGAGACTATGCGTTCAGCGGATGCACAGCACTCACAGGCATTACTTTGCCGGACAGCCTGCGAACAATAGGAAGTTATGCGTTCAACGGAACCGGGTTGACATCCATCACCATACCGAACAAGGTGAAGACTTTGTCTAACCGCGAATTCGCTGCTTGTCCTAATTTGACAACCGTTGTCTTGGGTGACAGCCTTCAAGATATAACGGCTGACTATTATTCTCCATTCTCGGAATCGCCCAATATCACTTCCGTTACTTTTGGAGTGGGGATGAGAAACATCAACAATGCATTTCAGAACCAGCAAAAGCTGACGACCGTCGTCTTGGGAGACAGTGTTAAGACCATAGGAAACTATGCGTTCAACGGATGTGCAGCCCTCACAGATATTACTTTGCCGGACAACCTGCAAACAATAGGAAGTTATGCATTCAACGGATGTGCAGCATTAAACAATGTTAATATCCCCAACTCGGTAACAACTATCGAAGATAATGCATTCAGCGGATGTACCTCTCTAAGCTCATTCAGCTTTCCGAAAGATCTAACCCAATTGGGCTACTCCGCTTTTGCCAACACCGGCCTGCGTGCACTGACGCTTCCCGATAAAATAACTCAGATTCCTGAGATGGCTTTCTATAATTGCGACAGCCTGCGTTCCATCGTTTTCAGCAAACAAATCACGCAAATAAGCAATAATGCATTTGGAGAATGCGACAGTGTGCGCGAAGTATCTGTAGACAATACTCTCCCTGAAATTATCAGTATTGCCTCAAGCTTTGCGAATATGCGAAAGATAACTTTTGGCGCATCCGTTACGGAGATTCCCGACAATCTTTTAAGCAACAAGAACAATTTGCGGGAAATCGTATTAAGCGAAAACATCACTAAAATTGGCAACTCCGCTTTCAGCGGAACCGCCTTACAGTCATTCACATTCCCGGCGAAAGTGACTACAATAGGAAAAATGGTATTCCAAGACTGCAATAAACTGAAAGAAGTTAAGTTCAACAGCGTCTTGACCGAAATACCGACCAATACATTCACCAACTGTAGCGTGCTCGATTCTATAGGCTTGCCTAATAGTGTACGCAAAATAGGCAGTTATGCATTCAACGGTTGCGATTCTCTACGTAAAGTCCAGCTAGGCTCCGAACTCACGGAAATAGGTGCTTACGCTTTCTACAATGCCGGTAGCAGAAAGCTTGAGAGCATCAGCATACCTGATAATGTGAAGAGTATCGGCGAATACGCTTTTGCCGAATGCGATACATTGAGCAACATCGTTCTGGGAATCGGTATTGACAGTATTGCCGGATATGCTTTCCAAAACTGCCGGAGCCTGAAGGCGATAACACTGCCCGCCAATGTACGTGTACTAAAAAGCAATCTTTTCGAAGGAACTGCCATCACCGATTTAGTCATCCCCGACAAGGTTGTTTCTCTGGAAAATACATTCACTGGATTGGGTGAGAAACTGACATCTGTCACTATCGGAAATGGAGTGACCCAACTTCCGGAAGGAACATTCTCCAGCTTCACTTCGCTAAAAAGTGCCAAACTGGGGTCAGGACTTACTAAAGTGCCACAACAGACATTTAACGACTGTAAAAGCCTGACAGATGTGACCATCGGAAAGAATGTGACTGTCTTAGACGCATACAGCTTTGCAAACTGTAGCTCTCTGACAAGCCTGGATATCCCGGAAAAGGTTACTGAGATACATCCTTATGCTTTTAGTGGAACCCCTATCGGACAACTCACTCTGAATATGGAAAGCATTCCTGACTATGCTTTCAATAGCCGTTCGGATATAACAAAATTCGTATTGGGCGAGAAAGTAAAAAGTATCGGCATTCAGGCTTTCAGTTATACAAATATTAGTGAAATCAACCTTCCGGCAGGATTAACCACCATTAAGTCTCAAGCCTTCGCCGGAACCAAATTGGAAAACATAACTATTCCGGCCAGTGTAGCCACTATCGGAGAAAGTGCGTTCAGCAGTTGCAACGAACTTACCACTGTGAATATCAATGCCGGCTCTGCCCGAATCGGAGAAAATGCGTTCTATAACTGCAACAAACTTACCACTGTGAATATCGGCAACGGTTCTATCCGGATCGGGAAAAGTGCCTTTGCACAAAATATGGCACTGACTACCGTGACCATGGAGGAAGGCGGCATCAAGACTATCGCTCCCAATGCTTTCAATTCTTGCAGCAACTTGCAAAATGTAACGCTGGCAACCATTGATTCCATCGGAGGGTATGCCTTCGCTTCATGTGGCAAGTTAGCAACAATCCACATTCCGGCCCGCAAAATTGGTGAATACGCTTTCCAAAATTGTTCAGCACTCGCAGATGTATCCTTCGCTGAAGGGCTCGACTCCATTTGCAGCTATGCTTTCAACAGTTCAACCGCCATCAAGTCATTAGTATTCCCCAATAGTCTGACGTATATCGGCGACGCTGCTTTCAGTTACAGCGATAATAACTGGGGGAATCCCAATAATCTCGAAGACATCACTTTCGGAACCGGACTGAAAAAAATAGGTGAGTGCGCCTTCTACGACAGTCCGAAACTGACACGCATCGAGCTGAAGGATAATGTGGAGTTTATCGGAAGAAGAGCTTTCTATAATATCCCACATGTATGCTCTATTACGATAGGAAACGGGATTAAGACCGTAGAGCCCAATGCCTTTAAGAGTACAACAGAGTTATTGGCCATCCATTGGAACAGCAACACCGAAATAGTAGATGACCTCTTCTCACCTGCCCAAAACTGTCTGATGTACGTGACAGCCCAGACCAAAGTACCCGCCACGTGGTATAACGTCATCCGCGACGGCATAGCCGATAGTATCGACATCGCCGATATGAGCACTTATAACTGTGAAACAGCATTCAAAGCCAAGAAAATTGTATTCCGCAAAACCTTCAGCCGCGAAACGGGACGTGGTGAATCGAAAGGATGGGAAAGCATCGCACTGCCGTTCGATGTCACTTCCGTCATGTACGGCTCACGCAAACTGGCTCCTTTCGGTGCGGACATGACCGACGCAACTCCGTTCTGGCTTCGTGAAATGGATGCGGAGAAAGGATTCAGCAGTGCTACAAGCATCGTCGCGCATAAACCTTACATCATTGCCGTTCCTAATAATAATTCGTATGCCGATGACTACAATGTACATGGAGAAGTACAATTCATTGCCGCTGACGCTGACGGAGTCGACATTCCTGCAACTCCTGCCATACTCGAAAAGTCGGAAGGCCCGGCATTCGACTTGGTGCCTACTTTCACTGCCGTGCCGCAAAGCGTAGATGTATATGCCCTGAATTCAGATTGGCAAGACAGCCAAGCACCGGGTAGCCTCTTTAAACGCGACAGCCGCAGCATACGTCCGTTTGAAGCCTACGTGATAAATAAGCCTGAATTTAGCACTGCATCTGCCCCACTGATGTATAGCATCGGTGGCAATGGCGAAATCACTGGCCTCGGCGACATGATGCAGAAGGAGGCTGAGTCACTGAAAGTCTATAGCAAATATGGAATCATCTATATCCATACGGATAAAGACCGAACTATCCATATCTACAATACCAACGGAATGCTTGTTCGCACAGTAGACGCCGTAGAAGGTGAAAATCAGGTGAATGGCCTTACGGATGGCATCTACTTCTTGGAAGGTAAAAAGGTACTTGTGAAGAAGTAAAAAGTAATTCGCTCTATAAAACGGGCTTTCTCGACTTTAGATCGAGAAAGCCCGTTTTTTTATTCGGAAAGCGTATCATGATATCAATGGGAACAACAGTTTCACTTCATGGGAACGGCAGTTCTAGAAACTGTTGTCTCTCCAATGGCATTATCATGTGACTTTTGGAAAATAAAGCATCAAACTGCACCGACTTGCTAATAAAAAAAAACTATTTGGGCATAAATTCGGAAGAACTGCACATAGTACATATAAACATTAGGTATCAACAAGTTATACAGAAAAAACAGGTTAAAACAAAGTAAAAGTCAGTGCTGACAAAACGTTTGTCGTCACTTACCAGCACCCTGTCAACACTACCGTCAAATCCCGGCTAACAAAAGGTTGGATGGCGATCAGTGCTGGAGTGCTGACAACTTTACAAAACTTTTTTTCGAGCCTGGTGCAACAAATAGTCCGCAAATCGTTTGCCTCAAATCCGTACAGAAAAAGAACAAGTCGGCTATTGTCTTGCTAATTGAACAAAAAATACCTATTTTTGTTCAATGGATAAAACAATATAGCATGCTAAAGAAAGAAACACTAAAAGAAATACTGCTTGAAAACAGGAAAGAGGTTAGCAAGCAGCAAGTGATTTCACGTCATTTCCAGTTTGAGGAATTTGGTAATTATGTCTTAGTCGGAATACGTAGAGCCGGTAAGTCATTTATGCTTTACCAACGGATTCAAGAATTACTGGCGAATGGCCATTCCTGGGATGAAATGCTCTACATCAACTTTGAGGACGAACGTTTGATCGGCGTAACCGCCTCTGACTTGAATCTACTGTTGGAAGTACACTTTGAACTGTCGCAGAAAAGACCAATACTCTTCTTGGACGAAATACAGAATATTGATGGATGGGATAAATTTGCCAGACGCCTGGCAGATAACAAATACAAAGTTTACATTACCGGAAGCAACGCTAAAATGTTGAGTCAGGATATAGCAACAACATTGGGCGGCAGATACATCACCATCCACGTGTATCCTTATGATTTTAAAGAATTTCTCAATGCCAATACCGTTTATCTCACCGAGCATTCACTCTCTACAACAGACAGCCGTGCAGAAATCAAACGTTACTTTAATGATTACTTTAAATCCGGCGGCTTTCCCGAAGGAGCAAGTCTGCCTGCCAAACGCGACTATCTGACGAGTGTATATCAGAAAATCTATTTAGGAGACATCGCTGCACGACACTCCATTGAAAACACATTTGCCCTAAGAATTCTTTTCCGAAAATTAGCTGAAAGTGTAAAGCAACCTGTATCCTTCTCCCGCATGGCTAACATTCTGGCATCCACAGGAGTTAAGATAGCAAAGAATACGGTTATAAATTATATGGAATATGCCAAAGACGCTTGTCTTTTACTCCCGATACGCAATATAGCCGACAAACTGGTAGAACGGGAAACCAATCCAAAATATTATTTTGCCGACAATGGCATTTTAAGCTTACTACTTTTAGATGCAAATACCTCTTTACTCGAAAATCTCGTAGCTGTCAGCCTATTACGTAAATACGGTATAGATGATGCCGTGTTCTTTTATAACAAAAACATTGAAGTTGACTTTTATCTACCTGATACCTATACAGCCATTCAGGTGAGCTACACGATAAACCACTCCGATGAGACATTTGAGCGGGAAGTACAGGCACTTATCAAATTACAGAATGTATTGGAGTGCCATCGCCTGCTGATTATCACTTATGATGAAGAAAACACAATCAAAGCAGGCGAAGTGGAAATTGAAGTCCTTCCTGTCTGGAAATGGTTACTCACTTGAACATCGGCTGTGCAAACCACCGCTTAAACATCCACGTCACCACCACATACAGACCGAAAGCTGAAACAAAGCCTACAATCGAATCAATCAAATAGTGCGCCTGAATGTACACCGTGGCACAGCAAAGCAGTACATAGAAGGGAAACAGACAAGCAAACAACCTGCGGCTACCACGCCACGCCATAATCATTAGGATAGTGGAAATTCCCACATGCGAACTGGGGAAAGCAGCTGTAGGGCGTTCACCGATCTGCTGTGAACCCTCTACCAGATTGTAAAAGAATCCATGATCGTATCCCGGCCCAGGCAGTAGTTCCTGGTTATGATTGAAGTAATCTCCGATAGAAGGAAACACACCCTGCGCCACATTATCATCACCAATAGCCGGGAAATAGAACTGTGGACCTGCCACCGGAACAAAGATATAAATCAGATAATAGATAAAGAAAGAAGTGACCAGCACGAACGATAACTTCTCGAAAAGTTCAAAACGATAAATAAAGTACCACACTACCACAATCAAAATCATCGGATAGTAGAAGAAGTATCCCATATTGAACGGCTCGCTTACCCACATATGCGGGAAACGGAGGCAGAACCATACCGCCGGCTGACCACCGAACATCCACTGCTCCACCGAAGCAAACACATGGTCCAGATTCGGAAATATCCGGTTGAACTCAAACGTATCGGGATACCAGTAGGAAAGCAAGGACATCTGGATAGCAATACGCACAAAGGCGGAAAACTTACAGGGTGCCAGCCGGTAAAGATACATCAATAAAAACGTCATGCCCGCAATCATTGCACGGTCAATCAACATCTGCACCGGATGATCCATTTCCTGAAAAAGAAACAAGATCAAAATCGAAGTCAACAAATTATATATAAGTGTTATCTTCTCAACTGCAAATAACCCCTTCCGGGTTTCTACCTTTTTAAATAAATCTAAAGCCATCCCTCGTTCTTATACCAGGCAATAGTCTCCCTTACACCTTGTTCCAGATTGTACTGAGGTGCAAATCCCAACTCTCTTACAGCCGGGCTGATGTCACATTGCCAATTGCGTTGTTTCATTATGTTATACTTATCAGAATTGAGAGTGCTGGGCTTCTTGCTACGCACCGCCCAAAATTCAGCGAGCAAAGATACAACTTTCAATATAATTAATGGGCATACTATCCGAATTACAAACGGATTACCCAATTCTTTTCGGATCAGGTCGGAAAAAGCGCGGCTACGGTACACCTGTCCGTCTGCCAGGAAATAGGCACGTCGGCATGCCTGTTTTTCAATACCGAGGAATACAGCCTGCACAATATCTTTCACATAAACAAACGTCAGATCCTGCCGGCGAAAGCCAACAGCAAAGTCCGTGTGCTGCTTGATGGACTTAGCCATCAGGTAGTAATCTTTTTCACGCGGACCGTACACTCCCGTGGGGCGATAGATGACATAAGGAAAAGCGGGAATACTTTGCAAGTAAAGCTCCGCTTTAAGTTTACTCAACCCGTAAGCAGTATTGGGCATAGGGGAGTCTTCTTCCGTAATCGGCTGATAAGTTCTCTCATGAACAGGGCCAAACACACTCAGCGTACTGATATAGATAAATTGCTTTGGTATCATATTCAGTTCACGAAGAGTATCGACAAAGTATTTCGTCTGCAAATAATTCACCCGGTCAAACTCCCGTTTGTCGGCACATTTGGTGACACCGGCACAATGGATGATATAATCGAACTTATTATATGTTCCCTTATGGCCGGAAAGCTGCGCACGCAATTCATTGGGGTGTGCAAAATCCAGTTCCAGGATGTGTATCTTACGGTTTCGCAGATACTCCCGGCTGCTGCTCGAACGGATACCCGCCCACACGCCGAACTTCCGCTTCAACGCTTCTTCCACGATGAAACTTCCGATAAATCCACTGGCTCCTGTTATTAATATACTTTCCATTACTTCTTGGGTTCTACATGAATATTAATCAGCGTACCTTCGCCAAGCATCGTTTTTAATTTATGTTCAATAGCCGTAGCCGTAGTATGAGCTTCTTCCAATGTAATCCCTCCATCCATACGCACATGTACTTCAATAGCGCAATAACTACCGATACGCCTCGTGCGGAGATGATGCGGCTCACTAACTCCGGGAAAAGAGAGCAACACTTGCTCAATATCTTTCTCCACTTCATCCGGCAAAGACTTTTCAAGTAACTCGTCAACACAAGGAATCAACAGTTGGATAGCTACCTTCATTATAAAGAAACTGACAATCACAGCGGCTATCGGATCGAGTACCCGCCAATGTTCGCCCAACAAGATTGCGCCTCCGATACCCACAGCCGTTCCTATAGACGAAAAAGCGTCGCTCCGATGGTGCCAGGCATTGGCTACTACTGCCTGTGAATTCAGACTCTTTCCCTTAATAACTGTATATTGATATAATATCTCCTTCAGCAAGATAGAAACAAGAGCAGCTATCAGGGCCACCATTCCAGGTGCTTCCAGCTGTTCTCCTTTCATAAAAGCCAAAATAGAAGAAGCACCGCTCCACAAAATTCCGAACCCCACCAATAATAATAAAATTCCAATAATAGCAGTGGCTAACGTTTCATACTTCCCATGTCCATAATCATGATCTTTATCCTGAGGTTTATTGGAAATACGGACAAACACGAGAACAATGACATCCGTCACAAAATCAGATAAAGAATGAACCGCATCTGCCAACATAGCAGCACTATGGCCTAGAATACCTGCCACAAACTTAAAGGCAAGTAGCGCAAAATTAGCAATACTACCGATAATCGTTACCTTGTATATTTCCTTCTCCCGAGACAGAGAAGCAACTTCTACGCTCATTCTATACTGATTATTAAAACAATAATGGCGCAAAGATATAAAATAAAAGCCATTTTGCATTTCTCATTTATTATTTGTTTGAAGCCTGCCTGAATTTTCCCCGATGGTGCCGTCTTGCTGATACGAGAACCTTATTAAAATCTATAATTTAGGGCAACTCAAACAGGCTCAATGCACGTAAAAGCAAGAAATTATTCTTTTTTTGAAAAAAAATACACTTTTAATTTTCGATTCACGCATATTATACTATATTTGCATTTGTTATTTTCATATAGCGAGAAAGAAAATGAAGATTTAGTTCTTCAACAGAGGTTTCAGCTACCTTGTACCACTCTCTTACTTTATGAACATTACAAACTAAAAAACGACTTGCTGGCTGATATTTTCATAAGCTCACATTAAGAAACAAACACAAACAGAATCGCAATGAGTTAAACTAATGCAAACCGTCCTTATCTTTCAACCTAATGGCGACAAAGATCTTCTCTCTTTTATTCAGTATTTGCAATGAAAGCGTTGACAAATCTAATAAATGACTCTTTCACAACAACAATGCTCTTCTTTCAGAATGGAATTATTCCATTTGATGAAGACGCACCCCTAACTTTAATATTAAGAAAACATGAGATCAAAACTTTATTATCTTTTATGGTTATTTGCCATTGCGCCACTCGCATTTATTTCCTGTGACGACGACAACGAAATTGAAGAGGCAACTCTTGAAGTATCTATGGACCCGGTCAACTTTGCCAAAGCCGGAGGTGAACAAACGGTAACTATCACGACTAATATGGATAAATGGGTGGCAACTTCACCCTTGGAATCCACCTGGTTGACTTTAACGCAAAGCGGAAACCAGCTTAGCGTGAAAGCTAACGAAAACGCTGAAGGCGTAGAACGTAAGGGCTATATTCTGGTGAACGCAGGTGGTGCTGCTGCCAAGATCAGTGTTATACAAAGCGCCGGAGATGTAATTTTGAATATATCAGCCGAAAAAGTAGCGTTCGCAAGCAAGGGCGGCGAACAACGCATAGACGTGGTAAGCAACGACAACTTCAAGGTAGAAGTAGACCAAGCTGCAAACACTTGGCTGAAAACTACTTTCATGGAAGGCACTAACTATTTCACGATATCCGCCGACATGAACTCCGGAACTGATGAACGTACCGGAAAAATCTATATTACCGCTGGCAGCACAACAAAAGAAGTAACAGTAACACAAGAAGGCAAAGCACTCATTCTTCTGCCGTTCTTTGCCAAAGAGGCGTCCATCGGAAAGATTGCAGCTTACGAGCAGGAACGTGGTAGTGTATTAATCAAAACACCTGATGGACTATTCAACGCCGACCAATATCATTTTGCTACCGCCAACGAGGAATTCCCGCTAATTATTTATGCATGCGCAGATGCCTACACTAACTATGCACAAGCAGCTACGGCTACCGCCAACGGTGATCTTTGCAAAGGTGATAAATTCGAAAAATATATGACAGCGCAAGGATTTGAGAAGAAAGAAGAAGGCCAGTATGAGCATAAGGAATTTCCGTATTCAATTACCATCACATTTGAAGATGGTGGTGCAACAATTCTCGCTACCTATGCTCCCAAACAAGACAAAGATTATCCGACATTCTCCGAAATACCTCTGAAGCAACAGATGGAATGGACAGGACTTTTTGAAGAAGAAATACATGGTGCAAAATATACAGTAGTAGAAGTTTGGGAGGCAGAAAAAGAAGCTACTCTCAATACAGAAATGAGTGCTCTTCCTGCCTTCGCATGGTTCGACCCCGCCAAGAGCGAAGCAAACACTGCTGCACGCGCCTACTGGATAAATACAGAAGAAGATGATGCTCCTGCCGATTACATGGATGAGATAAACGGCGCCCGCGTTATCTTTGACAAGATAGATCTAGCGATGTGGCAAGACGGCAATACATATTATATGACTAAAGAGTTTGAAAAATTATTGGCTGATGTAGGATTCATCTATGTGAGCACCAGCTCAAATGGATATATCAACTATGTCAAAGGCAATAATGCACTTGTTTTCAAAGTAGTACAATTCAGCGACTTTATGGTAGGGACAAGATTGCTCGACTTCCAGACCTTCAAGATAGAAAGTGGCACTTCTGCCGTATCTATACTGACCAACATGGACAAACGCATTGAGTTCCTCAAACAAATAGAAAAGAAAACACAAAAGTTGGAAAAAACACAGTCCCTGAAACGCATAAAGTAAAAAAGGCGTCCACACTGAGTATTGAATAAGCTTATCACACTTTCCTATTTAACTTTTCCCGCATGGGAGACAAAAGTCGCCGGGAGAGTGTGATTCTTTTTACTATTAAAACAGGTTTAACGACTTCATGAAATATTGCATATGAAAAAATATCTACTTTATGCCTTTGGGGCTCTTGCATTATTGAACGGATGTAGTCAAGATCATTTTATTGATTTAGAGACAAACTCCAGAACTGTAACAGCATCAGGTTCCAACAACCAATTGTCGGATCAAGGCATACCCGGCATAGCCTACATCAAAGTGCAAGACGCACTACGAGACGAGATACAAAAGATGTCACTAAACGGTATTTCGCTCAACAGTGTACCGTCGCCTATGGCCGCCACTCTGAAAAGTATTAAAGCCAATCATATAGAACGACTTTTCACACCCGACCCACGCTTTGAAAAACGCATGCACCGCGAAGGATTAGACCGCTGGTATATAGTCAGTTTCGATGAGAAGCAAGACCTTAAACAAACTCTTACAACCCTTGCTTCCAATCCTCAGTTCGAGATTGTAGAAGAGGTGTATTTACAAACTATCCCTACCACCAAAGCTACCTTTAGTGCATTCTCTCCCACCGTCACCAGAAGCAGTGACGATATGCCCTTCAATGACCCGGAACTAAAGATGCAATGGCATTATAAGAATTTCGGCATCACACCGCGCTCAATAGAGGGAGCTGACATCAACCTTTTTGAAGCGTGGGAGCAAACAACGGGAACACGAAATGTAATCGTGTCCGTAGTAGATGGGGGAATTGACTCCGGACATGAAGATTTAAAGGATAATCTTTGGATAAACAAAGGAGAAATCCCCGATAATGGCATAGATGATGACGGAAACGGATTTGTGGATGACGTGTACGGATACAACTTTGTTTCAGACAAAGGAGAAGTTACATTAGATGATGTGGGGCACGGAACTCACGTTGCAGGCACCATTGCTGCACGAAACAACAATGGTATCGGTGTTTGCGGAGTGGCAGGAGGCGACGGATCTCCCAACAGCGGCGCACTTCTAATGAGTTGCCAGATATTTGAAGGCGAAGGCGGTTCGGGTCAAGGCGCAAGTGCTACGGTATATGGCGCCAACAATGGAGCGGTTATCAGCCAAAATTCCTGGGGCTATGACTACCCGGGTCCCGGTTCCATCCCCGCCAGTATACGCGAAGCCATAGATTACTTCATCAAATATGCCGGATGTGACAACGAAGGCAAACAACTACCCAACTCTCCAATGAAGGGTGGAGTAGTGATTTATGCCGCAGGTAACGATGATAAAGATTATCTTAACTATCCATCCGCCTATCCCCCTGTCATATCCGTCTCAGCCATGGCTCCAAACTGGGAAAAAGCATGGTACACCAATCGTGGAGACTGGGTGGACATCATGGCTCCCGGTGGTGACGAGTTCTTTATTAACGGTATGGTCTACAGCACCGTACCGGCCTCCCTATATAATGGAGAAATGTACGGATATATGCAGGGAACCTCCATGGCCTGTCCGCACGTTTCCGGCATTGCAGCCTTGATTGTATCCAAACTCGGCGGTCCGGGTTTCACCAACGAAGAACTGAAAAACCGGCTACTGGGTTCTCTCCGGCCGGAAAACATCGACGCTCACAACCCGAACTACGCAGGGCGTTTAGGCGTAGGATATATTGATGCCGCCCGCACACTGGCCGAAAATAAAAATCAAAAGCCGGAAAATATATCTGACCTGAAAGCCGATCCGGAATATACAGCTATGACGTTACATTGGACAGCTATAAAGGATGAAGATGATGGTACAGCTATCAAATACCTACTCTATTTCTCCGACAAACAATTAACGGCATCCAATTACAAAAGCATTACTCCATATACTATTAATGCCCAAGGATATAAACCAGGCGAAAAAGTAACATACAAGATTCCGAACCTGAAAGAAAATGCCACTTATTACGCAGCCGTTATTGCGGTAGATCGTTGGGGACTCGAATCGGACTTTGCAGCCAGTGAGTTCAAAACTTTAAAGAATGACCCACCTGTCATTGAAAATGTCCCTCAAAATGCAATCCGTGTAAGCGGCGCAGAGGTTCAAAGTTTCACCGTGAAGATATCCGACCCGAACGGGCACAAGATTTCTTATGCCCTGAAAGGCGAAAACCGGGGTGTTTCGGCTATACGGACAGACGATAACCTGAAGTTTACCCTCCGCGCAGTAGCCCCTGTAGGAAAATACGATATCGAGCTGGTGGTTACCGATGAGTTAGGAGCATCCACATCCGTAAAAATACCTTTTGAAGTATATGTTTATGAGTCACCATTCCTTTCTAATAGCATACAAAATATGCTTATAGGTAAAGACGAAGCAGCCCGCGAAATAGATCTGACACAGCATTTCACCTACCAATCGGGTAGCAAAGTGACTATCAGCGCCAAGTCATCTGACGATAGCGTTGTTACCGCCACTGTCAATGCTTCTACCCTCTCTGTCAAAGGCAATAAGCCCGGACAAGCTTCTGTCAGCGTCAGCGTCTCCGACGGAAACGAAACGGCACAGACTAAATTCCAGGTAAGTGTAGTAGCCAGCATCGGCGACATCGTATATCAGATCTACCCGATACCTGCCACTACGGTACTCAATGTATTGGTTAATCCGGAGATAAAGAAAGCGGAATTTACCATTCGTTCCATATTCGGCGAAAAAGTATTCAGCAAAAGCTACACCGTAAATGGCACGGATCCCGTGAAACTTAATATACAGAAACTGTCAGCCGGTACCTATACTCTTGTGATGGAAAGCAACAAGGGGACTTATAAGAAGACTTTTGTCAAACAGTAAATTGTTCATAAATTATGAAAATCAGAAACATAATTATCTCAATGGCATTGCTCACCGCTCCGATATTTGTCTTCGGACAGAGCCGGGCAGTACCCATGTTAGAAATAAATCCCGATGCACGGGCAACTGCCATGGGTGGCAATCAATATGGCGAGGCGCAGACTATGATGATTTATTCCAACCCCACTTCCATTTTGTATAATGAAGACGTATGGAATTTTTCTGCATCCACCCAAATTTACCCGTCGGCAGACGAAGTGGGACGTTTGATGTTCTATGGAGCATCCGCATCACGTCGTTTCGGCATTCACGGGGTGCATATTGGCTTCCGCTACCTGGGAGGATATTCCATCCCTATGGACGGAGGAAAAGACCTGAAACCAGCTGACTGGTCTGTTGACGTAGCCTATTCATTGCGTTTATTCGACCACTTCTCAGCTTCCGTAGGAGCATCGTTCATACGGAGTAAAGTATTCAAAGAGGCCAGTACCGTAGCCTTCAATGTGGCAGCCTACTACCGCAACAGTTTCAATATGGGCATCGATGCCGACTACGTTATCGGGATAAATGCTGCCAACATGGGTCCTGACTTGGATTATGGTAAGAAGTATAAGAAAACCAAACTCCCTGCCAACTTCGGCGGTGGAGGCGAGTTGGGATTAAACTTCAGTGAAAAGAACAAACTGAATGTATCACTGGCCGGACAATATTATTACTTGCCCGAAAAGGCGAAACTGTTTACCGGCAATGTAGGTGCAGAATATACTTACGCCAAAATGATATCCTTGCGCGCTGGTTATAGCTATGCCCAACACGATTACAGTCACTTCGCCTTCGGCGCCGGTTTCTCCTATCGCATATTCCACCTGGGGGTAACCCACCAAAGAGGATTGGGTGGCAACGATGTCAACGTAACACTTATCTCGCTTGGCGCGAGCTTTTAAATAATCATTCCGACACACATTTAAGTCCAAAAGCACGGGAGGTATGGGTATTTTTACTCATACCTCTCATTCTTTCAGGGGGTAAACAAACAACATAACCAAAAATTTGCTTTCTTTGTAGGCGTGAGTTAGCTACAAGTTACGAGCTACAAGCTACAAGTGTCATACGGCACGAAGCTATATGCTGGTTTAGCACTCGTTGCCTGTAGCTCGTAACCAAAAAACTTTTTATATATGAGCAAGAATAAAGAAAAGAAAGCCGGCAAGCGCATGAAGAAGAAAGAGCTTGTAAGCGCACTGATGGATTTTTTCCATTCGAAACCCGACGAAGTACTGTCCCTGAAATACATATTCGAACAACTTCATCTCACCACACATCCCCTGAAGATGCTGTGTAGAGACATCCTAAGCGACATGCTACTGGATGATTACATCACCGAAATAGAGAAAAGCAAATATAAGCTGAACAATCATGGTGTGGAAATGACAGGTACTTTCCAGCGTAAAAGCAATGGAAAAAATTCTTTCATTCCCGAAGGTGGAGGCGACCCGATATTCGTGGCCGAACGTAATTCGGCACACGCCATGAACAATGATAAAGTCCGTATCTCCTTCTACGCCAAACGCCGTGGGTGCGAAGCCGAAGGAGAAGTGATAGAAGTGCTGGAGCGTGCCAACGACACCTTCGTAGGTACACTGGAAGTAGGCAGTTCATATGCCTTCCTGGTGACGGAAAACCGTACGCTTGCCAATGACATCTTCATCCCCAAAGAAAAGCTGAAAGGCGGAAAGACGGGAGACAAAGCTATCGTGAAAGTAGTGGAATGGCCCGACAAGGCGAAAAACCCCATCGGGCAAGTCATCGACATCCTGGGCAAAGCGGGCGACAACACCACAGAGATGCACGCCATCCTTGCTGAGTTCGGCCTGCCCTACGTCTACCCCTCTTCTGTAGAAAAAGCTGCGGATAAAATCCCCGCCGAAATATCCGATGAAGAAATTGCCAAACGCGAGGACTTCCGAAATGTAACCACTTTCACCATCGACCCAAAGGATGCCAAAGACTTTGATGATGCTCTCTCCATCCGCAAACTGAAAGACGGCTTGTGGGAAGTGGGCGTACACATTGCAGACGTCACCCACTACGTAACCGAAGGCAGCATCATCGACAAGGAAGCCGAAAAACGCGCTACATCCGTGTATCTTGTAGACCGTACCATCCCGATGCTTCCCGAACGTCTTTGCAACTTCATCTGCTCCCTGCGTCCCGACGAAGAAAAGCTGGCATACTCCGTTATCTTCGACATCAACGAAAAGGGAGATGTGAAAGACTCGCGCGTAGTACATACGGTAATCAAGTCCGACCGCCGCTTTACTTACGAAGAAGCACAGCAAGTAATCGAGACGAAAGAAGGAGACTTCAAAGAAGAAATCCTCATGCTGGACACCATTGCCAAGGCGCTGCGTCAAAAGCGTTTCGTAGCCGGAGCCATCAACTTCGACCGTTACGAAGTGAAGTTTGAGATAGACGAAAAAGGGAAACCTATCAGCGTCTACTTCAAAGTTTCCAAAGACGCCAACAAGTTGGTGGAAGAATTCATGTTGCTCGCCAACCGCACCGTAGCTGAAAAAATCGGCCGCGTGCCGAAAAACAAGAAGGCCAAGGTATTCCCTTACCGTATCCACGACCTCCCGGACCCGGAAAAACTGGATAACCTGGCACAATTCATCGCCCGCTTCGGCTACAAGATACGTACCGGTGGGACCAAGACAGATGTTTCCAAATCCATCAACCACTTGTTGGACGACATTCAGGGCAAGAAGGAGGAAAACCTTATTGAAACCGTATCCATCCGTGCCATGCAAAAAGCGCGTTATTCCACGCACAACATTGGACATTATGGATTGGCATTCGAATACTATACGCATTTCACCTCACCCATCCGCCGTTTCCCGGACATGATGGTACACCGCTTGCTGACGAAATATCTGAATGGCGGACGCAGTGTTTCCGAGACTAAATATGAAGACCTCTGCGACCACTCCAGCAACATGGAACAAATTGCAGCCAACGCTGAACGTGCTTCCATCAAATACAAGCAAGTAGAATTTATGACGGAGCGTCTGGGACAAGTGTTCGATGGTGTAATTTCCGGTGTTACGGAATGGGGACTGTACGTTGAACTGAACGAAAACAAATGCGAAGGCATGATACCTATCCGCGATCTTGGCGATGACTATTACGAGTTCGATGAGAAGAACTACTGCCTACGCGGACGCCGTAAGCACCGTACCTACAGTTTGGGCGATGCAATTACGATTAAGGTGGCACGGGCCAATCTGGAAAAGAAACAGTTGGACTTTGCGCTGGTAGAATAAAAGGCGCGGATTACGCTGAATACACGGATCAAGGGTTGTTGATTAATGAAAGAAATCCGTGTAATTCCGCGTAATCCGCGCCTAAATTTTCGTTCTCCTATACACCATAATTCTCCCTGTAAGCTGTGGGCGACATTCCTGTGTGATGCTTGAAGTATCTCCCCAGATAGGACTGATCAGGGAAATTAAACTGATTAGCTATCTCCTGTATGGAAAGTGCTGTAGAGTGAAGTGTCACTTTAAGCTCAAGTATCACGTAATCGTCTATCCATTCTTTCGCTGTGCATCCCACCGTTTGTTGAATCGTCTTACTCAGATGCCGCGTAGTGACACAAAGTTTATCCGCATAATAATCTACCGAACGCTGCTCCCTGAACGACTCTATCACCAACGCAATAAAGCGGTCCTTCAACCGCCAACGCAAATGATTCGGCTTCGTTTGCCGGTAAAGACGCTCCGACTGATTACAGATCTCATAAAACAGCATCCGGCAACAGTAAATCACCAACTCACGCTGATATATATTATCGCTGTCCACAGACTTCTGTTGCAGCAGTTTAAGATAATGATTGCATATCCCATCCCACTCTTCACCCCGGAATGAACTATAATTGTGCTCACGCATGAAGGATACCTTATCCGAAGGCAACGAATAGAAAATCTCATGCCGGAACTGGGCGGAAAAAGCAAAAACAGCCAGTTCAAGATCATCTGTAGCATCTTTATAAAACGTAATCTGTTCGGGGAAAACAAGTATTACACTTCCGGTAGCTAAAGCATACTTCTGCTGGTTAATGTAAAGCTGTACTCCTCCTTGCAGGCAAAACAGCAATTCCCCTCTCTCCATCCGATAAGGATAAGAAAACAAATCGGATTTCCGGCGGGTATGAAACAGGTATTCCTCACTCATAAAGTTCTATTTTTGAAGCACAAATATACTCTTAAAGGAGCTTATGAACAAAATAATCCCACTTTTTGAACAATTCGCTTCGATTTTTGAACCGTGAGACAGGCAATAGAAGCCGTAACTTTGCAGTGGTTAATAATTTCGATTATTTGCTCATCAAAGATTGGATATATAACGGTATAGAAAGGAGGAAAAAGAGTGAAAAGGCGGTAAGGTGATAGGGTGATAAAGTGGCTGCGCTATATATCACAGAGCGTTATCCCGCTATCACCTTATCACCCTATCACCTTACCGCCTTATCACTCTTTGTTCAAAACCCCTCTGTTGTGAACTTAAGAAAAAAGATTGTAATATGGCAAAAAGAGAATTAACAACCCGGTATCTGTTTTTCATCGCGGGCTTATTTGTAAATGCGTTCGGTATTAGTTTAATTATTAAAGCAAATCTGGGTTCCTCGCCTATATCGAGCCTTCCTTACACACTGAGTTTAAAATTTCCCGTCACACTGGGACAATTCACGCTTCTGCTGAATGCCGTGCTGATAGCCGGACAAATATGGCTTCTGAAAAGGAACTTCAGAAAAGAGCAGTTTCTACAAATTCCCGTAGCAATACTCTTCAGTTTCTTCATAGATTGCTCGATGGCTTTGCTGGAAGGATTCACTCCTGCGGGCTATGCCTCGCAGATTCTATCACTGATAGCTGGCTGTGCGATACTTGGCCTGGGAGTAAGTATGGAGGTAATTGCCAATGTAGTAATGCTATCCGGAGAAGCCTTTGTGAAAGCCATCACTCTGCGCACAGGGAAAGAGTTCGGAATCACAAAAATCGGCTTTGATACAACGTTGGCACTCCTGGCTTGTGCCGCATCGCTCCTATTAGCAGGCACCATAGAAGGTGTACGCGAAGGTACAATCATTGCCGCATTGATCGTAGGACTTTTCGCACGCTTCTTCAACAGACGGCTGGGGTTTGTCAATAAAATGATTACCTTTGCACCGAATAAAACACCCATTCAGCCCTATGAAGACAATTGCAATCACCGAACTGACGGAAATTGAAGCAATCATTCGCAAATGCCCCTACTGCATGGTTGGCATCACCGACCTAAAGGGGAATCCCTACGTAATTCCCATGAACTTCGCTTACCGGGATGGAGTAATCTACCTGCACTCCGGCCCCGAAGGCGGCAAAGTGGCAATGGTGAAACGGCATCCGCAAGTCTGTATCACTTTCTGCGAAGGACACGAACTGGTGTATATGCACCGGCAGGTGGCATGCAGCTACAGCATGAAGTCGCGCAGCGTGATGTGCCACGGAAACGTCCGTTTCATCGAAGATATGGACGAAAAAAGAGAAGTGCTTGATATAATCATGCGGCAATATACAAGCGATGAATTCAAATACAGCGAACCTGCCGTGCGCAACGTAAAGGTTTGGGAAGTAAAAATAGACAAAATGACTTGCAGATCCTTCGGACTACGACCCAGCGAGGTCACCTCAGAGTAGTTATAAAGCCATTTCAGGATGGCTACACCCTTTCCCCCGGATAGCTACACCCTTTACTACAAATAGCTACACCCTTTCGCTAAAAGGGTGTAGCCCTAAAAAAACAAAGAAACCACACCTCCCCTCAGTAATATATCATCAAATGCAACTCTAATTATGTCCCTCTCACTATATCTATGTAAATGAGAGGATTATCGCAAACGGTTGCGGAGAAAAACTTGCAGATTCTACTCATTTACTAATAATGCTAATCTATATTGTACTTAGATTTGGGGCGTCTAATAACAACTATACATTATGTATTATGAGAAAAACCACTTTTAAAACCTTTGTCCTTTTTAGTGCAACCCTGTGGATGACAAGTTGCGTAGATGATGTGTACAACCCTAACAGCGGGAAGAACAGTACAAAAACAGCAGAAGAGTACTTTGATTTCACTACACGTGCGGATGTAGACCTGAATGTAGACCTCGGCTCGCTGGGAGCCTATGCATTGATTGAAATCTACACTGAGTTTCCGTATGAAGTATCGGAGAACGGCTCTTATACGAAGCGTGATATTGAAGCTAAATTCAAAATTTATGCAGATAAATCCGGACGTCAAAGCTGCAAAATGACTTTACCTAAAGATGCCACAACCTTGTATCTCTGCCCCAACAACTGGGGGCTCCCCATCTGTGAAACCCTAAAAGTGGAGAATGGAAGCGTCAACTATACTTACACGGAAACCCGAGGAATCACAGCACTTGGAACCCGTTCGGTAAGTTCAGGTAAGGGTCCTGTCTACGTGGTAGATCAAGGACAAAAGATGTATTCGCTTTGCCAATGGGGTGAACATAGTTGCATTACAGCTCCAACGGATTATTTACTGAACGCCGGGCTGGATGCAAGCTGGATTAAGAAAATACAACGCACCTTCTGGAACGGACAAGATGAACGTCCCAATAACACCACAATGGATAATAGTAAATTCATTACAGATGTGACACACATAAATACTACCATTGCACAATATGCCAAGAATGAAAATGGAACGACTTCTACCATTACAGAAGCAGCTATCTATTTCACTTTCATGGAAGAAAATGCCTGGAATCAGAATACCATCGGATATTATTATTACCCACAGGGAGAAGTACCCATATCCCCGGACGCTGTCAAGAAGTTCATCATTTTTCCGAACGCATCAACTGCAGGAAATGTACCTTTCGTCATGCTGAACAATGAGAATGAAAAATATGCTTCGCCAGCCGCAAACACCAGCCCACAGTGGCTCTACAGAAGACTGGACGCACCTCTGGCATTAGGAAACAAAGTAAAGTTACTGTTTGAAAAAGAAGACGGAACAATTACGGATAAGTTTCCAGCCGGTTATACAATCGGATATTTCCTGATATCCAATGGCTATGGCAACGGTTATGGCAAAGATCATACCCCAAACGATGTGAACCTGACACCGGGATACATGGGCAATCTGGGGTATATTTACTCTAATCAGGCATGGAACAGCAATGGAAAATCCAGTTTTGTCGCCATTACGGACTCCGAAACCGAGCGCGTAATATACGGTATAGAGGACGGAACAGATAAGAGTTACGAAGATATGCTATTCTACATTGAAGCAGATCCCAAAGGATCTATCTACGATCCCGAACGCCCTGTGATTCCGCCTGTTGACGATAAGCCAGTTACCGAACTTCACGCAGGAACCTTACTTTTTGAAGACATCTGGCCCAGCGGCGGAGATTATGACATGAATGATGTAATTATTGAATATTCCCGTACTGTGACCTTCGACAAAAACAACGTCGTGACAGAAATAAAAGATACATTTACTCCTGTATGGGATGGCGCCCAATTCCTGAATGCCTTTGCATATCAAATTAATGCCGCCCAGGTTGGACAATTAGCATTACCTGAGGGCGCTGTATATGAACCAGAAATACAGTCCATTGTAGTGTTCCCGAATGCCAAAGAGGTACAAAAGCAAAAATTCATAGTAACCCGCACTTTTAGCGGCAGCCTGAACAAACAGGACCTCAAAGCCTATAATCCGTATATCATAGTACACTACAAGCCGGGAGCAAACAACCGTCAGGAAGTGCATCTGCCTAAGCAAATGCCCACAGACTATGCCGACAAGAGTCTGAACTACACACATGACGACGCCTACTACATCCATCGTGACGGGAAATATCCGTTTGCTATGGATATCCCGATACACAACTTCGTTCCGGTAACAGAAACAAAAACAATCGGTTCGGAAGGAGAATATCCGGGATTCACCAAATGGGTAAAAGGAGAAACCGGATATGAAGACTGGTACAATCACAAGGAATGATATGTTTATTTCTATACGGTTTTGAATGAAGTGATGATTTATTTTTTAGACGCGGATGACACGGATGACGCAGATTTTTTATTTATTGATGTGACAGCGCAGCCTTTAAATCCGTGTCATCTGCGTCTAAGAGATTGAATACATAGGCTAAAATCATTTACCTCATTTCTATACCGATATGCATTATATAGGAGTAAACTGAAGAACATAACTTCCTGTGTGATAGTGTACTTGGTGTCCCACTAAGATTAGCCGTAGTGGGACACCAGTTCAGTCCTAATGGGAATATAGCTCAACTGCACAGGAATGAACATATTTCTGCCTGCGAACCTTAAATTAAGTTATATTCTACAGCGGGTATTCATCAAATGCATATAGCAACGTTGAGAGATACCGTTCGCCTGTATCCGGCAATAATGCAACAATTGTTTTCCCCTCATTCTCCGGAAGAAGTGCCAGACGAGTGGCTGCACTGACTGCCGCCCCGGAAGATATACCTACCAGCAGGCCTTCTTTCTGAGCCAACTCGCGTCCTGTACGGATAGCATCGTCATTTGTTACCTGCAATATTCCATCAACCACTGCTGGATTGTAGTTCTTGGGAACAAAACCGGCACCGATACCTTGTATCTTATGTGCTCCCGGAGCACCTCCCGAAAGTACAGGAGAGTCGGTCGGCTCTACCGCTACCACCTTTACATCCGGATTATGTTTTTTCAAGGCGACACCTACTCCACTTACCGTTCCGCCAGTCCCTACACCAGCTACAAAAATATCAACATGACCTTCCGTATCCCGCCAGATCTCCTGTCCTGTAGTACGTTCGTGCATGGCAGGATTTGCGGGGTTGTCAAACTGCTGAAGAATCACCGCACCGGGTGTAGCAGCTTTCAGTTCTTCAGCACGGGCAATAGCCCCTTTCATACCATTGGCACCGGGCGTAAGTACCAATTCGGCACCCAGGGCTTTCAGTAAGTTGCGACGCTCAACGCTCATGGTATCGGGCATGGTGAGAATCAACTTATAACCTTTTGAAGCGGCTACAAATGCAAGTCCTATTCCGGTGTTTCCACTGGTAGGTTCTATGATAGTCGCTCCGGGTTTCAGCAAACCGGAAGTCTCGGCATCTTCAATCATTGCCAGTGCCACGCGATCTTTCACGCTTCCGGCAGGATTAAATGACTCCAGTTTCACGATCAGACGGGCTTTCAGCCCCTTTAATTTATTGTAATTACTCAGCTCCATCAGGGGAGTGTTGCCCACCAGATCCGTGAGCTGTTTTGCTATCTTTTTCATAACATATTGGGTTTTAAATTATACTCTTCTTTCTAAATGACAAAGATAGAGGGTTAACGGTTCATAGGAAATACCATATTTGTGGGATTTTCATACTATAAATGAGGGATTTTCGCTGAGAATAGTTACCTTTGTACCCACCTTATTATAAAAAGGATATCCCAATGAGTCCATTGAACTTTACTCACATTTTGACACAGGCAGTCGATGAACTATCGGAAAGCTCATCTTACAAAGGACTGTTTCATCAGCACACGGACGGCACTCCATTGCCTTCGGCTAGGGCACTGCAAGATATTGTAGAGCTATCGCGTGCCATCCTCTTCCCCGGTTATTTTGGTAATTCCACAGTCAACAGCCGCACCATCAAATATCACATCGGCGTAAACATCGAACGCTTGTTCGACTTGCTGACCGGTCAGGTACTTGCAGGTCTTTGCTTCACCGGAAACGGAGAATGTACCTGCTGCACTGAACTTCAGCGTGAAGAAGCGGCACTGATTGCCGCTAAATTCATCAGCAATTTGCCGGGAATGCGCCGTGTGTTGGCCACTGATGTGGCAGCCGCCTACAATGGAGATCCGGCAGCACACAGTTTCGGAGAAGTAATCAGTTGTTATCCCGCCATACGTGCCATCAGCAATTACCGCATTGCGCATGAGTTACTGAAACTCGATGTGCCCCTTATTCCGCGTATCATCACTGAAATGGCCCACAGCGAAACAGGAATCGATATTCACCCGGGTGCCGCCATCGGCAGCCACTTCACCATAGACCACGGAACGGGTGTTGTAATTGGGGAGACGTGCGTCATCGGAAATAACGTGAAGTTGTATCAAGGCGTAACTCTGGGTGCCAAGAGCTTTCCATTGGATGCGGACGGTAAACCGATCAAGGGCATCCCACGCCACCCGATACTGGAAGACAATGTCATCGTCTATTCCAATGCCACCATTTTAGGACGTATCACTATCGGACAGGGCGCCACGGTAGGCGGTAATATCTGGGTGACGGAAGACGTTCCGGCTGGAGCAAGAATTGTACAGACTAAAGCCAAAAAGTAACCGGCAGTCAGCAAGCAAGCGCCCCGGTTGAGGGACACAAGCGTTCCGGCTGAGCAACACAAGTGTTTCGGAAGAGAAACACAAGCGTTACATCCGAGAAGTACAAGTGTTCCGTAAAAGGGATATTAAGAGAATAGTAATCATCAATAGAAACAATAGATACAGAAGAAGTTACAGCAGCTTCAACCGTAAAATTGTAAATCGTAAAATCAATAATAAACAGATGGAATCCTTTCAAATGATTGCCAAGACCTTTCAAGGTCTGGAAGAAGTATTAGCACAAGAACTGACTGCATTAGGGGCAAACGACATAGAAATAGGCCGACGCATGGTGTCTTTCAGTGGAGACAAGGAAATGATGTACAAGGCAAACTTCTGCTTGCGCACAGCAATCCGTATCCTGAAACCGATCAAGAACTTCACTGCCAAAGATGCTGATGAAGTCTATGAACAAATCAAAGCTATCAGCTGGGAAAACATCCTGGATGTGGAGAAAACATTTGCTGTAGATGCCGTTGTGTTCAGCGAAGAATTCCGTCACTCTAAGTTTGTATCTTATAAAGTAAAAGATGCCATTGTAGATTATTTCCGCGAGAAATTCAACAAACGTCCGTCCGTACGAATCAACCGCCCGGATGTACTGCTGAATATACACATTGCACAAACCACGTGTACGCTTTCGCTCGACTCATCGGGTGAGTCACTACACCGCCGCGGTTATCGCCAGGAAGCGGTAGAGGCTCCGTTGAACGAAGTTCTGGCTGCCGGAATGATCCTCATGACGGGCTGGAAAGGAGAATGTGACTTGATTGATCCGATGTGTGGTTCGGGTACCATCCCCATTGAGGCGGCACTGATTGCACGTAACATTGCTCCGGGAGTATTCCGTAAGGAATTTGCTTTTGAGAAGTGGAATGATTTCGACCAGGATTTATTCGATACGATTTACAACGACGACAGTCAGGAATGTGAGTTTACACATAAGATATACGGATACGACAATAATCCGCAGGCCAACGAAATAGCAACGCACAACATCAAGGCAGCAGGTGTATCGAAAGACATTGTCTTGAAGTTGCAGCCCTTCCAGCAGTTTGAACAGCCGGCGGAAAAGTCCATGATTATCACCAACCCGCCTTATGGGGAACGTATTTCTACCAATAATCTGCTGGGACTGTACCAGATGATAGGCGAGCGTCTGAAACACGCTTTCACCGGAAACACGGCATGGGTGCTCTCTTATCGTGAAGAGTGCTTCGACCAGATAGGACTGAAACCGACTGCCAAAATACCTCTGTTCAACGGTGCACTGGAATGTGAATTCCGTAAATACGAGATTTTCGACGGTAAATATAAGGAATTCAAGAAACAGGAAGGTGAGGACGAAGAAGGAGAAGACAGAAAAGAATCCGGCTTCAAGTCAAGAGAATCGAGAGAATTTAAACCGAGAGAAGGACGGGATTTCAAACCGAGAGAACCGCGCAAACCGGGTGAGTTCAAATCGAGAGATGACAGACCGAGGGAGTTCAGACCAAGAGACAGCAAACCCCGTGAGTTCGGTTCGAGAGAAGATAAGCCCAGAGGTGAGTTCAAGCCGAGAGAATTCCGCAAGGATGGAGACAGAGAACGGAAACCGTTTGACAGGGAACGCCGTCCGGGAGGAAGCGGTGAGTTTAAGCCGAAGAGAGAGTTCAAGCCGAGAAAAAGGGAAGAGGAATAAAAGAAGTATGGAACTTATCGCAATTTGCGACAGGTTAATAGGAAATATGGTTCTAAATATTGACTTCTACATCAAGAGACAGAAGGTAACTTACTGAAAAACAGTTTGAGATCACAAATTGTGACCTCAAACTGACAAGACATAAAAGAGATTAGTTACAAGTATCAGCTTGATATTCCAAATTGGCACCTTAAAAACATATACTTAAATGAACGATTTAGTCATCATAGAGAATAAGATATACGAAATCAGAGGGCAGAAAGTGATGCTGGACTTTGATTTGGCGGAGATGTATGAGATAGAAACGAGGCGTCGCCATGCTTTCCGGCATCCTCCGGAGTCCCAAAGCCATCGAAGTCAACATCAACATCATGCGTGCCTTCGTCCACATGCGGCAATATCTTCTCTCTCATGCTCCGAAGCAAGAGCTTGAAGAACTAAGAAAACGTATTGAATACCTGGAAGAAGACATCACTTCCGACAGAGACAGTTACGAGAAACAATTCGATGATCTTTTCTCTGCTTTCGCAAAATTGAGTGCTGCGGTACAAGTGAAAAGCTCTCCTTGGGGCAGGGTAGAAGTAAAAGGATTCAGAAAAGAGAATGAATAATAAATGACTATACACATGAAGATAATCGGTAAATGGATGGGAATAGTGCTGTCTCTTATACACATCTCCGAGCCCACGAGACGGACTCCTATCTCGTAT